>MDTD01029351.1_pt1 | contig 18751 bp, 11 predicted proteins | sample 811221 | NCBI WGS metagenome assembly MDTD01 (sample SAMN05326646, study PRJNA326480) | marine metagenome | isolation source: seawater | place: Pacific Ocean: South West | collected 2011 | reverse complement strand
GAGCAAGAGACGATTTCTTTGTACTGATTTGCGCCGGGAATCCAGGCTTCCAGGTCGTATTTTTTAGCCGCAACCGTGCCCATATCGCCGGTGCAGATGTTGACCACTTCGTAGTGAATTCCGAGGCTGTTCCACAAGTCCGTGCAGTTCTGCAGCAGTTCTTCGTGCAGCGCCCATGAGTCTTCGGGCTTGGCGATGATGATCTGTTCAATCTTGGTGAACTGGTGCACGCGCCAAATGCCGAGGTCGCTCTGACCGTGGCTGCCCACCTCTCGGCGGAAACACTGGGAGACACCGACCATGCGCATGGGCATCTGGTCTTCTGGGATGGTCTCGTCCATGTACATCGCTGTGAGCGGGTGCTCAGAGGTGGCGATCATGTAGTACTTGTCGGGCTCAATGCCGTACATGACGGTCTCAAAGTCGCCCAAATCGGTCACACCTTCGTAGGCCTGGCGATTCATCATCACCGGAGGCTGGACAAAGGTGTAATCGCGCTGTCGCAGGAAATCCACCGCATACTGCTGGAGAGCGAACTCAAGGCGTGCGAGATCGCCTTTGAGGAAGTAGAATCGGCTTCCGGTGATTTTGGCCGCACGCTTGAGGTCAACCCACTTGTTCATCTCAATGAGTTCGTTGTGCGTGCGCGGCTCAAAGGAAAATTCGGGTTTTGTTCCGTGAACGGCGTGAACGGTGTTGCCCGATTCGTCTTCACCCACGGGCACGTCGGTGTGGAGGATGTTCGGAATGGACATGCGCAATCGGTCGCGAACTTCCATGGCTTCGTTGGTCTTGGCCTCCATCTCCGCAATTTTCTGTCCGAGGTCGGCGACTTCCGCCAAAATGGCTTGTGCGGCCTCGTTATCACCGGCTTTCTTGGCAGCGCCGATGCCTCGGGCAGCCTCGTTTTTCGCTCGGCGCAACTGGTCGGTTTCGTGGAGCAAATTGCGCCATGCTTGGTCGAGTTCAATCACCTTCTCGATGTTGTCGTGGGGCAGACCGCGTTTGGTGTGGTCGGCACGAACCACATCGGCGTGTTCTCTGAACATGGACATGTCAAGCATTGAAATCACCACGAGATGTTGAAACTGAAAATATCGCCACCGATGAGCAACATGCCACCGATGAGGTAGCCAAGAATGGCACCCCCATTGAGCAATGGAAGGCCGGCTTGCGCCTTGCCCCGTGCAACGTAAGTCATCAGGGCGAGGTAGCCCAGCAGCGCACCGGCGAGGGTGAACATAGCGACTTCAAACGCAACCGAGGGGTCAAGCCACTGCATGGCGGAAAGCACCAGCATGCCGGGGAAAATGATGTCGCCCAGACCCATGAACATGGCTTCGCTGTTCTTCTTCCTTCGCTTGACCTTTGCTCCCTCGGGCGGTGACGAGGGCGCTGGGGAAGGCGCTGTTCGCTTGGCTCGCTCGGTCTCTTCGATGAGGGAATAATCGCTGTCTTGAGGGGCCACGAGGAGAATGGGAAGACGGAGACCGACCATGGTATCGGCCAAGTCGAGCATGTGTTTTGACTTGTAAACGGCCCAGAAATCGTAAACGGCGGCCAGCACCATGAACATGATGGCCAAGCCCGGCACGAAGGTAACACCCAGCATGACCGAGACGCCCGCTCCCAGCAACACACCCGTGGTGTTCACGACATACCACTCGCTATGAACGAAGAGCAACGCTGCCAAGAGCACGGTAAGAGCCAAACCGGCAAGGGTTGGGCCAAGAAGGAGTTGGAGCCCGTACAACGGAATCATGTCTTCGGAGAGTTCGCCGCTCTCAAGCGTCGTTGAAGAATCGTCAAGAGCAGGGGTGAGGACGATGAGGTCCGAAGTGCCATTCGCAACGGCGAAGAAAACATGCGTTGCATTTTCGTCAACGGGGATGCTGATGCGGTTCTCCAGTAAGTCGGTGTAGAGCCAGTGAACCTCACCATCACCTGCGACGAGCATGTCGCTGTAGCCCGAAGCGTCTCGGTCCGTGATGCGAACCGAGGAGACGCTGCTGACCAGCCCGTTCAGATTCATGCGGTCTTGAGGCGTGTAGGCCTCATCTGCAGCCAGTGAACCGTTCCATTCCATGCCCGTGATGGTGCCGTTGGATTCACCGAACACCAGCAGGCGTTGGTGGCGCGTGTCGGGCTGGGCCTTTGCCTCCTCGATGGTCTCCTCCATGAAGAGCGACCATCCGACATCAGCCGATGTAAAGTGAGCACCCTCGTCCGGTACGAGCGTCATGAGGTAGGTCGCATTCACCATACCGCCCAGACCCAAGTCCAAGGCTGGAGATGTTTCGGGGAGTTGGATGGATGCTGCTTGAGCTCCCGTGACGAGGAGCCATTGGTCGTCGACAAGAAGTTGGCTTGAAACAACACCGTCACCGATTGAGAAGCCAGGAATGCGCCAGCGCCCTTCAGGGGCCAAGACTCCCGGGTTGGAGGCGAAGGTCTGGAAGCGGAGCAACTCGTCAAAGGGATTGGCCAAGAACATCACATCGCCTGATGAGGCCGCAATGGCGCATCCTCCAAACATGTTGTCGAGAGGAACGGGTTCATCGTTTTCCCACGTGTAGCAGGCGTAACTCTCCAGAAGTTCGCCCGTAGCCGATTCAACCGACCAAGCATAGGCGCCGGTGGCAAAGGTCAGATGGTCGGGGGCGACGGTCATGGTGGTGGCTGAATCTACATCGTAGACCTGATGGTCGTGGGTCATCGTCCAGACCGGTGCAGCATACCCGTTGGAAGCATCCCAAGCCGTGATATCAACGGTGGTGTTCGTGAAACTCTCGCTTACGTTGGCCATGATGAAGCCGTCGTCTCCCCACGTACCCAACACATCACCGCTCAGTCGTTGCTCGGACTCCATCTCAAACGGCGTTCTTTCGAAATCAAGCACCAACATGTGCGCCAGCGGCACCAAGGTGTAGGCCAAAGCCATGGTCAGAACGGCGTACATGCCGTACTTGATGATGTACTCCTTTCCTTTGCGAGCCAGGTAAATGATGAGGGCCGTGAAAGCGAAGATGGCCAACAGTTCCATGAGCACATAACGAGCTTGCGTCGCACCTGATGCTCCAAAGGCGTGCAATTCACCCACGTCGTAGTAGGGTCGGATGTACATGGCGAGCGCAATGGTGGCAACGAACATGCCCGCCATGCCGGCCATTCCTCGCCACTGCTCAGCCATCAGCGAGCCCAAGCCGTCGCCGTCGCGAAGTTCATCCTCCACAGCTGAAAAGCGCTGAGAAACTTGACGCCCGTCTTCGGGCGTTGCCGCATCGCTCATGGTCGTGCCAATCCTCTCTTCCATATCAGCCTCGCGATGTTGCGCAGGGTGAAGCCGAGATGAAAGAGCCTATGACGAACCGTCAGCAGCACCGAGCATGGTGGCGGCCAACATATGGCGGGCTTGGCTTGAATCCACCAAAGAACGGGGCATGGCGCTTGGCCTTTCCAACACCCAAAACGCGCTTCGGGAACTCAACCTCTCGCCGCCTGATTTTGAGACGGTTCATGTCGCCGGAAGCAACGGTAAAGGAACCACCATCGCCACCTTGAGTGCTGCGTTGTCGGCTGCATCCATTGACCATGTGGCCTTCACCTCACCCCACCTCGTCCGCGTTGAAGAGCGCATCCGGCTCAACGGCCGACCCGTCTCTCCTGCCCGCTTTGATGAAGGCTTGAGCAAGGTGCATGACATGGTTGAACGCACGGGGATAGAGCTCACGTTCTTCGAAACGACCTTCCTCGTGGCGATGGTCATCGCTGACCTTGAGCCTGTTCAGGCGTTGTTGCTCGAAACGGGCCTTGGCGGGCGTTTGGACGCCACTCGGGTCGCCTCGGCCGACATGGCGTTGGTAACGGCCTTGAGCCTGGAACACACCGAAATCCTCGGTGAAACGTTGGAGGCCATCGCTGGCGAGAAGGCGGCTATTGCCCGGCCGGGTCGACCGCTGCTTGTTCGGGATGTGAGCGAGGCTGCGGCCCGAAAGCGGATTGAAGAGACCGCCCAAAACGCTGGAATTCAAGACATTGGTGAGGGCGTCGGGCCGGCCCTCTTGCAGTGGGTGGAAGTGGAAGCAGGAGCCTCGTATTTTGAGGAGGCGAAGGCCTTGGCCAGCGCTGCATGGACGCATCTGTTGTGCGCGGAGAAAACACCCCACCCATCAATCCGCGCATTACGTTGGCCCGGGCGCATGCATGATGTGCCCAGCCCATCTCAAAACGGGTTGACCTATCTGCTCGAAGGGGCCCACAACCCCAGTGGAATGGAAGCATCCTGCGCTCAACTGCAAGCACAGCCACGATGGCAGGAACCGTGGGCGCTGCTCTTGGGAAGCACCCCTCAGAGGGACATGAAAGCCATGCTCGCTCCGCTTGTTGACCTTTGCAAAGCCCGTCCCCCGGTGGCGGTCGTGCTCACCGAACCTCAGTTTGGCCGCTACCCCGGCGTGCCATGCGAAGACATCGAAACCACCCTTCTCGAGGCAGGTGTGAAGACCACGACAAGTTTCCAGTTACCCGAGAAGGCGGTTGAGTGGTTGGAAACGCATGACCACGGAGCCAAAACGGTCCTTTCCATCGGTTCGCTCTACCTGCAAGGCAACGTTCTCGCCGCCCTCGGGGCCGACACCGATGAAGGGCTGGCCATCGTGGCGAAGGAATGAAACACCAAGGCCGATTCATGGAACACGGTGAGCCCATGAAGGACAAGCATCTGAAGATCCGAATCCAGCAATGCTTGGCTTTGGCGGAGGCTTCCAACTGCCCGCGTCGCACCTTTGGTGCCCTGTTGGTTGACCCTCAGCGAAACGTGGTGCTGATGGACGGTTACAACGGTGGACCTCGGGGCGGAGGACGCTTGTGCGGTGGCGAGGAGTGCCTTCGCGACACCATGAACATTGAGTCGGGGACTCGGGTGGAAATCGGCTGCCACCACGCTGAGATGAACCTCATTTGCAACGCTGCGGCCAACGGCGTGCCCACCAACAACGCCTGGCTCATCGTCACGGGCGAACCCTGCATGATGTGCGCCAAACTCATTCATCACGCCGGCATTGAGCGCGTCGTCATCGTCGATGGAGGCTTCATGGGCGAGAACGGCGTGGGCTACCTCGAGAACCACGGCGTAGAGATTCAGCGCACGGAAGGGCCGAAAGACCCTCGTGCAGGCAATTGAGGCGCACTGTTCAGCGCAACGAAGTGTTCACCGTCGAATGAACATCAATCTGCCTTCGGGGTTGATAACGTCCATGTTCATCTCAGCCGTGTCATTCGCCTCAAGGTTGAATTTTAGACCAAGTTTCCGACTATAATATCGCGCCCTGGCCCTTGCTTCCTCTTCTTCGTAGTAGGAAAACCACTCAAGGTTCAACAAAACAAAGGATTCTTCCTGACTGTGAGGGTCCCACAAGCACACCCTTCGATTGCCCTGAGTCATTGCGCCCTCGCTTGGTGGGTCATAAAGAATGGCGATTTCGTCCGATGATTTCAGATAGAGACCTCCCAACGACTCGGGATAAAATTCCTGTCCCGTTTCGGGGTCGGACGTGTGCTCCACCACCGCAATGAAACGATGGCGCTCATCGAACCAATGGATGGTGTGGACGTCCTCAAGCGGGTCCGGGTAGAAGAGATTTTGAATGGAGCCTCGAAGAATCCTCCCTCCAAACCAAAAGAATGGAATCGTGAAGATCAATAAACAGGGAAGGAAAGCAAGGCCGCCACCCACAGCCATGATGATAACAGCAACGAGTGGTATGGCGCAAAAGACCGTCCCAAAGATGAGCATCCCAATCGAGGTCCCAATTTGTCTGCCACCTCGACGGTGTTCTTCTTCGGTGAGGAGAAACACATGGTTCGGGACGCCGCTTTCCTCAATCGCGTCCATGAGTTGCTGGCTTCGGCCCTCATCGACCTTTCGTTCTTGACTTGGACGAGCCACGGGGGCGGTGCTCATTGAATCCGCAGATATTTTATCCATCAATCCCATTGTATCACGCTCTCACTCACTGTGTCCCATCTACCGTTCGTCCCGCTTTCGCTTGGCAACGGCTTGTTTGAGTAAAAATTCAATTTGAGCGTTGATGGAACGGAATTCGTCTTCCGCCCACACGCGCAGGTTGTCGTGCAATGCGGGGTCGATGCGAAGCAAGAGACGTTTCTTTTCCACTTTCTTTCGCCCCCCTGGCATGCCGTCTTTGCTTTGGGTTCGTTCCGTGCTTTCACCCATGTGTTTCCCTCCAGCGGTTCATCACTGGTACAAGGTGCCCGTGTTCACCACAGGCGTCGTGTCCGTTTCTGAACAAAGAACGACCAGAAGGTTGCTGACCATCGTTGCCTTCTTTTCTTCATCAAGTTCGATGATGTCCTTGGCGCTGAGTTGTTCAAGAGCGAGTTCAACCATACCCACGGCACCGTCAACAATCTCCCTTCGCGCGGCGACCACGGCACTGGCTTGTTGACGGCGAAGCATGGCTTGAGCGATTTCCGTGGAGTAGGCAAGGTAGCTGATGCGGGCCTCGAGCACGGCGATTCCAGCACGGGAAAGGCGCGCCTCGACCGAGGCCTGAAGTTCTTTGGCGATGATGTCCTGATGGCCAGAAAGCGTGATGCCGCCGATGTCCTTCTCTTCGATGGCATCGTAAGGGTACTTGGTGGCCATTTCTCTCAGGGCCGCCTCGCTTTGAATCTGGACGTAATGCTGGTACTTTTCCACTTCAAACATGGCTTCGGCGGCGTCGTACACGCGCCAAACGACCACAGCGGCGATGTTGATGGGGTTGGCGTTGACGTCGTTCACCTTGAGTTTGCTCGATTCAAAGTTATTGATTCGCAGAGAAATTCGTGATTTCCCATACAACGGGTTGATGAAGAATCGAAAACCCTCTTGCTTGAGCGTGCCGACGTACTTGCCGAAAAACTGAGCTACAACCGCCTCGTTTGGGTTGACAATAACATAACTGTTCCACATTAAGAACCAGAGAATGCCACCACCGATGTTGAGCAGGAGAGCCACAGGCCAGGCAAGGGCCCAGAGAACCTGGCCGAAGAGGAGAACCAAACTGAGGAGCGCATGGGCGCCGAGGCCCACAAAGCCGTTGATGGACGAAAGAGGAGCATCCTTGAACGTGGGCCGGGGCATTGTTGAGCGCTGGCCTGTTTGAGCTGCTTGCATGAAGCGAGGAGAGAGCGTCGTCAAATAAAGATATTGGAATGATATCACTTTGACATCGCATGCTTCTGCCCATTGGTTTCGTGAAGACTGAAGGAACGGGCCTCAGGGCGTGTAGTTGAGGAACATGAAGATGCCGAACAGGAAGATCAAGAGCGGCACGATGAAGATTTCAAACAGCGACCTGTTCTTTGACAGCACGTCCATTTCCGTGCCGTAGTGCACAATGGAAGCATCACCGGTACCGGTGGTCGGCACCATGGTCAGCAGGGCTTGCGGCAGCGTTTCATGGCCGCCCCACTTCTCAATATGGTCGACGTCGCGGGGCACACAATCGCCCAGCACATAGACGGGGTCGCCGATACCAAAGCCAACGAGGGTCCATTTCCAGTCGCCCCGTTGCCACGTGTCGAGCTGCGGTCCGTAATCCACCGGTTTCTCGACCCATAGCGAAGGATCGATGATCATGCCACCGGTGCCGTCGTGAATCATGAACGGTACGCCACCAGATTTGGTTTCTCGATGTTCCCAAGAACAGTGTGTATCCCCATCGGAATCGGTCCTGCAGACGTACTGGTACGATTTCCACTGCCAGCATGTGAGCCCTTTGTGGGTGCGGCCACCTACCTTCATTTCGGGCGTTCCTGCGATGGAAGGGCGCACTTGGCCAACGAGTTCTGCTTGACCAACAGCAACGCTTCGGATTGGAGAGGTGGGCAAGTCCTTGATGAGGCGAGTCAATTTGAACTGCTTCCAAGCCGAGAAGAACCAAAGGAGATTCATCAAGGTGACAAAAGCCGTCATTCCCCAACCCAGGGTGGTGTGGAATCCAGAGCCGTCTCGTGCCCGAAGGTCAGCAGATAACCAGATGAAGGAACCTGCAAACACCGCGGCGCCGATGCTGTAGGGCGTGATGAGGGCGGCCTTTGGCGTACCGATGATGCTGGGGTGCTCGGGAATGAGTTGTCCGTGCGCATCTTGGCCGTACGGGTCGTCAAATGAAGTAGGGGCGGGTGCGCCAAACAACCAATCATGATCGACCGACCGCGCGGGATGGGTGGCATAGGCGAGCGGTTGAAAGTTCGGCCCGAAATGAGGGAAGTATCGTCCGTTGAAACCAAGGACACCCGGTGCAGAAGAGGTGTCCTTCACAGCGTCTCGATTTTGTTTGCGTATCTTTCGCAGTTCGTGCATCAAGGGAGGGGAGTTGCTGTACATGAAGATGAGACCGGCAAAACCGAATGACAGCAGAGACCAGCGCCCTCTGTCTTCTCGTTGCGTGACCTCCTGAGGTTCCTCCGACGGGTTGTTCAGGTTCCAAATTTCAACCACCGAAAGCAACTGGTACCGAACAGGGTCCTGTTCAACCATAACAAAGGCGTTGAAAAGGAAATTATCCTCGCTTCCTATCCCGTCTCCGCCAATGGTTCGACTCCAGTAGCCGTTGCAATCGGGCTGGTAGACCTCACCCTCTGGTGAAAGTGAATCCTGCAGCGAAAAGGCTGTGGGAATTCGCGTACCTTCGGCGTCCACCATCGTCAATCGTTGTGCATTTGCCATCTGGAAGCTGTATTCCCAATCCCCGTTTCCATCATCGTCCTCAACCCACCTGCATTTATCGGTGGCGATGGTGCCTCCTTCCAATTCCAACGGTACGACAATGAAGGCCGCCTCGGAGGCGTATTCGTCACCATCGTACCCCTTTTGCACCGGAGCAAAGTCGTACGCTGAAACATCCTCGTGAAGGTAGGGCAAAACGGTGGCCTCTTCCACCCGAGGCACATCGGGAATGCCGAGACTTTGTGAGTACAGTGTGTAGGCCGTGAGCACCGAGGATAAGGTGATGATGTACCCTATGATATGGATGACTTTTGGACGAGGAAAGGCGAACATTCCTTGGTCAAGGCTTTGAACCGCAAGCCTATCCATATTTCCCCGTGTGAAAGGTTCCACTTAACACCATTCCCGCGGGACGTGAGGCCGAGATAGTTTTTGAAAACAAGCAACTCCATGAATGCAGGGGGCAGGATTCGTCGTGGTGGGAGCAGGATTCTCACTCACGTTGGTTGACACCAACGAAGTTCGAACCCTTTGATTCGTCATGGTGGGAGCAGGATTCTCACTCAAACGGCTTGACAGCCGTGCAGTTCTCATTCTGCAGATGCTAGTCAATGCCGGGGGCAGGATTCGAACCTGCGAAGCAATATGCAGAGGAGCTTGAATCCACCCCCTTTGACCACTCGGGTACCCCGGCTTCTGTCTGTTCGTAAAGCCTGTTCTTCTTGACTATTCCTCTTGCGGGATGTCCACCAAATCAAAGGGTTTGGGCGGTGGACGGCGCAGGGAGACGATGCGTCGGATGCGTTCCAAGTGATACGCTTCCTCACGCTGAGCACGTTGCTGACGGACCACAAAGAGCACCATGCCGGCCACGAGCAAGGACAGTGCTGACAGGCTGAGCGTGGCCATGCTGCTGTTGGTGTTGTCGGCCTCTCCAGCCTGAATATCGGCCAACGGAACGGGAACTTGGGGCGTGTGGTTGACGATTTCGAGGTTGAGTCCCAAACGCCCTGCTTTCCAGGCTTCGATGTTCCACACAAAATTCACCCACTCGCCTGTGCCTAGGGAGGCCGACTCGTTAGCCATAATGCGCCCCTCGTCGTCTCGGAGAATCACGGTCATGTCGCCGGCCAAGAGGCCGTTATTGGCGATGCGGGCGTAAATCGAAACGTTCTCACCAACCTTTGGGCGGAACGGTGTAGCGGAGAGGTCGGTGAGGACGGGCTCAAAGGCGTACCACGTCAAACCGACGTTCATCGGCGCGTCTCGTGTGCCATACCCCGTCAGTTCCCGACCGGAACGGTCGCTTGCTTCAAACCAAACAATCAGGACATCGCTACGGGTGAGTTCAACCTCTGCCGGGAGGAAATTAACCGTCCCGTTGTACACCGTGAATTCGTTCACCACCTCATCCAGTTGCAAAAAGAACACCTTCTCCGTTCCCGCCACGGGTTGGCCAAGGCGGTAAAAGACGGCGTGCATCTCCAAGGGCTCAGGCGGCATGTCGGTATCGTCGTTGATGCTAACGGTGATGCCCACATCCGTCAATTCGTTGGAGGCGAGGTTCTCGAGCATCCCCGGTGCGAGGACGAGTTTCGGCGCCACATCGTCAACCACCAGATCATAGCGGAGCGAGTTGAATCCATGTTCAACGAAACCTTGAGCCTCAACGGTGAGGAATCCCTCATCCTCGTACATCACGTTCTCGGACATGGAGACATTGAATCCAATCAAACCCGACCGTGTGAGGTTGACGCTGCTGGAAGTTGAGCGCTCACCGTCACTCAAGGTCCAGAGGAATGTTCCATTCACTGGGAGGTCCCTGGCGAGCACATCGGTGTTGTTGTGGAACACGCCAATGCGATGCTGGACCATCTCGTTTCGATGGAACCAGTAGGTGGTGCCGTCGTTTTCTCCAAACGGTGCTTGCGTGTCCGTGATGTTCAACCAGCGCAACTCAATATCGGTGCTTGGCTGCCAGGTCAATTCATTCAACTGATACAGGCCGAGCCCGAGGTCTTGCCCCTCATCAAACACCTTGAGCGATGGCGTGCCCCCGCCAGCAGCGACGGTGGTGCTGGCGTTCCACCCTATACGGAACGAAACGCTAAGGTCGTAGGTGGTGACCAACGGGCGTTTTGCAACCTGAACGATGGGTTGCTCATGGAAACAAACCTCGTCGAACTCAACGGCCCCAAACCGTGGCTCGTAGTGGATGAAACAACTGGATTGGTCAGCCTCGCCCAACAGTGCAATTTGCAGGTTTTCAAGGGAGGCAATGCCGTTCGCATCGCCCAACGCAAAGGTCAGGGTGTGTTCGTGGCCGGCCAGCAAACGGTCGTTGATTCGGTCCAAATGGATGCTATCCCTGTCAACGATCGTATCTGAACGACGCTGAACGCTGATGGTGGCCAAATCGTTGGATGCTCCGAAATCGCCACCTCCCAGAAGGGGATTGCCGGCCAAATCTTCGCCGACCAACACCACACTGATGCGTCCAGCGTTTTTGTTGTCCGGGACCACGCTTTGAGAGGAAAGCAGCGGTAAATCAACCTCGAGCTCACGGACGCCACGGTTCAGACTGACCGTTTGCATCCGGTATTCTACTTCCTCCATCACGCCGTTCTCGTTGGTGTCGTGAAGGCGTTCAAGCCACGTCCACACCTCCAGTTGACTGGACAGGCCTTCGGGGTCGCTGAGTTGAAGGCGGAGCGCGACGTCTTTGCCGTACATCGAGATGTGTTCGTCCGCAACCACCTCACGGCCAGCGTCCAAAGCGGTCAAGGAGTTGACTTGAGGCTGAATGGTGTCAAGGAGGAAGCGCGTGGGTGTGAGGACCACCGTTCGGTCCTCGCTGGTCGCAGCGTTGGCGTCAACCGGCCCCCGACGCGAGAGGCTTGGGCGAAGTTCGAAGAAGGTGTTACTGGGCAACCCGTCGTTGATGTGAGGGGTTGAAAGCGAAACTGAAAACCAACCACCTGCAGAAACCTCAGACGACCAGGTTCGAGACCAGTTAACGGGCTCGCCCAGCCACTCATCGGGACCACCAGAGAGGTTCTTTGGAGGCACGGCAGACAGCGTGACGGTCGCTTCGGCTTCTCCTGCTCCAATCCATTGATTGGCGATGCCTTCCATGCGTACGCGTCCTTCCGCTTCCAAACTCTGGTTTTCGTTGAGGTGGAACGGCCAAAAGGAGTTGGTCCAATCGTCAATGCGACGCTGCGACGCATCGGTGACCGTGAAATCAACGACTTCCATGTCGTTTTCAACCTCATTGAACGCTGTTTTTCGCACGAAGACCTCTGGTCCAGTTTCCAGTCCTTCATCGTCTTGGGCCATGGTCAACACATGGAGGTCGTCAACATCGTCAAGCAACCATGTGCTGGTCAACACCCACTCGACGCTGCACGTGTTGAGGGTGCAGGAGACGCTTGAAGCCGCTGTGTCCAACTGAGCAAGCCCGACGCCTTTCATTTGGCGGAAGCGCGGTGCGTCTTGAATGCGGTCAAGTTCCACCAGAACAACCGCCTCTTCCATGTCGGGTGTTGGCGAAAGGTGGAACGAGACCTTGCTGATGTCCGCTGCGTCCTCGCTCAATTCTAGGGGGTTGAAGCGGGTGTGGTGCGTGGTGAAGGCCACGGTTTGTTCTGGAAGCCAACGGGTGTAAGACGGCCCGTCCACCTGTTCGAGCATCACAGGTACCGCTGCTGCCCCGATGGCCACGCGAAGGCCCCCTCGTTCGGTTTTGATGTGGAGAGGGATATCGAGAACAGCCCTCATATCGCCGTCGTAGGATGCCTCTTTGGCCGTGTTGAGAGCGGTGGGCGTCAGGTCCACCTCAACGGTCGAGTCCGGGAGTAAGTGCATGAGGTTGAGGACCTTGATGTCGGCAGCCCCCGATACGGAGATTTGAACCCCGCAGGTCAACAATGATCGATTGGTGGAGTAGGCCTCGCTGGACATGATGGAGTTGCATGGATTGGAGCCTTGATGGTGAATGACGCCGTTATCTGCGATGGTTTGCAAGGCACCATCGATACGAACTTCCGTGTCCTCGCTGTGGTTACTTACCAGTACGGTGAACGCCGGACCTTGCCCTGCGGGGTGATGCTGAGCATGACGACTGAGGGTTTGGAAAGCCAAATCCAAACTTGAATTCTCCATGGCGAGCGAGCGAGAGGATTCGTTTGGCAACCAAAGCACATCGGTGCCGTTGTGTTCAGCGTGGCTCCAGCGCGTGTTGAGACCGAGATGATCGTCCATTCCGCTCGGCGGCCATGTCATGACGGAGATGTTGTTCCACCCAAGTGACATTTCGGGCGCCTGGGGTGGAACGACGCAGTCCAATTCCGCCTTGGCTCGGACAAAGGCTTCTCCGCCTGTACCCGTCAGCGTAAAGTCGGTCATCAACCCGATTTCTCCGCCCAAGGAGTGGTTGAGGTAGGTGGTTTTCATAGGTTCAGGTTGGTGGGCAGACGCCACCAATTGGCCGTAGGTGGTGCTCCATGTCAGGTTATCACCCACCGTGGTGAGGCGATAGCCGTCGTGAGGGCAGGCTACGAAGGAAGGCACGGTGATGGAAAACGGAGCAGCGACCAGAAGTGTGCCGTTGGCGTCCATGGTTGATGCGGCTGAACCTGCAGCGTTGTCAAGCACATGTTGAGGACTGATGTAGGTTGTTCGTCCAACGCTCAGGCTGTGAACCAAAGGCGTGACGTAGGTGTCATTGGTGCTCATTCGAACACGAATATGCACCGTTGGATGCTCGGATGGGTCAAGGGCAAGTTGTGCAGGGAGGCTCATGTTTTGGTGACCGAGAATGGGGTTCAGGTTCGCATCAAGGGCATCAAAGAGCAGATGCGTTCCTTCGGGACGCTCGTACCAGCCGTCCAGCCAGCCATAGCCGAAAATCGGGTCGGGGGAAATGGCCCGTGATGTCCATGAGCCGGCCGGTTCAAACACATCGATCTCAATGCCTGCGTCGTCAATGTACCACCCGTCGCCCTCAACATAGGTGTCGGAAAAGAACGAGAAACGAGCCTTGAGCGACTGACCTGAAAGGTTGGACAAATCATAGGTCTTCAATTCGAAGTCTCTGGGGTTGGAAGCACCGCACCCGTTGGGAACGCTGGAGCCATCGATGATGCCCTCGCCGAAGAGTGGAGAATTCGTGTTCACCGTGGAAATTTGGTCGTGGAAACCGTTGAGTTGGGGAGGAAGCCACCACCAATCTTGCCCGCCGTCGGTTGAAATTGCCACGCCACCCCCGTCCCAATTCGCTTCGGCGCACACCCAAGAGCGGAAGGACAAGCGGGCGGTTGCATTGGTGGGAATGCTGTACTCCTGCGTGGTCAAGTGGGTGTAGATGTTGTTGGTGTACTTGGTGGTCAAGTTCACGGCGGCGCCGTTTTGACCCGAATGAAACACACCCGGGCCGTAGCCCGAGCTGTTTCGCGTTTGACCGATTTCCCAGCCGTCCGGCCAGGTGCCCTCGATGACCCAGCCGGGTGGCGTCGTCATTGAGGCTTCAAACGATTCCAAGAGCGATTCCGAGGGATTCATGCCGAACGAAGTGGTCCAATTCCATTCGTTGATCAAGCTAGAGGATGCATCCAACCAACCACGTTGGTCGCCGATTTGCCCGCTGGTATCGGATGAGAAATTGGAGAGTTGCAGCCGTTCTTCTTGGGCCGTCCCGGGGCGGTGAACGACCGTGACATCGTCAATGGCCACACCTTCCCAACCCGAGGAGGCAAAACCACCGTATCCTGTTTGGTGGTTCGTGGTGACCTGAAACATGAACAGCACGTTGGAGGCGTTGGCATGACCCGATACACCGCTTGGGATGTTGTAGGAAATGGGGCGCCAACCCAGTGATTCGTCCATGTAATAGGTTCCCTGAATTGAAAGGCCGTTGCCGGGTAAACCCGGAATTCCGGATACTGGAGCCCAAGTCGTTCCGTTGTTCACGCTCACAAAGACCAGGAGATTGTCTGAAAAGGAGCCCTCAATGTCCCAACTGGACCAAAATTCAATGCTCATCGGGCCGGTAAACGATGAGAGGTTGGCTGGAACATAGAGGCGTCCGTCGGCGTTGTTGGCGTAATCGCCGGTCATGTTACCGTGAAACCAAGCGCCTGGAAGGTCGCCGAGGTTTGACAGCGTGAAGTTATCCAAGAACCACCCCGCACGGTCGCCGGTTGTCGCAGAAGTTTGGAAGCAAAACCGAACCTCAAGGGTGGTGGCGGTTGACGGGATGAGGGCGTCGAGGTTGAAGTGGGCTTGCTGCCATGCATCGGATTGACCGGACCAAACCGAACTTGGTGCTCCGCTAAGAGAGGAGGTGTTGGTGTAGGAAGCGCTGGGCGTCAACACTTGCCATGAGCCGCCTGTTGTGCGCGCCTCAACCCAAGCCGCATCGTCGTCCAAGAAGGAAAGCCAGTGGTCCACGGTCAAGTTGTATTGGTTGACGAAGGCCGGAATGGCGTAGGCCGGCGAGGCAAGGCAACCGCTCATGTTGGCCGATAAGCCGTCCAAAGCCTGCGTGGCCAGCACGCGCTGACCTTCGGTGGCTACTGAAGGATGGCCCGAAACCGACATGCCGTTGAGGGGCTTGACGTTCCACGCGTTGTGGTTCGGGCCCTGCCCTTCCCAGTCAGGGAGGGTCTCGATGAGCGTTTCAAAATCTGTCAAGGTGGCCAGCGTGGATTCGGTCGCCAGGCTCAATTGACCTCCATGGCCAATGCCTTGCGTGTCAACATGGGTGCCTGTCCAGCCCGTGTTGGCATCGATACCGAAGCGAGCAGCGGTATCGTCAGCGTTCGCCCACATCGGGGTCGCCGACAAGGACCCGCCCGTGAATGTGTGATTGTAGGGAACACTGAGCACGCCGGTGCTCGTCAAATTCAACCCCACTTCGTTTGGTCGTGGCGTGTAGTAGATTGACTGAGCCACCGTTTGAGGAGTAGACTCAGTAGCGGGCGGCACCATCGCCGATAAGGACACCAGCACCATCAAGAGGCACATGCCCAGAGCGCTGACGCTCTTCCCCCGGGAAATTTCGGGACGATGGGCAGGCATCATGGGAGAATCACCTCGCTGTGCGAGGTGAGGTTTTGTGATATGAAAGGGTGTCATGCATGCATCAATGAAGAATGAGCGATTGTTTGGATGAAGAGGATTCAAATCCCGTCACCTTCACGTCCTCATCATGACCCCTGTTCGGGATCTCGACAGCGCACAAGCGCAGGAGATTGAGGAACAGTTGTTCACCACCCATCGCCAGCAATTACCTCGCCACGTACCCATTCCGTTGCCCCGCCAAGATTTCTGGGAAATGGTCAGGGCGTTGCTCTCAACCCTTGATGTTGAAATTCAGGACATGGTGCGAAAAGGCTCCACTGATATGCGACTTCAAAACCTGCAGAAAAGGCAGACGAATATCAGACGCATCGCTTCAGAACTTGCCCGCAAACGCATGGTTGCGATGATGCAACACGTCGCAAGCCAAGCCTTGCGAAGCGGGGTGAACCCCGGGATGACGCAAGAACTTCCATCGCTTGATTGGCAACGCCACGACCCCGCAGAGAAAGCCTTCTACCACGCTTTGCAACTGAATGTTGACCGCTTCAAGAAAGAAATTGATTGGCAAGGGATGCAACAGGGGCTCCTTGGTGAGTTACGAACAGCCCCCCGAACCCATGCCCCCGGAACCATGCAACTTGATGCCTTCATGGGTGAAGGTCAACTGACCTCACAGCCGCCACCCGATTTGGCCTTCGAAGACACATTGGAACCCCTTCAGGCGGCTGAAGAGGACGCCGAAGAGCGTTGGATGGACGATGCTCCGTGGGCGGATGAAGAAGCCTATCTGTTGGCCGACATGGCTGAGCGAGATGCGGTCAAACCCGCCAGTGCTCCTCAACAACAAGGCGCAACAGGAGCAAAGCACGGTGCTGCCATGGAACTGGCACCTTCCAAAGAGCCGATGGACGTCATTGAGGATATTCTTCCTGAAGACGGCGAAACCGTTGACAGGGATGCTCCAGCCGATGTTGTGGCGGAGCCTGAAGAGGCGGCGGCGGATGGGGCTGAAGAAAAGGAGGACAACATCCGGGTCCGGATTCTCGAAACACTGCCCGAGCCGATCATGGACTCATCGGGTGAACCGCTCTCCTTGGAGGCCGGCGATGTCCACTTCCTCGACGAAGCCACCGCTGCATGGTTGGTTGATGCCGGTGTTGCCGAGCGGGCCGCCTTGTGAATTCGTTCATGTTGAACCCGAAACCCACCTTGCTTTCGCTGCGGGTTGAAACAACGAAGTCAACCGAGCGTGCTCAGTTGATGTTTCTCATCGAGATCTCGATGCTGACGGTGTCAGGGATGGGAATCTTGGTGACCGAGCGGAGAGCGGTTTGGTCCTTGGCCGTGGAAATGTCCATCTCAAGCAAGCGCTTGTGAATACGCATTTCCCAGTGGTCGTAGGTCTCGCTTCCTTCGCCGTCTGGTGCCTTGCGGACAGGCACGACAAGGCGGCGGGTTGGGAGCGGAATCGGACCTCGGAGGTTGATTCCACCGCTGTCGCAAATGGTCTTGATTTGGTTGGCAACGTCATCGATGTCCTTGTGGTTTTCACCGGTCAACTTGATGACAGTCACAGCAACCATTCAATTCACTCCTCGCACCAATCATCCAGTGAGCGAACTCACTTCTTCTCGATCTTCAAGCAGACGCCTGCAGCCACGGTCTTACCCATGTCGCGGATAGCGAAGCGGGAAAGCTCAGGGAAGGTGTCCATTTGCTCGATGGCCAACGGCTTGGTTGGCTGGAAGCGGATGAGACAGGCGTCGCCAGTCTTCAAGAAGGAAGGGTTGGCTTCCTTGCCGGACTTGTTGGTCTTCTCCAAGAGTTCCATGAACTTCACAGCGACTTGAGCGGTGTGAGCGTGGAACACAGGAGTGTAGCCAACGGAAACAGCCTTTGGAATGTCCATGAGCTGGATTTGTCCGACGAAGTGCTCGTCGTGTCGAACGAAGGTTGGTTCATTGTCGGAGTAGCCTGCGACGTCGCCACGGCGAATGTCGTCAGCAGCAAGTCCACGAACGTTGAATCCGACGTTGTCGCCAGGTTCAGCCTTGTCAACCATGGTGTGGTGCATCTCGATGGACTTCACTTCACCGCCCTTCATGGAAGGGTTGAAGACGATGTTCTTACCGACGTTCAAGACACCCGTTTCGATCTTACCAACAGGCACGGTACCGATACCGGAGATCTTGTAGACGTCCTGAATTGGCAAGCGGAGTGGCTTGTCGGATGGCTTGGATGGCATTGGGGTGGCGTTGATGGCCTCAAAGAGGGTTGGACCCTTGTACCATGGGCACTTGTCCGACTTGTTGTACACGTTGTCGCCGTTGAGGGACGAAGCAGGAATCATTGGGACGTCGTCTGGCTTGAATCCAGCCATGCGGAGAAGTTGAGAAACTTCCTTGCATGCGTTGTTGTACTTCTCTTCGGTCCAGTCGACACCAGAGATGTCCATCTTGTTGACGTGGACGATGAGGCCCTTGACACCCAACACCTTTGCCAAGAAAGCGTGTTCCTTGGTCTGGGCGTTGACACCGTCATTGGCAGCGCAGAGCAGAACAGCGGTGTCAGCTTGGGAGGCACCGGTGATCATGTTCTTGACGAAGTCGCGGTGGCCTGGAGCATCGATGATGGTCCAGTAGTAGTCAGGGGTGAAGAACTCCTTGTGAGCGACGTCGATGGTAATACCACGCTCGCGCTCTTCCTTGAGTCCGTCCATGACGTACGCAAGTCCGAAACCGGCCTTACCGGATTCGGCAGCGAGTTTTTCGTTCTTCTCAATAACGTGCTCTTCAATGTGACCGGAGTCGAGGAGGAGACGTCCAACGGTTGTGGACTTTCCGTGGTCGACGTGACCGATAAACACGATGTTGCGGTGTGGCTTGCTTCTGTCTTCCCATTGTGATGGCATGGTAATCGCTCCTTAGCAAG
>MDTD01182347.1_pt1 | contig 18754 bp, 18 predicted proteins | sample 811221 | NCBI WGS metagenome assembly MDTD01 (sample SAMN05326646, study PRJNA326480) | marine metagenome | isolation source: seawater | place: Pacific Ocean: South West | collected 2011 | reverse complement strand
TTACTTACCAGATAATATTCTTAGTTTAACTGATAAAATGACAATGTCCTCATCTATAGAGGCTAGAGTACCATTTTTAGATCATAGATTGATTGAAATGGTTATCTCCCAGGAAAATAATGAATTTTATGGAGACAAAATTTCAAATTCAAAACAAATATTAAGAAGGATATTCAGTAAAAAAATAAAAACCAATATATGGAAAAGAAAAAAAGAGGGATTCAATGCACCATCTAATAGCTGGATATTTAATAACAAAAATTATCTATCTAATTATTTTATGGAAAAAATACATCCAAATCTGAATGATATAATAGATAAAAATATTCTTAAAAATTCTATTGAACGCTTAAAAAACAATAATGACAAAAACATTCATTCAATTTTTTCATTATTTTTATTAAATAAATGGATGATATTAAGAGATGAATAATTCAAATAGCAGAATAACCGTAGTTATACCAACTTATAACTCTGAGAGATTTATCAGAAGAACTTTAAAAAGTTTAGAGGACCAAAAAGAACTACCTGATGAAATTATTTTTTCAGATGATGGGTCTATTGATAAAACTGTTCATATAATTGAGTCGTGGGCCAAATATAAAAAAGAAATAAATTTTAAAATTTTGAAAAATCATCATAAAGGTCCAGGTAATGCAAGAAATAAAGGTATACTTAGTGCACAAAATAGTTGGATAGCATTTTTAGATTCTGATGATACTTGGCATGAAAACAAAATTCTTGAAATTAAAAAAATAATATTATTGAACAAGAATATTAACTTTATAGCTCATTATGAATTACATGAGGATCAAAAAGGTGCAAGAAAGGAAATATCAAAAAAACTTAAAAAATTTGAAAGTTCAAATCAAAATTTACAAAAATTTTTATACTTATCTAACATTTTTTCAACATCAGCTGTTGTTTGTTCAAAATCATTGTTAGAGGAAAATGGATTATTTGATATAAATTTGAGTAACGGGCAAGATTATGAACTATGGTTGAGATTGTCACCAAAAATAAATCTATATATTATAAAAAAAAATCTTGGAATTTATTATGACACTCCAAATAATATTACATCGAGATATTATTTAAAAAGAATTTTAGCAGAATTAATTATCTGTTTTAGATATAAAACTTATGTAAAAAAACATATTTTTTTATTCAAATTTTTAAAAATTTTTTTAACAAGAAATTGGATTAAATTTTAATATGAAAAAATTTTTTTTTGTATCAGGTCGTGTAGCTTTATATTATGGTCTGAAATCTATTGGTTTTAAAAAAGAAGATGAAGTTTTGCTACCATCAATTATTTGTGAGGAAGCATTAATACCATTTAGAGAGCTCAATATTAATTTTAGATTTTATAAAGTAAATGAAGATCTCTTTCCTATTTGGGAGGATATTAAGAAAAAAAAATTAAAAAAGGTAAAAGCTATTTTAATGATACATTATTTTGGTTTTCCAAACGATGTAAATGGTTTCTTAAAGTTTAAAAAAATATTTAAAAAAATTATTATTGAAGACTATTCACATGGACTAGATGGAAAATTTCAGAATTTATCATTAGGAAAAATTGGAAATATATCGATCTTATCTCCAAGAAAAATTTTACCTATTAACTCAGGCGGCATACTTCAAATAAATAACAAAAAAATTAAGCCATTATTTGATTATTCTAAAATTGAAAAATATTATGTCCCTCAAATAAATCAAACATTAAAAAATATTAAAAATAAAAAAATTATTCAAAAGTTTAAATTATTTTTTAAAAAAAATTTTTTATATAAAAAAATAATTAATCAAAGTTATTTGAATAAAAAAATGAAAATAGATAATAATTCTTATAAAATCTTTAAAAATAAAATTAAATATTTAAGGCAAAGACACTCAAAATATAAAAAAATTCATTATATTCTAGAGAAAAATAAATTTAAATTAATTTACGAGTTTGATAAAAAAATAAATCCTTGGCATGTTCCTTTCTATATTGATGGCAAAAATAAAAGAAATAGACTTAACGACCTTAGAAAAATTTATAAACTGAATATTATAGAATGGCCAAAATTTCCAAAACAGATAAAAAATAATTTAATTAAAAAAAACAACAAAATTTATTGTGCTACTATCAATTAGATGAAGCAAAATTATAAAATTAAGATATTTAATGAACTTAACAAAGAAATTGAAGATATCTGGCTAGATATTGAAAAAAAAAATCGAGATAAACTAACTTTATTTCAAACTTTAAATTGGCAAAAAAAATGGATTAAAACCATTGGTGTAAACGTCGGTTTAATTTCAATTATATTTGTTGAAAAAATACCAGACAAATCAAGAATATTAATTCCAATGGTAATTATTTCAAAAAATTTTTTAAATATTCTTGAATTTACAGGCTATCCTTTTTCAGATTTTAATTTGTCATTAAGGGATGAAAATTTTAACTCAGAAGATATAAAAAAAATATTTGAAATAATTTTAAATAAAAATTTTTTAAAAAAAAAAATTGATATAATTAAGCTTGTTAATCAACCTGAAAATATATTTGGAGATAAAAACCCAATTTATTATTTAGACTTTTTAAAAATTAAAGAAAATTTAAGTTATAAAATTCAAACAAATTTAGTTGTGGAAAAAAATATTTTAATGAAAAAAGAAAATAAATTTTTAAAACAGGATTTTAACAGAATCGAAAAAAAAATTAAAAATTTAAACTTTAAAATTTGTGAAAATTCTAGTGAAAAAAAAAAAATAATTAATTTCATTTCCCAGAATAAATCAGAACAGTATCAAAGGAGTTACGCATTGGATTTATTTTCAAATAAAATTTACAAAAATTTTTTTGATTCTTTTATAGATAATACAAACCTCAATTTATCTTATATATACACAGATGATAAAATATTAGCAGCTCATTACGGTTTTATTTATCAAAATGTTTTTTATTATATATTTCCAGTTTATGATTTTTCTGAGAAAAATCTTTCTCCAGGAAATCTGTTACTATATAGATTGATAAATCATTATTTAGATAAGATTGATTTTTTTGATTTTACAGTTGGTAATGAAAAATATAAGGAAAAATGGTCAAACTATTCTGTTAAAATGAGTGATAATATAAAAATTCTAACTTTGAGAGGTTATTTGTATTTATTTTGCAATAAATTTTTAAGAATTTTATTCTCAAACAAAAAAATTAAAAATTTTTTAAAATATATTTATATTAAATTAAAATAGATGAAGAGGAAAATATACACCAAGATTGCAAATGTTCTATCTTCCTTAGATTTTACCAAAAATAAAATAAAGGAAAACACAATACTTCTTTTTCATTCTGTGAGTGAGTTTGGTAGTTTGGATATTTATGATATGAGCATTAAAAATTTTGAAAATATTATAAAATTTTTAAAGAGCAAATATACATTTGCAAAATTCGATGATGTTTTGAAATTTGAAAATAAATTAATCGTTACATTTGATGATGGATTTTTAAACAATCTTAAATTAGCCATACCTATATTAGAAAAATATGATATTCCATCTCATATTTTCATTACTAGTGATTTTATTAAAAATGAAAACAATCAATTTCTTAATAAAAATGAGCTAAGAGAATTGAGTCAGATTAAAAATGTATCTCTTGGTAGTCATGGAAAGAGCCATAGAAAATTAGTAGAATTAGACGATGATACAGTTGAATTAGAAGCTAGAGAAAGTAAAAAATATATAGAGAATATAACTTCGAAAAAAATAAATTCTATTTCATATCCTCATGGAGCTTTTGACAATAGAGTGATGAAAATTTTTCAAAAGGAGGATTATATTTATGGTGCAACTAGTATCTTTGGATCTATAGATGAAAAAGTTGATAGATTAAAATTACCAAGAGTAGATATTTGGTCAAATGATACAAACGATACTATTATTCAGAAAATAAATGGTTCATGGAATTTTATAAATTATATTAATAAATTAAAAAAATTTAAACTGTGAAAAATTTATTTACTTCAAATGTGTTAATTAACAATTATCTATTAATAACTTTTTTAGCACTAATATTTTCGGAAACCTTAATAATTGACTCTACGATTTTACCGTTGTGTCTAGTTATTTTTTTTTTATCTATAAATATACATAAATTAAAATTAAGTAATTTACAAATAATATCATTAATTCTATTCGTTGTGTATTTCGTTTCGTCATTAGTTATTTCAAAAAATTTTTTTTCAGTTTTAATTAATATAAAATTTTTTTTTGGTTTTATAATTTTTTTACTATTTTTAAAATCAATCAATATAAATCGAGATCTAATTAAAATTTTAAGAATTATTTTAATGATTAGTTATATTTATACATTTTTTGATGCAGTAATGATAAATTTTTTTGAAATGACTTTTTTGCATCAAGAAGTGCATACAGCAAAATTTTTCGGTTTTTATACACGACCACCTGGTATAGCGGGTAATTCAACAATATCGTCATTATACATTCTTATTAATTTCTTAATTTTAATAAATTTTTATTCAGTTAAATTTTCAAAATTTGAATTTATCCTAATAATATTGAGTATATTTATGCTTTTTAGCTCTGTAGGCTTTATAAGTCTTTTAGCAATTTTATTTTTTATTATGTATAAACCAAAAAATATAAATTTTTATGGAAATTTTATATTTTACTTTTTGTTCTTATTGTTAATTTTAGTATTTTCATTTTTTATTGATCCAAATATTGCTCAAAAGTTAAGTCTAAAATATGTGTTGTATGTTTTAGATGAAAAATGGTTTTTTATAAAACATGTTTTACTCTCCCAAGATATAATTTTGACAAAACACTCTGATCTTATTTTTAACGACAAATTTTTAACTTTAATTAGTGAAGGTAGTTGTTTTAATTTTTATTTTGGCTGCCAAGCATCTAAATATTATCCAATGACCTCTGGTGATATGGGTTTTTTAGGCTTGATAGTAACAACGGGATATTTTGGCTTAATATCTTTTTTGTTAATTTTTTTTTCATTTCTAAATATATCTAAAAAAAATATTATTTATAGTCTATTTGTTGTATTTTTGTCTTTTCATTATGGATTTATTTTTTTTACCTTTGGCCAGTTTCTTTTTGCATTATTAATATCAAAAAATTTAAACCTAAATAATCATGAAAAATAAAAAACTTTCATTAATCATTCCTTTTTTTAATGAAAATAAAAAAATAGTTAAAACAATGAAGATTATCTTAAATCAAATATCTAAGCCTGATGAAATAATTTTTGTTAATAATTCCTCAGATGATAATTCGGAATTAAAATTACGATTATTCATTAACAGTATTAATTTTAAATTTAAAAATAAGATCAAAATTATAAAAAATGTAAAAAGTTTTCCTTCAACAGCTAAAAATTTAGGAATTAAAATTGCTAAATATGATTATGTTGTTTTTTTTGATGTAGGTCTATCTATAAATAATTACTTTATTCACAATATAAGAAGCAAAATAAGACCTGATAAAAATTTTTATATACAGGGAAAGTTTTTTTTTGTGTCTGAAAACAATATAGATAAACACTATCTAATGCAAACATATGGATTAAATAAATTTGGAGATTGTATTCCATCTAGTTGTTTTCATAAATCTATATTTTCAAAAATAGGTTATTTTGAAAATTTCAGATCTGGATACGATAAGGTATGGTTGAAAAAATTAAAAAATAAAAAAAATTTAAAGTGTTATGAGAACAAAATGTCAGCTGTGAATTATATGAAGAATATAAGTGGAAAAAATTTGTATTTTATTTTTAAAAAAATATTTAATTATTCTTCTTCTACAGTAGGTTTAAAAAATTATAATTTAGATAAAATTTATATTGGATTAGTATTTTTATCATTTATGACAATATTTACGAATAATATTATTTTATTCTTTTTAATTTATCTGATTTTTAGAACAATCATTATTCCTCTAAAAAAAAATAAAGGTTTGTTAATGCAGAATTTCAAACTCATAGATTTTTTATTTTTGTCTTTGATAGGTTTAACGATTGATGTTGCAAGATCTTCTGGATTTATTTTTGGATATTTTAAAAAACTTAAATGAAAAAAATTTTACTTTTCGCAAATAGAACGAATTCATTTTGGTTTTTTAGAAAAGAAATAATTAGTGAATTAATAAAAAAAAAATATAAAGTATGCTTAGTAGCAAATAAAGACGAATATTATAAAAATTTTAAAAATTATAATATTGAGTTTTATGAAATTAAGAGAAACATTAATACTTTTAATTTAATCAACATTTTTTTTATTTTTTTTACGTTATGCAAAATATGTAAAAAATTTAAACCAGATCTTGTTCAAAGTTATACAGTAGTTCCAAATTTAATTTCTCCTTTTTTAAAAATTTTTTTTAGGGTTAAAATTTTTTCGATGATTACTGGTATGGGTTATATATTGAGTTCAGGTAATAAAGCTTTACTATTTATATCAACATTATTTTACAGAATATCTTTTAGGTTTTCTGATCATGTTATATTTACTAACAAGTCAAATCTTAATTATTTCAAAAAATATAAAATTATTAAAAATCAACCTTTATCAATTATTCCTGCTTCTGGTGTAAATTTGTCTAAATATAAAAAAAAAAAAAGAATAAATAAAAATAAAAAATTTACTATTTTATTTGTAGGAAGACTTATAAAAAGTAAAGGTATTTTTGAATTAATTTCAATTTTTAATAAATTAAATATCCAAAATAAAAAATTACAAATTATTGGAAAGGAAGATAAATTTTCACCTGAGTCAGTAAATATTGAAAAACTTATAAAAAATAATGAAAATATTTTTCATATTAATGAATCACATAAGCTTGAATATTTTTATAATAATTCAGATATTTTCTTATTCCCCAGTTATTCAGAGGGTATGCCAACGGTCATTATGGAAGCTTTTGCATGTGGACTGCCATGTTTTACTTACAAAGTTCCTGGATGTGATGATATTATAATTAATAGTCAGACCGGATATAAAGTTAAAATTCACAATATAGATGCAATGGTAAAAATTATTGAAAAATTATATAAAAATAAAAAAAAATTAAATTTAATTTCTAAAAACTGTTTATTATATTCTAAGAAATTTGATAGAAAGAAAATAGTTTCTAAAATTATAAATCTTTATGAAAAATCAATTAAATGAAAATTAAACTTGGATTTGATGTTTTAGATATTTCAAAAATTTTAATTTGCCTAATACCTCTTGGATTGTCTTTGGGACCCGCTATTCCAGAATTAATATTTTTTTTGTTACTTATAATAAATTTTAAAAATATTTATTTAGAAAGAAAAAAATATATAAGAAATTATTTTATTTATTGGTTTTTTGCTTTTTACACATACCTATTATTTAATTCTTTTTTTTTAAATTTTGATTATTTCCCAACTTATAAAGAATATCTAGATGATCAAAGATCAATAATTTTTTTTTTTAGATACATTCTTTATTTTGTTGTTATTTGGTATCTATTTGACAAAGTAATAAATTTAAAAAAGTTATTTTTAATATCTTTATCTTTAACTATTTTTGTTATTGGATTTGATGCATTTTATCAATATTTTACTAATGAAAATTTTTTAGGTTATGAAAAAGTTTTACCTCATCGCTTAAGTGGAATTTTTAAAGATGAATTGATATTAGGTAGTTATTTATTTAGAATTTATTTTGTTTTAATTTCATTATTTATTTATACAAATAATTTATCAAATAAAAAAAATTTACATATCTTTATTCTTATAAGCACAATATTTGGCTTGTTAATTTTTTTAAGTGGAGAAAGATCAGCTTTTTTATTATTTCTATTATCAAATTTAATATTATTTATATTTTTAAAAAAATTAAAAATTAAATCTCTATTTAAATATTTAACTCTATTAATTTGTTGTTTAGTAATTTTCTCTGTTTTGGATACCAATATACAACAAAGGATGATATTTACTACAATTGAGGGTTTCCATGACAAGAAAAAAGATAATACATATTTTTTCACAAAGGTTCATCATGGGCATTATATGAGTGCAAAATTAATGTTACGAGATAAACCTCTATTTGGTGTTGGAGCTTTGAAATTTAAAACTGAGTGTAAAAAAGATAAATATAAATTTTATACTAGTAGATGTGCAAATCATCCTCATAACTATTATGTACAATTATTTTCGGAAACAGGTATTTTTGGTGCAACTTTTGTGATCTTGATGTATTTAATTTTAGTAAAGGATTTTATCTTATATATATTTAATATAAAAGGTAAGAACAATGATCATTCTTTTATATTATTAGTTGGATTATTGGCGATGTTTTGGCCAATAGTACCTCATGGAAACTTTTTCAATAATTGGCTAATTATGAACTCAATATTCTGTTGTTCACTTTATTTTCATTTTAGTTATAGAAAAATATAATATAAAATCAAAAAATTAATGACAGAAGATCAAAATAAATTTCACAAAGATGGATACATAATTTTAAAAAAAGTTTTAAATGATAAAACGATAAATAAATTACGAGTGGATCTAAATTCTGAGTTTATTAAACAAAATAATCCAAAATTAATTGATAGTTATCAATTAGTTAACAATAAGATTATATTTGATGATATTTTTATAAACTCATCCATGTTTGAGAAAATTCAAGATATTTTTAAAAATCAAGATTTTTATGAAATAAATATTTTACCTCCTTTTCAAATTATGAGAAATTTTTTTCCAAGACTTAAAGCACATACTTGGCATATAGATGCCTCAGGTGAATTTAGATATAAATTCTGTAGAGAAAAACTTAAAAACAAAAAATATTTATATGCCAAAGTAGGTATTTACTTGCAACGTAACACGAACTTTGGAGGTCAAATAGACATTATACCAAAATCACATAAGCTCTATAGTAAAGGAGATCCTATTAATTTTATTAAAAAAAACTTTCTCAAAATAAAAATGAATTTAGTAAAAAAGATGTCTACTAACTTAAAAAATAAATTTGAGCAAAGGTTGTTAAAGTATACTAGGCTTGACTTAGATCCTGGTGATGTAGTTATATTTGACTCTAGAACCTATCATAGAGCTACTCCTATAGATTTAAAAGTAGAGAATCAAGTAGCATTTGATAAAAATTCAAATTATGTCAAAGATTTAAAATTTGAAAATTCAAAATATGCAATTTATTTTCAATTTGGAAATAAGATTGGACTTGATTCATATTGGTATGATCGTTCTAAAAGAAAAGATAATGATGTTGAAATTAATCAATGGAAACAAACAGAATTAGAAATTAAAAATTATTTTAAAACTATTAAGATTCCAAAACTAATTAATTTTTCGTTAAATAATATTTTTAAAAATTAATAATAAAAAATGTTATTTTTATATTTTATAACGATAATCTTAATAAGTTATTATCAATTTAAATTTTTATCTACACTGAATATTTTTTTGGATAAAAATACAAATAAATTACAGGCTGTTCATAAAAATCTTATACCTAGATCTGGTGGTATTGGTTTAGCTTTAATACTTTTAATCAGTTTGGTTTTTATTGAAATTATTTATGAATTGGATTATTTGAAATTTTACCCTTTTTTAATTTGCATTTTTTTAATTGGATTAATTGACGATTATGGGTTTAAAATAAATCCAAATATTAGATTGTTGTGTTTATTTATTATTTTATTATTATTTTTTTATATTTTTGATTTAAAATTAAGAACAACTGGTATAGGAATTTTAGATAGTTTTATTAATATTTATAATCTTCAGTATATTACTGTCTCAATTTGTTTTTTAATTATAATTAATGGCTCAAATTTTATAGATGGTGTAAATGGAAACTTATCAATTCACTATATAATTTTATTTTTATTTATATTTTTAATCACACCACCTTTACAAGAAGGATTAAAAATAGAAGTTCAATCATTATTAATATGTTTTGTAGCTTTTTTATTTTTTAATCTAAAAAATAAACTATTTTTTGGGGATGGTGGTGCTTATTTATCAGGTGCTATACTTGGATTGCTCATAATATTTTTGATGTATGATGACACCTCCATTTCACCTTTCTTTTACATTATTTTGACCTCATATCTAGGTTCTGAAGTACTTGTTTCTTTTGTAAGGAGAGTTATTAAAAAGGAAAGCGGTGTTATTGCAGACTTTAATCATTTACATTCTATGCTTTTCAAAATTTTTAAAACGAAAACGAAAATGAATCCACACGTCTCCACTACTTTACTAATAAATCTAATATATTTTATAGCTGTTTTTCCTTCTTTATTTTTTGCTAGTAGTTTTGAAATAACTAGAAATTATGCAATTATCTTATATATTTTTTTTATATTATTTTACTTTGTTGTAAAAAAAATTTTTAAAAACTTGATTTAAACTTTAAGTAGAAACTCAAGTGTATCCTTAACACTTTTTTTAATTTTTTTAGGTTTTCTTTTTAAAATTTTTAAAAAATTCTTATTAACCATTTTAAGCTGATGAGTTTCGTCTTCTTTTCTTGGATTCTTTATATTTTTAATTAAGACATCGATATTAAATTTAGAACAAATATTTTTGATAAATTTTGAGATTTGTAAGATTGATAATGACTCAGAAAATTGGTTATATATTTTGAACTTTTTATCTTTTTTAAGTTTCACAGAATTAAATAAAGAATCTACTGCATCTTCTAAATCAATAAATGGTTTTTTTTGTTTACCTTTTCCATATATTGGTAGGAATTCTCGCTTAATAGCTTTCATTATAAATCTATTTACAACAACACCAAAGAAGAAGTCATAATCAAATCTAGTAGAAAATTTTTTTGATAAAGATGTATATTTAGTTTTGCTTCCTAATGTTATAGCTGTTCTAAAATCAATTATTGAAAGTCCCCATAACTTATTTGCTAACCATAAAAAATTAATATCGTTACTTTTTGTAATATGATACCAAGAACCACCCATGCCTGGAAATAAAATTTCATTATTTTTGTAAACTATTTTTCCTTCAGGTATTAACAAATTTGGAGCCCCATACGCTCCAGTTGTTGTAGTTTCTATAAATAGAGTTTTCTTAATTAAATTTAATTCTTTAATAGACCATATTAAATTAAGAGTTCCAATATTATTATTTACAGCCGTAAAAGAAGCATTAGTTAAATTTTTATTTGCAAATGGGGCAGAAGGTTGAGCAGCAAGATGCAGTATAACATCTGGTTTATACCGTTTAATTATTTTAAAAACTTTACTTTTATTTAATAAGTCGAGATTATAAAATTTAAAATTTTTTTTTCCTCTTTTTTTAAGTTCTTTTAATCTTTCTTGCATTGAAAAGACTTTAATAGTCTCGTTTTTTGAATATTTTTTTACAAGTTTTCTTCTAGAAAAATTATCTATACCTATAATTTTATCAGTTGGTTTTTCTAAAATAAGTTTTAAGAACAATGGCCAACCAATATATCCATCTACACCAGTAACTAATATTTTCATCTTAACTTTTTCTTATAATTAATATTTTTAGCATATTTTTTTGCTTCTATCTTCAAATTACTATATCTCATTAGGTTTTTACTTAAGATTTTATTAGCTTTAAATTTTAAATATAAATCTCTTGAGCCGGAGAAAATATTATACTTTACCTTAAAATTTAAAATTTTTTTAATTTTAGAAAAATCTATATGATAATTTCTCTTATCTACCAATGTTTTTTTTATTTCTATTTTTGATAACTTATTATTTTTTGAGACGATTTTAGCTATTTCCTTAATTTTGTGATTAAGTTTGTTTGATCCTACATTAAATATTTGTCCATTAATTTTAGTTTTATCTGATAGTATGCATTTATAGATGGACATAGCGACATCATAAACGTGAACATTTGGTCTATATTGTTCACCTCCAAAAACTAAAATTTTTTTATTTAAAAAAGAAAAAAGTGTAAAAAGATTTACAACTAAATCAAATCTTTGACGAAAAGAATAACCAAATACAGTGGCAAGTCTTAAAATTGTTCTTGAATAATCTAATTTATTATTTAATAAAATAAATCTTTCACATTTGATTTTAAGTTCTGCATATAGAGAAATAGGCTTAACTTTACTTTTTTCTGTTATTAACTTTTTACCTTCTGAGCTACCGTACACACTACATGAACTTGCATAAATAAATCTATTGATGTTTTTGTGGTTTAATTCGTTTACAATTTTTAGTGTATTATAGTAATTACTATTATAAGTATTTTTTTTGTTAATATCACAAGCTGGATCACCAACTATTCCTGATAGATCAACAACAGAGTGAGCATTTACAGAAATTTTTCCAATTTTTTTGGCATTTGAGGTATCTATTTTAAAAAATTTAAAATTTTTTTTTTAAGAAAACTTTCAATTGGTTTTCTTCCAAATTTAAGAATATCAATACATACTACGTTAATTTTTTTTTTTAATAACAAATCTATTAGAACTGTTCCTATGTATCCAGCGCCACCTATAACAACAACTTTTTTCATAGATTTTGTGATTTATTTTTTAATTTGTTTAGAATTTAATTCGATTTAGTATTATTAAAATATGTAACTGTCAAAGATATTATAATACCCACTATTAGACCTAAAAGACCCATCAAAATTATAATTTTGTTTGTATCGAGTATTTTTCTTTCAATGATCAATCCTTTAATATTATAATTCGTCAACCTCATACCCTTAATATTGTTTAAATTTTGGATTAAGATTGATTTTTTAGCCTCAAGATATTTTGTATTGTTATCAACTTTATTAATTTCATCAATTAAGTTTATATTATTTAATAAATTTTTCTCTAATTTTTTAAGTAAAGTATTATTTGAATTTTCTAACAATGTAATTAGTTCCTGAGCTATTTCTTCTTTTGAGGCGTGATTTCTTGAGTATAAGTAAATCTCATGTTGTCCACCTAAAAAATTCCATTCTATAGTTAAATTTTTTAATTTCTTTTCAAATTTTTGATTTTGTAACTCAGATAGAAAACTATAAAATAAAGTTAAAGGAGAAATTTCTCTTAGTGATATTTCATCATTTTCTTTTTTAGACGTGTTATCTATTTTATAAAAATTTGTATATTTTTCTTCAAAGTCTAATAGTGTAAGTGGTGAAACAATTAATTTTCCGTTAAAAACTTTTTCAAAATTTGCTTTTATAAAATACCCAAGTAGTAAAAATAAAAATATAGAAATTATTATTGTTATTTTTTTTTTATAAATTAGTCTAAGAAATTCAAAAATATTAAAATTATCTTCTATCATTATAATTTCAGTAGTCTTTTCTTAAAATTTCTTTTAAGAAGAAAATGTTTATCGCAAGATAACAATATCTTGCGTAAGAAGTAAAGGTATTTACGTATAAAGCCACTAAACATAAAAAAATAAATAAACCTAAATTAATTAATAATCTTTTTTTTAATATAAAAAATATTATTTGAATTATTATCATTTCTATACCAATAATATAAAATAAAAAATTATTTGAAAAAAAAGCAAAGGTTCCGCTTAAAAAAAGGAAAGGCCAAGTAATCATTCGAAAAAATGAGCCAATTAACTCATTATTACTAAAATTTGGAATATTATCATACTCTCTACCACCCATATTTGCAGTGTTTCTATTTTCTAAAAATTTTAAAATATCATTACTGTGACCGAATGGAGGATCTAAGTAGATATTCTTGTAATAAAAAATAATTAATGCAACAAAAAACATAATCAAAAATAAAAAGTATTTTTTAAAAAATTTTTTGTTAAATTCTATTAGGGTAATATAATATAACCCAAAAGTACTCCTTAATGGTGTGCCAAAAAAAAATGAAATAAAAAGTGTAACTTTGCCAGGATACACAACATAAATTGTTAAAAAAAATAAAATTAAAGTTTCTTTGAGCACATTTACGCTAAAATGTAATTTGTAAGGTAAAAAACAAAAAATTATAATAAATATAATTTTTAATAAATTAAAATCATTTTTCTCTTTCTCTAATTTCATAAAAGCACTAAAAATAATTAAATTGGTTAACGTAAAAATCAACATATTAAATTTAATAATATTTCTATACGGACTTGAAAATGTAATAATTTCTCTGAAATCATAAAACAGTTGAATTATAGAATAAAAAAGTGAACTAGCTGTGAAATAATCAAAATAGTTATAAATATTTTCTTTTAAAGAATATTTTAAACTAAGGTATGAGTACTTATGATGAAGATCTAGATAATGAGCTGCATCAGGATGATATATTGAACTTAGGCCTATCACTTTTCTTTCAAAAAAAAGAAAAATAAATGATATCAAAATTGAAAAACAAGCCAACAAAATATATATAATCTTTTCATTAAGATTTATTTTTTTTTGAAATATACTTTTGATATTCATTTGCGATTTAAGTAAGATTATTAAGTGTTTTAAATCAAAATTACCAATAAAATGTAATAATTTAATTTGTTTAAACTATAAAATCTTGTAAAGAGTAAGTCTTTATGAAAGTTTTTATTACAGGAATTGCTGGATTTCTAGGATCTCATTTAGCTGAATTATGTTTAAAAAAAAAACATAAAGTTGTGGGTTGCGATACTTTAATTGGTGGAGATTTATCAAATCTAAAAAATTTAGATATTGAGTTTTATAAAACAGACATCGAAGATTTAGAAGATATGACCAAAATAATGAAAAATGTTGATATAGTTTGTCACTCTGCTTCTTATGCTCACGAAGGTTTGTCTACAGTTTCACCAAAGTTAATATGTCAAAACAATTTAGTTGGATCAGTTTCAACTTTTACAGCCGCGGTTAGGAATGGCGTAAAGAGAATTGTTTATTGTTCTTCAATGGCAAGATATGGTGCCATAAAAATTCCATATAAGGAGAATGATAAACCAAATCCAGTAGATCCCTATGGTGTATCAAAATTAGCTGCAGAAAATATTCTTAAAATCATGGCAAATACCTATAATTTTGAATATAATATTGCCGTACCTCACAACATTATTGGTCCTAAGCAAAAATACAATGATCCTTTCAGAAATGTAGCTTCAATAATGATAAACTTAATTCTACAAAATAGACGACCTATTATATATGGAGATGGAAATCAAAAAAGATGCTTCTCAGATATCGAAGACTGTATTGGATGCTTAGAAAAAATGTTGTTTGATAAAAATATTAAAAACGAAATCATTAACATTGGTCCTGATGAAGAGTTTATAACAATTAATGAATTATATAGTGTAATCTCAAATAAACTTAAATTTAATAAGAGTCCTGAGTACATGGATAAAAGGCCAAATGAAGTTTATGAAGCTATGTGTTCATCTGATAAAGCAAGAAAAATATTAAATTATAAGACAACTTACAATTTAGAGGAGTCAATGGACAAGATGATAAGTTTTATTAAATCATCTGGAATAAAAGAGTTTGAATATAATTATCCTATTGAAATTAATAATGATGTTACTCCAGATACATGGTCAAAAAAATTATTTTAGAATTATAAATAGTGAATGAAACTAAAGGAATTTAAATTAAATTTATCCACAATTATCCTATGTGGTGGCAAGGGAAAAAGACTACTTCCACTAACTCGAACTACACCAAAACCATTAATTAAAATTAAAAATAAAGAAATTCTTTTTTACATCATAGAACACTTGTTAGGATCTCAAATAAACGAAATCTTATTATCAGTTGGATCACAAAAAAATAGTTTTAATAACTTTGTAAGGAAAAAAAAAATTCATAAATCAGTTAGTTTAATTAATACTGGACTTAATTCAGATATTATTAAAAGAATTGTTAATTGTGAAAACAAACTAAAAAAGTACGTTTTAGTTTGTTATGGAGATACCTTAGTAGATATAAATTTAAATAATTTAATAAAATTTTTTAATAAAAATCCTAATAAATTTATTTTTTCAGCATATAAGTATCAATCAAATTTTGGATTACTTAAAATTAACAAAAAAGGAAATGTTAACTATTTTAAGGAAAAACCAAACTTAGGATATTTATTTAATATTGGCTTTTTTTTATTCAAAAAAGATTACATTAAAAAATTAAAGAAATTTGTTTCATTTAGAAGCTTTTTAGAAAATAAAAAAATGATTAAACAATTTAAAGTATTTCAACATACTGGAAAGCATATAACGGTTAATACATTTAATGAACTTCTAGAAGCAAAAAAAAAATATTAAAAATTTAAGAAGATATGAATAAAACCTTTTGGAAAAATAAAAAAATTTTGATTACTGGAATAGATGGTTTTGTAGGATCGAACCTTGCAAAACGATTGATCCAAAATGGGGCAAATGTTTCTGGAATAATACAAAAAAAAAAAAACTCTTTACTTTACTTCGAAGGCTTTAATAAAAAATGTAAATTATATACTGGCGAAATTAATGACAATAATTTTATAAATCAAGTTGTTAAAAAAAATAAATTTCAAATTTTATTTCATCTAGCAGCTCAAGTTGAAGTTGGTGTGGCTAATAAAGATCCATTTAAAACCTGGGAAAGCAATGTTAGAGGAACTTATGTATTACTAAATAATTTTGTAAAAAATAAATATGTAAAAGCTATTATAGTTGCTTCATCCGATAAGTCTTACGGTGAATATCCTAAAAAGTTTTTGCCATATAAAGAAACTTATTTATCAAGAGCGATCTATCCATACGATGTTTCCAAAGCTTGTGCAGATATGATTAGTAGAAGCTATGCTTCTGAATTATTTCGATTACCAATAATAATTACAAGATTTGCAAATATTTATGGACCCGGTCAATTAAACTTTAGCGCTTTAATTCCAGATTTAATTAACTCAATCATAAAAAAAAAAAAATTTTTACCAAGAGGAAATGGCAAAGATTTGAGAGATTATGTTTATATAGATGATATTGTTGAAGTTTATTTGTTATTATCGAGGAGACTTTATAAAAATTCAAAATTATCAGGAGAAATATTTAATGCAGGCATAAATAAACCAATGAGAGTTAGAGAAGTAGTAAAAAAAATTTATTTTTATGCAAATAAAAAAAATGAATATTTAGAAATATTGCGAACTATGAAAAATAAAAAAACTAAGGGTGAACTTAATTCACAGTCAATGGATTTTACAAAATTGAATAAATATTTTGGTTGGAAACCGAAACATAAATTTGAAGATACAATCGAAAATGTGTTTAAATGGTATCAAAAATATCTAAATTCTATATAAGAAGAAATTAAAAGCTCTAGTTTTTTTTAATATATTTAAATGAAGAATAAGTACCTTTTAATTAATAGATATTTAATTTCATTAATACCTTTATCATTAATATTTAGTATATTTATTGCAGACTTAATAGTTTCATTGACTTCTATTTATTTCTTTTTTTATTGTTTATTTAAAAAAAATTATAATATTTTTAATGTAATTGAGTTTAAGATTTTTATTCTTTTTTACGTACTATGTATTATTGGATCAATTAACTCAGATTTTACAATTTACGCTTTAACAAAGATATTGCCTTACATAAGGTTTGGTTTATTTATAATTTTAGTTAAATATTTAATTCAAAATGACAATAAATTTTTATTTTACTTTTCAAATTCTATTTTAATTTCTTTTTTTATTTTATTTATAGGTTTGATCTTTCAAATATTGAATATTGGGCCTTTTACAAATTCGTATTTAAATAATAGGTATTCTAGTTTTTTTTTCGATGAATTGATTATGGGATCCTACCTAATCAAAATATTGCCTATCTCAATAGCTTTATTATTTATATTTGAAAAGAAAGTATTAATTTATTTTACAGTTTTATTTGTATCTGTAATGATTTTAATTTCTGGGGAAAGATCAGCAATAATATCTTTATCAATTTTTTTGGGATTTTTATTTATATTTACAAACCTATTAAATTTTAAAAAAAAATTAATCGGAATTATTTTTTTATTATTCATATCATCTATAACTTTATTTTTAAACGATAATCTTAAATTTCGAGTAATAGACAAAACTCTTTATCAATTAAGTATCATAGAGCCCGAGAGAGATTATGTAGAATTCAAATATTCTGATAAACCAGAAAAATATACAGCAGTAGCACGTGAGGAATTTTTTTTACCATTAAAATATTATTTATTGTTTAACACAGGATTAAAAATATATAATGATCATATTTTATTTGGAGCTGGAGTAAAAACATTCAGAATGCTCTGTAAAAAAGATGAATATTATTTAAAAAAAAATTATTTAGCATTTAAAGATAAACCTGATGATTATTATGAAGGATTTACTGGAGTTGATGGTTGTAGCACACATCCTCACAATTACTATATTCAACTATTATCTGAAACAGGCCTATTAACAACATTAATAGTATTTTTCGTATTATGCTTATCAATATTTAATTATTTTAAAACAAATCTATTTGAAAAAAAAATAATTTTTATATCAATTTTTATAAATTTATTTCCGTTTATTACAACAGGGAGTTTTTTTAATAACTTTATAAGCATTTTAATTTATTTGCCTATATGTTTCATAGATATTAAAAAAAAGAATAGTACTAAAACCAATTAATACCAAATGATTAATTATGTAAGTTATTTCCTTTTCTTTTTTGGAAATTTTTTATTTATCTTTTTTATTGATAATGATCTTGCTTATGATTTTTTATCAGTTTATTCAATTTCAGGGTTAATAATCGGTCCGTTTATTTTCTTTTA
>MDTD01088399.1_pt1 | contig 18759 bp, 16 predicted proteins | sample 811221 | NCBI WGS metagenome assembly MDTD01 (sample SAMN05326646, study PRJNA326480) | marine metagenome | isolation source: seawater | place: Pacific Ocean: South West | collected 2011 | reverse complement strand
GCCTCCAGCGTGCGGGCATAGGTCGGCACGAAGGCGGACGCGAAGGCGCCCTCGGCAAAGATGCGGCGGAACAGGTTCGGGAATTGCTGGGCCGTCACCCAGGCATCATTGATGGGCCCCGCGCCCAGCTTCGCCACCAGCAGGATATCCCGGGCAAAACCGAGGATACGGCTGCCCAGCGTCAGCGAGGATTGCACCAGGGTGTTGCGGGCGATGCTCATGGGGCCTGTCGTGCAGGGGTTCTCAGAAACTGTCTACGGCCCGCGACCGGCGCAGCTTCCGGGCCGGTGTGTGCGGGGCATCCGGTTCATGGCGGCCCAATACGTCAAGAAGCTGTTCGCGCAGGGACTCTTTGAGGGCAGCATCCTGCTGCAGTTTCTGGCCGTCCTCCGTCTGCACATAGAAGGCATCGAACATCCGCTCGCCGAACGAGCCGACATGCGCCGAGTGGATCGAAATGCCGGAACCGGCCAGGCAGTTCGCCACATCGTAGAGCAGCGCCGGCCGGTCGCGCCCGGCAATGTCGATGACCGTGTGGTCGGCTGAAAGGTCGTCCCGGATCTGCACCGAAGGATGCACCAGGAAGGCCGCTTGCCGTCGGCCCAGGCGCTCGCGCACCGACATGTCGACAGGCTCTCCGGCCAGCACCTTGTGCAGGTCCGCCTGCAGGCGCTCCAGCCGGGCCGGGTCGTCCTTGCCGAAAGGCTTGTCCTGAATATCGTGCAGCATGAAGACATCGATGATGCCGCCTTCCCGGCTGGTATAGACCTGCGCGGCGATAATGTTCGCGCCGTTGTGGGCAATCGTGCCGGCAAGGTCTGCGAACAGGCCGGGCCGGTCTTCGCCCGAGACGAACAAGGCCATCGCCCCGCCTGCCAGGGACAGGCGGTGATGGACCTGGTTGCCGCCGCCGTTCAGGGCCTGCGCATGCCAGGCAAGATCGTCGATGTCGAAGCCGGTCCAGTAAGCCGTCTCCATTGCCAGCATCAGCGGAGGCACCATGCCCAGCCGGTCGACCAGTTCATTCTGGCGGCGTTCGGCGCGGGCTTCGAGTTCGGCCTGCACGCCCGCCTCGTCGGTCCGCCCGCCGCGCAGCGCGGCCGCTGTGTTGTGGTAGAGGTCCGTCAGCAGCTGGCCTTTCCAGGCATTCCACACGCCGGGACCGACGGCTTTGATGTCGGCAATCGTGAGAATGTAGAGCAGGCGCAGCCGCTCCAGAGAGCCGACCATTTCCGTAAACTTGGTCACGGTCCGCGGATCGGAAATATCCCGCTTCTGCGCCGTCTCGCTCATTTCCAGATGGTGGCCCACCAGCCAGGAGACGAGCTCCGTTTCGTCTTCCGACAGGCCGAGCCGTTCACAGGCTTTCCGGGCGGTCTTCATCCCGGCGATCTGCTGGTCGCCCTTCCCCTTGCCGGTGTCGTGCAACAGCATGGCGAGGTAGAGCGCCCGGCGGTTCTCGATCAGGTCGAACAGCTCGCCGACCAATTTGATCGGGTGTTCATCGCGGCCATATTCCATCTCTGCGATGGCTTCCACGGCGCGGATCGTGTGCTCGTCGACCGTATAATGGTGGTACATGTTGAACTGGGTCTGGGCGACGATGCCGCCAAATTCCGGGATCGCCCGCCCTAGAACCCCTGCTTCGTTCATCCGGCGCAGGATACGGCCGGGGTTATCCCCGCCCAGGATGGCGTCGAGGATCAGCGCCTGCGCTTCCGGCTTCTCGCGCGTCCGCTCGTTCAGGGCACGGAGCGCCCGGGTCAGCAGGCTCAGCGCGTGGGGGTGAATGTCCTTGCCTTCATCGCGCGCCACAATGAACAGGCGCAGCATGTTCAGCGGATCGACCCGCATGGCTTTGTCGTCCTGAACATTGATCCGGCCATTATCGATAATGAAGCCCGGCTCATCCAGTTCCACCGGCCCGCGCACCGGCAGGAAGCGGCGCAGGCCTTCCGGCTTTTTCTTCTGGTCCGCTTCCAGCTTCGCCGCGAGAATCCGCGTCAGGCCGCCGACATCCTTGGTGACAAGGAAGTAGCGCTTCATGAACCGCTCGACGCCCTGCTGCCCGCGCCGGTCACGATAGCCCATGCGCGCCGCGATCTCCGGCTGCAGGTCGAAACTGAGGCGCTCCTCTGCCCGGCCGGTAACGAAATGCAGGTGGCAGCGCACCGTCCACAGGAAACGCGCGGCGCGGATAAAGACGGTATATTCATGGTCCGTGAACGGACCGGCCTGCATCACGTCTTCCAGCGTATGCCCGCCATAGGTCTGCTTGGCGATCCAGTAGAGCGTCTGCAGATCGCGCAGCCCGCCCTTGCCCTCTTTCAGGTTCGGCTCGACGACATAGCGCGCATCGCCCTGGCGGGCGTGGCGAGCGTCGCGCTCGGCCAGCTTGTCGGCAATGAACTGCGCGTCGCGGCCCTTGACCGCGCCCTCGTGGAAGGCGGTCAGCATCTCTTCGGCCAGTGCCTCGTCGCCGCAGATATAGCGGGCATCCAGAAGGCTGGTCTTGATGGTCACGTCTTCCAGCGACAGCTTCACGCAATCGCTTGGCGTACGGAACGCATTGCCCACTTTCAGCCCCATGTCCCACAGGGCGTAGAGCATGTATTCGACCACGCTCTCGGTGTGCGGGCTGACCTTGTAGGCGCGCAGGAACAAGAGGTCTGTATCCGAGGACGGCCCCATCACGCCGCGGCCATAGCCGCCGGTCGCCATGATGGTGATCCGCTCGGCCTCGGTCGGGTTGCGGGCCCGGTGCACGTGCGTGGTGGTGAAATCGTAGAGCGCGCTGATCACCTCATCCTGTACGGCGGAGAGGAGGCGCGCGGTGTCCAGCCCGTCGGCGCCCTGCTGCAGACGTTCCTGCGCGATCATGCGGCCGCGGAACATGGCCCCGTGCAAGAGGTCCAGCGCCGCCTTGCGAGCCGCCTGGGGGTCCCCGAAATTGTCGAGCGCCGCGGCGGTGAGCTTCACGCGCAGGGCGCGGCCATCGATGATGTTGGAAATACGCCACTTGCCCGGCCGGCGCAGGAGCGGGCTACGGGTTTCGAGGAGTGTCGGGGCCTTGGTGGGCGGTAGGGTCATGGGGCCTGTCTATAGCAGGTTCCGGGGCGGGTTCTATGCACCCTTTTCCACACGAACCGGCAGGATGCGGGACTTCTTTACGACGCCATAGGCAAAACTGGTCTCGATGGAGGCGATTCCGGGCAGTTTCTGGATCGTGTGGCGCACCAGCTGCTCATAATCGTCGAGGCTGCGGGCGACGATTCGCAGTTCATAGTCGGCGCCGCCGGTCATCAGGTAACAGTCGAGAATCGCTTCGGTTTCCGCGATTTTCTTCTCAAAGGCCTGCACGTTTTCCTGCGAATGGTTGGCGAGCCGGATGCGGACGAGGCAGGTGATGGGATAACCGCAGGCTTTCTGGTCGACGAGGGCGGTGTAGCCCTGGATCACCCCGGCGGCCTCCAGATTGCGCACGCGGCGCAGGCAGGGCGACGGCGAGAGGCCCACTTCCTCGGCGAGTTCGAGGTTGGTGAGGCGTCCATCGCGCTGCAACGCGCGGACAATTCTGGCATCTATGGCATCCATATACGCCAGTATTGGCATATTATGCCAATTTACAAGCACTATACGACGCAGTTCGGCACCTTTCGCCCACATTCCCGTGGTAGAATCCCCTCAAATACGGAGATCCCCATGGCATTCGATGCAACCCGCCCGCTCGGCCCCGCCACCCGCGCCATTCATCATGGCTATGACCCGGCTAAAAACGACTATGCGCTGCCCCCGCCGGTGCATCTGACGTCTACCTTTGCCTTTCCCGATGCCGAGACGGGCGGCGCCCTGTTTGCGGGCGAGGCCGAGGGCCATATCTATTCCCGCATCTCGAACCCGACCGTCGCCCTGCTGGAAGACCGCGTCGCCAGCCTCGAAGGCGCCGAAGCGGGCCTTGCCACCGCCAGCGGCATGGGCGCGATCAGCTCCCTCATGTGGACGCTGCTGAAACCCGGCGACGAGATCGTCACCGACCAGACGCTGTATGGCTGCACCTTCGCCTTCATGCGCGACGGTCTCTCCCGCTTTGGCGTGAAGATCACCCATGTCGATCTGCGCGACCCGGCGAACCTCTCCGCCGCCCTCTCTGACAAGACGCGCGTTGTGTATTTCGAAACCCCGGACAATCCGAACATGCGCCTGGTCGACATTCGGGAAACGGCCCGCATCGCGCATGAAGCCGGCGCACTTGTGGTGGTGGACAACACCTATGCCTCTCCCCTGCTGACGCGGCCGATTTCGCTCGGCGCAGACTTCGTCGTCCATTCGGCCACCAAATATCTCGGGGGCCATGGAGACCTTGTGGCGGGCATGGTGCTCGGCCGGGCGGAGGCCCTCAAGGAGGTCCGCATGTTCGGCGTGAAGGACATGACCGGCTCCGTCATGGCGCCGTTCAACGCCATGCTGGTGATGCGTGGACTGAAGACCCTGCAGCTGCGCATGGCGCGCCATTGCGAGAGCGGCCAGCGCGTGGCCGAATGGCTGGAAGCCCAGCCCGGCGTGGGCACCGTCTACTATCCGGGCCTGCCGAGTCACCCGCAGCACGACCTCGCCAAACGCCAGATGGACGGCTTTGGCGGCATGATCGCGTTCGAACTGTCCGGCGGTTACGAGGCGGGCATCGAGATGATGAACCGGCTGCAGCTGATCCGCCGCGCCGTCAGCCTCGGCGATGCCGAGACCCTGATCCAGCACCCGGCCAGCATGACCCACTCGACCTACACCGAGGAAGAACGCCTCGACCATGGCATCAGTAATGGCCTCATCCGCCTCTCCGTCGGATTGGAGGACATCGAAGACATTCTGGCAGACCTGGAAGCGGCGCTGGCGTAGCCCTGACCGCCCTACTCCACCGGGCTTTCTTCATCCAGCAGGTCGGGCTCTTTGCTGCTGGCGCGTTCGGCGGCGACTTTTTCGTCGATCGTGTTGTCAGCGGCGACGTCGGACGCTTCGCTTGTATCGACTGGCTTTTTCGGCGGCGTGGCTGGAGGGGACGGCGTACTGACGGTCGCGCTGCCTGCGGAGCCGCCTTTGAGCGCGTCTTCGATCTTGCTGTCGAAGCGCAGCTTGTAGATCGGCTCCGGCAGGGTGAAGCCGCCTTCTTCCAGCGCATCCTTGGTGGCTGCGATGGCGAGCCCCCGGCCCTTGGCGAAATTGGTCTCGGTCTGGTTCACCCAACCCATGAAGCGCAGCACGATATTGGAGTCGCCGACCGTCTGGATGAAAGCCTCCGGCTCCGGATCCTTCAGCACGAACGGCATCGCCTTCAGCCGGTCGAGGCCGAGCTGCATCGCCGCCACAGGGTCGTCGGCCGCATCGACGCCAAGGTCGAACTCAAAGCGCCGTTCCGGATTGCGCGTATAGTTCAGGATCACCGACTTGAAGACGATCGTGTTCGGAATGCGCAGATGGTTGCCATCCAGCGTCATCAGGATCGTGGAGCGTGAGGTGAGACGGATGACCTTGCCCTCGTGATCGTCGATCACGACATGCTCGTTCGCGCGGAAAGGCTGGCGCACACTGAGCATGATGGAAGAGATATAATTCTCCAGCGTGTCGCGCACAGAGAAGCCGATGGCGAGACCGATCACGCCTGCCCCGCCCAGAATGGTGCCCATCAGCGTGGTGGCACCGAGGACGTTCATCGCCATTACCAGTGCCACGAGAAGCGCCACGATGCGGAACGCGCCGGAGACCAATTCGACCAGGAACGGATTGGGCAGGATCAGGCGCCAGAAGCCGCGCCAGGAAGCGATCAGATGCCCCAGCAGGGCGATGACCAGGAATACGGCCAGCGACACGCCATAGAGCGGCAGGGCGCGGTAGAGCTTCTGCAGCCGGCTGGACGAATCCCCGAACAGGCTGCCAGTGCTGTCTTCCACGGCCAGACGGCGCTCGATCTGGTTCTCGACCGTGACGACGCCGTTGACGCGCAGCGCAAGCTCTTCGGCGCGCGCATCGGCGGCGCTGCTGGACACATCCCCGCCAAGCGTCACCACGCCATGGTTCACTTCGACGGTCACCCGGCGAAGGGAGTCGATCTCGGCGAAAATGTCCGTGATGCGCGTCCGGATGTCAGCGTCGCTGGCCTGTGGCGGCGGCGTCTGGATCGCGGGGGTCGGATCGGTTGGTTCGTCCGGGCCCGGCAATTGCGCCAGCGCGAGCGGCGCAGACAGGGCGAAGCACAAGAGAAACAGCCCGGCGCGCAGCCAGCGCGCCGCTGCGGCGGGGAACTCAGTCAGGTTTGTTTTCGGGCTCACCGAAGCACAACCCGCGAGGCCGGACAAAGTTCCCTGAGCCGGACGAATTACCCCACCACCTCCGTCTCGTCCCCGAACCAGAGCGGGGAGCCCGCGAGGTCGATGAACTTCTTCTCGTCCTTCAGCAGTTCGGCGCCGGCTTTTGCCGCCGCCTCGCTGGTGTTGGCGGCCATGGCCTCTTCGCTTTCGAACCAGAGTTCGGCGACGCCGTCATAGGAAGGCGGCCCGCCACGGCTGGCCTGCATGGCTGCATTCAGCGGGTCATGCGCGGTGTGGTTCTGGACATATCGGAGAATGCCCAGAACCTCCGCGTGCTTTGCCACCAGCGGGGCGTGCTGCTCCCGCCAGTAGGTCTGGAACTCCTCCCGGGAGAGGTGCGGCAGGCGCCTCAGGCAGAAGGTCAGCTTGATCACAGCAGGTCTCCGCCCGCTGCGGCGGCGCTGGTGCCATCCTTCTTGAAGGCGCGGATGACGTTCTTGCCGGTGATCCATTTGTGCACTTCGTCCGGCCCGTCGACGAGACGCTGCGAGCGGATGTGCGTGTACCAGGCTGCCAGCGGCGTATCGAGCGAATAGCCGAGCGCGCCATGCAGCTGGATCGCCGTGTCGACCACCTTGTGGACCATGTTGGCCAGGAACACTTTGGCGATGCCATTCTCCTGGCGGATGTCCATGCCGTTCTCGGCCTTGTAGGCGATGTGCATCAGCATCAGGCGCGCGATGTAGAGCTGGCTGGCACATTCGGCCAGCATGAACTGAACGCCCTGACGGTCCTCCAGCTTCTTGCCGAAGGTTTCGCGGCTGGTGACATGCTCCGTAGCCAGATCGAGCGCCCGCTGGGCCATCGCAACATTGTGCATGCCGTGGCGCAGGCGGCCATAGGCGAGCCGGTGCTGGCCCATGGCAAAGCCCTGCCCTTCCCCGCCGAGCAAATTCTCTTCCGGTACGACCAGATTGTCGATCTTCACCTCGGCATGGCCACCGCCCATCTCGGCATAGTGCGGCCCGTGCACCGCCATGGTGGGGATGTCGCGCAGGATGTTGTAGCCGGGGTTCGGCAGCTCCACGATGAAGGTGGAATATTGCTGGTGGCGCGGGGCGTCCGGATTGGTCTTGGCCATGACGACTGCGATGTCGGCCGCCGTCGCGGCGCTGGAGAACCATTTCTCGCCATTCAGGACGTAGTTGCCCTTGCCGTCCTTCACCGCCGTCGTCTGCATGCCGGTCGCATCGGCGCCCGCGGCCTTCTCCGTCATGGAGTAGCAGATCCGCTTTTCGCCATTGATCAGCGGTTTCAGGTATTTCTCTTTCTGGAAGTCCGTGCCGTGGGCCAGCAGCGTCAGCATGGTCGCGTCGTCCGGGCCTTGCGAGTTCATCGACAGCGCGCCCAGATGGCTCTGCCCCAGTTCCATCTGCACCAGCGCATTGGCGAGCGGCCCGAGCCCCATGCCGCCATGCTCAACCGGGAAGAAGGGCAACCACAGCCCCTTGGCGCGGGCTTTGGCGCGCAGCTCGGCCAGCACTTCCTTGTAGGGCTTGCCATCCGCCATTTTCTTCTCGGCCGGGATGCATTCCTCCTGCACCCATTTGCGCACACGCTCGCGTACTTCCTTGGCCTCTTCCGGTATCGTGAAATCAATCGCCATGTTTCGCTCCCTTGTCTTTATGACCGAGAGGCTAGTGCCGAACGCCGTGCCCGCAAGCCTGACTTCGCGTCAGACGGTTTAAAGGCCCGGCCTTCATTCTGACGGGATCGTTCCTACCTGTTCAGGATGTCGCATGATCATTCCGGCCATCACGATCACGCACAATCGGCAGACTGTTGCCACCACGACCACGCCGCACAGCCTGACAAGCCCGACAGTGCGTATGACCATATCCCGCCTGGCTATGCCGGCACGGTGTGGACCTGCCCGATGCACCCGCAGGTGCGCGAAACGTCCAATACGGGCTGCCCGATCTGCGGCATGGCGCTGGAAGCTGAAACAGCGACAGCAGAAGAAGACACGTCCGAACTGGACGACATGACCCGGCGTTTCTGGGTCGGCGTCGTCCTGTCGGTGCCTTTGCTGGTGATCACGATGGGCGAGATGATCCCCGGCGTCTCCCTGCCCGGCTTCACGAAGACGCCCGCTTTCAACTGGGTGCAGTTTGCGCTGGCAACGCCGGTGGTCGGCTGGTGCGGCTGGCCCTTCTTCGTGCGCGGCTGGCGCTCTGTCGTGAACCGCAGCCCGAACATGTTTACCCTGATCGCGCTCGGCACCGGGGTCGCCTATCTCTATTCGCTGGCCGCCACGGTGGTGCCCGGCATCTTCCCGGAAACCCTGCGCGGGCCGGACGGGCATGTGCCGGTCTATTTCGAATCTGCCGCCGTGATCACCACGCTGGTCCTGCTGGGCCAGGTGCTGGAACTGCGCGCCCGGAGGGCAACGTCCGGCGCGATCCGGGCCCTGCTGCAGCTGACCCCGCCAACCGCGCGCATCGTCCGAGAGGATGGCCGCGAGGAAGACATCCAGCTGGAAGACGTGAAAACCGGGGATCGCCTGCGGGTGCGCCCCGGCGACAGCGTGCCGGTGGACGGCGAGATCCTCGAAGGCAATTCCAGCGTCGACGAATCCATGGTCACCGGCGAGCCTGTACCGGTGGAGAAAGCGTCGGGCGACAAGGTGACCGGCGGCACGGTGAACCAGACCGGCACCTTCGTCATGAAAGCGACCCATGTCGGCGACGAGACGCTGCTGTCGCGTATCGTGAAGATGGTGGCCGAGGCCCAGCGCTCCCGCGCGCCGATCCAGGGCCTCGCCGATACCGTCTCCGGCTGGTTCGTCCCGGCGGTTGTGCTGGTCGCCATGGTAACGTTCGCGATCTGGCTGGCCGTTGGCCCGGACCCGCGCTTCGCCCATGCCCTCGTCAATGCCATTGCCGTCCTGATCATCGCCTGCCCCTGCGCCCTCGGCCTTGCCACGCCGATGTCGATCATGGTCGCCACCGGCAAGGGCGCGCAGGCGGGTGTTCTGGTGCGCAATGCCGATGCGCTGGAGACGATGGAAAAGGTCGATACGATCGTCGTCGACAAGACCGGCACGCTGACCGAGGGCCACCCGGAACTGGTCACCGTGGAACCGGCGGAAGGATATTCCGAAGAGGACCTGCTCACGCTCGCCGCGGGGGTCGAGACCTCGTCCGAACATCCCCTCGCCGCCGCCATCGTTCGTGGGACGGAGAAACGCGACCTGAAACCGGGCGAGGCCTCCGGCTTCCAGTCCACCACCGGCGAAGGCGCCGAGGCCGATGTGAACGGCAAGCGCGTCGCGGTCGGCAATGGGAAACTGATGCGCCGGATCGATACCTTTGACGAAGACCTTGCTGTCAAAGCGGATGACTACCGCGCCAAGGGCCAGACCGTGATGTTCGTCGCCGTGGATGGCGCCCCCGCCGGCCTGATCGGCGTGGCGGACCCGATCAAGGACACAACGCAGGACGCCATAGACCGTCTGCATGCCGAAGGCCTGCGGATCGTCATGCTGACCGGCGACAATGAAACAACGGCCCGCGCCGTGGCCGAAACACTCGGCATCGACGAGGTGCATGCCGATGTCTCCCCCGAAGACAAGAAGGATGTAATCGCAAAGCTGCAGGCAGAGGGCGCCATTGTCGCCATGGCAGGCGACGGCATCAATGATGCGCCTGCCCTCGCCCTCGCCAATGTCGGTATCGCCATGGGCACCGGCACGGATGTCGCGATGGAAAGCGCTGGTGTCACGCTGGTGCAGGGCGACCTGCTGGGCGCCGCGAAAGCCCGCACACTCAGCCACGCGACGATGCGCAACATCCGGCAGAACCTGTTCTTCGCTTTCGTCTACAACTCACTGGGCGTCCCGGTGGCGGCGGGGATCCTCTACCCTGTCTTCGGCCTGCTGCTGAGCCCGATGATCGCCGCGGCGGCGATGAGCCTGTCTTCGGTTTCCGTCATAAGCAACGCATTGCGGCTTCGTGCGTTGAAGCTTTAAGCAGCACGGGCAGACCCGCGGGAAAATCGAGTGAGTGAAGACCAGTACAAGCAGGGATCGCTGACGCTTTCAGGTACGGTTGCCATGGGCACCGGTGTCATGATCGGTGCCGGCATCTTTGCGCTGACAGGACAAGTTGCCGAACTCGCCGGCAGTCTGTTTCCGCTGGCCTTCCTGGCGGCAGCGATCGTGAGCGGTTTCAGCGCCTATTCCTACATCAAGGTGTCGAACAAGTATCCGAGCGCGGGCGGCATCGCCATGATCCTGAAGCGCGCCTATGGACCGTCGACCGCTACAGGGGGCGCCGCCCTGCTGATGGCCTTCTCCATGATCATCAATGAAAGCCTCGTCGCCCGGACCTTCGGAACTTATACGCTGCAGCTTTTCGGGATCGAAGGCGGCATGCTGGTGCCGTTGCTGGCCGTCGGCCTGATTGTATTTTCGTTCGCCATAAATATCGCAGGCAATCAGTTCATCGACCCCATCTCCAAGATTGCGGCCGTCCTGAAGATCGGCGGGATACTGATTTTTTCTCTGGTGGCGCTCTGGGCCGCCGGCTTCAGCTTTCAGCTGGCAGACAAGGACCCGGCAAGCGGCGCCTCCCCCGGCGGTTTCCTCGCCGGTGTGGCTCTGGCCATCCTGGCCTATAAAGGCTTCACCACGATCACCAACAGCGGCGACGAAGTGAAAGACCCGAAACGGAATGTCGGGCGGGCAATCATGATCTCGCTCGCCATCTGTACCTTCGTCTATCTTCTTGTCTGCTTCGCCGTAGGCTCCAGCCTGTCAGTGCCGGAAATCATTTCAGCGAAAGATTACGCACTGGCCGAGGCCGCCCGCCCCGCTCTCGGCAATTACGGGCTGTGGTTCACCGTCGCGATCGCCATCATTGCGACGGCCTCAGGCCTGCTCGCCAGTCTGTTTGCGGTATCGCGCATGCTGGCCATGCTGACCGACATGAACCTCATCCCGCACAAGCATTTCGGCATGCCGGGAACGGTCCAGCGGCACACCCTCGTTTACACGGTCGTCGCGGCTGGGTCGCTTGCGGCATTGTTCGACCTCAGTCGGATCGCTTCGCTTGGAGCGATCTTCTATCTTGTGATGGATATCATCATCCACTGGGGCGTGTTCCGGCACCTCAGAAAGGATGTCGGGGCGGCGCCAACTGTTCTGATCGCTGCGATATTTCTGGATGTCCTGGCGCTCGGAGCATTCCTTGTTCTTAAATGGCGGGCCGATCCGGCAATTGTCCTGATCGCCGCATTGGGCATTCTGATCGTCTTCGCGTTCGAGCGCTTCTTCCTGAAAGTGTGGCGACAGAATTAGGCCGTCAGGCACTCTGTTCCCTACGCGCACCGGGCTGGCATAGGCATTCAGCCAAGCCTGGTTCAATCGTAATCGACATGCGTCAGGTAGAGCCCTTCGGCCGGGGCGATGGGGCCGCATTGCGTGCGATCGGCGGCGGCGAGGATCTCCGCGATCCAGCCGACCGGCTGCTTGCCCCGCCCGACTTCGACCAGGCTGCCCACCATGGAGCGGACCTGCCGGTGGATGAAGCTCTGCGCCCGGCAGGTGATGATGACACGATCGCCTTCCCGCGACACCGTGATCGCATTCAGCGTCTTCACCGGCGTCAGCGCCTGGCAATCTGAATCGCGGAACGTGGTGAAATCGTGCGTGCCGGTCAGGGCCTGCGCGGCCTCGTGCATCTTCTCTGCACTGAGTTTCGACGCCACCCGCCAGGCAAGACCGCGATCCAGCGCCAGGTCGGCGCGACGGTTGGAGATCACATAGCGGTAATGGCGCTGGGTGGCATTGAAGCGGGCATGGAAGTCGTCGCGCACTTCCTCGGCCTTCAACACTGCAATTGGGTGCGGACGCAAATGGAAGTTCATCGCATCGGCGACCTTTCGGCCCCGGTCGATCTGCAGGTCCATATGGGCCACCTGTCCGGTGGCATGCACGCCGCTGTCGGTTCGCCCCGCGCCGAACACATTCACCGGCGCACCGTCCAGCCTGGCAGCCGCATCCTCCAGCGTGCCCTGGATGGTCGGCACGCCGGGCAGCTTCTGCCAGCCCTGGAACGGGCCGCCATGGTATTCAATGAGGAGTCTGTATCGGGGCATTTGCCCCGCCCCTAGCCGAAGGCAGCGGGATAGGTCAATTCACCGGATTCCGGTGCGCCGGGATTGATGGCCTGCGCCATGAAAGCCGGACCGGACCACGGCGCCCGGAACGGCTTTGCCAGATCCGCTGAAAATCCAAGGGAGGAATAGAATTCCGGATGGCCGAGAACGAAGACGAGGCTTTCCCCCCGCCCGGCCATGACAAGCAGCCCCATGCGAATCAGGGAACTGCCAATCCCGCGCCGCTGCAGGTCCGGCCGCACGCTCAGCGGCCCCAGCCCGACGGCGGACGGCTTCCCATTGATGAGGATACGAAAAAGCTCGATATGGGCGACCAGTACGTCGTCCCGGTGCGCGACGAGCGACAGCAGGGATTCATGATTGGCATGCAGTTTCCGCACGATGCCAGCTTCTTCCGTTCCACCGAAGGCCAGCGTATTCAGGTCTGCAACCGCATCAATGTCTTCTGATTTGAATCGGCGGATCCAGGTTTTATTCATGTTATGGCCGTTCTGGTCGCAACAACAGGGTATGCGGACCCTTTCGGATCCCCATATCCAATTCAACTTTCCCATTTGACGTCCGGCATCCGCCCCCAAGCGCACACATGCATCCTAAGGGAGAATGGTTGCGCATGCAACAATTCAGTGGGTCTGCCGTGATGGCATCCGCTCAGAACAGCATCGTATCCGGAGGAATTGGCTGGCCGTTCAGGAACATGTCCGCATCCAGCGGTTTTCCGCCCGGCTTTTGCAGGCGCGTGAGGCGGACCGCGCCGCCGTCCCCGCAGGCCACGAGCAGATTGTCATCCAGAATCATGCCGGCCGGGGCGGACGTTTCACAGCCTGACCGGCGGCTATCCAGCAGCTTCAGCCGCACCGGAGAGGTGCTGCCCGGCGGGAGCCATTCACACCAGGCGCCGGGGAATGGGGACAGCCCGCGGATCTGGCAATCCACCTCACGGGCCGGGCGGTTCCAGTCCACTTTCTGGTCGGCCGGGCCCAGCTTGTGGGCGTAGGTGATCCCCTCTTCCGGCTGGGCTTCCGGTGTCAGGCTGCCATCGGCCAGGCCCGCAAGAGCAAACGGCGCCAGCTCCGCGGCCAGATCCATCAGGCGGTCATGCACGCTGCCGGCCGTATCTTCGGTGCTGATCGGGGTGCGCCGGGAGGCGAGCACAGGGCCTGTATCCAGTCCCGCATCCATCAGCATGGCATCGACGCCGGTCTCGGTATCGCCCGCCATAATGGCGCGCTGGATCGGCGCAGCGCCCCGCCAGCGCGGCAGGATCGACGCGTGCATGTTGAGACAGCCAAGGCGCGGCGCATCCAGCACGGCCTGCGGCAGGATCAGGCCATAGGCAACGACCACGGCGGCATCCAGATTGAGGGCTGCGAAGGCCTCCTGCTCCGGCGCCTTCTTGAGGCTTTTCGGTGTGCGGACTTCAAGGCCCTGAGAGTCCGCGAAGGCGTGGACAGCCGTGGGGGTCAGCTTCTTGCCCCGGCCTGCCGGGCGCGGCGGCTGGGAATAGACGCAGGCAATCTCGTGGCCCGCCGCGATCAGCGCTTTCAGCACGCCGACGGCAATGTCCGGGCTTCCCATGAACGCGATACGGAGTTTCTGGCTCATGGGCGCGGACTTACCGGCAATTCCGGGACTTGCAAAGCGGCAGGCTGCCGCCTGTCTTAAGCGCCACCATCTGCAGAGACTTCCAGCACAACCTTGCCGGTGCCCTTGCCCGAAAGCGCCGCTTCCATCGCCGCACCGAACTGATCGAACGGATACACGGTTCCAACCGGCGGCCTGATCCTGCCATCCGCCGCCCAGGCGGCAAGCTCCTGCAACGTCGCGATCGCCTGCGGAAGCTCTTTTTCCATATGCTGGCGGACATCGACGCCCATCAGGGCAGCGCCCTTCATCAGGGTGAGATTCGCCGGCAGGGCCGGGATCGATCCGCCGACAAAGCCAACCACCATGTGACGCCCGCGCCACCGCAGCGAACGGAAGGCGAGTTCAAAGAGCGGGCCGCAGACCGGGTCGAAAACCACATCCGGGCCTTTGCCACCGGTCAGCGCCTTGAGCCTGTCACGCCAGCCATCGGGCTCTGTGTCGATCGCTTCGTCGGCGCCGTGCGCCAGGGCAAAGGCGCGCTTTTCTTCCGTGGACGCCGCCGCAATGACGCGGGCGCCAAGGGCTTTGGCAACCTGAATGGCAGCGGATCCAACGCCGCCTGCCGCCCCGAAAATCAGAACCGTCTCACCTGCTGCCAGAGCCGCGCGGTCCTTCAGGCCGTGCGAGACAGTCAGGTAGTTCAGGGGGGAGGCTTGCGGCCTCGGCAAAACTGAGCGTCTGCGGAACGGGAATGACCATGGCCGCCGGTGCCAGCGCGTATTCGGCGAAGCCGTTTGCCGTCATCGTCATGACCCGGTCACCCGGCTTTACATTCGTGACGCCCTCGCCCACCGCGTCCACAGTGCCGGCCACTTCCCGGCCGGGCGTATGCGGCAAGGGCGGTTTGACCTGGTACTTGCCGAGCGCCACGAGCGAGTCGACATAACCTACGCCGCAGGCAGCAACACGGATCAGCACCTGGCCTTTGTTCGGCGCAGGTGTTTCAACATCTTTGAGTTGGTAGCTTTCAAGCGATTCCAGCGTTTCAGCGACGACAGCTTTCAAGGGCGATATCTCACTTTTTTAGTGGCCTCTGCTCTTCTGACGGCGGATCAGATCCGTTTGGCTCTGTTGTGATTGTTTATCGGAACCACCCGAACCCGCCATAGCGGATTCCGCCATTCAAGCTGAGCCAGAGTACCAATCCGCCCGCAATCGTCACTGCGAGTAGAAAACGAAACCATGTTTTTGTGAACAGTCCCCGCATCCGAGGATCAGGCTGCGCTTTCGCGCAGGGCGCGCAGCTTGGCTTTCTTCACCTTATCGACCGCGCGCTGGCGCTTGAGACGCGAAAGATGGTCGATGAACAGCGTGCCTTCGAGATGGTCCATCTCGTGCTGGATACAGACCGCATAGAGATCCTCGGCCCATTCCTCGACCTTGAAGCCATCATAATCGAGATAGCGGATCAAGCATTTCACCGGCCGTTCGACCTCGTCGAAAATGTCCGGCACGGACAGGCAGCCTTCTTCATAAGGCGTTGTCTCTTCGACGGTTTCGACGATTTCCGGGTTCACGAAATAACGCGGCGCCGGCTCTTCGTCTTCCTTGGCGAGGTCCATCACGATGACGCGCAGCGGCACGCCGATCTGGATCGCGGCCAGGCCGATGCCCGGCGCATCGTACATGGTTTCCAGCATGTCATCCATGAGCGCGCGGATCTCGTCGGTGACGCCGCCCTCAACGGGCTTCGACACCTCTTTCAGGCGCGGATCGGGGACAGTGAGAATTTCGCGAATAGCCATATTTTTCAGATAGGCGCGCGCCCCCGCCCGGTCAACGGGTGAGGCTGCGCAGGCAATTTATTCCGCGGCAGGCAGTTTGCGCGTCTCTCCGAGGTCGAGCTGGCCGGTTTCGGGCGTCGACGTGCGGGATTCGATCTGCTTCGGCTCTGCCAACGGCTTGTTGGGCGGGGCGATCTCCATGTCCTCGAACTTCCGCAAGGTCGGCAGCACACGCTTGTCGAACGAGCCCATGGCCGAATTGAAATGGTCGACCGATCCATTCAGGGATTTGCCGAGCTTCTCGATATGGCCCAGCATCACGCCCATCCGGCCATAGAGTTCGGCGCCGAGTTCGGCGGCGGCCATGGCATTCTCGTTCTGGTGATGCTGGCGCCAGAGATGGGCCACGGTTTTGGCCAGGGCGATCAGGGTTGTCGGGGTGGTCACGATCACCTGTTTGGACATCGCGCGTTCGATCAGGTCCGGCGCCTCCTGCAGCGCGGCGGCGAAGAAGTTCTCCCCCGGAATGAACATGGCAATATAGTCAAACCGGTTGCCGAGATTGGACTGGTAGTCCTTCGAGGCCAGCGTATTCACATGGCGCTGCACGCTCGTCGCATGGGCCTTCAGGTGCGCGAGTTTCTGGGCCGGGTCTTCGGTTTCCACCGCCGCCATGTAGGAGGCGAGCGAGACCTTGGAATCGATCACGATCTGGCGGTCGCCCGGCAGACGGATGATCGCATCCGGGCGCTGGCGGCCTGCCTCGGTGTCGTCATGCACCTGTTCGGAAAAGTCGCAATGGGCGGACAGGCCGGCCTGCTCCATCACATTGCGCAGGGTCATCTCGCCCCAGCGCCCGCCGCCCTTCGGCGCGGTCAGCGCGTTCACCAGCTTGCCGGTCTCGGCGGTGTTGCGGTGCAGGCTTTCGCTGATCGCCTTGACCTGTTCGGACAGAAGCGACTTGTCCGCGGTGCGGACTTTTTCAAGTTCGTCGACGCGTTTCTTGAAGGCATCGAAATTGTCGCCAATGGGCTTCATCAGCTCTTTCAGGTGGCCCTGCGCGCCTTCCTTGTGCTTCTCGAACGTCTCGTTGGCGAGTTGCAGGAATTGCGCATTCGCCTGACGCAGCACGCCTTGCGCCATGTCAGCAAATTTCTTCTCGTCCTCGGCGCTGCGGGCCCGGGATTCGGCAAGGGCGATCTCGGCCTCACGCAGGTTTGCTTCGAGCGTCACCACACGCTGACGGGCAGCTTCACGCTCGTCAGTGGCGTGGTCGCGCTCGATCTGCAGCCGCTCGGTCTTCTGCTGTGCGGAGCTGAGCTGCATCCACGCGATGACGCCTGCCCCGAGGGCGAGAAAGAAGAGGATCAGGTGGGCAAGGTCAAAGCCCTGGCCCGCGATGGTGACAATCGGTTCCATTCAGCCTCTCTGGCATGATTCCGGAGGAACATATACGGAACAGGAACAGGTGTCGACTAAAACGGCATCTTGAAGCCCGGCATCATGCCGCCGAAGCCGGACGTGGCTTCTTTCATGGCCGCTTCCATGGCCTCGTCGAGGCGGCGGCGGGCGTCGGCGTGGGCGGCCTTGATCAGGTCTTCCAGGATCTCCGGCTCGTCCCCCATCAGGCTCGGATCGATGCTGAGGGAAACGAGTTCCCCCTTGCCGCGCAGGCGCACCTTCACGAGGCCCGCGCCGGACACGCCATCGGCCTCGGTCGACTCGATCTTCTCCTGCGCTTCCTGCATCTTGCCCTGCATCTGCTGGGCCTGCTGCATGATCTTGGCGAGGTCTTTCATGATCGGGTCCTTCAGGCTTGGCGGCGGGTGCTCAGGTCTATGACGTTTTCGGCATCGGCGGGAATGTCAGGATTTGCCCGGTCCTCGTCGACAACATCCACAATGGTGGCGCCCGGCAGGCTGTTCAAGGCCGCCGCGATGATCGGATGCGCCGCTGCCGCCGCGAAGCGCTCTTCTTTCGTGCGGATCTCTGCCGCGCGCACGGTTTCCGCCCCGCCGCGGATCTGCTCGACGACCCAGTCGTCACCGGTCTGGCGTTCCAGGAACCCTTTCAGGCGGGCCAGCACATCCGACGGCGCCGACGGCTCCAGCTCGCAGGTGAAGTGGCCGTAGCTGACCGGGCCGGGCTTGATATAGCGCTCCATCTCGACCTGGAGATTGATCTCCCGCAGCGCGGTCAGATGGGCAAGAATGCTCTCAAAGCTGTCCAGCCCGCCGGGGTCTGGCGGGGCCTCAGCCTGTCCTTCAGGCTTTCCCGGCGAAGCTTTGCCCTCCGCGATCATGCGGGCGGCTTCTTCCGGGGACGGAAGACTGGCAGAGGCAACAAGGCGCAGGATGACCATGTTGAGGGCCGTCGCCGGATCCGGCGCGACCTGGAGCACATTGTAGCCGGACAGCAGGATCTGCCAGGTACGGGACGCTTCAGCCGGCGTCAGGCGCTGGGCCATGGCGCGCGTGCGCTCCACCCAGTCGGCCGGGCCGCCGGGCTGGTAGTCGTCGCCGGTGGCCTGCGCGATGGAAATATCGGCGGCGATTTCGAGCAGGTCTTTCAGGATCACGGCCGGGTCTGCCCCGCCGCGCACCTGGTCCTGCACTTCTTCCAGCGCGGCTTTCGCTTCACCGGCGATGGCTTTCTCGAACGCGTCCATCAGGCGGCCCCGGTCGCCGAGGCCCAGCATGTCGCGGATGATGGCTGCGCTGATTGGTTCGGGATCTGATATGGGATTCCCTGCGGCATCACGAAGAGCATCACCGGATTTGTCTTGAACAGCCGTCTGCACAATGGCCTGGTCGAGAATGGACAGCCCGTCGCGGACAGAGCCTTCGGCGGCCCGCGCGATCAGGGCGAGGCCCTCTTCGGACACAGTCGCGCCCTCGTTCTTCGCGATC
>MDTD01077536.1_pt1 | contig 18759 bp, 12 predicted proteins | sample 811221 | NCBI WGS metagenome assembly MDTD01 (sample SAMN05326646, study PRJNA326480) | marine metagenome | isolation source: seawater | place: Pacific Ocean: South West | collected 2011 | reverse complement strand
CTTCGCCTTCCCCATCTGCGTCGGCTCCAGAGCCAGGTTGGCTGGCACCACACTGCGGGCAAATGATGGCGTCTTCACGGATGGGACTGCCGCAGGCCTCACAAGTGACCTTGCCCTCATTGTCTTTGGTGTAATCCCCATCGAGCACTTCAAGAAAGTTGCCCGAGCCAACCCATTCCAACAATTCTTTAGCGCGCCAAATGGGATAAGGGTGCGTGCGAAAGAGGGTTTGTAGAACGGTGAGGTAGCGGCCCAAAGGTCCTTCGTCTTGCATGTCTCCAAACTGATCCGCTTGCTCAATAAACGCATCGATATCCAATTCGTTGGCTAGTTTTTCGGTGCCACCGGACAGTTTCATGAGGGTGCGCAGTGCGACGGTTGGGTTTTTCACCACCAACAACGCAGCTCTATCGCAAGACAATTCACTGGCGCGGTCCCAGCGCAAAAGAGCAATCTGGATGGGGTAGACCACCAAACTGCCCAGCCCCATGGTGGCTTGAATGACGGTACTCGCCACCGAGCCAAACACCCGTGCTGCACTTTTGTACAAAACGTGGTCGGCATGCACGTGCCCCAGTTCGTGGGCAAGGACAAAAAGGATTTCCTCTTCGTCTAACAGGTTAAGACAACCGGTCGACAAGGCGACAAAATTATTTTCCACACCAAAGGTGTACGCGTTGGGAACTGGGTCTTGGTAGACATACAGTTCGGGGAGGTCTGCGAGAGAAATGCCCAAACATTCGCCCGCGTGTACAAAGCTGTTCCACAGGTCCGGCAGCTGTTTGGGGCCCACTCGTACAAAGTTTGCCTGGTGGTGAAGTCGGGTGGCCAGTTCAAAAGAATGGCGAATGAGTGAGCGCAGCATGGTGGTGACGCCGGGAATCCGTTTTAATGCCGCCATGGCTTCGTCGTCTAAGGGGTGGATGTATGTCTTGGCATCCAGGTGCTCGTATTTTTGCTCGAGATGACGCAACAATGGGGTGCTGCAACTGCCACAGCTGGGGGATTCTTGCAGGTCGAGAATTTTGGCGAAGGGGAGATGGTTCACTGCGCCGCAATTGCCGCATTGAAATTCCACAGCTTCAATATCACTCATGACTGAGCTCCTTTAGTTTGGCCCAAAAAGGCCAAGGCTTGATCAATGACATGTATACCACCCTCGAGCACACGGCTTCGCCACTGGTCGCTTTGGGGGTAAAATATTTCTTTGAATTGTGCTTTGGCCGCATCCACATTGCCGCCGTAAAAATGCGCACGGTTTTCTGCGGTCATGGCCTCTACCACCTGTCGTGGATCGTAGGTCCCATACTCGCAGGTCAGGACGCGAATACGCTCCCCGAAAGTGTCTTGCATGGCCGTAGGGAAACCGCCTGAAATGCCATAGGCCACCCCTTCATCTGCATCCCACGGTTGTACTTTTGAACCGAAAGCGTCGTGTACTTCTTCGTAAAGCGCGGAATCTTTCACGGCATCTAAGAGCAACGCATAATCTCCGAAAGGTCCCAAGCCTGTGTGAAAATCCACATGCAAAATGGGGGCATCTCCGATGAGCCATTCTTGCAGGGCTGCCATCATTTTTGTGGCGCTCTCTTCCATTTGGTGGCCCCCGAAGAAAAGGCCTTTTGGGTAAGCGTATTGGCCAGCGGCCACCGCTTGTTTGAGCGCGGGCATGCCGTGACGAATGATGGCCCAGACTGTTTTGATAACCGACATGAATTCTTTACCTTTGAAGGGGCGAGAGGGGTTCAGTAGATGATTTAACCGATGGTAGCCATCGCTGCAGCCCTTAAAGCCATCAGGCTCGAAAATGAAATTTCGGTTCAGATCCACATTGTTTTCGTTCACCCGCCGAATATGGGCCATGCCGTAGGGATTAATGGCATGAACAAAGATGCGGCGCAGGGCGTCGGGAAAAGCTTGGTCCATGGCCGCCAATTGAATGGCGCTTCCGCAGTAGCCTTCAACCCCGTGTAAGCCAGAGGACAGCAGCAGGGTCGGTCCCTGGTCAGGCCCCCAAAATCCCACATCGATGGTGAGCGGCTCTTGCGAGGGGCCCGCAAGTTGTCCCTCTCCCACGGGAATGGATTGAAGCCGTCCACCGGTATCTGCAACTTTTTGGATGAACCGGTTTTTGGCCTCCAAATAGGTTTCACTAAAGAAATGGGCACTCATGGTTTAAATTTGACCCTTTTCAAGTTGAAACTCAAGAGATAAAGAGGCTGAGCGCTCAAGGGGTTTGGGTGGTCGCCGGTCTCGTCTGAGACGGGAGGAAAGTCCGGGCTCCACAGGGCAAGGGTGCCGGTTAACGACCGGTCAGGGCAACCTGAAGGAAAGTGCCACAGAAAATATACCGCCGAATTTGCTCGCAAAATCGGTAAGGGTGAAATGGTGCGGTAAGAGCGCACCGCGTCTTTGGAGACAAGGATGGCAGGGCAAACCCCACCTGGTGCAAGGCCGAGGAAGTTCCATGAAACGGCCCGTTGGGAGCTTTCGCTATCGCGCCGCTAGAGGGTGTTGGCAACAGCATCCGTAGATGAATGGCCATCTCATGGATGAGGGCGACCTCGCCATGAACAGAACCCGGCTTATAAACTCCTTGCAACGCAGCTGTCCTCGAGCACCACCGAGAAGGTGGGGCTCGGGGTTTTTTATTTTTTTTCAGGTATTTGGCCTGAAATAATCGCCAGTGATCCCCAAAAATGATACGCCACACTCAATTGTTGAGGTGGTATGACTGCGGTAAAACAACAACCGATGGCCGTAATTTTATTGGCGCTGTGGGCCTTGGCGCTGCTGCTGGTGGCCAGTTTGTCTTTCGAATTGGCACGTTTTTTTGTGCCAGCCCTGTGGGCCTTTGCTTGGCACCTCACTTTAATGGCCATGGGCCGTGCAGCACTTGGATGGTTGGGTTTTGAGCCCCGGCTGGCCTTGCACCAAAAGGTGTGGGGCTGGGCCGCCGGTCTGGGCATCGCTGGACTGTGCTCTTTTGGTCTGTTTTCTTTAGGTTTGGGGCAGCCCCTGCTGTTGATGGTGCTTTGGGCGGTTTTTGGGGTCATGGGTCTGGTGGGCTTTTGGCGTTTTGATTTGTCAGAGGGGGCCCCAAATCTTCCTGCACACTGGAAAGCGTTTGCAGTGTTTGGTGGGGTGATGGTTTTTTCCGCCCTGGTGCCGCCCCTGTTTTACGATACGGCGGTTTACCATTTCGGGGTGATTCAACAGATGGGCCTGTGGGGGCAAACACTCAATTTCCCTCATTCCTCATTTGTGGCCATGCCCATGATCACCGAGATGGCGCTGGGCATCCCTTACTGGTTAAGTGAAGACCCGGTGGTCTTTAACGCCTCCAATGCTTTCGGATTTCTCTTATTGGGATTGACGGCTTCTGTGACCGCACAACGTCACTTTCCCAAGGTGGACAATGCAGGTTTGATGTTGGCTGTGGCAGCCTGTCCGCTCTTGGTCTTCGTAGCGGGCAGCGGCAAGCCGGATTGGTTCACGGCCGTTTGTTTTGCCGGGGCCGTTTATACTTGGCTGGAAATTGCCGAACAATCTGCACAAAACCCTACCAACGATTTATCTTCGCATTTGCTTTTTGGGTTTTTCAGTGGACTCATGGTGAGCACCAAATACCACGGCTTGTTGTTCATCGTGCTGCTCGTGGCTTTTTTGATCGTGTTGCCTTCCACACGACGGGCTTTGTTCCAAAAAAACATATTATACACCGCGGTGGTGTTCGCTTTGAGTGGTGGGCCTTTTCTGTTTAGAAATCTGCTCTTTTATAAAAACCCCGTTTACCCCTTTGGTCATGGTTTGTTGGGAGGAGACTGGAATGCCCGAACATCTGGCCTTTATGGTGGCATTGCTGAGCAATTAAACTCCGCTGAAGCTTGGATGAATTTGCCCTTCAAACTTTCTTTTTGGGTGACCGATGGAACCATGAACGATTTGATGGGGCCTTTGTGGCTCTTTTTGTTGCCCCTGCTGTTTTTGGCGCGGCCGTGGCCACAGACCTTGCGTTTCGTCTTTTGGTTGGTGTTGGTGATGTCCCCATTTTGGGCTTTTTCCAATGCGAAGGTGCGCTACTTTGCGCCTTTGTGGCTGCTGCTCTTTTGGTTGTGCGGTTGGGCTTGGTCCTTCTTAATGACCCAACCCTCGATGCTTCGTCGCCTGGGTCAAATCGGGGTGGCACTTCTGGTCATGTCATCGTGGCTGTGGAACCTGCAAGCGGACGAAGCGCTTTTGGTGAAGCGGGGGAAAGTCCTTTTAGGACATCAAACCCAACAAAAGTATTTGGAAGAGAACTACGGGCCTCATGATGCTTATGCCTTTCTGGCGGCGAATACCCCGGCTGATGCGCGGGTGTGGGTCTTGGGCGAGCCCAGAATTGCATATTTGGATCGCCAAGCGATCTTTTCGGATGTCTTTGTGAAGCCCTTACAAGATCATTGGTTGGCAACCAGTGAAAACGCGGCAGCCCTTAGACGAAAACTGGATGCGGCCGGGGTGACCCATGTGGTGATTGCGGAAAAGGGATTGCAGCAACTCAAAGACAAATGGGGATTTGGTCAATGGACCGAGCCCCAACAAGAGATATGGCGCCGATTCTTGAATGAAGAGGCCAAAGTTATGTATCGTGCCAACCACTGGTCGGTTTTACAGCTCAATGAAGGTGAAGACAGGAAAACACCATGACGAAAAATGGAAAAAAGACAGCAATCGTTGCGGGCGCGGGTCCGGCAGGGCTCACCGCGGCCTGGGAGCTTTTACATCGAACGGACATCCACCCCGAAGTGTTCGAATCTACCGATATGGTGGGGGGAATCGCCCAAACGGTGAATTATAAAAACAACCGCATCGATATTGGCGGTCATCGCTTTTTCACTAAAATTGATCGGGTACTCCAGTGGTGGTTGAACATCATGCCCGTGCAAGGGGCTCCAGCTTGTGATGGACAAGACCGTGAACTGCAAGTGACCTACCCTCAAAAGGCCACCATTGTAGAGGCTGGCCAAGCGGCTAAAGAAATTGATTCACCCCAACCCGAAAAAGACGAGCGTGTGATGCTGCAAAGACGTCGCATTTCACGAATTTTCTTTCGTCGCAGTTTTTTCGATTATCCCTTATCGTTAAAACCCAAGTTGGCGTTGCAATTAGGGCCGGTTAATTCGGTTCAAATTGGCATGAGTTATCTGAAGTCACGATTCTTTCCCTTGGATGATGAAACCTATTTGGAGAATTTCTTTATCAATCGGTTTGGTAACCGCTTGTATAAAACCTTCTTCAAAGAATACACCGAAAAGGTTTGGGGGGTGGCTTGTTCAGAGATTCGTGCGGATTGGGGTGCGCAGCGCATCAAAGGTTTGTCCTTAAAAGGAGCTTTGATTCAGGCAGCCAAAGACATGGTCATGTCAGAAGAAGAAAAATCCAAACGCAAACGTGAAACTTCCCTCATCAATCACTTTTTCTACCCAAAATATGGACCAGGACAAATGTGGGAAGAAGTGACCGTGCAGGTGAATAATGCCGGCGGAAACGTGAACATGAACACCAAAGTTGTGGGGCTCAACATGGGTGACGATTGTGTGGAGACGGTCACGGTTGAAAATACCACCAATGGCGAGCGTCAAACCTTACCCTGCGATTATTTCTTCTCCTCCATGCCCATGAAGCACTTGTTTCGAATGATGGAGCCACCACCGCCCGCCGAAATCCTGCAGGTCTCCGACGGGCTGCAGTACCGCGACTTTTTGACTGTGGGTTTGTTACTCAACAAGCTGCACGTCAAAGAAAAATGGCAGCAACCCCAAAAGGACGTGCCGGATAATTGGATTTACGTGCAAGATACCGGGGTTCATGTGGGTCGCATCCAAATTTTCAATAATTGGAGTCCTTACATGGTGGCAGATCGAGAAAACACCGTTTGGATTGGATTGGAGTACTTTGTTGATGAAGGCGACCACCTTTGGAACATGAAAGACGAAGATTTAATTCAAATGGGCATCAAAGAAGCCTCAGAGATTGGCTTCATTCAGCCTGAAGATTTTCTCGATGGGTGCGCCATTCGGATGCCAAAGGCCTATCCCGCTTATTTTGGGACCTATGATCAAATCCCAGTTCTCCAAGATTACGTGATGAAATTCAAAAATCTCTTTTTAATTGGCCGTAACGGCATGCATCGCTACAACAACCAAGATCACTCCATGTTGGTGGCCATGCAAGCGGTTGACGGACTGGCCGATGGGGTAGACAATCGGGCTGATTTGTGGTCGGTGAATACCGAGCAGGAATATCACGAAGAAGAAAGTTAAAGGTTTTGTGACCCCCATCTTCGCTAAAAATAACTTCGGTTTGTTTTAAGACACGCCAACGGACATTTTTTGTTTGCTGGCGAAAGCAAAGCCGCAGAAAGCGCATTCATGAGAAATCTCGACAAAACATACAACATCATTTGGGCCACCCATCCCCGGCATTTGCCCGATGCACCTTCGGGGCACGTTGTGGTTTTGGATGTGGCTTTTGCCGCTGACAGTCAGTACAAGATCAAAACCATGCCGCTCATCGATGCATTGGGCGACCGCCTTCACTATTGGATTGATCACCATTACCATCCTGAGGCGTGGGAGCGTTTTTCTGAAGACCCACGATTTGTATTGGTCCCCAACGATATTGCCCATGCTTGTCCCGAGTTAATTACAGAGGAGCTGGTGGCGCAATCCAGTGACGAAATTGATACCATTATTGCCCATTGTGATTTTGATGGTGCCTTATCTGCAGTGAAATGGATTTTGGGCGGGAAAGAACCATGGCCTAACGCGGATGAAGATGGCAGGGCCGTGGACAGTCCGGGTCGAGGACACGACCTGACCCCGCGGGGTGAGCACATCGCTTTGGCCATGGACGAAATTTATAGCACCACCAACACCCAAAACCGTCTTCGCTACATGACTGAACTGGTGTGGGCCATGGCGCGGGATGATTGGCCTGAGGATTTCAAACACAAGATCAACCTGTTCGCACAACGGGCCAAAGAAAAAGAACGCCTGGCCGAAGAGAACACCCGGGATCTGGGTAAATTCGAGTCCAAAGATATTTATGTGGTTCGACTCGAACGCAAACTCGATAACCAAGATCGTAAATATTATTTGGTCGCTGCCGAAAACAGAGCCAGGGTTGGTGCAGTGATCGAAAAAGAGCCCAAGGGTGGTAATTGGATTACGGTGGCCACCTTTGATCCAACCATCGACTTGGCCCAAATCAAAGGCTTGAGTGGTGGTCGAACCGATTATCGTTTTGCAAGAGCAAAAAAAGGTGGGCACCAACAGCTGATCAAAATTCAAGAATATATTGATCAGGTGGACAGCCAGCAAAAAAGCGATGACTAATAAGCGTCGGTAACGAAATACTTCTCAGGGAGCAGCGGCGATGGGTTCTTCAAATTCGTCGTGATCCACAGTTGGTGCGCTGCGCGTGTGGCCCCAATGTGAAGCAGATGCCGGGTTTCCACATCGTTGGGATAGGAAGCGCGATCCACATTGGTCATGATCACATAATCATATTCGAGCCCTTTTACCCATCGCAGGTGCGTGACATCGATACCCGGTGTGAATCTAAAATCCGGACCGTCTTGTAGGCGAAGCCCTGGGACATCACATCGTTGAAGTTGGTTGAAATACAGTCGCGCTTGTTCGGGGTACCGGGTGAGCAAGCATACATTGGCGAAGGGCTCGTGATTCATCAGTTCACGCAATTGCTCCGCCAAAAAAGCGATTTCTTCCCCTTGTTCATCAAATGGAAAAACACAGACCGGGGCGCCGTCTTTAATGGTTTTGGGTGGTGATTCTGGCGCCAGCGGACCCAGCACTTCATGGGCAAAACCAGCGATGGGCGCCGTAGATCGATAAATCAGCCGAAAGGTTTCTACGGTTTGCGCTTGCCCCCCTACGGGCTCGACCAAGTCTCGCCAGCTGTTACACCCGTTGTCAAAAAACATTTTTTGTTTGGTGTCACCCGCCAAGGTGAGGGAGTGATTCGGAGCAGTCATCACGTGGAGGGGACGCAATTCAACCGGACTCAAATCCTGGGCTTCGTCCACGGATACATGATCGAGCGTGATGGGCCGTCCCTCGATAGAGCGCACATACCCGGACCGCTCAATCACCATGTTCAGAAACAGCGCTGCATCATAAGGGTCGAGTTTCCCGTGGGGGAGGTCTTCGCTGTAATCATCGATGGGGGTTTTAGCGTCTAAATCAGCGTCTTGGTCGTCGGGCTCTGAAATCTGATTCTTGGTCCAGCGCATAGCGCTATCAAAATCACTTTTAGAAATGGCATTGGGGCCTGTCATCAGGGGAGACAATAATTCTGAATCGGTAATCAGTTCTTCCCATTGGCTCTCAAGATGCGAGGTTGTTTCGATCATGGCGTCAATCTTCTTTTTGATGCGTGTTTTTTCAAAGGAAGATAATTGTTGGTGTTGCACCAATAATTTTTTGAGACGAATGAGAGCGGGGACCCATGCGGGCCCTTCAATAATTTGATGGATGGGCGATTGCAGCTGTTGTCGAAGATCGTCTTGCTTGATTTCGGCCAAGACAGAATTTTCGATTTCATTTTTTTGGCGTTGTATTTGACTGCGAATGGCTTGGAGCATGCCAGGGTGTTTTTTGAGAATGGCCACTTCGTCTTCCACATCGCGTTGGAAACGGTAATGGGTAAAATCCACCACTCTTTGGCACAAGTTATGCGCCCAGCGGTGAAAAGAGGCCACCTTAATATTGGGGAGTCCCAATGCGGGCAGAACCCGTCGCACATAACGCACGAGGGCTTCGGAGTAGACGATGACGCGAATGCGTTTTGGGCGATATTTTTCGGGGTAGTTATAGGCGAGCCAAGCAATGCGATGGAGCGCGATGGTGGTTTTTCCTGAGCCGGCGCCCCCTTGTAAAATCATGAGGCCCGAATCGCTTTGGGTCATGGACTCAAACTGTTTGGGGTCGATCAGTGCAGTGATTTCTTCGAGTTGACCCGAACTTTCTTTGGTGAAAGCATCGCCAATACCAAAGCGACTGTTTTTACGGCTGCCTCTGCGCGGTTGTTTGGGTGGGGCTGAGATGCCGGCGCCGCCACGCATTTGGTAGTTAAACAGTTGATCTAAAGCATCCCATTGATTGTCATTTTTTAAGAAGTGTCCTTGGGGGCAGCGAATGCGCTGCAAATTACCCTCTTTAATGGTGACGGTTCGGCGCGCAAGAACCTCGCCAGTTCGTTCTTGGCCGCCATAGATTTCTTCGTAATCATCCCCTTCGTCGAGCTTGTAATACAGTTGAGAAATGGGTGCGTGTCGCCAGTCCACGATCACGACGCCGGCCTCGCGCTGAATGGCGCCCCCTTTTCCAATTAAGACATCACGCTCACGGCCATCTTCTTTAAGCTTTAAATGTCCAAAGTAAGGGGAACGCATGTCCACGCTGCCTTGTTGGGTGGGTTTGGCTTCAGAAGCCAACGCTGCAGCTTGAAGCATTTGGGAGACCAGCGCGGGGACATCTTCAAGACGGGCTTCGGCCACTTGGTCACGCAGTTCAATCAAGTCTTTGGTGTAATCCGCTTGAACAACCCGCTTCTTCTGTTCTTCTTCTTGCTGGGCCATTTTTTCGGCAAGGGTACTGGCCACGCGTTGGAGAATGACTTGTTCTTCTTCGACGATTTGAAGTTCCTGGTCTTTGAGCTGGCGTTGATTTTTTGTCATGGGCGTGAAACGAATGGCTGGTGGGTTAAAACTCAATTTGAAAGCTCATTAAAAGGGATAAAAAATGAATTTGCAAGACACCCATTGGCTGATTACCGGGGCTTCTGCGGGGATTGGCGCCGCTTTGGCGTGGGCCGCGGTAGAGCATGGTGCCAAACGTGTTGTTTTGGTGGCGCGTCGGGCCGATAAACTTCGCCAGCTGGCGCAAAACATTCAAGAAAAGTTCCCAGGCGTTGAAGTGATCTGGATTGAGGCAGATCTTTTAGAAGAAATGACCAGGAACAACATGGTTGAGCAAGTCTTTTCAGGGGGCAGGATTGATGTTTGGGTGAACAATGCAGGCATGGGAAGCAATGGATGTTTTGACCAACTCCCTACGTCCAGTGTGTTAAAAATGGTTCGTCTGAACGTAGAGGCCTTAGCCCATTTATCTTCTTTAGCGGTTCAAAGAATGAAACAGCAGCCCCAAAGGTCTGCGCTCTTACAAGTGGGTTCTGTTGCGGGACTGATGCCCGTTCCCACCATGGGCTTGTACGCGGCTACAAAAGCTTTTGTCACCTCGTTAACGGACAGTTTGAGTGGCGAGTTATCTGGAACATCTGTGCAGGTGCACTGTTTAAGTCCTGCCCCGGTGAAAACAGAATTTCTCGATGTGGCCAATGCCGAAGGTGTGTTGGTCCGTCAGCAAGTTCCCATTGCCCAAAGTGCACGGTCTGTGGCGCTTTCAGCCATACGTGGTCTCAAGTGGAACATCACTCACATTTACCCCTGGTTGGCCTGGCCATTTCCGCTGTTGGCGTGGCTCACCCCAAGGTGGGTCTGGCGGGTGACGGGGAAAGTTGCGGCACGAATCGCACGCCAATAAACGTTTAAGGACGTCGGCGTTTTCGAAAACCCCAAAACAAAATACCCAACAGCAGGGCGGCAGAGGGGTCTGTCGTGGCGTTCTGAGTGCAGGCACAACCGCTGGGTGGCTCTTCATCGCAGCCAATGCCTTCGAAGGGACCAAAGCCAATGCAAACGCCATCTAAACATTGGGTGTTTTCAGAGCAGTCGCCGTCATCGCTGCAGGTTTGACGACAGATGGACCGGCCCACATCGGCCACGGCAAGGCAACTGTTGTTTTCGCACTGGGTGTTCACTTCGCAGTAAGAGCCGATGGGACGAAGTTGTTGGGTTCCTACTTGGACGCAGGTGCCCTTAGCAATGTCATCTTCACCTTTCGCGCCAAACAAACAGGCAAATTGGGGCGGGCAATTGTTTGCGTCAGAGGTGCACTGCGGCGCACAGATGTTGTAATCGTAAATGCCCGGGATGCAGACCATGTCCCCAATGCAGTCGCAGTTGTTCTCACATCGTTCCCCTTGACGGAAAGGCCCTTCGCATTGGCTGTCATCATCGGCGGGGTAAAGACTCTGCAGACCACTGACGTCATCGGGCAGTGGGGCAGTGGCTGAATAGTCGTAGAACCACTTCAGGATGGTTTGGTCTTCGCCGGGACATTGTGGATCATCGGCTGCAGTGCAGCTTTGGTCGAGGCCCACCATGGTGCCAATGTGGGAAAGCATAATGGGGAAAATGGGAATGTTATTACCAGAGGCTTGGCCTTGCGAATTCCATTGAAAATGGACCCCATTTAAAATGATGTCCGTTTCTTGGTTTTCTACCGTGGCCCCTTGTTCAATGATGACGTTATTGATGGTGACGGCAACGTTGTTTTCGGTGAGTCCAAAAGGTGAAAGACCCGCTTCGTTTTCGATCCAAAAAACACTGGACAACCCGTCTCCTGATGAGCCGGGCCCGGTCATGTCCGGCCCGCGGGAAAACCTTAGGTTCGTGCCTTCTGCGCAACCCCAGGCTTGAAAAGCGTCTTCGATGCGTTGGTGATCGGAGCCATCGGTGATGTCGTCAGAACCGGCAGGATCAAGTCGGTAGACGATGGGCCCAGCTTCACTGGCCCAGCGAAACCCAACCGTCTTGTAAGCCAAAGCGGTGGATGCACAAAGACAGCCGAGTGCTAACACACTCCCAAAAAGAAAAGCCCGCGACTTCATATGGTTTATCTTTCGTTTCTAGCTGTTGGGGTATTGAACCACCGAAGGATTCACTTGCACCTTGGAGTTTTCCCGCAAGGCTTTAACGAAATTCTGAACGGCTTCGCCTTGTCGTTGGCGGGACAGCGAGGTCCGTAAGGCGCCTTTCTCATCGTCGAAAAGTTTCATGTCAGGCTTGGTGCGTTGCTTCAACTTGATCACGAAAAGACGCTTGTTCACTTCGTAAGCGCGGGTACCCAATGGTGCATCAGTGCTTAACTCGAATGCCGCCTTGACCACTTCTTCGGAAATACCGACCTTCGGAATGTAGCGCGCGTTTTTCGCGAAGAAACCCGTGTTTTCAAGGCGCGGGGCAAAGGGGTCGGCTGGTTTGTCAGGGGCGTTTTCTGCATCCTTATTATAGAGGTCCGGAATTTTGAGGTCGGCCATGGCGGCCCCCGCTTGCAGTTGTTTTAAGGCGTCTTGGGCCAATGCGTTGGCTTTGTCATTTTTAACGCTATCCTTATAGAGCTCATCCGCGATTTCAGTTCGGACTTCCTCGATCTTTTTCGTGGAAGCTTCTTTAATTTCTTCGACTTTGATGATGTGGAAGCCGAACTGGGTTTTCACCACATCAGAGATTTCACCCACTTTTAACGCGTATGCGGCGTCTTCAAAGGGCTTGACCATTTGACCTGGGCCAAACAGACCTAAGTCGCCGCCTTTGGCTGCGGAACCGTCGTCAGAAACCTCTTTTGCCACTTTCGCGAAGTCTTCTTTGTCGGTTTTAACGCGTTTGAGCGCTGCTTCAATCTTACTCTTGGCTGCGGTGAGTGTTGGGGCATCGGCGCTCTCTGCCGCTTTCACCAGAATGTGTCGCGCACGAACTTTTTTGGGTTGGTTGTATCGGGTGGAAAATGTTTCGTAATGTTTTTGAATGGCATCGGTATTTTTGTCAGCCCAGGCGCTAATGGCGTCTGCAGTGGGTGCCGGCACTTTGAAGTAGTTGGGGTCGATGCGTAAAATTTCCAAGTCTGCTTTGTTGTTTTGGTTGCGAAACTCGGCTTGCAATTCGGTCTCAGAAACTTGGGCTGCATTGCGAATGAGGTCTTCCATTTCACTGGCCATTTGCTCTCTGCGCACTTGGTCTTCAAAACGAGACTCGGTGGTTTGGTACATGCCATTGACGACTCTTTGATATTGTTCGCGATTGAATGGCGTATCTGGGCCGAAGAAGCGTTCCTTAATGATTTTTGCGACCTTTTTGTTGGTGACCGTGAGCTCATTTCTTTCGGCTTCTTGGGCCAAGAGTTCCCGGTCGATCAGCGAGTCTAGGACTTGCTGCTTGAGGTTTTCTTTTTTGGCATCATCAATGTCGTAATCTTTGCGAAACATTTGCATGGTTCGAAAGCGGTTTGAGTAGTCGGCCTGGAATTGGGCTGTAGAAATCACCCGACCGTTCACTTGGGCTGCGAATGGGGCATTGCCACTCAAGTCACCGCCGACCCAGGGGCCGAACGCCAAAATAAAAACCAAAGTAATCACGCCGAAAATGAGCCACATGAGCCATGAATTCGCGTTCTTTCGCATAAATTGCATCATGCCAAGATTCTCCTTGTTAAGTCGCTTGGGGCAAAAAAGACCCCTCTCGATATAGGGAATGGCTGCTTGTGGCAACACGTTCACCGACTCCAAAGCGAGTTTTGCGAAAAAATTTGAATAACCCGCTAAAATTTCTATGAATTTTGGCCTTTTCGGTTGTCAATTTTCATTTTTTGGATCATGTTAGGGCCCTGTTTACCCCTCAATTTGGAGCTTTTGGCATGTTTGACCCCATTATCAACTGGTTTTCTAATGATCTGGCCATTGATTTGGGGACCTCTAACACCCGATTGTTCGTGCGAGACCGGGGAATTGTCTCCGATGAGCCCAGTGTGGTGGCGGTCGAAACGCTCAAAGGGGGCCGTCAGCAGGTCTTGGCCGTGGGCCGAGATGCCAAAGACATGTTGGGCCGTACCCCTGGGCACATTCAGGCCATACGTCCCCTCAAAGAGGGGGTCATCTCTGACTTTGATTTAACCTCTGAAATGTTGCGTTACTTTATTCAAAAGGGGCTGCAGCGCAGCGGATGGTCCAAACCTCGCATGATGGTTTGCGTGCCGGTGGGCATCACCGAAGTGGAGAAGCGAGCGGTGATTGAAGCGGCCGAATCAGCAAACGCTCGTGAAGTATTTTTGATCGAAGAACCCATGGCGGCGGCTATCGGCTCTGGCATGCCCATCACCGAGCCTTCCGGCAACATGATTGTGAACCTGGGCGGGGGCACCACCGAGGTGGCAGTGATTTCACTCGGGGGAATTGTATTCAGTCGTTCCTTGCGCGTGGGTGGCGATAAACTCGATGAAGCCATCATGAATCACATGAAAAAACGATACTCCCTGTTGGTAGGGGAGCGATCGGCTGAATTGATCAAAATGAATTTGGGCTCAGCCTTTCCCGACGAAGAAACACAAACCATGGAAGTTAAAGGCCGGGATATGATTGCCGGCGTGCCAAAGACGGTGGAAGTCACCGATGAGGAAATACGCGAAGCGTTGCAAGAGCCAGTGACCATGATGTGTGAATCGTTGAGAATCAGTCTGGAGCGAACGCCCCCTGAGTTGGCATCCGATTTGGTGGACCGCGGTATTGTTCTCACTGGCGGGGGCGCATTGCTTCGAAACTTAGACGTGCGGCTCAACCATGAAACGGGCTTGCCCATTTATATTTCGGAAGAGCCTACCTGCGGTGCAGTTTTGGGCGCCGGTAAGGCTTTAGATAACATGGATTTGCTGGAGCAGGTCTCCATGGGCAACGTAGACTAGGTCACGAACCAACAGGAGTGCTGCAGCGTGTTTCAATCCAGACCTTCCAGTCGAATCAAATGGTTTGGTCTTTTGGTGGGCGGATTGTTGGTGTTTGCGACCATTGACAGCTTGAGTCAACCGGACGGGCAAAGGGCAACCCCGGCTTCTTTGGTGATGGATATGGGAACCTGGTCTCAACAGGGCTTACTCGATATTGCGGCCGAAGTTTCCGACGGCTTGGTGACGTACCGGTCCTTGTTACAAGCGCAAGAAGAGATCGGACAATTACGCCGAGACGCGCGAAGGGTACGAGCGCTTGAGGTAGAGTTGAAGCAACTGCAAACCGAAAACCAAATGTTGCGCCGATGGTCTTTGTTTCCCCAATCCCCGGAGCATTTTCGCCCCATTGGTGCAAACGTTGTGGGTAAGCATAAAACCGCGACGGGCAAAGTCTTGCGCATTGACCAAGGGAAGAATGCGGGAATTAAAAAGGGTGACGGCGTCGTGAATGTTGATCACGAAGTGGTCGGCCGGGTGTTGTGGGTGAGTGAGCATGCAGCCGATGTGGTGTTGGCCACGCACCCTGCTTCGGCCATTGATGTCTTGGTACAACGGTCCCGAGCCCATGGTCTCGCAAGAGGGTCGGGCAAGCGTCATGATGGCAACATGGTTGTCGAGGATTTTGATCGACTCATGGACGTGCAAGAAAATGACCTCATTGTCACGGCGGGGGCCAATGGTGATTTCCCCAAGGGGTTACCCGTCGCACGGGTCAAAGAAGTTTTTCCTCCTCATGAAGGGGTTTACCTGCGCGCCAATTTAGAATGGGTGGTGGCCAGTGAAGACGCGGAAATGTTGTGGGTTTTGCGGACGCACAAAGAAACGCCTTACCCGCGTTTGGGGGATGCGTTGGCAGAGATTTTTGAGCCTTTGCCCGCACCGCAACCAAAACTGGAAGCGTTGGTCGCTTCTAGTGACCCGGCCAAAAAATCTGAGCCTCAGCGAATGCAAGTCATGGCGGCACCGAGTAAACCAGAGCCAAGCGAGGTCAAGAAGGCACCCGCCAAGGAAGCATCCGATAAGCCACGGGTGCTCGAAATCGAAGAATTGAAAAAGCTGATGGCCGTGATTGCGCCCTCGGGTGTTAAAATTAGGTCGGGTCCCGGGCAAGAGCATTGGGTGGTGGGGACCAAGTTCAAAGGGGCCACGCTGGCGGCGACAGGCAAAGTCAAAGGCAAAGATTGGATTCGGGTTTCATTGCCCACCGGAATTCAAGGCTATGTCTTTGCACCGCTGTTGGCCGATGTGGGGGCCAACGCAACACAAGGAACTCAGCCTTAATGAACGTGTTGCTGTACATCGCCATTGGGCTTGTTTGTCAGACCGTGTGGACCTTCATCGCGGGCGCCATGTCTTTAGAAGTGCAGCCCTTGCCGTTATTTATTTTGTTTGCCTACGCATTGCTGGTGTTGCCTTTGGGGTCTCGACTCCTCGTTGCCATGGTGGTGGGGTGGTTGATGGACCTGCACGGTGGTGGTCAGTTTGGTTTTCATGTGATCACCTGTTCTTTTTTGGCGTTGTGGGGGGCTTGGTACCAACGCAATTTAGCCTTCTTAAAAAGCTCTTTGTTCCCTTTTTGGGTCATGGGACTTTATTTTTCAGCCCTTGCCCTATTGGGTGTTTTGATGTGGCCGTTCCCCAATGCCCACAACCCCTTTTCATTTTTTGAATGGGTGGCGGCTGGATTTTGGCACGGGATATGGGCTGTGGTTTTCTACCCGTTGTATGGCTTTTGCTCAAAAGCGCTGGCTTTAGAATCCGAAGAGGCTGTGGGTGCACACGAGGGGTGGGCACATGGTCGGTAATGGGCATGACGAAGCCTTTTCACGGGTTCGTTTTTGGACGATTACCGGTTTTGCTTGGCTGTTTTTGGTCGCACTTTTGTTTCGGCTCTTTGATTTGCAGGTGGTGGACGGCGAAACCTATTTAAATCGAAGTCGAAGTAACTTTCTCCAAGAAAGACGTATACCGCACACGCGAGGTTTAATCCTTGATCAAGCGGGCGCACCACTGGTTGACAACCGTCCGGCCAAAGACGTTTACCTCACCCTGGGGTTGATGCCCGACAGTGAACGTTCTTTGCGGAGACTGATGGCCCATTTGGAGATGAACTATGCCCAGCTCAAAGCGACCGATAAAGCACTTTTGGCGGAGCTCAAAAAGAAGCACCCATTGTGGGTCGTGGCCAAAAAAGAATTAGCCACAACCCAATGTCAATCGCTCGAAAAATACCTCGACAAAAACAAAATGCCCGGCATTCGAGTGGATTACGATCTACAAGGTCGAGATGTCTGCCAAGTGATGTTAGACCCCTTGTCTTTTCCGTCACGGGCAGGGGTGTTGCGGCGGGTGACCGACGTGATTGGACTCAATGGAGCTGAAGCAGAGCAGGCCATCCAAAAAATGTGGCGCAAATCGCGGGGGTTGGGGAAATTCAAACCGATCCCCTTTGTGATGGATGTGTCCTATGATGTCTATGCGAGGTTAGAGTCCGCGATTTCAGTGGGGGATTTGCCCGGCGTATCTGCGTTCGATGGCCAACGGCGGCGGTACATCGAGGGCGATTTCGCCACACATGTACTGGGTTTCATGAATGAACTTTCGCCCAAAGAGCTCAAAAAGAAAAAAGACGCGGGTTATCGCATGGGAGACCAAATCGGTCGGCGCGGCATTGAGCGCGTTTACGAAAACGTCCTTCGAGGCACTGACGGCAAAGAAGAGGTGGTGGTGGACGCCAAAGGTCGTCGCCTCGGTGTGAGCTGGGCTCAAGACCTGCTCGGCGAAGACCGATACCGCGAGGCTGAGCCCGGTCACAGCGTGGTGCTGTCCATTGACAGTCAAATGCAGCACCGGGCTGAAACGGCATTTCAGGGTCGGGCAGGCTCCGTGGTGGCATTAGAGGTCAATACCGGTTTTGTTTTGGCGCTGGCCTCGTTTCCCGATTATGACCCGAATCTTTTAAACAGCAAAGAGCGCTCCACTTTGGTGACTTCTTTAAACACCAATCCGGACAAGCCTTGGATCAACAAAGCCGTTCAAGAGCACTATGCACCCGGCTCCACCTTTAAAGCCATCACTGCGGTGGCAGGGCTGGTCAACAACCTCACCGGAAATTACAACTCTCGCTATTGTCCGGGTTTTTACCAAATGGGGCGAACAAAATGGCGGTGTTTTCATCGTGGTGGGCACGGACACATCGCGCTGGCCGAAGCCATGCAAAAAAGCTGCGATACCTATTTTTATTCTTTGGGGCATGAATTGGGTATCGATCGGTTGGCCGCAACTTCCACCTTGTTAGGCTTTGGCCAGCCCACTGGAATCGATTTAGACGGCGAAATCCCCGGAATCATTCCTGACAAAGCGTGGTACAAGAAACATTTTGGGCGGTACAGCCCTGGGTACGTGGTGAACAATTCCATCGGTCAAGGAGATGTGACGGTGACGCCGTTGCAATTGGCTTCGGCCTACGCAGCGTTGATCAACGGTGGAAGGGTTTTTCGACCTCAGTTGGTTCGAGAGATCTTGAATCACAGGGGTGAGGTGGTTGAAGAGAAGCAGCCCGAGTTGGTGAACCAATTAGATTCTATTGAGCAAGAGCTTGAACTGGTGCGGCGCTCGATGGGTTATGTCACCCAAAAAGGTGGCACGGCGAATGGGTTGCTGTACCGCAAAGATTTGCCGGACATGTCCTTGTGGTTACGAGATTCAGGGTTGGTTTTGGGCGGAAAAACTGGCACGGCTCAAGTGGTGAAGTTGTCCAAAGCCATTGCGCACCTTGATCCAGAAGAAGTGAAATATGAACAACGCGACCATGCGTGGTTTGTTGGTTTTATGCCGGCGCATAAACCCGAAGTCATCATTGTCACCATGACTGAGCACGGTGGGTTTGGTGGGACCACTTCCGCGCCGGTTACCGCCCAGGTGGCACAGGTGTGGTTTGACGAGGTTCGAGGAAAAGGGCGTTTTTCTAATCTAGAGCCAATGCCCAAGGTGCGCTCACTGAAAGAACTCAAAGCTGAGAAAGAGGAGAACCATGAATATCTCCAATGAAATCAGCAAGCGTCGGTTTCCACTG
>MDTD01067083.1_pt1 | contig 18759 bp, 22 predicted proteins | sample 811221 | NCBI WGS metagenome assembly MDTD01 (sample SAMN05326646, study PRJNA326480) | marine metagenome | isolation source: seawater | place: Pacific Ocean: South West | collected 2011 | reverse complement strand
GGGCGGTGGCGGCGAGGGCGGTGGGGGCGACGGCGGTGGGGGCGACGGCGGCGGGGGCGACGGCGGCGGGGGCGACGGCGGGGGCGACGGCGGGGGCGGCGGCAAGGGCGGGGGTGGCGACGGCGAGCTCACGCTGCGTGCGCCGATGCAGCCGCCATCAATCACGACAAAGATGAAGATGTCGAGATAGTTCACGCCGCTGCTGGTGGTGTACTCGCAATTGTTGAGCGTGGCGTAGGTCCCACACGTGTCGGCTTCGTCGTGGCGACACTTGTCCCCGTGGCTGAGCCCGCTATGGCACGTGGGCATGAAGGCGTAGGCGAAAGCTCCGGCCATCGTGTCGGGATAGCAGTGTTCGGCCGGGGCTTCGATGAAGCAGACGTCGTCTCCGCACTGGTTGTCGATGTTGTTGATGCATACGTCGCACCCCACCGGCGGCAGCGGCGGCGGAGGTGGGGGTGGCGACGGCGGCGGGGACGAGTAGGTCGTGCCGCTCGACCCTCCCGAGTAGATCGACACGCACCGCCTGTACGGGAGTGAGGCGTCGTTGCACACCGAGTACGCTTGCTGGCACAGCGGATTCAACGGCGTTGCCGCACCCGAGTAGCACTGGACCGTGCACATCTGCGAGTCGTAGTACCCACCGGCGTAGTTGTACCCGTAGTTGAGGCCGCAGTAGTCGATCGACATGGCGGTCGCTAACCTTGTGGCGCTGGTTACAGGTAGACCACTCATTTTTCTTCTCATGACCTGACCCGTCAGATTGGGCGCGCCGCGCCACCGACGATGCACATGCACTGGCGCGCGCGCGAGGCTCCGGCACTGCAACCCCCACCGACCCCCCTACCGCCAACCCTACCGACCCCACCATCATGATTGCCCACAACGTTCGCATAGAAGCGCTCATCGTGTGCGCGAGCATCACGACGCTCGGTATTTACGCGTGTACGCTGTGGGAGCGCTCGATCCGGGAGGCGAAGCAGCAGGCGTACCTCGACGCGCTGGTCCGCGTCGTCGAATCCATCGCACGGTCGCCTGCGCTCAGGCGCGTGGCGCTGCGTGAAGGCCGTGCGCCAAACGGAGTATGAGCTCGATGAGCTCGTCGCCGAGTCCCGACCAGAGCGGGGACGAATGAAGACTTCGCCGCACCTCCCGCGTCCACAGCGCCAGCCAGGCGCCGGGGCCACCCGGCGTGAGCAGCACGCCGACGGATGGCGTCACCCGCAGCGACGCCCACGGGCGCGCGACCGAGGGGCCGTGGCGGCCCTTCCACGCGGCCCTGGCGTTGACGCACGAGAGGTCGTCGACGTCGTCGCCCATGCGCCGCCCCGGGGCGTGGGTCGAGAACGAGCACAACGCCACGCCGCGCGTCGTGCGCGGACGGCCGCCGCCCGCGTCCATCCTCGGGCGTGCGGAAGTTCGCGCGCGCGCCTACCGACGTTCTTGGGCAGATGTGAAGTGTGCATCTCACGCCGCACCCACCCGCTTCCCTCCCCGTATGGCTGACGAGCGCGCGAGCGAGGCGGCACGCGCCGAGCTGAGCTCGTGGTTTCAGAAGCTCTTCCGATTCTCGCCGCGCCGAGGTCAGCTGGACACCGCGCCTATCATCATGGAGATGTTTCGAACCAACAAGACGGGCGTCATCGAAGGCGACACCGGCAGCGGCAAGAGCCCACTCGGGCTCTGCGCCATGTCGATGGCCATGGGCGGGGCGCTGAAGGTCAAGCAGCAGACGGCCGAGCAGAAGGCCGTCACTTCCACGGCGGCGCCCGCGACCGGCGCGGAGGAGGCGTCGGTGGAGCCCGCGAGCAAGAAGAAAAGGGTGGAGCCCGCCGCGCACGCTGCGTTGCCCGAGAGCCCCAGAAGTGGGATGTACGTGTGCTCGAGCATAGGTCTGCAGACGCAGATCGCTGACGACGCGGCTCGCTCCGAGTCGCTCAGGGGGTCGTCCTTCATGCTCATGGGGGCCAGGAACTACTACTGCGACTCCCAGGTCTCCGCGCTCCTGGAGTCCCTCCAGAAGACGGGCAAGGTCGGCGACATCCAGCTGGACGAGGAGACGGCCAGCTTCATCTCGACCCACTTCCGACGCGAGCAGCGGATCCACAAGCCGGCGCGCACGTGCATCTCGCACGAGGTGTGGCGGACCTCGCGGTACAAGTTCTGGAAGGTGTGCGCGCAGCAGCACGGCCTCGAGGACGACCTCACCGAGCGCGTGTGGTCACGGGTGGAGGGCGGCAAGGAGAAGTGCAAGTGCCTGCTACACCTGGCGGAGAAGTTCGAGAAGCAGGATCCCAGCGCCGCCGCGAACGTCTGCTGGGCGCGCGCCATCGAGAAGTGCGCCTGCCCGTACGTCGTCGCCCGGCAGGTGCACGGCAACTCCGCCAAGCTCCTGATCATCAACATGGCGCTCTTCTGCACCTACCTCAGCCAGGGCGAGCGCGGCGTGAACCCCCGCGTCCAGATGAAGTACCGGTCGGCCTACGTGGTCGTCGACGAGGCCCACCTGCTCGCGGAGGCCGCGACGAGCATATACGACGCCATAATCGAGGAGGCCGAGATCTGCGGCGCCTCGGCGCACGCCATGAGCACGCGCTCGGTCGGCCGGGCGACCCAGTCGTGGATCGCGCACTGCCCGCGGGACGGCGTGCTCGCGCCCCTCGCGCACCGCATCGACCTGTCGGGGTGGCCGCAGGTCGAGGAGTGCCTCTCCGTCGCCCCGGGCGAGGCGCAGCGGCAGGCGGGTGCGATCCTGGGGCAGACCGCGGCGGAGGTGGAGGCGTGCCTCGCCTCCATGGCGGAGGTGGTCTCGGTGGCCGGCTCGTCCGACTTCTCGCTCGTCGACCGATGGCTGGAGGAGGAGCTCACGATGGGTCAGCTGGTGGAGCGGATCCAAGAGCACGCCGCGTCGCACGGCGACTCGCCGCTGGCCGGGTTCGACGCCGCGTGCGCGCCCACGCACGACCGCAACGAGTTCATCAACCACGTCTACGACGTGATGCGCAATAACCTCCCGCCGATGCCGGACGAGACCTCCGAGGGGGCGAAGAGCCTCCACCGCGACCTGCACCGCCTCGCCACCAAGGGCACCTCCGAGACGGCGCCCGCGCGCGCGTTCCTGCGCGAGCTCAGCAGCGTGCGCCGCGTGCTGCAGAGCATGCGCCAGGCGCGCGTGGCGAGCGACGCGGCGCTGTGGCGGCGCGACCAGGCGCACGCGACCAACCCGCGCGAGATGAAGGCGCCGTTCCTGGTGCCGATACTGGACAGGGACGGCGTGCGCTACGACATCACCGACCACTCGAAGGCCGTGCAGCTGAAGCGGTTCGTGATCGACAGCCTCCGCTTCAAGCCGCTTCTGATGAGCGCCACGATTCGCACCCTTTCGGGGGCGTCCCTGAGCTTCCAGCGCTTCCTGGAGCGGCACGGGGTCTCCGACGCGATCACCGCGACGATGGAGTCGCCGAGCGCGTTCCGAGAAAATCGGCACTTTGCGTTCCACGACATGAAGGTTAAGTTCGACTTCTCGCGCATGCGCGACCCCTCCTACCTGCAGCTCTACCGCGCCGAGATCCAGGCAGCCATCGACCGCGTCAACCGGATCGCGCCGTCCGCGCGCCCGCTCACGCTGGTCGCCGGTCCCAACACGCGCGAGCTCAACGCCCACCGCGAGGCGCTGCAGCGGCGCAACCCGTCGCAGCGGCACCTCACGTTCGAGCAGTTCCTCAACTCGGACCACCCCTCGCCGACCGGCGCGGGCCGCCGCACGGTGATCTACGGCTCGAACTCCCTCATCACCGGCTTCAACCAGCCCGGCATGGTCGCGGCCATCGTGGTCATCAAGGAGTTCCAGAAGCCGCACACCTCGTGCGACCGCTACCAGGTCGACTTCCTCAACGCGAGGGCGTGGCACCAGCCGGCGAGCATAAGCACGCAGGGGGTGCTCGCCGACTACAAGACGCGCCGCTTCACCCACACGCTGCAGGCCTTCGGCAGGCCCGTGCGCACCGACACCGACAGGGGGGTGATCGTGATGCTCTGCAGCAAGAACGACCGGCTCGAACAGCGCCTCGTGGAGGCTCGGATGGGCGGCACCGTCCACCGACTGTCGGAGCTCACGAGCTGGCCGCACGAGCATCGCGAGCCCGCTGCCGTCGCCGTGGCTTAGGCACCGTCGCCTGCCGCGCCATCGCGACCGACGACTCGTGCCTCACCAGCTGGAAGTCCAGAGGGGCGGCACACAGCGCCGCGAGGGAGTCGGGCAGCCCCTCGGGGACGTCCGGGGTGCGCAGCCACACTTCGAACTTGTGGGTCACCGCGCCACTCCGATGGTCGATGCGGTGCGTCAGGCGCACCCCCACGACCTCCTCGCCGAGCTCCTCGTTCACCAGCGCGAGCGTGGCGTTGCGCCACAGCTCGGCGAGCACCGGCAGCTCCTCCTTCCCCAACTGGAGCCGCGCGCACAAGTCCGCGCCGCCCAGGTTCACGGGGTCCTCCCAGGCGGGCGACACGCCGTCGAGGAAGACGGAGAAGCCCATCACAAGGCACCCGCCCTTGGAGAGACGGAGGGCGTGGACGCCGTCGAAGACCGCGTCGGGGGCGGGGACGTGGTTGTGGTAGGCAAAAAATTGGTTCACGTCCGAAAACGTCCCGAACGGGACGGTGGACTCGTCGTAGTTGCCGGCGTTGGTGTGGCCGAACCACGTCCACGATCGCCGGAGGGGCAGCACCGGGACCTCGGAAGCGCCCACTGCGACTTCGCCCGCCACCCTACCCCCCGCTTCGCTTTCCACGGAATCGGCCACCGGTTCGGTCGCGTTGGCGTCGACCGCCTCGCCTCCCGGGGGGGTCCCCGCGTCGTCCATGAGCTCCGCGTCGTCCATGAGCTCCGCGTCGTCCATGAGCTCCGCGTCGGACGTTTCAATTTGACGAGGGCCGCCGCAGCGCCGCCAGACCGACGGGCTCGCCAATAACCACCGGGCGCGCGCTGCTTTTGCGCGTCCTCCACGCCTCGATCTCCTCGACGTCCGACTCGCGCATCTTCCCGTGGTACTCGGGCCTCGCGTACTCGCGCCGCTTGATGTCGAGCATCGTCGCATGGACGCGCTGCAGCTCGCGGTCGGCCCGGATCTGCTCCGCGGTGGCGCTCCCGGTCACGATCCGCTGGAACGGGGTGCCCTTCTGCATCGCGCCCCGCTGCTCGCGCGGGCCGGCGGCGCGAATCTGACGGGGGAGGCGGCGGAGGAGATCATGGGCGGAGATCACGTGCGGATGGTGTACGCCGGGGCGCGGCTCTGGTAGCTGTCGGCCACCTGCTGCTGCTGCTGCACGCTCTGCCTCTGCACCAGGTTGGCCTGGCGCCGCGCGTTCATGGCGTACTCTCGACCGACGACCGCCCTGCCGAGATCGCGCGCCTTGTTCGGGTCGGCGAAGGTTTGCATGAGTGAGAACAGCATGATCAGCGACACCGTGCCCGCCGCGATGCGAGCCGGAAGCGCGCGGAAGTCGAGGATGTCGATCGACCACATGTTGAGGAGCACGAAGCGGAGTCCGGTCAACCCGACCAGAAACATCGCGATCGAGTACCCGAGATCGGTCACAACGTAGGGGGGGAGCGCCATCCGCGCATTGCTCAAAAACAGGTATTTTTTTGCTTGTCGCGAGACCTACGCCTCCACGAACTCGACCCCGCCCAAAGGCCGAGAGAGGGCCGACAGAGGGCCGAGAGAGGGCCGACAGAGGGCCGACAGAGGGCCGAGAGAGGGCCGACAGAGGGCCGACAGAGGGCCGAAGGCCCGATCACCCACGGCGCGGCAGCCGCGGCGTCACGCCGACGCCTGGCTGCTGCTGCTGCTGCTGCTGCGGGTCACGATGACACGGGGCGCCGACGGGCGGGGACGTTTGCCGTTGCGCTCCCAGACGTCGATCTCATGGGTGCTGTATCCGAACTCTTCGAATGCGCCCCGCCACGAGCCTTTGCACATGGCCAGCAGCTGGATGGGGGTGACCGCGCACGCGGTGCGGCACAGCGGGCAATGGAAGAGCATGCCGCTGTCGCAGCCCCTGCGCCGGCGCAGGTCGGGCTTCATGATCTTTCCTATGCACTGGAAGCACACGTGGTGTCGGTTCGGGCACGACAGCGTGTTGTTGTAGGAGTGCTCGCCCTCCGCGAACGCGTCGTCGCACACCGGGCACGTGGAGTTGCGAGAATCGTCCATCGTGGGTGTGATGCGGCTTTTCAATGGCCCGCGCGCTCCCTTTTCCGGATGCGTTTCCTGGGCAGATGTACTTCCACCCACACCCGAGTCCCCTCCGACCCCTGACCCTCCCCCGCCCTCGACCCTCCCCTCCTCCCCCACCCCCTTCCCCACCCCCTCCCCATCCCCGCGCTGAGTCCGCCAAGATGTGGGACAAGGGGAGCACCGGAATGGCAGCTTCTGCAACCGCGTTCGTACCTGCCCTCGGAAATTGTCCGCCCAGGCATCAACAATGAGCGAGAAACGGGGCGGCAAAAAGAAGACCAAGGAGGACGGCGGCGGGAGCGGCGGCGGAGGCGGAGGCGGGGCGCCCACGCTGGTCTCCATGCAGCGCCGCCACTTCAGGGAGGTGTTTGCGCTCGAGAAGGGCGTGCCGGCCGACACGCTGGAGGACGACATCGTCGAGCGGTGGTACGAGATGATGCTCGAGCCGGCCGACCCGAAGGTCGCGCGGTACGCCAAGGCCGTGACGCGCCTCCTGGGAGAGCCGGCGAACCTCGGCATGGCCATACAGTACAAGGACGAGAAGAGCCTCGGCGGAAGCGAGGCGTTTCGCGCCCTGCTCGGCCTGCCGTCGCACCGCGAGGGAGAGGCGCTCCGCGCGCAGTCGTGGAAGGCGCTCAAGTTCCTGAGCTACCTCTGCTTCCAGGTCCACGACCTGGAGCCTCCCGTCATCCCCACGGCCGCCGAGATCGAGGCCAACATCAAGCAGTTCCGCGCCAACAAGCAGGCGAAGAAGTGCGCCCCGTCGGGGCCCGCGGCCACGGCCAGCGCGATGCCCAAGGCCTTCAACGAGAAGCTGCTGGCCGTCGTCGCGATGTTCCCGAAAGAGCACTCGGAGGCGACGCTGTCGCGGATCCAGAAGGAGGACGCGGCGCAGGCGTGCCAGAAGTGGTGCTCGCAGCCGTTCCAGGGTCGCGACCAGCCCTTCGGGGGCGGTGTCTTCACGGCCGACGAGCTCGCCGCGCTCAAGCAGCTCGACATGGAGGACTGGAAGGTCCTCGAGCCGCAGCTGAAGCAGCTCAACGACCTCTCCAACGTGCAGAGCAGCATCCCCACGAACATGCTGAGCCAGATCGAGAGCTACGCGAGCGACCTCGCGAGCAAGATCTCCAGCGGCGAGACCGACTTCAGCGCCCTCAACCTGCAGAACATCGGGGAGGACGTGCTGCGCAACTGTTCGGAGGAGGACATCGCGGGGCTGGCTGGGAACATCGGGTCGCTCCTGCCGGCGCTGGGGAGCCTGCAGGCGTCGGTGCAGTCCGAGTCGGGCGGCGCCGCGCTGCCCTCGGGCATGCCCGACATGGCACAGCTCCAGGGCCTGGCCACCATGATGGGCGGGGGCGCGGCGCGCTGATCCCGACCGATCCCGACCACAGACGCAGGAAAAAAAAGGGAGGGGGGAGGGGCAACGACCGGGCACCACTGGCCGTTTTTTTTGGACGCGCTCTGAGAAATGATACCATATTCGCTCGACTCGCCGCCGTCGCCCGCCTCCGGCGCGACGTTGCTCCCGGAGCTGATCTCGATGGACTCGGAGCTCGCGCTGTGGCCCGGCGCGGCCGGGTGCGCGTGGAAGCCGTTCAATGCGTCCGACCTCTTGGTCGCCTCGTTCCGGGTCGGAGCCGCCTCCGCCGGCCACGCCGCCGCGCCGCCGCGTGGCGCGGCGCTCGACGCGTGTGCCGGCGCGCTGCACGGGATGCACACGGGCGCTCTGCACGACGCCGCGGCGGCGCTGCTCGTGCCGATGGCGCTCGGCGGACTCCTCTCGCTCGCCGCGGCGTGGTACGCCGCGCGCGTGCTCCCGCCCGCCGACCTCGCACTGCAGGGCGGCGTCTTCGTGGATGCCACGATCGCCGAGCGTCCGGCGCCAGAGCCCGTGGCGGAGGCGGCGGTGGAGGAGGGCGTCGAGCGGCGCGGCTTCTGGAGCACTCTGTTCGGCGAGCGCGCCGACGAGTCGCGCGCGCCCGAGCCGACATCGAGGGGTGCGCTCGTCGAAATGAGAGGGATCAGCGGGTCCCTCGGAGGGTGTCGGCGCGGCTGAGTGGGCGGCATCACGGGTACACATTTTTGACCGTTGCCTCTATAAGTTTTGTCCATCGATTGTCGTTCATACCAGGCGCCCGTTCCACGTACACCATCGGCGTCTTGTGGTCGCGCGTTTTCGGGTACGGGATGTAGATCCTCCTGCTTCTGCTCGCGACGGGGCGCCCATTTGCCCACTCCTTGATCCTTTTCGCGTAATGATCCTTCGTCTCGCCCTCGTTCGGCTCGGGGGCAAAGGTGTCCTTGACGGTGGCCTTTGCTGAATTCGCAACCGCCGTGAGGTACGCATCGATGGTTTGATCAGCCTTCTTTTCAACGCCCGGCTTGCCATCCGGAAAGAACCACACCTGTCCCGGCATCCCCTTCAGCACCACCCTTTTCGCCCAGTTTACAACGCGATTTGCGTACACGTTCTCGTCGTGATCCGTGTACGTCGGCACCGGTGCGATCGGAGCGGAAGGCAGCTTGCTGGCGATTTTGTACATGCACTTCTTCTTGTACGTCTTATCCTCCGGCATGGCTCTCTCCTTCTCTTTCTCCGCTTCCACTGTGTCAAGGGCTTCTCTGGGATACTTCAGACACTGCTGCGCCTCTATCATCAGCCGCCACTTGGTGACCTTTTCCGCTCCCTTATCGAGCTTCTCCTGGCCAGGGTTGTAGCAACGAGCTCGCGTCTTCAAGGTGCCGATCAGGGGCAGCTTGATGCACGGGTTCGACTCGTGTGCTCGCGTCGGCTGGTTGTTGCGCATCCGCAGGAAGATGTAGTAGAAGTATTTCATGAGGAGCGAGGAGAGTTGCTGCTTCGTCAGCTTCACATCAAAGTCGTTCGCGCGCAGCATCTTGTGGAACTCGCGCACTTGGATTGGAAAGGTCACGTTCTGTGCGTTGCCAACGTCTTTTGTCGTATTGCACGCCATTTTTCCTTGCGCTCCTCCTCCATCCTCATCCATGTATCCGCCCTCTTGGTTCCACCACGTTTGTATTTCTTGGGTTCGTTCTGCGCGCTCTTTGAGAGACATAGACTGCAGATCCTCCTCGTCATCCTCGTCATCCTCCTCGTCGTCGCCGCCGCGGCCACTGCTCCCGGCGCCGCCGCGGCCACTGCTCCCGGCGCCGCCGCCGCGGCCAACGCCGCGACCGCTCGCGCCGCGGCCACCGCCGCGACCGCTCCCGGCGCCGCGGCCGGCGGGACGCATCCGCCCCTGCTGCTGCGTGCCTGGTGACGAGACCGGGTCCTTGTTTCTTCGTGTAGAGACGCCGTAGTTTGGCATGCTTTTGTTTGCATCATATGATCACAAAAAAAATGCGGTGATCGCACCGTTCATTTTTTGTGGTTCCTCCTTCAATCATGCGTTTCGTCGACCAGGGGTGGAGGCAGGTGGACTTCCATTCGTCCTCGCCGAAGAGCGACGGCGCGGTCCCCCACGCCCTCGGCGTCTCCCATGCGCCGTCGCTGCACGTCTTCACGCCTCGCATGCGGCTGATGATCCAGTGCTCGCGCATGCAGAGTCGCCTCACGGTCCAGGAGCTCGCGAAGCGCGTGGGTGTCGTCCCGAGCGAGCTCGTCGCCATCGAGGAGGGGCGGCAGTTCCCGAGCAACCGGACACTCGAGCTCCTGCAGACCGTGCTGGAGGTCGACCTCGTCCCGGGCGGTCGCGCGGAGAGCGCGAAAAAGGGTGATAAACGGTAAAGTCCCCATCCGGCATGAGCGACAACGACGAGATCGTCTCGAGGTGCATGGGGTTCCTCAACTCGATGGCCGCCATCTCGCAGCCGGTCGACATAGGATTCGACGCGGCATCCGGGACCGCCCCGCCGAGCCTCCTCGACCTGGCGCGCGGCGTCGCCACCGGGCCCGTCGATCGCACGCCGGTGTCGCTGACGGTCGTGCAGGGCCCCGAGCCCAAGTTCGACCTGCGTGGCACACACGCCGTGGCCACGCTGCAGGCCGACCGCCGCTTCGGCGTGCTTCCCTTGGTCCTCATCTGCGTGCTCGCGATCGTCGTCGCGCTCATGCTGTGCCGGCACTGAGCGCGACCACCCCTCCCCCACCCCCCTTCCTCGCCACACCCCGGCGCCCGCCACCCTCCCCTCCTTCCGCCACCACTCACGGGTACGGCCGCTTGCGTGTCTTGCGGAGGCTCTTGATGACGCCCGCCTGCCGGTCGACCTCGCGCCGCAGGCAGAGCAGCTCCCTCACGCCCGGTGCGCGCGGCGACGACGCGAAGGCCGCGTACGCACCCTCGATCGTGCGCACCGCGACGCGCCGCCGGATGTCCGCGCACGAGTCCTCGAAGTCGACGCGCTGAGCGCGGAGTATCGAGGCGCGTGTGAGCGCGGCGCCGGCGCACAGACGCAGCGCGAAGCCGGCCCACTGGCTTTGCGCGCGCGCGCCGGCGCGGTCTCGTGCCCTCTGGCGGGCGATGTGCCTGCGCGCCGCGCGCTGGATCGTCGGCACCTCCGGCGGCGGGCGCGCGCCGGGCATCGGCGGTGCGGCCGCGAGCATGGCGCAGCGCGCCCGCCAGAACGGCTGGAGGGTGACGACGGTGAAGTCTTCGGTCGGCGGCATGTCGCTGGCACACGGCTCCAGAGATGCGATCTGCGCGTACATGTTACCTTACCCGCAGCAGCATAAATTTTTTGGAGGTCGTCAATTTGCAGGCGGCCCAATCTGTGGGCCCATATCATCCAAAATATGGACTTCGTCAAGGAGACCCAAGGGGCCATGCGCCTCAGCGTGTCCAAGCTGCACACCGCGGCGGACTGCCTCGTCCTGCAGGACCAGACACAGGGCAGCACCACGACCTGCATAGGGCCGTTCGTGGTCGACTACCAGCTGAACTGCCAGCAGCGCACGATCCTCGACCGCCTTGCGTCATTCTACACGCCGGAGATCATCGAGGACGTGCTGGTGCCGGCGCTGACGCACGGGAACGGCTCCTGCTCGGGGAAGGAGAGCAACCCGTCGCTGCGGGTGCTCGATTGGTGCGTCGTGAACTACGCGAAGAAGACGAAGCTGACGACGAGAACGATCGACGGCAAGATATTTAACGTGTACCATGGATACCGAGTTGCGCTGAACCACTACCGCAGGCGCGTGGCTACCTTTCGCCTGCCCGCGCGAATGTCCCCCTCCTTCTCCCCCTCCTTCTCCCTCCCCTCCCCCTCCCCCTCCGCTTCCGCTCTGTCCACTCTCACACACGAACGCATGATGGGTGCACGCAGGCGACTGTTCGACCCCTTCCGTAGACGACTGCGGCTGATCGTCAAGCACGACGAGACCGGCGACATGAAGTCCACGATCGGCCAACTCCAATTCCTCTGCTGGGCGTACCAGAACGGAGTGCTCCAGTTCGCCCGCGAGAACGCTTCGTTCATCGAGGCCGACATGAACGCCACCACCGCGCGAAGCAAGGCGCTTCGCATCGAGGCGCGGAAGCGGGGAGTGAAGACGAAACGATCCGAGCTCACCAAGGCATGCGCGACTCAAGTTGTGGTCCATGAGGCGGGGATGAACTTCGCGATGTGAGCGATGTGAGCGAAGAAAAAAGGAGGGGCGTGCAGGGAGGCGGGCGGGCGAGTTCTGGGCAGATGAATCAGAAGGCGGAAAAGGAGGGGTGCGGAGGCGCGACAAGCACCGCACGCCGCGCACACCGCACCGCACGCTGCATCGTGCGTCATGGTGTTCTGTGTGAAGCCGACGTCGCCGGTGCTCTCCTACATGCAGCCGCCGCTTCCCGCATTCATCGAAAGCGTGGGCATGGTCGGCAGGACAGGCGAGGAGCGGGTGGTCGCCATCTGGACCCGCTCCGGCCTGCGGTACGACGTGCAAGGCGAGCGGGGCAGCGAGCAGATCTACCGCTCGACGCCGCTGGCCTCGGGGAGGTACGCCGTGCGGTCCTTCGTGTACAACACCCCGACGCCGCTGCCGCACGTTCCAGACCGCGCCATCTTCCAGATACTGCTACGCGACGGAAGAACGATGATCGTGACGCACGGCGAGTCGGACGTCGTGACGACATACATCAAGGACGTGGGTGCAGAGCGGGAGGCGTTGCGCGACATGGAAGAGGCGCTGCAGACGGAGGAGGGCGGCCTCGAGCAGTTCGTCAAGCTTCAGAATCGCCTCTCGGATCGCCTCGTCGAGATACGCGACAACTACGTCGTCTCTTCCACCGACCCCTACACGTTTGAGCTCCGGGAGCCTGTCTACCTCGACCACGAACTCGTCTACAGCTGGCCGAACGGCATCTTCGAGCGCGAGGACGGCTCCGTCGACTGGGACGCCTGCCTGGTGCAGCCGCTCCTGCTCGTGACCGTGCTCGACGACATCCGCCGGTTCAGGGAGCTCCGCGCCGAGCGCATCGCGCGCGAGCTGTACTCCGAAGGCCCGAGCGAACCGCGCGTCTCGCGCAGCAAGAAGCGCCGGCTCGCCAAGACCCGCCGCCTCGCGGAACGAAAGGCCGCCGAGGCGGGCAAGGAGGTCGCCGATGTGGACGAGGAGGGGACGCGTGCGGACGAGGAGGGCGCGGGTGCGGACGAGGAGGGCGCGGGTGCGGGCAACGAGGGCGCGGGTGCGGGCAACGAGGGCGCGGGTGTGGCCAAGGAGACGCCGGCAGGAGCCGACGGCGAGGCGGGGTCGCCGAACGCATCGGCGGCGGCACCGCCACCCTCTCCGACCGACGTCATGCAGAGCTTCTCGTTGGTAGATCACCTCACAATCGTCGACCGAGTGATCCGGCTCGCCGAGCGGTGCGACGACGCCGAGATCCGCCGGGCGGTGGACGAGGGCTCGCTGCTGTCAGAGCTCGCGGCGGAGCTCCGTCTGGAGGACAAGTGCGCCCTCTGCCACGCGAAAGACAGGACGCACGCCTTCATCCCGTGCATGCATCGGTGCGTGTGCTCCGACTGTGCTGCCGACGCCGCGGTGTGCCCGCTGTGCAAGAAAGCGCCCTTCGTCGCGCCCCGCCGCGTCCACATGTGAGCACGAGAGAGAGCATGTGTGCGAGCGAGCTTCTGTGTGTGTGTGTGTGCGCGCGAGAACCTGTGTGCTCAGAACGCGTCGGAAAGCTCCGGCGAGCGCCCCCCTCCCCCCCCCCTTCCGAGCGCCCTTCCTGCCCTCACACCGCGAACGGCGTGAAGGCAACGCTGGGCGCCGCCGACGGCGCCGACATCATCATCTGTGGTGAACTATTCTTCTTGTTTTTGCTGTATATCACGTACGCAATGATGGCCGCCAGAAGGACGCTCACCACCGCGATGAGCCAGTAGAGGATCGTCTTCTTCATCGGGGTGGGTGTGGGGTTTGTTCCTCCCACGGAGACAAAATACTCGCGGCTCACGACCGTACGACCCGCGCCACGCCTTCACAGCAGATCGCGGATCGCGTCGCCCGAGAGCGTGAGGCGGTCGAGGAGCTCGCGGGCGACGCGATCCAGCAGCGGCCTGTGTTGCTTGATCAGAGCGGACGCCGCCTCCGAGGCGTCGCCCAGGAGCTCGATGACCTCCGCCGATCGGTCGCCGTCGACCTGGTCGTAGTCGACCGCCGCCTCGCCCAGTCCCAGCTCGAACACCATGGCCCGCGCGAGCGACGTCGCCTGCTGGATGTCGTGGGCCGCGCCGGCGGTGAGGCCGTCGGGCCCGAACACCTCGATCTCCGCCGCGCGCCCGCCGAAGAGGGTCACGAGGCGCGCGAACAGCTCCTTCCGCGTCGTGAGCCTCCCTTCGTCGTCCTCCGGCTCGAACGCGGTGAAGCCGCCCGCGCCGCGCGAGCGCGGGACGATGGTCGCCGCGCGCACGCGGGCGCCGCCCTCGACGAAGCTGGCCGCCAGCGCGTGGCCCGCCTCGTGGTACGCGACCAGCTCTTGCGGCGAGGCGTCGCCCTTCGGCAGGCCCATCGTCTCGCGCTCCACGGCCGCCGTGCACAGCGCGCGGTCGATCGAGGTCGCGTTCGCGCGCGCGGCCAGCACCGCGGCGTCGTTCATGCACGCCTCGAGCTGCGCGCCGCTGAAGCCGGCGGTGTCGCGCGCCATCTCCCACAGAGTCTCCTCGCGGTCGTCCACCGGCTTGTTGCGCGCGTGCACCTGCAGGATCTCGTAGCGCTCGCGCCGGGACGGGAGGCCGATGGTGATCTTGCGGTCGAACCTCCCCGGGCGCCGGAGCGCCTCGTCGAGCAGCTCGGCGCGGTTCGTCGCCGCGAGGACGATGACCCCGGTGCTTGTGAACCCGTCCATGCACGTCAGCAGCTGGTTGAGAGTGCTCTCGCGCTCCTGGTCGCCGCCGCCCCCCAGCGAGGCCGAGCCGCGCGCGCGGCCGATCGCGTCGATCTCGTCGATGAAGATCACCGCCGGGCCGCCCGACGCGCCGGCCTTCTCGAAGAGCTCGCGCACGCGCTGCGCCCCCACGCCCACGAACATTTGGACGAACGTGGAGCCGCTCGTGGCGAAGAAGGGCACGCCGGCCTCGCCCGCCGTGGCGCGCGCCAGCAGCGTCTTGCCGGTGCCGGGAGGCCCGTCGAGAAGGACGCCGCGGGGGACCCGCGCGCCCAGCGCGGCGTACTTGTCGGGCCGCCGCAAGAACTCGACGACCTCCTGCATCTCCAACTTCGTCTCGTGCATCCCCGCCACGTCCGCAAACGTGGTCTCGACGGGCGCGGCCTGTCGGTGCTCGGCGGCGCCGTCGGGCGACATGCGGCGCATCTGGCGCGCCACCGAGAACGCGAGGTAGGCCAGCAGGGCGAACGGGAAGGCGTTGAGAAGGAAGGCGCCCACGCCGTCGGTGGAAGGCGCCGCCACGCTCACGTCGACGCCGCGCCGCGTCATCTCGTCGACCAGCCCCTCGACCTGAGGGAAGGCGATCTGCGTGCTGTGCTCCAGCCCGTCGCGTCCTACGGTGTGCACCTGCAGGTTCGGCAGCACCGTGGCGCTGGAGACCTGCTTGGTCCGGACGGCCGCGTGGAGCTGCGAGTAGGTCCACGGGGCCGCGCGGAGCGCGGAGCAGTCGACGGCGAGGCAGAGTGTGAGCAGTGCGAGCAGTGTGCGTCCAGTCGTGCGGGCGACGACCATTTCGCTTTCGCACTCAAAAAATTCATTCCTTCTCAGCTTCCCCCCCCCGCCCGGGCCCTCCTCTCCTCCTACGGTGTACCTCTCTCTGTCCATCGACCCGCCCGCGCACGATCGACCCTCGTTCGCGGACGACAACCCTCGTTCGCCTCGGCGCGTCGGTCGGCAAACGCACGGCATGTGCCCGCGCGTGCGCAGCTCGTCTCACTCCCCACCCCTCCCCATCGGTCCCTCATCACGGGGGCGTCGCATGGCCCTCGGCGGCCGGCGCAGCGCGGCGCAGGTCGTCCTTCAGCGCATCGACGCGCACGCGCACCTCGACCTCGGAGGGGTGCACGATCTGCTGGGTCATGTAGTACCTCTTGTCCGGCGCCCCAGGGCACGGTGGTGGCGTCAGCGCGTCGGCGGCGGGGATCGGAGACGCGTCGGAGGCGACGAGAGGGGCGACAGGCATCGTCGAGAGGGTGAGGCGAAGTGTTGAGGAAGGTCCGAGCTCGGTTTGTGAACCCACAAAACATCTGCCCAAAAAATTCGAATCACTTCCCTCCCCCCTGGCGCGCGCCAAAACACCCGCGCACTTTTCCGAGCGCCACCATGCGAGCCGGCGACCTGCTCAAATACAACCGGCTGTGGCGGGCGGGGATGCATTACAGCTACGTGTTCTTCGTGGTGACGCACGTGACGTCGAAGGGCACGCCGATGGGGAGGTACGTCGCACCCAGCAAGAAGGTCGAGCAAGCGTCGCACGACACGACGACGATCCGGTGGCGCGTCGACCCCGGCCGAACGGGCGGGGCGATCCGACGACTGCCGCATCCCGGCCGGTGGGAGGCCGTGACCGAGGAGGAGCTCGAGCACGGCGTCGTCGCCACGAGCTGCGTCTACTGAAGCCAGCCCTGGAGGAAGCTCGAGCTGATCTCGTGCGCCCGTCCACTGACGCGCGAAATCCGCAGCTCGCGCACGCAGCGGCCCAGGAGGGAGGGCGTGGGGGTGAGGGCGTAGCACACGATGCGACGCGTGTGCCAGCGGGTGGGGAGGCCACGGAACGCGCCTCGATCGTGGAAGAGTGGCGGAATCTCCCGCGCGAACCACGAGGGTTTCGGACGGCGCGGGACCCGTGGCGGGATGATGCCGTACGCCAGCGCGAGCGGGACAAAGTGCGATCGCACCTCGTCGGAGAGGGTGTGCCACCGCATCGTTCCACACGAGGAGCCATTTTGCGTCGGGCGCTCTCGACGCGGTCGCTTTTTTCGGAGCGCGAGGTGAAAGGAAGCCGCATGCCCCGCCCCCCCAAGCCCAACGCCTACGTCGCCTTCTGCCGCGAGTGCCGGAACAGGCCGGAGTGGCGTCACTCGGGGATGAACAGGCGTCCCGTGATGGAGCAGAGCCGCGTCCTCGGCGCGCTCTACCGAAAGTACCGTTCCGGTGGCGGGACAACGTACACACTCTTCGAAAACAAACCATTAACCGGACCAACACCGACTCAGGTCACTGGGTACGTGCAGGAGATCACGCCTAAGCTTTTGCTGGCGCAAGGGCCGGCCCTCTTGGCAACACGAGTTCAAGAAAACCCTATAGGAAGGGTCGTACTCGGCGACCGAAACCCGGTCGTTTCAGGCACACAAAAAAACGTACTTTTCGATCTCACCGATCAGCAACGACAGAATATGCAATCGTCACTGCGTCCAGAACAAGGAGCCATCGATATACCTGTCATTGATCAGAGTGTTGCGACACGGAGTCAGACGCACCATGGATTCGTGTTTCTAAAGAAGCAGGAATCGGCCAACGGACAATACGTCTTGCGATACGTCGACAACCAGGATGGTAACCAAGCTTCGTACGGCCTCTTCCTTCTCTTCAAGGACCCGGTCATAAGCAAACCTGAGTCTCCATCTCACAGCGACCCGTTTCGTCTACTGGTCACGAAATGCTACATCGAGCCCTACTACCCTCCCGATTGGACGTGGACTAACACTACAATTGACTTCGGTCAATTCCACGCGTCCGCCCAAGTGTACTATGCGTGCGAGTTGCCGGTGGATGTGAAAGACGTCATGCGATTGGTGCGAGAGCGAGAGCCGACGAACATCGCGATGCAACGCCTGTACAACAAGACGGCGTTAAAGGAATTGTTTGGATACGAGACCGGATGCTATGGGGAGATGTACCAAAAATACAATCATCCGGTGCATATGGCATTGTACTGCCAAACACCGTTTTTCAAATCCCAGCCCCGAAGCGGCGGAAGTGCACGCATTGCACACGTCATCAACCTCATCGGCCTCGCGTTCGACGATCCACGGCAGCCCGATTACAAATATTACGTGAGATTTGCGAAGGACAATCGCTTAATAAAAGAACACCTCACGACGGCGATGGTACGCGTGTACCGCTTCGCCTTCCAGGCCGCGAAGGAACGTGACCTCCACCTCGCCCTCTCGCCCATAGGGGACGTGTCGTTTCGGCCGCGGTTCGTCGATGAGTTTGCGTCAGATGAAACAGGGCCAGAAGCGTTCCGCCAACAGGTTCTACGCCCCGCCTGGGAACATCTGAAAACCGAGTTTAATCATGAAGTCAAAACGTCAGAACACCTATTCCCAAAGTTTCAAGTCCCAACGTCTTTGCACGAGTTCGATCTCCAAAATACTCTCTTCTGCAATGCGTGGGACTGCTGGAGCATGCTCGGCAACGGCAACAGCTCCGACAACAGCATGGACGGGTATTGGGGTCGCAGCTCGGCCATCGCTCGCATAGGATGGCCCGTTTCGAACCCCGCATTGCAGAATGAAGACAAGTACACCCAGGTCGACGGGGCGACCTGGAGGAATTTTCAAGCGCCAGCAAGGAGGAATGTTCAAGTGCCAGAAAATAAAGTAAACAAAAAACCTACCCGGCACTGTTGCAGTGAGCACTGGTGAGCACGCACCGTCAGATTGCGTGCGCACCCCGCCACCCTCCCTCTCACCTTCGCCGTTCTTCCCTACTCCCACCCCACTCTCCCATCATGATGAACATCGACCGTCCCGACGCCGAGGCGCTCGCCCCGGTAGAAACCACACCCTACCTCACGAAGTACGAATGTGCCCGGTTGATCGGCCTCCGCGTGCTCCAGCTGCACGAGGAAGGAGACGGCGTGGCCGATCCCTGGTCGACCGCGCGCCGCGAGCTTCGTGAGCACAAGAACCCCGCGATCATACGGAGGTACCTGTCGGACGGGTCTTACGAGGACGTATCGGCCAGCAAGCTGAAGCTCGACACGTTCACGCTACGGTTCTACCTCACCGACGGCATGTCCTGACGGGGCCGACGCGCGGCTCGCGCGCCGCGGCCGCTTGTCGGGACGGCGCGCTTCCTCGGCGGACGGCCCCTCCGCCGCCGAGCCGGACGGCCCCTCC
>MDTD01055762.1_pt1 | contig 18766 bp, 15 predicted proteins | sample 811221 | NCBI WGS metagenome assembly MDTD01 (sample SAMN05326646, study PRJNA326480) | marine metagenome | isolation source: seawater | place: Pacific Ocean: South West | collected 2011 | reverse complement strand
CATTTTCTAAAAATATTTAGAAAAACATTTCTGGAGCGGGAAACGAGATTCGAACTCGCGACCCCAACCTTGGCAAGGTTGTGCTCTACCACTGAGCTATTCCCGCTGACATGAATCTAATTATGTCTGCTTGACTATAAATGTCAAGTCCTGAGCAGCAATCCGTAAATATTGTATCATTGAGTATAACGTTAAGATTGTTGCACAGCATAGCGCATAAGTGCCTAATTCAAAGGTTAAGTGATTGAAATGCGTTAATAATAAAAAAATGCCTGTCATTTGTAACGCTGTTTTAACTTTGGCAATATGCCGGACTTTTAGATGTGCGGATTTACCACGTGTGGCCATCCATTCTCGCAAAGCAGACACAGTAATTTCTCGACTAATGATGATCACACTAAAGCCAAATAACCATGGGTTTTGATATTCAAAAATTGTAATCATGAGCGCTGTCGAAACCAATAGTTTATCAGCAACAGGGTCTAAGAAGGTACCTAAAGGAGTTGAACATTCATAGCGACGCGCTAAAAATCCATCTAGCCAGTCTGTCAGCGAAGCCAGTAAAAAGATACCAGCAACCACCCAATGTAATGGATGTATCGAGAATAAATACAAAGCCAATAACAAAGGCACTGCTAAAATACGAGCTAAAGTTAAGCAATTTGGCCATAAGCTCAATGAAAGTGACATCAGAGCGTCCATTTCGATAAGTCAAAAATAGTATGACTGAATCGAAAGCATAATTAAAGTAAGAATCTATTTAAAATATCGTTATGAGGAATTAAAAGCCTCGATCTGTTTTAAAAAAATCATGAATGTTTGATGCTAAATGTTTGGAAATGCCTGGCACAGCACTTAACGTGTGAATATCAGCTGATTGAATCGTTTTAAGGGTTAAAAAATGCTTTAGAAGCGCATCACGCTTTTGCGGCCCAATGCCAGGAATCATTTCTAATAAGCTTGATAAAGAAAGTTTTTTTTGTTTTTTTCGGTGATGTCGAATCGCACAGGCATGCGCTTCATCTCGAATATGTTGCAGAAAATGTGCTGCTGCACTATGATGCGGCAGTTGAAGCAATGCGCCTGATTTAAAATGCAATTTCTCCAAACCTGCTTTACGTGAAGGGCCTTTTGAAATAGCAAACAATTGTGTTTCTTCAAGATTCATGTGTTGCAAAGCTTCTAAAACAGCATTGAGCTGTGCAGGCCCTCCATCAATTAAAATGAGCTCAGGGAGTGGCTTCGGCTGCTCTGAGTGTTCCGAAGAATAACGTAATTGGACCACTTCGGCCAAGGCAGCATAATCATCTGATTGCTTTGCTTTTTGAATGGGATAGACGCTGTAAGCTCGTTTAACAGGGCCTTGGGCATTAAACACGACACAGGCTCCAATTGTTGCACTGCCCTGAAAATGACTGATGTCAAAGCATTCAATACTTTGAGGGGCTTGAGTCAGCGATAGCTCTGATTTCAATGTTGAATCAGTCAGTAAGGCAGCAGAGCCTCTTTTCTGCTGGCTTCGAGCACTCAGCTGAGCATGATGCAAGGCTAATTCGATTAATTGCTTCTGAGGCCCTCGTTGATAAGTTTTAATCGGACAAGCTCGACCTAATTGAGCTTTGATCAAAGTTGACAATGTGCTTTGATCATCATGTGTGTGGCTGACTAAAATTTCATCAGGTGGATGATATTGTAGTTGCAGCGTGTCTAGCAAATCATGTTGCATGATTTGAGTTAAGCAGTGCCCGAGTGAATCCGTGATAGGGTTATTTAAGGTGATATTTTGATAATCAATCACATCTCCAGAGCGCACCCAAACTCGAGTAATATAGTAATTCTGAGCATCTTGCATAATCCCATACACATCATAATGCCCGGATGATTGGCATACTGACTGAGTTTCAAATAAAGATTGAATATCAGCTAAACGATCTCGATAAAATGCTGCTTTTTCATAGGCTTGATGTTGTGAATGATGCATCATTTTTTCTGTACAGAATTGCTTTAAATCACTTGAATTACCTTGAAGCAAACGACGAATTGCTTCAATGCGTTTGCGATAGGCCTGTTCAGTAATTTTTTGGACGCAAGGTGCACTACACCGACCAATCTCATATTTTAAGCAGGGTCGCGTGCGGTGTTTGAATTGAGTATTATGGCACTCTCGAATGCCAAACATTTTATGTAAGAAATCAACCAGCTGATAAGTGGTTTTTTTTGAAACAAAAGGCCCAAATAGCTCACCTTTTTTAAATTTTTTCTTCCAGCAAACTGATAAACGAGGAAATGCTTCATCCAATGAAAGATGGATGTAAGGGTAACTTTTTTCATCTTTCAGCTTAATATTAAACATAGGCATTTGAGATTTAATTAAATTATTCTCAAGCAATAAAGCTTCTGTTTCAGTTTGTGTGGTAATGATTTCAATTTCATGAATTGAATGAATCATTTGACGGTGTCGAGGCGTTGGGTGATTTGATTGAAAATGCTGTGTAACGCGACGTTTGATATTAACTGCTTTTCCAATATAGATCGGGCGTCCTTGCGTGTCGATAAAAATATAAACGCCTGGAGCCTGTGGTAACTGTTGAAGTTGCTGAGATTGTTCTATAGAACCGATGTTAGCTGATTTAAATCGCATGATCGCTATAAGCTTGGGGCATTAGGACTTTTCTTGTTCAGATTCAGACTCAAGTAAATTATGCCGGATGGCTAAATGTGTTAATTCTACATCATTTTTAATGTTTAGTTTCTCAAAGATACGGTAACGATAACTATTTATCGTTTTAGGACTGAGGTGTAATTTTTCTGAAATTAAAGAAGGCCTCATACCTTTGATGATCATCATGGTGACCTGAAGCTCACGTTCAGATAATTGTTCAAAAGGTGACTCTGTTTGGTCAGTTAAATGCATGATGGCTAACTTGCTGGCGATATCAGGGCTGATATAGCGTTGACCACTGTATACTGATTTAATTGCTCGCATCATCTCATTTAATGAAGCGCCCTTCGTTAAATATCCAAAAGCACCTGCTTGTAATAATTTTGAAGGGAATAAGTTATCTGTACAAACAGTCACCACCAAAATTTTGACGTCAGGAACAGATCGGATCAAACGACGTGTGGCTTCTAGCCCGCCAATTCCAGGCATTTTAATATCCATTAAAACAACATCAGGGGTCAGTTGACGCCCTAAGTCAATGGCTTCTTCACCCGAGCAAGCTTCCCCAACGACTTGACAAGAGGGCTCTGTCTCAAGCATGTGACATAAACCCGTTCTAACTAAGTCATGGTCATCAACAACTAAAATACGTATTGCTTTTTTCATTATTCTAGATTGCCCCCTCTCATTAAATTGATCGGCCTTAATCTTTAAAATAGTAGTATGCTATTTCATAGAGGTCAAGCTTTGATGACAAGTTCGGTGGTGTAAAATTGTTAAAGCACGTTATTGAGAGTGCGGCCGCTTGATCGCCAACATGATTTCATGACGTTTTAAAAAAGGTAACGTCCAAGGTGGGTTATAAAATGCATAAACAATAGCTGGATCAACTTGTCGGATATTATGTTGTTTTAAATAATCTTTTAACGTTTCATAGTAACGATTTAACTTTGCTTCAGAGAGAAAACCTGAAAAGCGAATCACAGCCCAGTGAGTTGAAGGTAAAGCATTGAATTGAATCTCAGGGTTATTAGGTTTGGGCAAGGTATTTAAAGTGTATTCCTGAGGCATGATAAAGGCTATAGTTGAATATTCAGGGGTGTTAGGCGAACATACCTGTATCACCGGGGCTGTCATGTTTAAGTTTTTTTTTCGTTGATTATCCCCTAAAATATAATTAACAAGAGGTTGAAATCCAGCGCGTAATGCAAGTGCACGCGGCCCAGATTGGATCACTTCAGCTCGAATCATGGGTCCATAGGTTCTCAGCTCAATAGCCCCTGATTGGCTTAAAGTTTGATAATGTGGCATTTCTGTTGTCGCCATGAGCCTGCTTCCAATGAGACTTAAAACAATAATCACTATAATTAAAGTATAACAGACTTTAGTCTTGAGCATACAATATTCCAATTGATCATTAAAATATCTTGAATGAAGTGTCTAAATTACTAAACACTGAAACGGAGAGAGAGGGATTCGAACCCCCGGACCCTTTCAGGTCAACGGTTTTCAAGACCGCCGCTTTCGACCGCTCAGCCATCTCTCCGAGAACAATCAGTATGCATAGAAATCATAGACCTGTAAAGTTTTCTCAGCTATAATTATAATGTTTATTGATTCTTGGAGGGATCTTGTATCATGTCTAATCATCATACTGTTGTCGCTGATTTAAAAATCAGTAATCTTGCTATTAATAAAGTTTTGAGAAATACCTATTTTTTACTAGGATTGTCCATGCTCGTCAGTGCGGGCGCTGCTTTAATCGCCATGTTCACGTATGCCCAACCAATTGGTTTTTTGCCTATGTTGCTAGGCTTTTTAGGGCTGCCTATGTTGGTTCAAGCCACCAGCCGCTCCGCTTGGGGTATTGCCACCATGTTTGTATTCACTGCATTCACAGGTTACACGTTGGGCCCTATTTTAAATATGATGGTAGGAACTTTTGCCAATGGTTCTGAAATCATTTTTGCAGCACTCGGCTCAACAGGATTAATTTTCTTAGCCTTATCTTCTTATGTATTGACTTCTCGAAAAGACTTTAGCTTCATGGGTGGAATGCTATTCATTGCTGTAATGGTTGCTTTTTGTGCCTCTATTGCAGGTGTGCTCTTCAATATGCCTATGTTACAATTGGTTGTCTCAGCCGCTTTTGCACTGATTTCATCTGGAATGATTTTATATCATACCAGTTTAATTATTCATGGCGGTGAGCGTAATTATATTGTGGCAACACTGAGTATTTACATTGCATTATTTAACTTATTTGTAAGTTTACTTAGAATTTTCGCAGTGTTGGCTGGTAATCGCGACTGAGTCAAGCATACTGATTAAAAAGCGGGTATAATGCCCGCTTTTTTTTAGCTTAAAGCAGTGTTTCGTCATTAAAGTAAGGCCTGAGCACCTCTGGAATTGTTATTCGGCCATCTGAGTTTTGATAGTGCTCCATGAGTGCAATTAATGTTCGCCCGATCGGTAAAGCTGAACCGTTTAGAGTGTGCAGGTATTGAATATCTCCAGAAGCATCACGCATGCGCGCTTTTAATCGACGCGCTTGAAATGCTTCGCAATTACTAATTGATGCAATTTCTCGATAATTGTGCTCACCTGGAATCCAAACTTCAATATCGTATGTTTTAGCTGCGCAAAACCCAAGATCACCTTTGCATAAATTGACAACTCGATAAGGCAAATCCAATGCTTTTAAAATTGACTCGGAATGGGATCGCATGGCTTCAAGCGCATCATAAGAATCTTCAGGCTGCACAATTTGAACGAGCTCAACTTTCTCAAATTGATGTAGCCGCATCATGCCACGCGTATCTTTTCCATAAGCGCCCGCTTCTTTTCTGAAACAAGGGGTATAAGCCACCCATTTAAGTGGGAGCTGTTGTGTAGCATAGACATGATCAGCCGCACAATTAACCAAAGGTACTTCTGCGGTTGGAATTAAACCCAGAGCCGTTGAATCGGGTAAAAATAAGTCATCTTCAAATTTAGGTAATTGACCACTGCGATACAAGCTTTCCTGCTTGACCAAAACCGGTGGTAAGATTTCCTCGTAACCATGTTTTGTGATGTGTGTATCTAACATCCAATGCGCTAAAATACGATGCAGGCGGGCCAATGAGCCTTTTAAGAGTGCAAATCGAGCACCCGATAGATTTCGAGCAGCCTCAAAATCTAACCCGCCCCCCTGTTCACCTAAATCAATGTGATGTTTTACTGGAAAATCAAATGTACGAGGTGTTCCGATAATTTCAATAATTTGATTATCTGACTCATCTCGCCCATCTGGCACAGATTCATGAGGAATATTTGGCAATTCAGATTCAATTTTATGTAATGCTTCCAACACAACGTTGAGTGATGATTCTGTGGCTTTAAGCTCATCATTGAGCCCTGAAATTGAATCCATGAGGGCTTGAGTGCACTCACCCTGGTGCTTAAGACGCCCAATATCTTTTGAACGAGCATTTCGAGTTTGCTGCAATGTTTGCAAGGTATCTTGATAATTACGACGTTGTTGCTCAAGGGCTTCATAAGCCTCAACATCAAATAAAACACCTCGGCTTTGCATTATGGATTGAGCTTCTTTTAGATGGCTTCTTAACCACTTTGAATGATTCAAAATGCACTCCTTGTATTAAATGATATCTTATCATAGTCACTTGGAATCTTGAGTTCAAATAACTCATGATTTATTTTTAAGTTATATTCAGGGTTTTGAAAAGTCACTTGAATCAAATGAGGTGTTGTTTGATATATCATCAGTCGACTCAATCGACCTCCTTTTAAGTAAAGGACTAAGTGATCTAAAAATCCCATGGGCTGCTTTGGATGTAATTGATAAGCAGCGCCAAATAAAGGTTTTGATTTCAATGATTTAATCTTGAAGTGTTTTTTCAATTGCTTAGGTTCAGATAAGACCCAAAGTGGTATTTGGGCAGCTAAATGCTCAGCACTGCGATATTGAGTGGCTTGAAATAAAGGAGGTTCAATGACCCAAAAAGAATCTTGAGTGTATTTCAAGGCAATGGATTGCACAGGTGAACCCAGCACCCAACGATAATAGTAAGGTTGCTTAAACCAGACTTCACCTTGAGTTTTAAATAGCAATTCACGTGTGTTTTGATCAAAGGTCACTTGTTGAAATTGTGCATGAAAGGTTTCTAAAGGACTTAAAGAAATGGCTTGAGTCAAAACAGAATACAGGATCAATAGAGCTAAAATTAACTGTCGCATGTTTCATTCTTTTCAGGTTGAGGCATTAATACTTCTCGAGGCGCTGATGCGGTCGTCATAGGACCAATCAATCCATCCGCTTCCATTTTTTCAATCAATGTCGCAGCACGATTGTAACCAATTCTCAGCCGTCTCTGAATGCTTGAAATTGAAGCCCGACGAGTTTGAGCAACAATTTTAACCGCCTCAGCATATAATGGGTCTTGATGATCATGTGTTGAGCCGACTCCAGAAGACTCACCCTGCTCAACCACTTGTTGCAGTACATCATCATATTGATGTTGTGTTTTAGTTTTAATGGCCTTAACGACACGATGTACTTCATCATCAGAAATAAAAGCTCCATGAACTCGAGTCGGCGTACTAGCTCCCACCGGCAAATAGAGCATATCACCTGAACCCAATAGTTGCTCAGCCCCTTGTTGATCTAAGATAGTTCTTGAATCAATTCTAGAGGACACTTGGAAAGCAATACGTGTTGGAACATTCGCTTTGATCAAGCCTGTAATCACGTCAACTGAAGGACGCTGAGTCGCCAAAATCAAGTGAATGCCTGCTGCGCGTGCTTTTTGTGCGATACGTGCAATTAATTGTTCAACAGATTTCCCAAGCACCATCATCATATCGGCAAACTCATCTGCAATCACAACAATTTGAGGAAGTTTTTCAAATGTCTCAGGATTATTTTCATCTGAATTAGGGTGCATTAAGGGCTCTCCACGGGCAGCCATTTCATCGATTTTTTCATTGTAACTTGCAAGATTTCTAACCCCTAAGAGCGCAATCAATTTGTAGCGACGCTCCATTTCTTGAACACACCATTTTAAAACCCCTGTTGCTTCTTGAACATCAGTCACAACCGGGGTCAGCAAATGAGGAATATCTTGATAGACTGATAATTCCAACATTTTAGGGTCGATTAGAATCAATTTAACTTCATCAGGTGATGCTTTATACAGCAAACTTAAAATCATGGTATTTAATCCGACTGATTTACCTGAACCGGTTGTTCCTGCCACCAATAAATGTGGCATTTTGGCAAGATCAGCCACAACAGGTTCTCCCGCAATATTTTTACCCAACGCTAATGTTAGAGCCGATGGTGCAGATTGATAAGTTTCAGATTCTAAAATTTCACGCAAATACACCATTTCTCGATTTGGGTTAGGCAACTCGAGCCCTACGGTACTTTTTCCAGGAATAATCTCAACCACCCTGACTCGCTGCACAGAAAGTAAGCGCGCTAAATCATTACTGAGTGCGGTGACTTTGCTGGCTTTAATGCCTGATTCAAGTCTCAATTCGAGCTGAGTAATCACTGGCCCTGGATGGGTGGCTTCAACAACAGCCTTCACTTGATACGCTTTTAATTTCTCTTCAACATTCTGCGCTAAATCTTTCAAAACACCATCATTATAACTTGATTTTTTTTGAAGTTTTTTAAGCGCAAGTAATCGAGTTGAGGGTTTGATGTAAGGTCGAGCATCAGTAGAGGCTGTTTGGGGGGTATTTATCGTGGTATGTTGAGTTTTTTGGGGGGATATTTTCTGTTTAATCTTTTGTTTTGGAGTTGTGAGATTATTATGATTAAAAGACTGTATGTACTGTATCGGGTGAGCAAACATCGACTTCATATAAGTGAGCACTCGAAGTATCCAAGGTTGTAATCCTGATTGCAAAATTAAACTTAATGAGATTACAAATAAAGCTGACAGCATTAATGTGGCTCCAAATGGGTTCAATGCTGACAGCATCCACCAACTGATCATACGTCCTAACCATCCGCCTGCACCTTCAGGGTATACTGTCCACTGCTGATCAAACAAGCTGATTAAAGCAGATAGACTCATCATAGCGCAAGCCATACCCAGCCATTGCATCTCCACGTATTTAAACGATCGATTTTTAATTCGGTAATAAGCTTTTAGCGCTATAAAATAAGGAATTAAAAAGCTTGTAATTCCTAACAGGGTCAAAAGAGCATCTGAACAATAAGCCCCCAAGCGCCCTTCTAAGTTATAAATACTGATAGAGGATTGAGTTGATGACCAAGCAGGATCTTGCGGATGGTAGGTGATCAACGCAATTAATAAAAAAATAACAATGGTTATGCATACGATAGTATTGAGCTCCCCACAACGATCAGGCCATGACATCTTCCATCATCCTATTTTAAAATCAATAAGATCATACCATTCAATCTAGATTGAGTTAACTCTTTATCTTTAAAATTATACAATGAAATGTTGAGCACATGATGAATGATCGATCAGTTTTATGTTTCAATAAAGGCATATAGCTATCATGATTCAAAGCAGCATGATGTTTGAAATACATTAAATGTTATCAATCCATTGTTTATAACCGCTATTTAAGAATATCTCAGATAATACTTAATTTACTTGCTAAGTGATGAGCTTCTTAAAAGCCCAATGAAAACACCTTGAATTTCAATTCGATCCTGGGTATAACGTTGTGCTTGATAAGCGGCATTTGAAGGTTTAAGGATAATAATATTAGGCGGTTCAAATGCGATGCGTTTTAATGTAGCCTCTTGATGATCAACTAAAGCCACTACAATTTGCCCTGCATGTGCTGTATGAGCTTTTTGGCAAATAATGATGTCATCATGTAAAATGCCCTCATCAATCATCGAATCACCTTTAATTCGTAATGCATATCGATCGGGGCCTAAAAATAATGCGGCCAGATTGAGTGTGCGATCTTGATAAATTGCTTCAATAGGAGCACCTGCAGCAATAGCTCCTAAAAGAGGAATCTCTAAATTTGAAGCTTGACCTGAATGATGCACCGGGTTAATAAGACGTATATTTCTTTTTTGATGACTTAATAATTTAATGTAACCTTGAGTTTCTAAGGCTTTTAAATAGCGATGCACAACCCCACGCGATTGAATACCTAAAGCCTCTGCAATTTCTTGAGTGGTCGGGGCATATTCATGCGTTTTAAGATAAGATCGAATGATATCGAGTGTTAGGGATTGTTTTTGAGTTAACATCACACCTGCTCCCATGGCAACCTAAATCTACACTATAGAGAACAAAAAGAGAACAGTCAATTGGAGGCAGTAGAGTGATTAAAAATTAAGTTAATTGAAGCATCAGATCATGCATGATAACATTAATTTTTACTTTGATGATTTATGTATGTCAACCTCTCAACCTAAACATTTTTTATCTGTTGCTATTTATACATTAGCGGCTTTATTTTTGTGCTATGAAATGAGTTTGCAAGCTGCGATCGGCGTGATGACACATTCTTTAATGAAAGCATTTGAGATCACGGCAAAAGGTGTTGGATGGATTCATGCAAGCTATTTCATAGCCTATACTTTAATGCAAATTCCTGCAGGCGTATTATTTGATCGTGTCTGTGCACGAAATTTGATTTGCTGCGCTATTTTATGCTGTGCATTGGGCAATTTGTTATTTGCAGTAAGTCATCATGTGATCCTCGCTGTGGTGGGACGATTTTTTGAAGGATTTGGTTCTGCATTTGCTTTTATCGGAACTTTAGTGATTGCTGCTGAATGGTTTAAACCACGTTGGTTTGCATTTTTAGTAGGCATTGCACAAGCGTTAGCTGCGATTGGTGCAATGAGTGCCGGTGCACCATTGGCCTGGGCGATTGAACAATTTGGATGGCGTCCTATGTTGATTTATTTATCAATGATTGGGTTGGTATTAACATTTTTTGTTGGATATGCCATGAAAAACCCGAAAACATGGCCAGAGTCTCAATTAAAGAAAATCAAGAAAACTCTTGTTTGGGACCATATTTTACAAGTTGTGCGATCACCTCAAGTCTTGTGGATTGCACTGTATGCCTTCTGCGCTTGGGCACCTGTTACAATTTTTGCAGAATTATGGGGAGAAAGCTTTTTAATTGAACGCTTCCCTGTAACGTTAACTTATGCAGGCATGATGGTCGCAATGATTTGGTTAGGGTTAACTTTCATCAGCCCAGCTCTGGGTTGGCTTTCAGAGCGCATGCTCAATCGACGTTACTTAATCATTATCACTGCAATCATTGGCACCCTATCTACGAGCATCATGCTATATGCACCTCATACATTGTTATTGAGCTGGGTCGTCTTATTTGGGTTTGGTTGTGCCGCATCAGGTCAAATTTTATCATTTGTCATGGTAAAAGATATACAGCCCAAGTATTTAGTAGGGACAGCCATTGGGTTTATGAATATGGCAGTAGTTGCTGGGGGGGCTTTATTGGGCCCTCTTTCAAGTTATTTGTTACATTTCAGTTGGTCAGGGACTCAGCGTCAAGGTGTCCCTCACTATTTATTAAAGGACTATCATCATACACTATGGCTTATTCCTTTATGTTATGCTGTTGCACTGTTGATTTCCTGTTTATACATCCATGAGACACATCCACAGGCTCAAGAAGGCACCCCATGATTTGGGTAACACCTTTTACATTAGATCTATTGAATCAGCGCAGTCAAAATACAATGGCGGCTTATTGTGGCGTTATATTCACAGCATTTGATGATAATACATTAACAGCTACCATGCCCTTGAAACCTGAAACTCAGCAACCTTTAGGCATTTTGCATGGTGGCGCTTCATGTGTTTTGGCTGAAACAGTGGGATCAACTGGGGCTAACTATTGCATCAATCTTAAAACACATTATTGTGTAGGATTATCGATTGATGTTAATCATATTCGCTCAGTTCGATCAGCGCAGGTAACGGCCATCGGAAAACCCCTGCATTGCGGTCAACGCACTCAAGTATGGCAGATTCATCTATATGATTACACACAACAGCTCACAGCAGCCGCACGATTAACCGTAGCAGTACTTGAGCGGAAACCCTAACCATAAGGATTCAACAACTATGACAGTTCAGAATATCAGAAATATCGCAATTATTGCTCATGTCGATCATGGGAAAACCACCTTGATTGATGCTTTGCTGAAGCAATCTGGAAACCTTGCTAAAGGAGATCATCAAAATTGCGTGATGGATTCAGGCGATCAAGAAAAAGAACGCGGCATCACTATTACAGCTAAAAACACAGCAATCCACTGGAATGATTATCAAATTAATATTATTGATACACCAGGGCATGCTGATTTTGGCGGTGAAGTTGAGCGGGTTCTTTCAATGGTCGATGGCGTCTGTTTATTGGTTGATGCTGTAGATGGGCCAATGCCTCAAACACGCTTTGTGACACAAAAAGCCTTCGAGCAAGGATTATCTCCTATTGTTGTGGTCAATAAAATTGACCGTCCTGCAGCTCGTCCAGATTGGGTAATTGATCAAGTATTTGAATTATTTGATCGTCTTGGAGCCAGTGATGAACAACTAGATTTTCCTGTCATTTATACATCAGCCCTGCAAGGCATTTCTGGCACAGAGCCTCAGCAGATGTTATCAGATATGCAAGTTTTCTTTGAAACAGTGGTCACCCATACACCAGCCCCTCAGCTAGATGCTCAAGGGGCTTTTCAAATGCAAATTTCTGCCCTTGACTATGATCAATACATTGGTGTAATTGGCATTGGTCGTATTGAGCGGGGGGTGATCAAACAAAATACACCTGTTAAGATTCTAGATCGAGATGAAACTGTACGCTCAGCGCGGGTATTAGATATACTCAAATACAATGGTTTAGAGCGTTATTCAGTGGAGCAGGCTTCAGCTGGCGATATTGTATGCGTAACAGGCTTGGGAACTTTATCGATTTCAGATACGTTATGCGATCCAGAATATTTAGAACCCCGTCCTCCTTTAGCCATTGATGAACCCAGTGTTTCAATCACCTTTCGAGTGAATGATTCTCCATTTTCTGGAAAGGAAGGCTCACATGTCAGCAGTCGTAAAATTCGAGAACGACTAGATATTGAGAGCATTCATAATGTTGCCTTGCATGTTGAAGAAGGCTCTACTCCAGATCGCTTTAAAGTTTCAGGCCGAGGCGAATTGCATTTAGCGGTTTTAATTGAATCAATGCGACGAGAAGGTTATGAGTTTTCAATCTCTCGTCCAGAAGTGCTTCAAAAAGATATTGATGGCCAAGCCTGTGAACCGTATGAATCTGTCGTGATTGATGTGGATCATGCCTACCAAGGCGCCATTATTGAGGAAATGGGTGCACGAAATGCACAAATGCTTAATATGGAAGTAGAATCTGAGCAAGTGCGTTTATATTTTAAAATTCCTTCTAGAGGGTTGATTGGATTTAGAAGCCAGTTTTTAAGTATGACTGCAGGCACAGGTATTATGAATACCGGCTTTGATCATTACGGTCCAGTCGAAATGAAATCACATCGCGCTAGAAAGAATGGTGTATTAATTGCAAGTACTTCAGGCCAAGCTTTAGGCTATGCTTTGTATAATCTACAAGAACGTGGTCGATTATTCATCAGCCCCGGGGTTCAAGTCTACGAAGGCATGGTCATTGGCATCCATAATCGTGATAATGATTTAGTAGTCAACCCTATCAAAGGAAAGCAATTAACCAATATTCGAGCAGCCGGTTCAGATGAAAATATTAACTTGACGCCACCCATCACGCTTACGATTGAATCTGCTATGGATTTCATTAATGATGATGAGCTCATTGAAATCACACCTGAATCAATTCGGCTGAGAAAAAAGCATTTATTAGAATCAGATCGAAAACGCGCGAAAAGATCTGATGATTAAACGCTTATACAGTGAATGATTTAAACCCCTATCTCTTGAGCATTGAATCGTGTCATCCTGTTTAATCTTTAAGCAATCATGTATCACGGACTCAAATACAAAAGATCTATAGGCTGACCTATTGATTCGCAATCAGAAAACCCATAGCTCGACTCTACGCAGGACTATCATAAAGTCAATTAAAATCAAATACATAAAAAATGACATCACGGACACAGGGTTATGAACTGAATAAGACATAGTCAAATATATCACTTCGAGCTTCAATTTAAATGGCTTAACCCAACACACCTAACTTAATTTTGATAGTATTTTTAAAGCCATCATACTGGAATCAAATCGCATTCATCAAGAATTAAGCTGATACTTAAAATACTCTTTCAATTTAAATAAATCTAAAAAGAAGCCTTCAAATCATGACTTTTTCAGTATTGATTGCTTTAAAATGAAATACATGCATTGATAAAGGATTGATTAAATAGGTAATGGAGAAACAACTTGTCACCCTGTCATTTAAGTGAGCATTTAGCCCTCCCCTTGAATTAAAAATAACTTAATTCAAGTTTGAATGCTCTAATGCTTATCCATTAAAAATCCCAAGAAATTAATCAAACATTGTTGAATACTCAATATATTTTTAGAAGAAGAAAACATTAAGTCGGCTAAGTATATTAAATACAACTGAGTGATCAAATGATCACTTTACAAAAATGGGGCCACTTAGGCCCCATTTGCATAGCATCATGGCTATAAAGATCAGTCACTTTTATTAGAGCGATCTAATTTTGCCTTTAAGATATCTGCAACAATCGTATTCACTGGAGGCTCAGAGGCATCAGCAGTAGATGATTGACTCGATGTTTTAGATTTCGAATGAGGTGTAGTTGATAACTGGATACAGCCATCTTTTGGATCATACTGTGCAATATATAAAGTATACTCTTGATCGACTTGGTAGTCATCAAGGTGGTGAGTTCTCAAAATACCTGGCAATTTTCCATCAATTTCAGCTTTAAGCTGTTTTGATTCAATTTCAGTGACCTTAACTTCTACAGCACTTCCTAAAGGATGAGTCGCTAAAAATGCTTCAAACGGATCAGATGAGGTTTGCTTAAGACCTAACGAGATTCGCTCACGTTCTGCATCAATCGACAAAATCACTGTGGTCAGTTCTTCGCCACGCTTAAATGCATGAATAGCAGATTCACCATCTTCGACCCAAGAGATATCAGAGCGGTGAATTAAACCATCGATATTATTTTCAAGTCCGATGAAAATCCCAAAATCAGTGATGGAGCGAATACTTCCTCTAATGACCTCACCCACTTCATGGTTTTGAAGAAATTGTTGCCAAGGATTAGGTGTGCATTGTTTAAGTCCTAGAGAAATTCGACGACGCTTCTCATCGATTTCTAAAACCATAACTTCTAGCTCATCCCCAACTTGAACTACATTGCTAGGATGAATGTTTTTATTGGTCCAATCCATTTCAGACATGTGAACAAGACCTTCAATACCCTCTTCTATTTCAACAAAACAACCATATTCCGTAACGTTTGTGACTTGACCAAAAACACGTGCTTGGCTGGGATAACGTGTTGAAATGTTGGCCCATGGATCTCCACGCAGTTGCTTTAACCCAAGTGAAACACGTTGCTTTTCACGATCAAAGCTTAAAACGCGAACATTGACCTCATCGCCGACATTAACAATGTCGCTGGGGTGTTTAAGCCGCTTCCAAGACATATCAGTAATATGCAATAAACCGTCAATGCCACCTAGATCAACAAAAGCACCGTAATCTGTTAAATTCTTAATGATGCCTTTAATTTCCATGCCTTCTTCTAATGTTGAAAGTAATTGGCCTCGTTCAACACTTGTGTCCGCTTCAATCACAGCACGTCTTGATACGACAATGTTATTACGTTTTTTATCAATCTTTACAATTTTGAAATCTAAAGATTGTTGTTCCAATGATTCTAAATCTTTAACAGGTCTAACATCAATTAATGAGCCCGGCAAGAAAGCCATCACACCACCTAATTCAACAGTAAAACCTCCCTTAACACGACCTGAAATTTTACCGGTGATGGTCGAATTCTCGACATGTGCAGTTTCTAAGACGCCCCAAACAGCAATTCGAATCGCTTTTTCTCGAGATAAGCAAGTTTCTCCATAACCATTTTCAAGGCTCTCAATAGCAACATCAACATAATCACCCACTTTAACGGTTAACTCTCCTGATGGGTCTTTAAATTCAGCAATGGGGATTTCTGCTTCAGATTTCAAACCCGCAGAGACAGTGACATAACCTGAGTCAGAAATGTTTAAAATTTCTGCTTGAGTAATTTCACCTGGAGTCATGTTTAAATTTTCAAAAGTTTCATTTAAGAGAGTTTCAAAAGTTTCAGTTGTCATAATGATTTATATTCCTGGAGGTATGATCATATACCCGGGTTAAATTAAATATTGACCCCACTCAATCTGCTGAGCTGGAGTCCCCTGCTGCTGTAGCTATTGCAAACGCTTCTAGTACAGCACTGCAAACTGAATCGAGTGTCATTTTAGAAGTATCAATGACGAAGGCATCATCAGCAGGCCTCATGGGGGCTGCTGAACGGCTTTCATCACGCTGATCCCGCTCAACAATTGATTCAATCAGTGTTCCGAGATTAACACGCTTACCCAGTGCAATCAACTGTTTTTGTCGTCGTAATGCACGAATTTCAGGCGTTGCTGTTAAATAACACTTAAGGGTTGCTTGAGGAAAAATACAAGTCCCCATGTCTCGCCCTTCTGCAACCAGACCAGTTTTATTTAAAAATTGTTGCTGTAATTCAATTAAGGGCGCTCTAATCTCAGGATGCTGAGCCAATTGAGACGCCATAGAAGCCACTTCGGGCATGTGTAGTTGAGTGGTGATATCTTGCTTATTATAGATCATACATTGCTGAAGCGCTTTTGAATCTAACTTAAATTCAATTGAAGCTTTTTGAATCAAATGAATTAAAGCTCGAGCTGAATACGATGGATGTTTTAATTGTTCAAATGCAATTAAGCGGTACAGCATGCCGGAATTAAGACACTGATAACCTAAGTGTTGAGCAATTTTAAAAGCAATTGTACTCTTTCCACAACCGCCCGGCCCATCTAATGTAATGACTTTATATTGCATCATATTGTTCCTCAAAAGCTTTTAAATGTTCAATGAAAACATGAATCAATTCGGGCGTAATAGTGCTGTATAAGCTTGCACGCAACCCCCCTTTAAGCGAATGCCCCTTCACTCCAATTACACCTTTTTGAGCCAAATAATCCGCACAGTCTTGATCTGATTGAACATTTCGTGTTTTAAAGACTATATTAACCTTTGATCTTAAATGAGACTCAACGGTTGCCTGGTAAAATTGAGATTGATCCAAAAATGTATAAAGCAATTGTGCACAGTGTGTTGCATTATTGACACAATAAGTTAATCCACCTTTAGATTCAATCCACTCGAGGACCCAAAGCGCAGTCAACCAGCTGATGTTCGTTGGTGTATTGAACAGAGAATCTGATTGATCTTGTTGTTGATAATTTAACGTCGATGGTGTTTGAGGCATGGGCGTGATACGAGCTAACCATTTACGATCAAGGATTACAAGTGTGACACCAGGCAGTCCTAAATATTTTTGACTTGAAGCATAAATACAACCTAAGCGGCTCCAAGGAATAGAACAGCTCAGTAGCGAGGATGTCATATCACAAATCACCCTTCGATGTGAAAGCTTAGGTAGTTTATCCCAATAAATCCCATCAATGGTTTCATTATTCACATAATGGCAATAATCCGCATCATTTAATCTTTCAATGGGTAAAACACCCGGAACAGAATAGGTTTCTATGTCACCATAACGCTTGGCTTCTTGTGCTGCTAAAGCAGACCAAACACCTGAATTCAAATATACTGGAAGTTTAGCTTGAGTGGTCATAAAATTCATCGGAATGGCTGAAGTGTGAGCACGAGCCCCTCCTTGCAGAAAAAGCATCGTGTAATCATCTGGAATCAACAGTAAACGTCTTAGCAAATCTTTAATACGAGTATGGACAGCTTTGAATTCGGATGAACGATGAGAGATCTCAATCAGTGAAGAACCTGTTTCAAGTCTTGAGTTCAAGAAATCTCTTAATTGTTTAACAACATCATGAGGTAAAGCTGAAGGCCCTGGACTTAAATTTAGAATTAAATCCTGATCATCCATTAGATTCAGAAGGTTCATTCGATGGGACAGCACTCTCAATAAGCGAGTCAGTCTCTGGAATGACTTTCAATGCAATTAATGTTTCACCGTCTGAAAAATCCATTAGTTTTACACCTTGAGTATTGCGATTCACCAAGGCAATATCTTCGACAGGTGTTCGAATGATTGTCCCTTTACTTCCAATTAAAAAAACCTCAGCTTCAGGTGTCACTTGAACAGCATCAATCAATTCACCATTACGCTCCGTTGTTTTCACCGCAATAACACCTTGACTACCTCGTGCTGTAATACGATGTTGGTCTAAATGCGTTCTTTTCCCGTAACCATGTGCTGTTGCAGATAAAACTTGATGATCATTCCCAACAACAATCAAAGAAACCACCCGGTGATTAGGTTTTAAGCGGATGCCACGTACACCACGCGCAGTACGTCCCATGCTTCTCACAGATTCCTCATGAAAACGAATCACTTTGCCTTCATTTGAAAATAGCATAATCTCTTGATCCCCATTTGTAATATCAACAGCAATGAGGCGGTCGTTATTATCGAGCGTAATTGCAATAAGACCTGAATAACGTGGTTTCGAAAATGCAGATAACGTGACTTTTTTGATCACGCCTTGTTGCGTAGCCATGACAATATGTTGCGTTTCTGAGAATTCCGAAACCGGCAAAATCGCTGTAATTTGTTCTTCAGGTTGCAAGGGCAAGAAATTAACAATAGGTCGACCTTTTGCTGTTCGAGAAGCCTCAGGTAATTGATATGTTTTTAAAGCATAGGCTTTTCCTAAAGAGGTAAAGAATAACAACACATCATGGTTTGCTGCCACTGAAAAATGCTCAACATGATCAGAATCTTTCATGGCCGTTGCTGTTTTGCCTTTTCCGCCACGACGCTGCGATTGATATGAATCTGTTGCTTGT
>MDTD01186505.1_pt1 | contig 18768 bp, 22 predicted proteins | sample 811221 | NCBI WGS metagenome assembly MDTD01 (sample SAMN05326646, study PRJNA326480) | marine metagenome | isolation source: seawater | place: Pacific Ocean: South West | collected 2011 | reverse complement strand
GAAAATGCCGGTTCAAAAACCTGGAAAAGACGAAGTTTTAGTTATGGTCATGGCTGTTGGTATAAACTATAATAACGTTTGGGCTTCTCAAGGCATTCCGATATCAGTTATTGGAAAAGATACAGGATACCACATAGGTGGATCAGATGCATCTGGAGTAGTTTGGTCCGTCGGTGATAATGTTAAAAGGTGGAAAGTTGGAGATGAAGTCATAATACATTGCAATCGAGATGATGGGGATGATGAGGAATGCAATGGAGGTGAACCAATGTATTCTAAGTCACAAAGAATTTGGGGTTATGAAACGAATGATGGATCTTTTGCTCAATTTACCACTGTACAATCCAGACAATTGCTAAGAAAACCACAACATCTTTCATGGGAAGAAAGTGGTTGTTACACTCTAACTTTAGCTACATCTTTTAGAATGTTATTTGGTCATCCGCCGCATGCTCTAAAACCAGGAATGAATGTTTTAATTTGGGGAGCCTCTGGAGGAATAGGTAGTATGGCTGTACAAATTTGTAAAGCAGTTGGTGCTAATGCAATTGGTATTATTTCGGATGATGATAAAATACCTTTTGTTAAAGAACTAGGGGCAGTTGGAGTTTTAAATAGAAAAAAATATGAATGTTTTGGTCAACTACCAGATGTCAAAAATCAAGATGAATATTCTGATTTTATAAAGAAATGTAGAGTTCTTGGAAAGGATATCTGGGATATTACAGGAAAAAAGGATGTTGATATAGTTTTTGAACATCCAGGCGAATCAACCTTTCCAGTTTCTTGTTACCTAGTTAAAACTGGAGGAATGGTTGTTATTTGTGCTGGCACATCTGGGTATAATTTAACTATGGATGCAAGATATATTTGGATGAGGCAGAAAAGAATTCAAGGAAGTCATTTTGCAAATTTATACCAAGCTAACCAGGCCAATGATATGATGATTAATAAACTAATCAATCCTTTGATGTCTGAATGTTTTGAATGGGATAAGATTCCAGCAGCGCATACAAAGATGATGGATAACAAACATTTGCCTGGAAATATGGCTGCATTGGTTCAAGCGAAAAAAACTGGAATGAAAACTCTTAATGATGTAGAATAATATTACACTTGAATTAGAAAAAAAATTTATTAGATAATTAGCAATATGGATACTTCTCTTAACATTCCTTCTGAAATTGAAAATACAAGTTTTGATGACGAAAAAGTCATAAATGAGTTTTCTTCTATTTCAAATAAACTTGAGGTCATTTCAAATAAAACCAAAAATTTTCTAAAAAATTCTGTAACTAAAAATGGCAGAATAGACAATGCATTGTTGGAAAAATTTCAATACCAATCACATGGGTTAGCTTGGTTTGAGACTTATGTAATAAGTCTCAGGGAAACTTTAAATTGGTATAAATCACTCTGTGAAAATAAAAAACAAACTGATATTGACAAAAATATTCTTCACTTTGCATTTTCAGAGTATTTACAGCAAATACGATCTGGAATAATGATGAGTCAAAGTGAAATTATTAGACCGGATTCCCTTGGACTTGAAAAATCTGATTTTTCTTTTCTAGATGAAGCTAACACAGAAAAGTTAGTTGAATTTGGTTTGACTGACAGTACTAAGATAAAAATAGTTGATTCATTAGATAAGGGTTTTTTTCCTAGTCTTGGACTTAATGATGATACATTAGAAATGATTCAGGATCAGTTTAAAAAGTTTACGGATGAGGAAATAATACCTGAAGCTCATGAGTGGCACCTAAAAGATGCTCTTATCCCAGACGAAATTTTAAAAAAAATGGCTGATTTAGGTGTTTTTAGCATTGCAATCCCTGAAAATTATGGCGGATTAGGCATGGGTAAAGTTGCAATGTGCGTTGTCACAGAAGAACTATCTAGGGGATTTTTAGCAGCTGGTTCCCTGGGAACTAGAGCAGAAATTGCTGGGGAGTTAATTAGGTTAGGTGGAACTGAGAAACAGAAAGAGAAATATCTTCCATTAATCGCAGATGGTTCCCTTTTAACAACAGCAGTGTTCACGGAGCCTAATACAGGATCAGATCTAGGTAGTTTGTCTACAAGAGGTCAATTGGAAGGTGACCATTATGTAATTACAGGGAATAAAACGTGGATCACGCATGGAGCAAGATCAGATTTAATGACTGTTTTAGCTAGAACTGACTCATCTCAAAAAGGTTACAAAGGTTTAAGCATGTTTTTAGTAGAGAAACCAAGAGGTAACTGTGAACATCCTTTTCCGATGGAAGGAATGTCAGGAAGTGAAATCGAAGTTTTAGGATATAGAGGTATGAAGGAATATGAGATTGCCTTAGATGGTATTAAAGTTGATAAAGAAAATCTTTTAGGTGAGCAAGAAGGTAATGGTTTTAAACAGTTAATGGAAACCTTTGAATCTGCAAGAATTCAAACAGCAGCAAGAGCGGTAGGCGTAGCACAAAGCGCATTAGAACTTGGATTGCAATATGCAAAAGACAGAAGCCAGTTTGGAAAACAGATTATTAAATTTCCAAGGATTGCAATGAAACTTGCTTGGATGGCAATGGAAACAACAGTTGCACGACAAATAACTTTATTTTCTGCTAGGGAAAAAGATAACGATATAAGGTGTGATATTGAAGCTGGTATGGCAAAATTATTAGCAGCGCGTGTAGCTTGGAGTAATGCGGATAGTGCACTTCAAATTCATGGTGGAAATGGATATGCACTAGAATATCCAATAAGCAGGGTGTTGTGTGATTCTAGAATTTTAAATATTTTTGAGGGTGCTGCAGAAATACAGGCTCAAATAGTAATCAAAGGGTTGCTTGGCAAGTAAATGGTTACTCTTTTAAATTTTATTATAGGTTTTTTTCTTATTATTACCTTTTTAATTCTGATAACAGGTTTAATCCATGGTGCTAAACATGGGCAAGAGGAAGGTAATAAAATCAATTTTTTTATGAAATACAGAGTAATTGCACAGTTTGTTAGCATATTATTTCTTTGTATTGCAATTTATTTCAAATCACAGCTTTAAAAATTGAATTTTGGTTAAACTTGATAAAATCTATACTAGGGGTGGAGATAAGGGCCAAACTAGCTTGGGTAATGGCGATAGAGTAAATAAAAATAGTAAACGAATCTTAGCCTATGGCCAAGTAGACGAGCTTAACTCTTCTATTGGCGTAGTTTCTTGTTATTGCTCAGAAAATTTGAAGAAAATTTTAAGTGAAATTCAAAACGATTTATTCGACATAGGTGCTGATTTGTGTGTGCCAGGAAAGAGTAAAGGAATTACTTTCAATACTTCCAGAGTTTCTTTTTTAGAAGAAGAGCTTGATAAACTTAATGAAAAATTAGATAAACTAAAATCATTTGTTTTGCCCGGTGGAAGCAAAGCATCTGCGTTTCTTCATCTAGCAAGGACAATTGCTAGAAGAACTGAAAGAGATCTTTTTAGCCTAAATGAAGAAACAGAAATAAACGATGAGATCCTCAAATATATTAATAGGTTGTCAGATTTCCTTTTTGTAGCTGCTAGGTTTGAGAATAAAGGAGATGGTGATATACTTTGGATCCCAAATAAAAATCAAAATAAGGAATAATTTTTAATGAAAGCATTAGTTTGTGTAAAAAGAGTTATTGACTATAACGTTAAAATAAGAGTCAAAAATGATAAATCTGGCGTTGAAACTGATAATGTTAAAATGTCAATGAACCCCTTTGATGAAATAGCTGTAGAGGAGGCTGTTAGGATGAAAGAAAAAGGACTTATTTCTGAGATTGTAATTTGTTCAATTGGTTCTGAAAATAGCCAAGAAACCATAAGAACTGGGTTGGCTATGGGAGGTGATAGAGGTATTTTAGTAAAATCAGATATTAGTGATATGGATCCATTAATTGTTGCAAAAGTAATTAAGTCAATTTGTGAAAAAGAAGAGCCAAAAATTATAGTTTTAGGAAAACAAGCAATAGATGATGATTCAAATCAAACAGGCCAAATACTCGCTACCCTTTTAGACTTTCCACAGGCTACATTTGCGTCAAAGATTGAAAAAAATGAAGATGAATCATTAAATGTAACCCGAGAAATAGATGGAGGACTTGAAACAATAGCAGTTAAAATTCCGTGCGTTATTACAACTGATTTGAGGCTTAATGAACCAAGGTACGCTTCATTACCGAATATAATGAAGGCTAAACAAAAAAAAATTGATATCATGGATGTTAAGGATTTAGGTGTAGATACAAAAAAAAGGCTTGAAATAATAGAAGTTAACGAGCCTGAACCAAGAAAACCTGGGATTCTTGTCCCTGATATTGAAACATTAATTGAAAAACTTAAAAAGGAGGCAAAGGTAATATGAGAATTTTGGTAATAGTAGAGCATAATAATAAAGAGCTTAAACCCTTAACATTGAATACAATTTCAGCTGCTAAACAGGTGTCTGATGATATAGATACTTTGATTATTGGAAATAAAGTAGATACAGTTGTTAATGAACTAAGCAAAGCGGATTATATAAAAAAAACTTTTGTAGTAGATAATGATTTATACGAAAATCAAATAGCAGAAAATTTTGCAAAGTGTATTAAGGCTTTTCTTGAAAAGAATGCATACACACATATTTTGGCTCCATCAAGCACTTTCGGAAAAAATTTAATGCCCAAAATTGCTACATATCTAGATGTTCAGCAAATATCTGATATTACAAAAGTAATAGACAGCGAAACATTTGAACGCCCAATCTATGCAGGTAATGCAATAGCTAAGGTTAAATCTCATGATAAAATTAAAGTCATTACTGTTAGATCTACATGTTTTGAACAATGTAATATGGCATCTAATTCAGATGTTATGAAGACTGAATTCCAAATAGATAGTAGCTCCAATGTAAAGTTTGTTGAATATGATTTATCTAAGTCAGATAGACCTGAACTAACTGCTGCTAAAATAATAATCTCAGGAGGAAGAGGAATGCAGAATGGTGAAAACTTTAAACTTCTTGAAGGTATCGCAGATAAATTAGGGGCAGCTATGGGAGCTAGTCGTGCTGCAGTAGATGCTGGATTTGTTCCTAATGATTGGCAAGTAGGCCAAACTGGAAAGATAGTTGCACCTGACTTGTATATAGCTGTAGGAATTTCTGGAGCTATTCAACATATTGCAGGAATCAAAGATTCTAAATTTATTGCTTCTATTAATAAAGACGAAGAAGCTCCAATTTTCAAATTTTCTGATTATGGACTAGTTGCTGACTTGTTTGAAGCTTTGCCAAAACTTGAAGAAAATATATAATGTTTACATTAAATATTATTTACAAGTTCTTCGATTACTTTAATATTTTTAGTATCTAGCCAATCTATTAATCCTTCAACTCTTGAAACTTCGTTAATATTCTTATCAAAAATAATAGTTGTAGGAAGGATTTTGACTCCTAACTGCTCTGAAAGTTGCATTTGACTGTCCTTGTACATTTTCATTTTTTTAAATTTGTATTTTTTTAAAAACTTTGGAATAACAGCATCAACATTTAAGTCCATTGTAACAAATACTAAATTTATATTGTCAGCATATTTTTTCTTGATTTCTAACAATTGAGGTATCTCTTTTATGCAAGGTGGACACCACGTAGCCCAAAAATTCATAATTGTTATTTCTTTTTTTGAAACCTTTAATTCTTCCTTTTTATCATTTAAAGTAAGTAAAAAAATGTTTTGATATTTTTTAGATTTATCATTTAATAATAGTTGATTGTTATCGTTAGAATAAGATAGATTTGAGAAGAAACAAAAAAATAGAATGAGCAGTTGTCTAGTAAACATAATATTAAAATAATACAATAAATGAAAAAAACAACAAATCCGTTATGGGGAGGTAGATTTGAGAAGGAAAACTCTACGTTATTGTCGAAAATCAATAATTCAATTTCATTCGACTATGAGTTGGGTTTTCATGATATTAAATTAAATAAAGTATATGCTCATGCCTTAAAAAAGGCAAAACTTCTAACTAATTCAGAGAATCAAAAAATTCAAAAAGCTTTAAGTCAAATTGAAAAAAAAATGATAAATAACAATTTAAAATTTAAAGACGAGTATGAAGATATTCATATGAATGTAGAAATGTTTTTAAAAGAAAAAATAGGCGACTTAGCAGGAAAAATTCATACAGGAAAATCAAGAAATGATCAGGTAGTTACTGATTTGAAAATGTGGATAAGAGATAAGAGTGCAAGTCTATCAAAAAAAATTTTGGAAATTCAAAAGGTAATTGTAAAAAAAGCTGAAGAACAAATTGATACGATTATGCCAGGGTTTACTCATTCTCAAAATGCTCAGCCTATTTTATTTTCTCATTATTTAATGTGTATTTTTGAGATGTTGGAAAGAGATAAAAAAAGATTCAATAATTTGTTTGAATCTAGTAATGAATGCCCGCTTGGTTCAGGAGCATTAGTTGGTACAAACTTTTATACAATTGATAGAGAATTTATAGCAAAAGAGTTAGGTTTTAAAAAACCAACAGAAAACTCTTTAGATAGCGTTTCAGATAGAGATTTTGTAATAGAATTTGCAGCAAATATTTCATTTGTAGCCTTACATCTTTCAAGAATTGCTGAGGACTTAATCATTTGGTCTGGAATTCAATATAATTTTGTAAAATTTCCAGATTCATTATGTACGGGTTCTTCTATTATGCCACAAAAAAAGAATCCTGATGCTGCGGAACTTATACGTTCGAAATCAGGAAGAATATTTGGATCTTTAATAAATATTTTTACTATATTAAAAGGATTACCATTAGGTTATAGCAAAGACCTTCAAGAAGATAAAGAGCCAATTTTTGATTCATACAACACAATTAAACTGGCTTTAGATGTTATTAATGAAATTTTTAAATCAATAAAAATTGATAAAAAATCTATGATGCAATCATCAATGGAGGGATATACAACCGCTACTGATTTAGCTGATTGGATGGTTAAAAATTTGAAAATTAGTTTTAGAGAAGCACATAAGAAAACAGGTAAAATAGTTTTAATAGCAGAAAGAAGTAGAAAGAAAATTAACGAGTTGTCTTTAGATATACTTCAATCTATTGAACCTAGAATTAAAAAACAAGTTTTTGAAATTCTTACATCAGAAAAATCAATTGAACAAAAAAGTTCTTATGGTGGGACGAGTAAAAAGCAAATTCTAAACGCAATTAAAAGAGCAAAAAGAAAAATTCAAAAATGAAAAAAAGTTTTGTTAAAATACTATTTTTAATCTTATTATCAATTTCTGTTGTTGGATGTGGAAAGAAGTCAAGTTTAATGAAATACCCAGATAGTGAATATTCAAAAGAATGGTAAATAAAATATCTGAATTACCACAAATATTAAGCTATAATGGAAATGAACTTTTCATAGATAGTTTTTCTTGTAGAAAAATTGCAGCAGAATTTGGAACGCCAATATTTTGCTATTCAATAACACAAGTAGAAAAAAATTTTTTAGAATTAAAAAATTCATTTAAAAAAATATCTCCACTTATTTGTTATGCCGTAAAAGCAAACTTTAACAAAAATATAATTAAATTATTAGCTAAGAATGGCGCTGGCGCAGATGTGGTTTCAATAGGAGAGCTCAAGCATTGTTTAAAATATGGGATAAATCCTAACAAGATTGTTTTCTCCGGTGTTGGTAAAACAAATGAAGAATTAGAATTCGCTATTAAAAAAAACATAAAACAAATTAATATAGAAAGTGAAGAAGAACTCGATGATATAATTAAGATTTGTAAAGTTAATAAATTAAAAAAAAAAACAAAAATTTCAGTAAGAGTAAATCCAGACGTAGATGCAGAGACGCATGAAAAAATTTCAACTGGAAGATCAGAGGATAAATTTGGTGTTCCAATTAAAAAAGTTCGAAGAATTTTTGAGAAATATGAGAGTGAAAAAAAAATTGAATTTGTAGGTATCTCGATTCACATAGGATCACAAATTCAAAAAATTTCTCCATTCAAAAAAGCATTTGTTAAAGTAAGAAAAGAAATAATCTCACTGATAAATTCTGGTCATAAAATTTCAACAGTAGATTTGGGTGGAGGAATAGGAATAGATTATGGAAAAGATAAAATTTTTCAAATCAAAGAATATTCTGAATTGATTGAAAAATTGTTTTTAGACTTAAAAATAGAGGTAATACTTGAACCTGGAAGATTTCTTGTAGGATCAGCAGGAGTGATTATTAGTAAAGTTGTTAGAATTAAAAAAGGAGAAAATAAAAATTTTTTAATTATTGATTGTGGTATGAATAATTTAATAAGGCCATCTTTATATAATTCAATTCATAAAATTATTCCTGTCAACAAACAAATAAAAGGTGGATTGGATAAATTTGATATTGTTGGACCAATTTGTGAAACTAGTGATATTTTCGTAAAAGACTTAAAAGTTAAAAAAAAAATAAAAAAAAATGACTTAGTAATTATATGTTCGACTGGAGCATATGGATCATGTATGTCGTCTAATTATAATTTAAGAGGTGAAGCAAAGGAAGTTTTTGTAAAAAAAAATAAAGTGGTAACGAGTATTTAAAAAATTTAATGAAAGAAATTATTAATATAAGTCAAGTTTCATTAGGTTATAAAGATAAAGAACTCTTAAAGGTAAATTTTAAAATTTACAAGGGTGATTTTTGTATTATTTCAGGTAACAATGCGACTGGAAAGTCGCTGTTACTAAAACTTTTATATATGAAAATTCTTCCTAAAAAAGGCAACATATTTTTATTTGGCAAAAAGATAGATGAGAAAAGTAAGAATCAAATTCTTGATTATAGAAAAAATATTGGAGTCATCTTACATGATGATACTTTGATTCCTTTTTTTACAGTTTATCAAAATATTGAACTTTCAAGTGAAATTCAGAATTCTAAAAAAGATTTTCTTAAAAGAATCAATGAAATCTTAAACTGGCTTGATTTAACTAAAATTAAGAATTCGTACATAAATCAATTATCAAGTGGTGAAAGGCAAAAAGTTTCAATAGCAAGAGCTTTAATAAATAATCCAAGTATAATAATTGCCGATCAACCTGAATCATATCTAGACCAAGAGACATCTAAAAAACTATTTTTTTTATTTAACTCAATTAACAAACTTGGGACAACTATTATTCTATCAACTAATAAACCTTTAAATAACTCAGAAAACTGTAGAATTATTGAATTAAAGTAAATGAAAAAAATAATTAACATAAATTTTAATCAAGTTTTAAAAAAAATTTTTTTTAATGAAGATGAAAAATTCTTTCACGCGTTATCTTTTATAATCATAAGTTTAATAGCAATTCATGTAAGTCTTTATTTTAATTTTTATAAATTTTCTAGTAGTTGGATGAAAAATGAATCGAAGAAAATAACCTATATTATCAGTCCAAAAGAGAATGAAAAAACAATTCCATTATCAATCAATGAAAATATCGTTAACCTTATCACAGAAAATAGTTTAATAGAAAAATACAGAATTTTAGACAAACAAACAATCAAAGATAGATTGGGCTTGGAAAATCTTAATGAATTTTCTGGTATTGGAATGCCCTTAATTTTTCAAATAGAATTTAGTAGTGAAGATGATTTATTAGTTTTACCAGGTCTTGAGGAAATAGTAGAGGATAGAATTTTTGAGGAATACCAACACAAGGATGAAATTTATGAAGTTTCTATAATTATAAATAGGATAAAATTTTTTATTTTTTTCATGCTTGTATTAGTGAGTATTTTGTTTGCTTTTCTAATTTTAACTGTTACGAAAGCTACATTAGTTGCAAACTTTAAATTTCTTGAAATGCTTCAAATAATTGGTGCAAATAGTTTAGATATGGCACGGAGTATTTCTTATGAAGTGATTAAAAAAATTTTACCTGGAGCAATTTTAAGTATTATTTTTGTTTTTATAATTTCTACTATTATTTTAAAAATTTTTGGATCTAATTTATATTTTTCTGACTACTCAACCGTAATAGATACTAATTTAAAAAACTTTCTCTTATTAATTTCTTTTCTTATAATATTTTTAGTTTTATTGTTAATTTATTTAACAGGATATTTATTCTATTTTTTTGAAAAAAGGTTTTTTGATAAAATTTAAAAAAATCTCACTATTTTTTTTTCTTGCTATTTTAGCAAGCTTTATATGGTGGAATATTTTTCTATTCGATACTTTTCCCAAGAGATATTATTTAAAAGATAAATTTAAACCATCATTTGGAGTTGGCATTGTTGTTCTAACAGGGGGAAAAGGGAGAATAGAGAAGGGAATTGAACTTTTACAAAATGGATATGGTGAAAAACTATTTATTTCAAGTGTTTTTTCTCAAACTGATATTAAATCTAAGCTTGAGAAACATAATTATGGAAATTATTTATTTGAATGTTGTGTTAGTTTCGATAATAATGCCAAAAATACAAATGAAAATGTTTTGGAGGTTGAACGCTGGCTTGATAAAAATGAAGAAATTAGTAAATTAATCCTGGTAAGTTCATACTACCATCTTCCAAGAGCATTTATTGTAGTGAAAAAAAGATTACCAGAATTTGAAATTACAGCAGTGCCAGCAATTAATGATTTAGATTTTAGCTCTGACCTTGCTTTTCATATTAAGTTAATTTTTTTTGAATTTTTTAAAGTCTTATACACACTTCTAACCTACTTATGAGAATATTAAGAAGCTCTTTATTTTATATTATTTTTTATACTGGAACTTTTCTTTATTACTCTTTTTTTTCTCCTGTAAAATTTTTCACTACAAAATTCACTATATTTTTAGGAAGATTCTGGAGTAAATGCACAATTTACTTATCAAGGTGGATTCTAGGTATTAATTTTAGAGTCAAGGGAGTGAGTAACATTCCTAAAAACAAACCTTTCCTTTTGGTAAGTAATCATCAGTCAGCTTGGGAAACTTTTTTCTTTTCATATTATTTTAATTGCCCAGTGTTTATTTTAAAAAAAGAATTAAAAAGAATCCCAATTTTTTCTTTATATTTTAAGAAAATTGGTTTTATTTTTATTGACAGAGATAAAAAAACTCATTCTTTAAGACATGTAATTAAATCAATTTCTAATCAAAAAAGATTAGGTAAAAAAATTTTTGTGATTTTTCCAGAAGGTACCAGAGTTGAACCCAATGAAAATAAGGAAATTAATCTAGGTTTTTTTGCAATACATAAAGTTTTAAATCTCCCAATTTTACCGCTTAGACATAATTCAGGTTTTTTTTGGAGAAATAAAAAATTTACAAAGGATAAAGGTTTAATAAATGTCGAAATTTTTCCATTAGTCAAAAAGTTAAAAAATAAAGAAGCAGCTAAAAAAGAAATTGACAGAATATTTAAAAAATGATGATCAAAATTTCTTTTCAACTTGAAGAATTTCTTTCCTAATTTTTTTCGTCTTCTTTAATAGCTTAATAATTTCTTGTTCGTCAGCTTTAACTATTAGATTTCTTAATTTGTTGAGATCATCATTAAAGCATTCAAGTGTTTTCAGAAGATATCTTTTGTTCTTTAAAAAAATATCAGACCACATTTTTGGATCCGAAGAACCAATTCGTGTAAAATCTCTAAAACCACCAGCAGAAAAATTTAAAAGATCTTTCTTTTTTTTTATACTTGTATTGAATGCTGTGCCAACTATTGTGAATGCTATTAAATGTGGAAGATGTGATGTAACTGACATAATTTGATCATGTTCTTCAGCTGTCATAATAGATATTTTCATGCCTATTCTCTTCCATAAATTTTCAATAATTTTTACATTAGGATCCTTCTTATTTTTTGGTGTCAAAATACACCATTTATTATTAAATAAATCAGAATCTGCATTTATAGCACCAGAAAATTCTGTTCCAGCTATCGGGTGACCGGGGATAAATTTACATTTTTTTTTTATAAGATTTAAAGTGGTTTTAAAAAAAATATTTTTTACAGAACCAACATCACTTATAATAGTACCCTTATTCGTAAATGGAATGACTTGCCGTATTATTTTATCAATTTGACTTACTGGAGTGCATATAAAAATAATACTACTATCAGAAATTGTTTCTCCAATTTCATTTGAAGCTATATCTATAGAACCATTTTTTATAGCATCTTTTAAATTAGAGGAAGATTTATCAATTCCAACTATTTTTTTAACCATATTTTTTTTTTTTAGCGCGAGTCCTAAAGAGGAACCAATAAGACCAGGTCCAATTATGGTAATTTTTTCAATTTTTTTTGTCATGGTATTAATTTTTCTTTACTAAAGCCTTAAGAACTTTAATAAAATAGTAAAGTTCTTCATTGGTACCAATTGATATACGAAAGTAATCTTTAAGACCATAATTATTTAATTCTCTAACAATAATTCTTTTCTTTAGGAGACCTTCTATTATTTTTTTTTTATTAAACTTTCTTTTGTCTACTTTTACCAATACAAAATTTGTATGTGTTTCAAACGCCTGTAATCCAATTTCATTTATAATTTTTGGTAACTTCTTCTGCCATTTAAGATTATGATCTATAGATTTTTTTAAAAATTTTTTATCACGTAATATTATGCTACCCATTGTTTGTGCAATTGAGTTGACATTAAAAGGCCCCCTTACTTTTTCCAAAAGATCAATTATTTCTTTGTTCGAATATGCCCATCCTAATCTTAATCCAGCTAGAGCGAAAATCTTTGAGAATGTTCTAGTAATTATTAAATTAGGAAATTTTCTTACCAGATCTAAACCATCAGTGTAATTTTTGTCAACAATAAATTCTGAATAAGCACCATCTAAAACAAGAATTATATTTTTTGGAATCTTATTTATAAAATATTCAAGTTCATCTCTAAATATAATTGATCCAGTTGGATTGTTTGGATTTGCTAGGAAAATTAAATTTGTTTTATTTGAAATTTTTTTTAAAATATTATCACAACTAATTGAAACCCCATTTGATTTGGCTATTATAACTTCTGCTCCTGCCGCTCTAGAAATAATTGGGTAATATATAAAACCAAATTCGTTGCATATTACTTCACCTTTTTCTCTTGCAAATGTTTGACAAATAACAGATAAAATATCATCAGATCCGTTTCCACAAATAATTTGGTTGGAATTTAATTTAAATACTTCCGAGATAGTTTTTTTTAATAATCTAGAATCTCCGTCAGGATAAAGATTACTTTTTTCTAACACAATTTTTAGTTTTGAAAATAAAGATTTAGGTAATTTAAAAGGTGACTCATTAGATGATAGTTTGATTATTTTTTTATTTCCTAATATTTTTGATTCTCCAGGGATATATTTTGAAATCTTATTTATTGAGGGTTTTACAAGATTTTGAATTCTTTGTTTTTTCATTGTATATGATATTAGCAAATAAATTTATTTTGACTACTTTCTCAACATAGTTATGATGCGTTTTAAGTCAATCATATTAAAAAAATTATGAAAAATTTTGAGAGTAAAAAAATAGTTCTTAAAGAATCAATAAAACTTGACTCTGGGAAACTTTTACAAAAATGCGAATTGGCATATATGACTTATGGTAGATTGAATAAAAATAAATCTAATGCAATATTAGTTTGTCATGCGCTAACAGGAGATCAATACTGTTCTGGAAAAAATCCCATAACAAAAAGAGACGGTTGGTGGAATATTTTAATTGGTCCTGGAAAAGTAATAGATACAAATGTCTTTTATGTTATTTGTACAAATGTTTTAGGAGGATGTATGGGAAGCTCAGGGCCATCGTCATTTAATCCAAAAACAAAAAAACCATATGGTCTTTCTTTTCCAGTAATCACGATTAGTGATATGGTAAGGGCTCAGGAAAAATTAATTAGAGTTTTGGGAATAAAAAAACTATTTGCAGTTGTTGGAGGATCAATGGGAGGTATGCAAACCTTAGAATGGGGAGCTAAATTTAGTAACAGAGTAAATGCAATTATTCCTATAGCAACTTCTTATCGTCATTCCGCACAAAATATAGCATTTCATGAAATAGGTAGACAAGCAATTATGGCTGATCCTCATTGGTTTAAAGGAAATTACTATAAAAAAAATAATTACCCAAAAAGAGGCTTAGCAGTTGCTAGAATGATTGCACACATAACTTATCTCTCAGAGTCAGCATTGCAAAGAAAGTTTGGAAGAAATCTTCAAAATAAAAAATTTCTTTCATTTAATTTTAATACCGAGTTTCAAATTGAAAGTTATTTAAAACATCAAGGAATATCTTTTGTAGAAAGGTTTGATGCAAACAGCTATTTATATATAACAAAAGCAATGGATTATTTTGATTTGTCTATCAACAAAGGAGGACTTGCAAAGATTTTTAGCAATAGCAATGTGAAATTTTGTTTTTTTTCTTTTACATCAGATTGGCTTTTTCCAACCTCAGAGACAAAAACAATTATTAGATCATTGAATAGTTCTAGCGCAATGGTAAGTTTTGTAGAAATTAAAACTGACAAAGGACATGATGCATTTTTACTAAAAGAACCTGAGTTTCATTCAATTTTAAAAGGTTTTTTAGATGGACAAATGAAAATTATGAAACTATGAAGAATAATTTAAGAAATGATTTATCTGTTATAGCTAAGCTTATTCAAAAAGAAGAAAAAGTTTTAGATGTTGGATGTGGAGATGGTAAACTACTCGATTTTTTGTCAAGGACTAAAAATGTTAATTGCAGAGGAATTGAGCTAAAACAAAATGGTGTTAATCAATGTGTAAAGAAAGGTTTGTCTGTTATTCAAGGAGATGCAAATTTTGATTTAAGTGATTACCCGTCTAATGCTTTTTCAACTGTAATTCTTAGTCAAACAATTCAAGCTATGATATACCCTGACAAGGTTATAAACAATTTAATTAGAATAGGAAAAAGAGCTATTATATCTTTCCCAAATTTTGGATTCTGGAAAGTTAGAAAAGATTTTTTATGTAATGGTCTTATGCCAAAAAATAAAATCCTTCCTTTTGAATGGTTTGATACACCAAATATCCATCTTTGTTCTTGCGATGATTTTGTTAATTTTTGTAAAAATAAAAGAATAAAAATAAATAATTTCATTCTTTTAAATGAGAATGGATTTGAAATGAAATGTAATTTTTTGAAAAATTTATTGGCCTACCAGGTTGTATTTTGTATTTCTAAGAAAAATTAAAATAAAATGATTGAAACCACTATAATACCAATATTAAATGACAATTATACGTATCTAATCAAAGATAAAAAAACTGATATTTATGCTCTTGTTGACCCTGCAGATGCAAAACCATTAATTTCTATATTAGAAAAAAAAAAAAAACATTTAGACTTCATTTTAATTACTCACCATCATCATGATCATGTTGGAGGAAACTGTGAATTAAAAAAGAAATTTCCAAAATGTAAAATAATTGGAAATTTTTATGATAAAGAAAGAATCCCAGAAATTGATATTACGTTAAAACCAGGAGAAATGTTTTTTATTGGTAATTCTCAATTTGAAGTTCTTGACCTTCCAGGTCACACGATTGGTCATATTGGTTTCTATTTTAAGAGAGATGATTCTTTATTTTGTGGGGATACATTATTTTCAATTGGATGTGGGAGATTGTTTGAAGGAACAGCGGATCAGATGGCAAAATCTTTACTCGAAATAAAATCTTTGCCAGATTCTACAAAAATTTTTTGTGGTCACGAATACACAGAATCAAATGCAAATTTTGCAAAAAAATTGGACATGAAATGTCCATCACTAAAAAAAAAAATATTAGATATAAAACAAAAAAGAAAAAATGACAAACCTACTATTCCTTCATTATTAGCTGAAGAAAAAAAACTTAATCCATTTCTGAAATTTAACGAAAAAGAATATTTTAAAAAGCTTGGCTTTGAATTTAGATCAGACAAAGAAAATTTCAAATTTTTGAGAAAAATGAAGGATGAATTTTAATCCATCCAAAGTCCACCGTTTATTGAAATTGTAGAACCATTTATGTAACTTCCCTTCTCAGAAGTTAAATAACAAACCATTTCAGCAATTTCTTCCGAATTTCCAAGTCTTTTATTTGGTATAGTATCAATTATTTTATTTAAAATGTCCTCCCGTATTGCAGCAACCATTTCAGTATTTATGTAACCAGGACAAATCACGTTTGAGGTTATACCTTTTGATGCACTTTCTAAAGCAAGTGATTTTGAAAACCCTAATATTGCAGATTTTGTAGCAGAGTAATTAGTTTGTCCAAATTGTCCCTTTTGTCCATTTACTGAGGATATATGTATAATTCTCCCATAATTTTTTTCTCTCATTTTATTAATAACTAATGATGTCATATTAAAAATGGAATTTAAATTTACATCAATCACTTTTGTCCAGTTTTCTAGAGGCATTTTATGAAGTGGAGCATCTTTCGTAATACCAGCATTGTTTACTAGGATGTCTATATTTTCGAATTCAGAATATATTTTCTCCACATTTTTTTTACACTCCTCATATTTACTTACATCCCATTTCATTACTTTAATACCTGTTTTATCACTAAAATTTGTAGCTGCATCTTCATTACTTGCATAATTAGCAATAACATTTAGACCCTGTTCTTTAAGCTTGATTGAAATTGACTCACCAATACCTCTAGTTCCGCCAGTTACAATAGCAGTTTTACTCATGTTATATCCTTTCAATACACATAGCTATTCCTTGCCCTCCACCTATGCAAAGTGTAGCTATTCCTTTTTGTTTGTTTTGTCTAATCATCTCATAAATTAATGTAACTAAAATTCTGGATCCAGATGCACCAATTGGATGCCCTAATGCAATTGCCCCTCCATTTACATTAACTTTTTCCATCGGCCATCCAAGCTCATTTGAAACTGCGATTGATTGTGCTGCAAATGCTTCATTAGCTTCAATTAAATCTAATTCTTCCAACTTCCAATTTGCTAAACTTAATGCTTTTTTTACTGCTGGAACAGGTCCTATTCCCATTATTGAAGGATCCACTCCAACAGATGCCCATGATTTTATTCTTACTAGTGGTTTAATATTCATATCTGAGGCTTTCTTTTCTGTCATCATCAATACAACTGCAGAACCATCGTTAAGCCCGGATGCATTTCCTGCTGAAACAGTACCGTCATTTTTAAATACTGGTTTCAAGGCATTGATTTTATCAAATGTTGTTCCATGTCTTGGAAATTCATCGTTCTCAAATACAATTTCTTCTTTTTTCTTTTTTATCTTAACTTGAACTATTTCTTCTTTAAAAAAACCCTTCTTTTGAGCATTTTCTGCTTTATTTTGAGAATTTGTAGCAAATTCATCTTGCTCATTTTTCGTAATCTTATATTTCTCTGCAATATTTTCAGCAGTTGTACCCATATGATAATTATTCATTGCGCACCATAAACCATCAACAATCATGCTATCTTTTAACTTACCGTCGCCCATCTTAAGACCGTTTCTTATATTAATAGTATGATGAGCATTACTCATAGATTCTTGGCCTCCAGCAATAACAATCTCAGATTGATCAGTCATAATTGATTGAGCTCCAAGTGAAATTGCTCTTAATCCTGAACCACAAACTTGATTTATTGTTAAAGCACTTTTTTCAATTGGTATTTCAGAGAGAATTGCTGTTTGTCTTGCTGGATTTTGGCCTGAACCTCCAGATAAAACTTGACCTAAAATAACTTCATCAATATGTTGTTTTTTTATTCCACATTGATCAATTACAGCATCAACGCAAAATTTTCCAAGTTCATGAGATGAAAAATCAGACAAACTGCCCATGAATTTTCCAATCGGGGTTCTTTTAGCTGCGACAATTACAATATCAGACATATACATATGCTCTATGAATTTTGAAAGTTAACAAAAAAAAAGATTTATAACAATACATTTTACTTAAATATAAAATTTTCTTAAATAGTTCTTTCATTATTTGTTTGTAAGTTGTATAAAACATTTCATTGATTTGGAGTAATAATGTTTGCAATTTTTGAATTATTAGGTAAGCAATACAAAGTTTCAGTTGGTAGTTTTATTAAACTCCCAAAGCAGTCTTGTAAGAAAGATGATTCTATTGTTTTTGACAAAATTTTGTTTCTTAAGGACCAAAATGGTGGATTAATCGTTGGTTCCCCTAATGTTCAAAATGCTTTTGTTAAGGGAAAAGTTGTTGACCAAATTAGGGATAAAAAAATTATAGTTTTTAAGAAAAAAAGAAGGCATAATTACAGAAGAAAATTGGGACACAGACAAGACTTGACATTGATTAAAATATTAGAGATTGGCACTTCTAAATCGAATGTAGCTAAAAAGGATAGTAAATCAACTTTACAAAAAACTACAGAAAAGTTAGGTGATAATAATGGCTCATAAAAAAGCAGGTGGTAGCACCAGAAATGGAAGAGATAGTGCTGGAAGAAGACTTGGTGTAAAAAAATTTGGTGGTGAACAAGTAATCCCGGGTAATATAATTATTCGTCAAAGAGGAACTAAATATCATCCTGGAAAAAATGTTTCTATTGGTAAAGATCATACGATTTTTGCTATTAAAGAAGGATTCGTTTCTTTTAAAAAGAAAGCTCTTGGAAGATCTTTTGTTGAGGTGGTTGAAAAAAAATAAATTTCGTATTCTGTAATGGACTACTATGAAATTTCTTGACGAAGCAAAAATTTTTATCAAAGCTGGTAATGGTGGATCCGGTTGTGCAAGCTTTAGAAAAGAAAAATATATTG
>MDTD01042968.1_pt1 | contig 18778 bp, 15 predicted proteins | sample 811221 | NCBI WGS metagenome assembly MDTD01 (sample SAMN05326646, study PRJNA326480) | marine metagenome | isolation source: seawater | place: Pacific Ocean: South West | collected 2011 | reverse complement strand
CTGATCGAAGGGCCGGCCGAGCCCCGCGTGGCCCACTCGGTCGCTTCCGAGCCCACTGTCGCCCGCGCGGACATCACCGATCGCAACGGCGTCATCCTTGCGACCAGCCTGCCGACACGCTCTCTCTACGCCGATCCGGCCCTGATCCTAGATCCCGACAACGCCGCCGACCGTCTGGCGGCCGTCCTGCCGGAGCTGGATCCGGTGGATCTCCGTGCCAAGCTCGCCAAGCGATCCCGCTTCGTCTGGATCAAGCGCAATCTGACTCCGCGCCAGCAGGCGGCGGTGAATGCGCTCGGCGTGCCGGGCTTCGCTTTCGTCCGCGAAGAGCGTCGTGTCTATCCGCATGGTGCGCTCACCGCCCATGTCGTCGGCTTTACCGGGGTCGACAACCGCGGACTCGCCGGGGTGGAGCGTCATTTCGACCAGCAGCTTCGCAGCGGGCCGGTCACGCTCTCGCTCGACATTCGTGTGCAGCACATCGTCCGCGACGCCCTGTCCAAGTCGGTCGCAACCTTCCAGGCCGTGGGCGGCAGCGCCCTGGTGATGGATGTCCGGACCGGCGAGCTTCTGTCGATGGTGAGCCTGCCCGACTTCGATCCGCATGAGCCGGCACGCGCCTCCGACGATCAGCGGTTCAATCGCAACACGCTCGGCGTCTACGAGATGGGCTCGACCTTCAAGGTGTTCACGGCGGCGATGGCGCTGGATGCCGGGGTCGTCACCGTCAACGGCGGGTACGACGCCTCCGAGCCGCTCAAGGTATCGCGCTTCACCATTCGCGACTATCACGCCAAGAACCGGTGGCTGTCGGTACCGGAGATCCTGCTCTATTCGTCGAACATCGGCGCCGCCAAGATGGCGATGGCGGTGGGCGGCGAACGCCAGCAGCGTTTTTTTGATTCCTTGGGTCTCACCAGACCGCTGTCGGTCGAACTGTCCGAAATCGGGAATCCGATGACCCCCGCCAAGTGGCGGGAGATCAATGTGGTCACCGCGGCCTACGGCCATGGGATCGCCGTGACGCCGCTGCATCTGGCCGCCGGTGTCGCGGCAGTGGTGAACGGCGGCGAGCTGCATCCGGCGACCCTGGTGAAGCACGAAACGGGGGTTCCCGTTCCTGGTGAGCGCGTGATCAGCGCCGAAACCTCGTCGCTGATGCGGGCGATGCTGCGTCTGGTCGTCGCCGAAGGCACCGGCCGAAAGGCCGACGCCCCTGGCTACTACGTCGGCGGCAAGACCGGGACGGCCGAGAAGTCCGTGAACGGTCACTATGCCCGCAAGGCGCTGATCTCGTCCTTCGTCGGCATGTTCCCCAGCGACAACCCGCGCTATCTCGTGCTGGCCATGCTCGACGAGCCGCACGGCACCAAGGAGACCTTTGGATACGCCACCGGCGGGTGGACCGCGGCGCCGGTCGTGGGCGAGGTGGTCTCGCGCATCGGCCCGATGCTGGGCGTCGTGCCGCGCGAAACCGGCGGCGAACCCGAGCAGACCATGCTCATCAAGGTCCGCAATGACGAAGCGGCTCATTGACCTGATCGGCGGACCCGACATGCAGGCGGCGCGCAATATCAGGGATGTCGAGATCACCGGACTCACCGCCGATTCCCGCGCGGTGGTCACCGGCGATCTGTTCGCCGCCCTTAAGGGGGCGAAGAGCGACGGCGTCGCCCATATCCCGGAGGCGCTCGACCGCGGTGCTGCCGCCCTGCTTGTTGCGAGCGACGCCATCAACCGGATGGCGGAAGTCGGCGTGCCGGTGGTTGCGGACGACAATCCGCGTCGTGCCTTCGCTTTGATGGCAGCACGCTTCTATGTCGAGCAGCCGGAAACGATCGTCGCGGTGACCGGCACCAACGGGAAGTCCTCGGTCGCCGGGTTCGCCCGCCAGCTCTGGGCGCGGATGGGCCTCAAGTCGGCGAGCATCGGGACTCTTGGTCTCGAAGCCCCCGGTCGCAACGGCGGTCCGTCGCTCACCACGCCCGACCCGGTTTCGCTGCACCGGATGCTGGCCGAGATGAAGGCCGGCGGGGTCGAGCATGTCGCCATCGAAGCGTCGAGCCATGGCCTTCATCAATGCCGGCTGGACGGTGTGCGGCTGAAGGCGGCCGCCTTCACCAACCTGACCCGCGACCATCTCGATTATCACGCTACCGTCGAGGACTATCTGGCCGCCAAGGCGCGCCTGTTCGACACAGTGCTGCCGGAAGGCGGCACGGCCGTCCTTAATGCCGACGTGCCCGAGTACGAGGCACTGGCCGCGATCTGCAAGCGCCGCCGCATTTCCGTGCTCGGCTATGGTCGGGGCAGTGACGGGCGCCGGCCGGCCCTTCGGGTGGTCGGGCGCAAGCACACACCCGAAGGCCAGCGCCTGACGATCGCCGTCGAAGGACGGGTCTACGTCGTCGACACACCGCTGGTGGGCGACTTCCAGGCGGCGAACATCCTGTGCGCGCTGGGTCTGGTCATCGCTTCCGGCGGCGACGCCACCAAGGCGGTCGAGGCGATTCCGCTGCTCAAAGGTGTCCGCGGCCGGCTGGAGCGGGTGGCGACGATGCCGTCAGGCGCGACGGTATTCGTCGACTACGCCCATACCCCCGACGCGCTGGAGAACGTGCTGCGGGCCATGCGGCCGGCGGTCCACGGCAAGCTGTGGGTGGTCTTCGGCTGCGGTGGCGACCGCGATCCCGGCAAGCGCCCGATCATGGGTGAGATCGCCCAGCGCCTCGCTGACCGGGTGATCGTCACCGACGACAATCCCCGAAGTGAAGACCCGGCGGCCATCCGTCAGGCGATCCTTGCCGGTTGCCCTGAGGCCGAGGAGATCGGCGACCGCATGGCGGCGATTGCCGAGACCATCCGCCGTCTCCGTCGCGGCGACATCCTGGTCGTTGCCGGCAAGGGGCACGAACAGGGGCAGGAGATCGCGGGCCGCAAGCTCCCCTTCGACGACGCGACCGTCGCGCGCGAGGCGGCCGTCCTTCTCGGTGGGGAGGGGCAGTGACTGACGGCACGGTCTGGACATCGGCGGACGTGGCTGCGGCGACCGGCGGGCGGGCCGTCGGCCGCTGGGCGACGACCGGCGTGTCGATCGACAGCCGGGCGATCGATCCGGGCGACCTGTTCGTGGCGCTTCAGGGCGAACGGTCCGACGGCAACGCCTATGCGGGCGATGCCCTGCGCCGTGGTGCGGCGGCAGCGATGGTCTCGCGCGCCGACGCCTTGCCGAAGACCGCGCCGGGGATCGTCGTCTACGACACCCAGCGGGCGCTCGAAGATCTCGGCCGCGCCGGGCGGGCGCGGAGCAGCGCCAAGGTGGTTGCGGTCACCGGCAGCGTCGGCAAGACCGGCACCAAGGAAATGCTGGGCCTGGCGCTCGGCGCACTCGGACCTACGGCCTACAGCGTCAGGAGTTTCAATAACCATATCGGCGTGCCGCTGACCCTGGCGCGGCTTCCCAAGGACTGTGCCTTCGCGGTTTGCGAGATCGGCATGAACCATCCGGGCGAGATCGACGCGCTGACCCGTCAGGTGCGCCCGCATGTCGCCATCATCACGACGGTTGAGCCGGCGCATCTCGCCTTCTTCCCGTCCGTTGAAGCCATCGCAGACGCCAAGGCGGAGATTTTCCACGGGATGGCCGGCGGGACCGCGATCCTCAACCGCGACAACGCCCATTTCGACCGTCTGGCCGCTGCGGCGCGGGCGTCGGGTGTTTCTCGCATCATCGCCTTCGGGGCCGACGAACGGGCCGACGTGCGCCTGACCAGCTATGAAACCGAAGCGGGCCGTAGCCTCGTCGAGGCGACGGTCGCGGGGAAGGCGGTCGCCTATGCCCTCGGGGTCGAAGGCCGGCATTGGGCGATGAACAGCTTGGCGGCCCTCGCCGCGGTCGACGCCCTCGGCGGTTCGGTCGAGGCGGCATCGCGGGCGCTGGTGAAGATGACGGCGCCCAAGGGGCGCGGCGCCCGCCACCGTCTGGATTGGACGGACGGGACGCTTCTTCTGATCGACGACAGCTACAACGCCAGCCCGGCCGCCATGCGGGCTGCCTTCACCGTCCTCGGGGCGGCCGAAGTCGGCGAAGGCGGCCGCCGGATCGCCGCGCTCGGCGACATGCGCGAGCTCGGTGCGACGAGCGCGGACCTTCATGCCGGATTGGCGGAAGCAATCATCGCCGCCGGGATCGACCTGGTCTTCACCGTCGGTCCGGAGATGGAAAACCTCCACGCGGCGCTGCCGGCCGAACGGCGCGGCAGCCACGCGGAGACGGCCGAGGCGCTGGCGCCGGTTCTCGTCGAGAGCCTGCGCGCCGGCGATGCCGTGTTGGTCAAGGGATCATTGACGACCCGCATGGGCGCGGTGGTCGAGGCTCTCCAGAAGGCGGGCCGGAAAGAGCCGTGTCGTCATGCTCTATAATCTCCTCTACCCCCTTTCCGACGATCTCACCGTCCTCAACCTGTTCCGGTATCTCACCTTCCGGACGGCGGGAGCGACGCTGACGGCGCTGGTGGTGAGCTTCGTCTTCGGGCCGATGTTCATCCGCTGGCTGCGGAGCCGCCAGGGCGCCGGCCAGCCGATCCGCCTCGACGGGCCGGAGAGCCATCTTCAGACCAAGCAGGGGACGCCCACCATGGGCGGCTTCCTGATCCTGCTCGCGGTCCTGCCCGGCACCATCATGTGGGCCGACCTCTCCAACATGTACGTCTGGGTGATCGTCCTGGTGACGCTGGGCTTCGGGGCGCTGGGCTTTGTCGACGATTATCGGAAGGTGACGCGCCGCCATCATCGCGGGGTGTCGGCGCGCGCCAAGCTGCTGGTCCAGTTCGCCATCGGCGGGCTGGCGACGTGGTGGATCATCGCGATCGCCGGCCAGCCGCTCGGCACCAGTCTCGCCGTGCCGTTCTTCAAGGACTTCCTGGTCGACCTCGGCTGGTTCTTCCTGCCCTTCGGCATGCTGGTCATGGTCGGCGCATCGAACGCGGTCAACCTGACCGACGGCCTCGACGGGTTGGCGATCGTCCCGATCATGATCGCCGCCGCTTGCCTCGGCCTGATCGCCTATCTGACCGGCAACGCCATCTTCGCCAACTACCTCCAGATCCACCACGTGCCGGGCGCGGGCGAGCTGGTGGTGTTCGGCGGCGCCTTGGTCGGGGCGAGCCTGGGTTTCCTGTGGTTCAACGCCCCACCGGCCATGGTGTTCATGGGCGACACGGGGTCGCTGTCGGCGGGCGGTGCGCTCGGCGCGGTCAGCGTCATCACCAAGCATGAGCTGGTGCTGTTCATCATCGGCGGCCTGTTCGTGCTGGAGGCCGTGTCGGTGATCGTTCAGGTGACCTCTTTCAAGCTCACCGGCCGGCGGGTGTTCAAGATGGCGCCCATCCACCACCACTTCGAGAAGCTGGGGTGGAAGGAGCCGACGATCGTTATCCGCTTCTGGATCATCGCCTCGATCCTGGCGCTGATCGGCCTGTCCACGCTGAAGCTGAGGTGACGCGATGATTCCCGTCACCGCTTTCGCTGACAGGACCGTCGCCGTGTTCGGACTGGGCCGCTCGGGTCTCTCGGCCGGCCGTGCGCTCCTGGCCGGAGGCTCGACCGTGCTGGCCTGGGACGACGATCCCGCCAAGTGCGAGGCTGGCCGCGCTCTGGGCTTGTCCATCGCCGCGCCCGCCGACTGGGACTGGTCGTCGGTCGAGGCCCTCGTCCTGAGCCCCGGCGTTCCGCTCGATCATCCGAAACCTCATCCGGTCGTCGATCTCGCCCGTGCTGCCGGCTGCGAAGTTCTCGGCGATGTCGAACTGCTGGCCCGGACCATGTCGGATGCGCGCTATGTCGGCATCACCGGCACCAACGGCAAATCGACGACCACGGCGCTGATCAGCCATCTGCTGGACGCCGGCGGTTTCGACGTGCAGGTCGGCGGGAATCTCGGCACGCCGGTTCTGGATCTCGAGCCGCTGGGCTCCGGCGGAATCTACGTCCTGGAAATGTCGTCCTACCAGCTCGACCTGCTGCATGAGCTGGTCTTCGACGTGGCGGTCTTCCTCAACGTTTCGCCGGACCATCTCGACCGCCATGGCGGCCTCGACGGCTATGTGGCGGCCAAGAAGCGGATCTTCCACGGCCAGACGGATGGGCAGAGCGCCGTGGTCGGCATCGACGACCCGGTCTCGGCGGGGATCCGCGATACCCTGGTCGCCGACGGGCGGCGGGTGGTTTCGATTTCCGCCAAAGATGCGGTGGCCGGGGGCGTCTATGCCGAGGACGGCGCACTGGTCGATGCCCTCGACGGGGCGGCCGAGACCATCTGCGACCTGGGCACGGTCCGTACCTTGCCGGGCAGCCACAATCACCAGAACATCGCTGCCGCGTTCGCGACGGTCCGCCTGCTCGGCATGCCCGCCGCGGCCGCGGTCCGGGCGCTGAAGAAGTTCGCCGGCCTGCCGCACCGTCTGGAGCAGGTGGCCGAGATCGATGGCGTCCGCTACGTCAACGACAGCAAGGCGACGAATGTCGAGGCGGCATCCCATGCGCTCGCCGCCTACGACGCGATCTACTGGATCGCGGGCGGACGGGCGAAGGGGGATTCCCTCGCGCCGCTCGACCCGCTGCTGCCCCATGTCCGCCACGCCTATCTGATCGGCGAGGCAGCGCCGACTTTCGCCAAGGACCTCGACGGCAAGGTGGCGGTGACCCTGAGTGGCACCCTGTCCGCCGCCGTCCACGCCGCGAGCGCCGCGGCGGCGGAGGTGCGCGAAGACGAGCCGGTGGTGCTGTTGTCGCCCGCCTGTGCCTCCTTCGACCAGTTCGCGAATTTCGAGGCCCGCGGCGAGGCCTTCAAGGCGTTGGTGCTGATGCTGCCCGGCCGCGACCGTGCTTATGGTCCGCCGTCGCCCGACCGCTATGCCGGAGACGCCGCATGATCGTCGTCCCGCGCACGGATACCAGCCTGCTCGGCCGGTGGTGGTGGACCGTCGATCGCTGGAGCTTCGGCGCGCTTCTGCTTCTCGCGGGGCTTGGCGCGGTGATGGTGATGGCGGCCAGTCCGGCGGTCGCCGAGCGCATCGGCCTCGATTCGTTTTTCCTCGCCAAGCGCCACCTGATGATGCTGGTGCCGGCGACGTTCCTGATGATGGCGACGTCGCTGCTGGCGCCGAAGGGCGTTCGGCGCCTCGCCGTCGTGGTGTTCGTCCTCGCCACGATCGGTATGGTCACCACGCTGTTCGTCGGCGACGAGATCAAGGGCGCGCGGCGCTGGGTCGGCATTGCCGGTTTCTCGCTGCAACCGTCCGAGTTCATCCGTCCGGCTTTCGCCGTGGTGACGGCATGGCTGCTCGCGCTCCAGCGGGTGAACGGGGTGCGTTGGGGCGATCCGGCCGCGATCGGTCTCTATGCTCTGGTGATCGGTCTCCTGATCCTTCAGCCCGATTTCGGCATGTCGGTGGCCGTCACCGGGGTGTGGGTGGCGCAGTATTTCGTCGCCGGACTGCCGATGATCCTGGTGGTGGGTTTTGCCGTGGCCGGGGTTGCGGGCCTTGGGCTCGGCTACACCTTTCTGCCCCACGTCCAGAGCCGTATCGACCGCTTCCTCGATCCGGCGTCGGGCGACAGCTATCAGATCGACACCGCCCTCAGCGCCTTTCGCCATGGCGGGCTGTGGGGAACGGGTCCCGGCGAGGGCGTGGTGAAAGCGCTGCTGCCGGACGCCCATGCCGACTTCATCTTCGCCGTGATCGGCGAGGAGTTCGGGCTGGTGGTCTGTCTGTTGATCGTCGGACTGTTCGCTTTCGTCGTGCTGCGCGGCCTCGCTCGGCTGACCGAAGAGAACAGCCTGTTCGTGATGCTGGCTGCCGCCGGCCTGCTGGCGCAGTTCGGCCTTCAGGCGCTCATCAACATCGGCGTCGCCTTGCATCTGCTGCCGACCAAGGGCAGCACCCTGCCGTTCATTTCCTATGGCGGGTCGTCGGTGCTCGCCCTGGCGCTGGGCATGGGCATGCTCCTGGCGCTCAGCCGTCGCCAGCCGGGCGGCAAGGAGGTGCTGTGACCACGGCACCGATCGTCATCGCCGCCGGCGGCACCGGCGGTCATGTGTTCCCGGCTCAGGCGTTGGCGCACAGCCTTGCTGCCCGCGGCCGGACGCTCGCCTTCGTCACCGACCAGCGCGGCGGCGCCTTTGACGAAGGCTGGCCGAAGGCCGAGGTCTTCACCCTGCGGTCGGGCGCGGTCGCCGGACGCGGACCGCTCGCCCGGTTGAAGGGCCTGCTGGACGTCATGCGCGGTGCCCGTCAGGCGCAGAGCCTGTTCTCGCGGTTGAAGCCGGCCGCCGTCGTCGGTTTCGGCGGCTACCCGTCGGTGCCGCCGGTTCTCGCCGGAAGCCGTCTCGGTCGCCCGACCTTGATTCACGAAGCGAATGCGGTCCTGGGCCGCGCCAATCGCTTCCTCGCGCCGCGCGCGACCGCCATCGCCACCGCGTTTCCGCGCGCCGACGGGCTGAAGGCGGGGTTGCAGGGCAAGGTTACCGTGACCGGTAATCCGGTCCGACCGGCCGCGGTGGATGCCCGCGGCGTTCCTTACGCGGAGCCGAAAGCGGGCGGCGAATTCCGTCTCGTCGTCTTCGGCGGCAGCCTGGGGGCGACGGTATTCAGCCGTGTCGTTCCGGATGCGCTGGCGGCGCTTCCCGAAAACGTCCGCATGCGCCTCAAGGTCGTTCAGCAGTGCCGCATGGAGGACTACGCGGCGGCGCGGGACATTTACGAGCGGGCCGGGATCCACGCGGAGCTCGCCAGCTTCTTCGGTGACATGCCGGCGCGGATCGCGAACGCCCATCTGGTGGTCGCCCGCGCCGGGGCCTCGACGGTGGCCGAGCTAGCGGTGATCGGCCGGCCGGCGATCCTGGTGCCCTATCCGCACGCCATCGACGACCACCAGACGGTCAACGCCCATGCCCTCGCCACGGTCGGCGGCGGCTGGCCGATGGCGGAGAGCAGTTTCACGCCCGAGGCGGTGACGGCGATGGTCGGGGAACTGATCGAGGCCCCGGAGCGCTTGGCCGAGGTCGCGGCGGCGGCACGGTCTCTCGGGCGTCCCGACGCGGCCGAGCGTCTGGCCGACGTCGTCGAACGGATCGCGAGGGACGAGCCGTGAGAGAGATGCCCCTCGACATCGGCCCCATCCACTTCGTCGGCATCGGCGGCATCGGCATGAGCGGCATCGCCGAGGTCATGCGCAATCTGGGCTACCAGATCCAGGGCTCGGACATTGCCGAGAACGCCAATGTGGTGCGCCTTCGCGGGCTCGGCATCGACGTCAAAGTCGGCCATGACGCCGCCAATCTCGGTGCCGCCAAGGTGATCGTGATCTCTTCGGCGGTGAAGGCGTCCAACCCCGAGGTGGCGGCGGCGCGCGCGCGCATGCTGCCGGTGGTGCGGCGGGCCGAGATGCTGGCCGAGCTGATGCGCCTCAAATGGTCGATCGCCGTCGGCGGGACCCACGGAAAGACCACGACGACGTCGATGGTCGCGGCCCTATTGGACGCGGCCGGGCTCGACCCGACGGTCATCAACGGCGGCATCATCAACGCCTACGGCACCAACGCGCGCCTTGGCGCGGGCGACTGGATGGTCGTCGAGTCCGACGAATCGGACGGTAGTTTCGTACGTCTGCCGGCGACGATCGCGGTGGTCACCAACATCGATCCCGAGCATCTGGATTTCTACGGCGACTTCGACCATCTGCGCGCCGCCTTCCAGACCTTCGTCGAGAACATCCCGTTCTACGGCTTCGCCGCGGTCTGCATCGACCATCCGGAAGTCCAGGCGATGATCGGACGAATCAGCGACCGCCGCGTCATCACGTATGGGATGAGCCCCCAGGCGGATATCCGCGGCGTGAACATCCGGGTCGAGGAAACGGCCTGGTGTTACGACACCGTCGTCACCGACCGCACCACCGGCCGGCGCCGGGTGATCGAAGACCTGCGTCTGCGCATGCCGGGCGAGCACAACCTGATGAACTCGCTGGTCGTCGTCTCCATCGCCGAGGAAATGCATATCCCTGAGACGGTGGTCCGCGAGGCGCTATGGAGCTTCAGCGGGGTCAAACGGCGCTTCTCGAAGACCGGTGAAGCCGGCGGCGTCACGGTCATCGACGACTACGGCCACCATCCGGTGGAGATCGCCGCCGTTCTGAAGGCGGCGCGCGCGCAGTCCGCCGGTCGCGTCGTCGCCGTGGTGCAGCCGCATCGCTACAGTCGGCTCAAGAACCTGTTCGAGGAATTCTGCAGCTGCTTCAACGATGCCGACACGGTGATCGTCGCCGACGTCTATCCGGCCGGCGAATCGCCGATCGCCGGAGTCGATCGCGACGCGCTGGTCGAGGGGCTGCGGGCACGCGGGCATCGCTCGGTCGTTCCGCTGGCGCGTCCGGAGGATCTGGCCGGCGTCGTGCACGGGATCGCCAAGTCCGGCGACATGGTGGTCTGTCTGGGTGCCGGCAACATCACGGCCTGGGCCCAGAGCCTGCCCGATGCGCTGAATGAGCTGGAGGCGCGGGTATGATGGCCGCGCAGCGCAAGGAAGTGTCCCTCATCGACCGCCTGCCACCGGTCCGCGGGCGTCTGCGCGAGAACGTGCCGCTGGCGCCGATGACCTGGTTCCGGGTCGGCGGCCCGGCCGACGTCCTGTTCACGCCGGAGGACGAAGACGACCTTGCCGCGTTCCTGGCCGGGGTGCCCAAGGACGTGCCGGTGACGGTTCTCGGCGTCGGTTCGAACCTTCTGGTCCGCGACGGCGGTATCGAAGGCGTGGTGATCCGCCTCGGACGTGGCTTTACCCGGATCTTGGTCGAGGAAGACGAGAACGTGTTGTCGGTCGGCGCGCGCGCCCTCGACCTCACCGTCGCGCGCATGGCGTTCGAAGCGGCGATCGGCGGGCTGGAGTTCCTCGCCGGCATCCCGGGCACCATCGGCGGCGCATTGCGGATGAACGGCGGCGCCTATGGCCGCGAAATGGTCGACGTGCTGATAGAGGCGGATGCGCTGGATGCGGCCGGCGGCCGCCACCGGCTCTCGGCGGCGGAAATGGGATTCAGCTATCGGCATTCCGACGTTCCCGGCGACTGGGTGTTCGTCGGCGCCCGGCTGCAGGGGTACCGGGAGCGCCAGGACAAGATCGCCCAGCGCATCACCGACATCTCCTCCGCCCGCAGCGAGACCCAGCCGACGCGGGCTCGTACCGGCGGCAGCACCTTCACTAATCCGCCCGGCTCCAAGGCGTGGGAACTGATCGATCGGGCGGGCTGCCGCGGATTGCAGCATGGCGGGGCCATGGTGTCGGAGCAGCACTGCAACTTCCTGATCAACACCGGCTACGCCACCGCCGCCGATATCGAGGCGCTGGGCGAAGACGTGCGGCGCCGTGTCCTTGCCGCCACCGGCGTCGAGCTTTCGTGGGAAATCCGCCGCATCGGCCGGCCGTTGCCGGCTGGGGGGCAACGGTGACGCGGCGGGTGGCGGTGCTTCTCGGCGGGCGCTCGGCCGAGCGCGAGGTCTCCCTGGTAAGCGGCCGGGCGGTTGCGGATGCTTTGCGCGGCCTTGGCCACGAGGTGACCGAGATCGATGTCGCCGAGGGCTTCCTGGCGCGCCTGCCGGCCCTCAAGGGGACGATCGACGTCGTCTTCAATGCGCTCCACGGCCGCTGGGGCGAGGACGGATGTGTTCAGGGGGCGTTGGAACTCGCGGAGATTCCGTACACCCATTCGGGCGTCGTCGCCTCGGCCGTGGCGATGGACAAGCCGATGGCGAGGGTGCTGTTCGCGGCCTCCGGGATTCCCGTACCCGAAGGTGACGTGTTCGGTCGCGATGCCGTCCTCGCTGGTGATCCGATGCCGCGCCCCTATGTCGTCAAGCCGCTGAACGAAGGATCCAGCGTCGGCGTCCACATCGTCTTGCCGGGTTCGAACGGCCTGTCGCCGGACGAGCCATGGCCGTTCGGCGACCGCGTGCTCGTCGAACGCTACGTGCCGGGGCGCGAGGTCACCGTGGCGGTCATGGGCGACCGGGCGCTGGGCGCGCTCGAAATCCAGCCCGTGGGCAGCTTCTACGACTATGACGCCAAGTATACGGCGGGCCGGTCGCGGCATGTCGTGCCGGCCCCGATCGCGGAACGGGATTACGGTGAAGCGCTCCGACTGGCGCGGCTTGCCCACGACGTCCTCGGATGCCGTGGCGTGAGCCGCGCCGATTTCCGCCTCGACGATTCCGAAGGCGGACTCGGCCTTCGCCTGCTCGAAGTCAACACGCAGCCCGGCATGACGCCGCTGTCCCTGGTGCCCGAGATCGCCGCCTATGCGGGCATCGATTTCCCCGCTCTGGTCGACTGGATGGTGGAGGACGCGCTGTGTCGCAGCTGATCGCACGTCCCTCCGACCGGTGTCCGGCCGTCGGTTCAAAAACGAAGGCCAAGACCAAGCGGCCGGCGAAGGCAACCGCGCCGGCCCAGAAGCGTACGCCGCCCGTTCCGCGCCGCCGGCGGCCCGCGTTGCAGCGCTGGCTGCGCCGGGGAGCGATGGCGGCGAGCCTTCTTGCCGGGTTCGGCCTTGCCGGCGGGGTGGTGTCGCTCTGGCGGTCGGGGGTCGTCACCCGGACCGCCGAGGATGTCCGTGCGGCTTTCGTCGCCGCCAGTGTCGACGCCGGTCTCGCGGTGGGCGAGGTCGAGGTCGAAGGACGCGACAACACGCCCGCCGATGCCGTGCTCGATGCGGTCGGGGTTCGCCGCGGCGAGCCGCTGCTCGCAGTCGATATCGCTATGGCGTGCGAGCGGCTGGAAAAGATCGGTTGGGTCAAGAGCGCTGCCGTCGAACGGCGTTTTCCCGACACGATCCGGGTCCGGCTCGTCGAGCGGACACCGCTCGCGCTCTGGCAGCACGACGGCCGTATGGCGGTCGTCGACGCGGACGGAGCGATCGTGACCCGCGAGAATCTCGAACGTTTCAACCGCCTGCCGCTGATCGTCGGCGCCGACGCGCCAGCCCATGCGGCGGCGTTGCTCCGCACCCTCGATGCCGATCCGGTCCTGAAGGCGCGGGTATCGGCGGCGGTCCGTGTCGCCGGGCGACGGTGGAACCTTCGCACTGCCGAGGGGATCGACGTGAGCTTGCCGGAAATCGGCGTCGAAGCCGCCTGGGCCCGCCTCGGCAGTCTTCAGCGGCAGCATGGCATTCTCGACCGTGAGGTAACCGAGATCGACCTCAGGCTTCCCGACCGTCTCGCCGTCATGCCGGCCCCCGGCGCGACCATGCCGTCGCTGGCGGGAGCCGAGACATGAGGCGCGGTATGTCCAAGCCGCTCAGCGGGCCGATCGCCGCGCTCGACATCGGCAGCAACAAGATCTGCTGCTTCATCGCCGTCGACGATGGTGAGGGGGTGCTGCGGGTCACAGGGGTCGGCCATCAGGTCTCCAAGGGCATCCGCGCCGGCGCGGTGGTCGATATGGACGAGGCCGAAGCGACGATCCGGTCCGTGGTTCATGCCGCCGAATCGATGGCCGGCGAAACCATCCAGGGCGTGATCCTCAATCTCTCCGGGGGCTATCCCGCCTGCCACACGCTGGGCGTCCAGGTCGCGATCGACGGCCACGAGATCAGCGAGGCCGACATGCGCCGGGTCCTTGCCCAGACCGATGTGCCCGAAGAGCCGAACGGCCGCGCCGTGCTGCATGCGCTTCCCGTCGGCTATTCGATCGACGGCACCCGCGGCATCCGCGATCCGCGCGGCATGTTCGGCGAGCGGCTGGGCGTCGACATCCTGGTCGTGACGGCCACGACGGGCGTTCTGAGGAACCTCACCAACACCGTCTCGCGCTGTCACCTGGAGGTCGAGACGGTAGTCCTGTCGCCCTATGCCTCAGGCCTCGCGACCCTGGTCGATGACGAACTCAACCTGGGGGCTACCGTCGTCGATATGGGCGGCGGCACCACCACCATCGCGGCCTTCCTCGACGGCGAGGTGATCCACGTCGACAGCATTCCGGTGGGCGGCAGCCATGTGACCAGCGACATCGCCCGCGGACTGTCGACACCGATGATTCATGCCGAGCGGATGAAGACGCTCTACGGCTCGGCCATGGCGAGCCCGACCGACGAACGGCAGCTGATCGACGTGCCGCCGGTCGGCGAGACCGAGGCCGTGAGTCCCAACCACGTTCCGCGCTCGATGCTGATCGGCATCATCAAGCCGCGCATCGAGGAGACGCTGGAGCTGGTCAAGAAGCGGCTGGCCGACAGCGGCATCGCCAAGGTCGCCACCCAGCGCACGGTGCTGACCGGCGGCGCAAGCCAACTCGCCGGCCTTCGCGATGTCGCGACCCAGATTCTCGAAAGCCAGGTCCGTATCGGCCGGCCGTCGCGGTTGCGCGGGCTGGCGGACGCTACCGGCGGGCCGGCCTTCGCCACCTGCTCCGGGTTGCTCACCTACGCCGTTCGCGAACGCAACGAAATCGCCCTCCGGGGCCGTACCGAACTCAAGGGACCGGGGGGCCGGATAGGCCGCCTCGGGCAATGGCTCCGTGAAAACTTCTGACCGAGGACCACCGCCGATCCGGGTCCGACTGCGATCGGACCGACCACCGCCGCCTTCGTATCGACGCGCCTGACCAGACCGACTGCAAATTCAAGAGGGGACCATGACCATCAATCTCAGCGTGCCCAGCACCCACGAACTGAAGCCCAGAATCACCGTCATCGGCGTCGGTGGCGCCGGAGGCAACGCCGTCAACAACATGATCACGTCGCACCTGGAAGGCGTCGAGTTCTGCGCCGCCAACACCGACGCCCAGGCGCTGGCGCAGTCGCTGACCGAGCGTCGCATCCAGCTCGGCGCCAACCTGACCCGGGGCCTCGGTGCCGGAGCTCAGCCCGACATCGGCCGGGGCGCGGCCGAGGAAGCGCTCGACCATATCCTCGAGCACCTGCAGGGCGCCAACATGGTCTTCATCACCGCCGGCATGGGCGGCGGCACCGGCACCGGCGCCACCTCGGTGATCGCCCGCGCCGCCCGCGAGCAGGGCATCCTCACCGTCGGCGTGGTGACCAAGCCCTTCCAGTTCGAGGGCTCGCACCGCATGCGCATGGCCGAGGACGGGATTGGCGAGCTTCAGCAATACGTCGACACGCTGATCATCATCCCGAATCAGAACCTGTTCCGGATCGCCAACGAGAAGACCACCTTCGCCGACGCCTTCCGGCTGGCCGACGACGTGCTCTATTCGGGCGTTCGCGGCGTCACCGACCTCATGGTCATGCCGGGCCTGATCAACCTCGACTTCGCCGACGTCCGCTCGGTGATGAGCGAGATGGGCAAGGCGATGATGGGCACCGGCGAGGCCGAGGGCGACAAGCGCGCGCTCGATGCCGCCGAGGCCGCGATCCACAACCCGCTTCTCGACGACGTGTCGCTGAAGGGCGCGCGCGGCGTTCTGATCAACATCACCGGCGGCCCGGACATGACCCTTTACGAGGTCGACGAGGCCGCCAACCACATCCGCGACCAGGTCGATTCGGACGCCAACATCATCTTCGGGTCGACCTTCGACGAATCGATGGCCGGTCGTCTCCGGGTCTCGGTGGTCGCCACCGGTATCGAGAGCGAGGGCATGGCACCGCGGGCCGAGGTGAAGACCCGTCGTCCCGTGACCGAGGCGCCGGAAGTGGTCGAGGCGGCCGCCGCCCCGGCGGTCGAGGTCACCGAGGACGCGATCGGCGATGCCGCGGACTACGTTGCCGCGAGCCTGGAAGCCGAAGAGCCGGAACCCCAACTCACCGGCCTCGATCTTCAGGCGCCGGCGGCTCAGGAAGAGCCGGTCCGCCAGCAGGCGCCGTCGCTCGACATTCCTGTCCGCATCGCCGAGCGGAGCAGCATGCAGTGGGGCCGCGAGTCGCAGGCTTCGGCACCCCGGCAGGCCGCTGCGCCGGTGGCCAATCCCGAGTACCGGCCCAGCGCGACCGGTACTCAGACGGCTGCTCGCAGCCAGGCCGCGCCGGTGACGTCGGAGGCCGATGAAGGCGAACGGGAGAGCCTGTTCTGGCGTATCACCCGCTCGGCTCGGCCGCGTGCGGCGGCGCCGAAGCCGGAGGCACGGCCGGCGGTTTCCCGCGAGGTCGAGTCCCGTACGGAAGTCGACACGCTGGTCATGCCGCGTCGGGAAGAGGAAGATACCCTCGATATTCCGGCGTTCCTGCGTCGCCGGGACGGATGAGACGGGGGCGGATCGGACTTCGCGGTCCGATCCGCCATTCATGGGGGACTGGGCCGGCGACTCGCGGCGTCGACACGGATCGCCGAGCACGGATCGCACGCCGCAATAGGAAACAGCCGTAACATTCTGTAACAAACAGTGATTTGTGTGCTTTGGGGGCGCTTGCTAGAAGGTTACTGAGGCATGCTTTTCAAAGGCCGCATCCTTGGCAACGGATGCGGCGTCATCGAAGGGGGCACGCAGAGCATTGGGCGCAGTTCGGCAACGTACGATCAAGGACAGCATCGGCTGCACGGGAATCGGCCTTCATTCCGGTTCCAAGGTGTCGATGACTCTCTGCCCGGCGGAGCCCGATAGCGGCGTCGTCTTCGTTCGCAAGGACAAGCGCGGTCAGGAGGCGGAGGTCCAGGGTCGTTTCGACAATGTGTGCGATACGGCATTGGGGACGACTCTGCGCAATGAAGATGGCGTCAATGTGGCCACTGTGGAGCATTTATGCGCCGCTCTGTGGGGGGCCGGGATCGACAACGTCCGGATCGAGCTGAGCGGTCCGGAAGTGCCGATCATGGACGGCAGCGCCTATCCCTTCGTTTTCCTGATCGAATGCGCCGGTGTCGTCGAGCAGCCGGTTGCCCGCCGCTGGCTCCGGGTGCGGCGCCCGGTCGAGGTGGAGATCGGCAACAGTCGGCTTGCCGTCTATCCCAGTGAAATCTTTTCCGCCGATCTGGCGATCGAGTTCGACAACCGGGTGATCGACCGGCAGACCTACCGCTTCGCCGAGGGCGAGAGCGGCTTCAAGCGTGAGATCAGCCGAGCTCGGACCTTTGGCTTCGTCGAGGATGTCGAGCGGATGCATGCCGCCGGGCTGGCGCTGGGCGGATCGCTCGACAACGCCGTTGTGGTCGGTGACGACGGGGTCATCAACGAAGAGGGGCTTCGCTACCAGGACGAGTTCGTCCGCCACAAGCTCCTGGACTGCATCGGCGATTTCTTCCTGACTGGCCATCGGATGATCGGGCATGTCGAGGGCATCCGTCCCGGCCACCGCATCAACAACGAACTTCTGCGCGCCGTCTTCGCCGACGACAGCAACTGGTCGATGTCGGAACTCGACGATGCGGTCTTCAGCAAGGCCCAGGAACCCAGTCTCGCGATCGCCTGACCACCCCTCTGAAGCGGTCCGGTAAGCGCGTCGGTAGGCCCTCCGGTCAGGCCGAAGGGCGACGAAATCCTTTAAACGTCACGCACAAGCGCGTCGTCCTCCGTGAAGGCGGAGGACGACGCGCTTGTGCGTCCTCCCCGCTTCCCTATTCGTCCTCGGGCGGGGCGGTGACCACGATGAAGGTGAGGTCGGTGTTGCCGGTGTTGTAGAGCGCGTGCTCGACGCCGGGCGGAATGAAGATGGTCGTGTTCTCCCGGACGACCTGACGCGCGCCATCGGTCTCCATCAGGCCTTCGCCGGAGAGGATGTGGTAGACCTGCTCCTGGATCTTGTGGGTATGGGGGGCCACGTAGCCTTTGGGCTGATAGCAGGAGACGCGGAAGTCGATGATCCGGGCGCTCTCGTTCTCCGGGCGCACCAGGAGCTTCGAATAGGCGCCGAGAAAGTGACCCGGCAGGTCCTCCCACATCACCGCGGCCCCTTCGTGGATGACCGCCTTGCGCCCTGTCGTATCGTCCTGCGATGCCATGCGACTGTTTCCTCCCGTCGTTATCCTGCCGGCTGGCCGCATGATAGCCGCCCGGTGTCCCGGAAACAGCACCGTCGATGAGAACGGTCTCTAATCGGAGCGGTCTGTGCCCGGCGCATCGAGCCATCGCTGCATCAGGACGAGATCGAGCCATCGGCCGAATTTCCGTCCGACTTCAGGCATTAACCCGACCCGTTCGAAACCGAGCGACTCATGCAGTCTCAGGCTCGCTTCGTTCGCGGCGTCGATACCACCCACCATGACGTGGTGGCCGTCCGTTCGGGCGCGTTCGATGAGGGCGGCAAGCAGGTGCCGACCGACTCCTTGGCGCCGGGCGGTCTCCGCGACGTAAAGCGAATGCTCGATAGTGTGGCGGTATCCCGGCCAAGCCGACCGGAAGCCGCCATAGCTCGAGAACCCCAGCACCGCGCGGTCCCGCTCGGCGACGAGAACGGCGAATCCTGCCTCGGTCTTGGCGGCGAACCAATGCGCCTGATCGGCCTCGCTGCGCGGTTTGAAGTCGAAGGTCGCGGTGCTGCCGAGAACGGCCCGGTTATAGATGAGACGTACAGCTTCCTGATCGGCACCGGTGGCATCGCGCACCACCATGCCGGACCCGCCGGCCATTCGGCGTCGTCAGCCGACTGCGGCCTCGGGCTGCTCGGCTTCCTGAGGGTCCTTCAGCACGTAGCCGCGACCCCAAACGGTCTCGATGTAGTTCTCGCCGCCGGTCGCCTGCGACAGCTTCTTCCTCAGCTTGCAGACGAACACGTCGATGATCTTGAGTTCCGGCTCGTCCATGCCGCCATAGAGATGGTTGAGGAACAT
>MDTD01169799.1_pt1 | contig 18779 bp, 18 predicted proteins | sample 811221 | NCBI WGS metagenome assembly MDTD01 (sample SAMN05326646, study PRJNA326480) | marine metagenome | isolation source: seawater | place: Pacific Ocean: South West | collected 2011 | reverse complement strand
TGAATTATTTTTTCGCTTGGTTCACCATAAAAGTTTATAGCCTGACTTAACAATCTATTAAATTCCATTTCTCTTAAAAAATTATAAAGTTTATTTTTTTCAATATTTTTAATTAAAAAGCTTTCTAGTTTTTGTTCGACTGGGACGTCACTTTTTAGAGTCACAAGTTCTCTGCTTAATAATGCAGATTTTTTATTTTGAAGTAGAGTCTCTCTTCTCTTTTGTTGTTTAATTTCTTCAGCCCGATTTAGTAAATTATCAAGATTTTTATATTTTTTTATGAGTTCAGCTGCAGTTTTAATTCCAATGCCTGGTACACCAGGTATATTATCTGATGAGTCTCCCGCCAAGGATTGTACGTCGATGACTTGCTCGGGTTTTACACCAAATTTTTCCTCAACTTCTTTTTTTCCTATAACTTTACTTTTCATTGGATCAAAAAGTCTCACATCTTTCGAAACTAGCTGCATCAAATCCTTGTCAGATGAAATTATTGTAACTTTAGCGCCTAGTTTGGTTATTTGCTTAGCATATGTAGCCAAGAGATCATCAGCCTCATAATTTATTTGTTCAATTGACGGAAGGTTAAATGCTTTTACTGCCTTTCTTATGTATTCAAATTGTGGTGCTAAATCATCTGGTGCTTCGGATCTGTTAGCTTTATAATCTTTATAAATTTCATTTCTAAAATTTTTCCTTGCAGAGTCAAATATTACTGCAAAATGTGTTGGTTGATTCTTACTTTCATCTGACCTTACTTCTTCTAAAAGTTTAAACAACATATTGCAAAAGCCAATGACTGCTCCAGTCGGTAAACCATCACTTTTTCTAGAAAGCGGTGGCAAGGCATAGTAAGCTCTAAAAATGTATCCCGAGCCATCTACTAAATAAAAGTGATCGGTTTTTTTTATTTTGCTCATTAATTAATGATATAATAATTTTTTTAATGCTTATATAATATTAGAATATGAATAAAATTGCACTAAGTGCTAAAAATTTAACAAAGGAATACCAGAAAAATAAAGATCTGAATAAATCTGTGTTAGCCTTAAATAAACTCAATCTTGAAGTCAAACAAGGCGAAATTTTTGGTTTATTAGGTCCAAATGGTGCAGGTAAAACAACTTTTATAAATATTTTAGGAGGCTTAACGATGAAAACCTCTGGTGAAGTAAATGTCTGGGGTTTTGATCTAGACGAAAACCCAAGGCAGGTGAGAGCATCGTTGGGTATAGTTCCTCAAGAAGTAAATTTGGACGCCTTTTTTAGTCCAAAAAAGCTTCTTGAATTGCAAGCCGGTTTATATGGAGTCAAAAATGAAAATAGAATAACGGATGTTATTTTAAAAATTGTATCATTAGACAAACAAGCCAATTCCTATGCTAGATCATTATCCGGAGGTATGAAAAGAAGATTATTAATTGCAAAAGCAATGGTACATCAGCCACCAATTTTAATTTTAGACGAACCAACCGCTGGTGTAGATGTTGAACTTAGAAAAAATCTTTTTTCTAATATTAATGAGTTAAATAAGTTGGGTGTAACAATAATTCTTACTACTCATCAATTGTATGAAGCAGAAGAAATGTGTAATAGAATAGCAATTATTAATAAAGGTAACTTGGTTGCATTGGATACAAAGGAAAATTTACTTCAAAGAATAGAAAGTAAAAAAATTAAGTTTAAAATTAAAAATTTGAATTCATTTGAAAAAATTAAATTACAAGACGTTAAGTTTTCTAAAAATGGATCAGAAATCATAGCTATTTACGACAAAAATAAATTAAAATTTGATAGTATTATAAATATAGTTAAAGAAAATGCAGAAATAGTTGATATTTCAACTGATGAGGGTGACTTAGAGGATATATTTTTAAGACTCACAAACAACTAGCTTTTTTCTAAAAATAAAAGTAAAAATATATATGGAAATTATTAGAAATTTGAAAGAAATAACATTTTTAAAAGGTGTATTCTTAACACTTTCCGCAACTATAATTCTTGCTATTTCTGCTAAAATTAAAATACCTTTTTATCCAGTTCCAATGACAATGCAAACTTTTGTTGTTTTGTTTATCGGGGTAATCTTTGGATGGAAATTAGGTCTGGTAACTGTCAGCCTTTATTTATTTGAAGGATTAATTGGCTTGCCAGTTTTTGCTGGAACACCAGAAAAGGGAATGGGTTTATCATATTTTATTGGACCAACAATGGGATATTTAATTGGTTTTTTAGCTGCTGTTTTTTTATCAGGATTTTTTAAATATAGTAGAAATTATATTCTTAATTTTTTAAAACTTATGTTATCTGTTAGCCTGATTTATATTTTTGGAATGCTTTGGTTATCTAATTTTACTGGCTGGGAAAAAGTGTTTATGGTGGGGGCTCAGCCTTTTTTACTAGCGGAATTATTTAAAATTTCTCTGTTGAGTATTCTAATTCCTCAAATATTAAGGTTAAAATCTACAAAACCTATCTAGGCGATCTTTTTGAAAGAATTCTTTGTAGTGTTCTTCTGTGCATTTTTAGGCGTCTTGCAGTCTCTGAGACGTTTCTATTGCATAATTCGAACACTCTGTTTATATGCTCCCATTTTACTCTATCCGCTGACATAGGGTTTTCAGGGGGCTTTGCTTTCGAATCAGGCTTAGCTAATAGTGCAGATTCCACATCATCAGCATCAACAGGTTTTGCAAGGTAATCTAATGCTCCGGCTTTGATAGCTGCAACTGCTGTTGGTAAGTTGCCATATCCTGTCAGCATCACTATTCTACTATCATTTTTAGCTTTATTTATTTCTTTAACAACATCTAGTCCGTTTCCATTTTCAAGCCTTAAGTCTACCACCGCAAAACTTGGGGGTTTTTCTTTGATCAATAATACTGCATTTTCAACGGTTTTTGAGCTTCTAACTTGGAAACCCTTCTTTTCCATGGCCCTGGACAACCTATCCCTAAATGGATCGTCATCATCTACGATCAAAAGAGATCTGTCCTGAAAGTCAGAGATATTTAAACTTGAGGGTGTTTTTTGTGCTTTCATACTAGTTATTAGATGGGCATTAATTTAATAATTTCAAGAGCATTATTATCTTTACATAAAGTGAAAAAAAACATAAAAGGCAAAAAAAGAGCTTATTTTAATAAATTTTTTTAAAGCTCGTTGTGTAATAAAAATGGGGGACACAAAAAAAAAATGAGAAAATTTTCAAGTGTTGACGATTTAATAAACACTTTAAAACCTGAAGATCCAGTTTACTGCATAAGACCTAAATCGATTAAAAAATCTATAGATTTTTTCAAAAATAATTTTCCAGGCAAAATTTTGTACGCAGTAAAAACCAATCCAAACGAAAAAGTTATAAAAATAATAGTCAATAATGGAATTGAAAATTTTGATGTAGCTTCAATAAATGAAATTAAATTAATCCGTAAAATTGATAATAAAGTAAAGATTTTCTTTATGCACACAATCAAAAGTAGGGAAAGCATTAAGGAAGCATACTTTAATTATAATGTGAAAGATTTTGCACTTGATACAAAGGAAGAGTTACAAAAAATTTTAGAGGAAACAAATAATGCAAAAGACTTAAATTTATATGTTAGAGTGGCTATTTCTAATGAACATGCTGAAATTGATCTTTCAAGAAAATTTGGTGCATTATCTAGTGAAGCTTTAGGATTATTAAGACTTTCAAAAGCACATAGCAAAAGAGTGGGACTAAGTTTCCATGTTGGCTCACAGTGTATGGATAAAATATCTTTCTCAAAGGGGATAGCAGAGGTAGGAAATATTATAAAAAAAACAAAAATTATTCCTGATGTTATTAATATCGGCGGGGGTTTTCCATCAGTTTATCCAGATTTAATTCCAGAGCCCTTAGAAAATTATATGAACGAAATTAAAATAGCTTTAAAAAATTTAAAATTGCAAAAATTACCAGAAATTTTTTGTGAGCCAGGTAGAGCTATAGTTGCTGAGTCTGGGTCTACTATAGTCAAAATAATTCTGAAAAAGAAACAAAAATTATATATTAATGATGGAACATACGGCTCACTTTTTGATGCTGGAGTACCAAACTTTGTTTTGCCCACCCGAGTAGTTAAAAATGGAAGGACAACATCTAAAAAATTAACATCTTTTAATTTATACGGACCAACATGTGATAGTTTAGATTATATGAAAGGACCTTTTCTTTTACCAAACAATATTAAAGAAGGAGACTATATTGAACTTGGCCAGCTAGGAGCATATGGAACTACTTTTAGAACAAAATTTAACGGTTTTTATTCTGATGCAATTTACCAAGTAGATGACAAACCCATACTATCTATGTATGATGGCGAGATTAAAGTAAAATATCTAGTTGCATAATGAATAAAAAAAATGGTCCTAGTCTTGGACATAATAAAAAATCGCTATTAAATTCTGAGGTGGAACATATAGATATAACATCTTTTGACTCTAGAAAAATAATTGAGTCAATGAGGAAAATGTCATTTACATCAAGAGATACGGCTAATGCAGCACAAATTTATAATGAAATGATTGACGATAAAAACTGTACAATTTTTTTAACAATAGCAGGATCAACCTCGGCTGCAGGTTGTATGAAATTATATTCCGATTTAATTAAGTTTAATATGGTAGATGCAATAGTTGCAACTGGAGCATCAATAATTGATATGGATTTTTTTGAGGCTTTAGGTTTTAAACATTATCAAGGTAACCAGTTCCAAGACGACAAAATATTAAGAGAAAATTATATAGATAGAATATATGATACTTACATTGATGAGGAACAACTACAAGCTTGTGATAAGAAAATATGCGACATAGCAAACAAATTAGACCCAAAATCTTATACCTCTAGAGAATTCATCAAAGAAATTGGAAGATACTTAAAAAATAATGCAAAAAAGAAAAATTCTTTAATTGAAATGGCCTATGACTATAATGTTCCTATTTTCTGTCCTGCTTTTACAGACAGTTCCGCGGGTTTTGGTCTAGTGATGCATCAAGAGCAAAATCCAACAAAACATATTACAATCGACTCTATAAGGGAATTCAGAGAATTAACTGAAATTAAATTAAAATCTAAATCATCTGGACTTTTAATGGTAGGTGGGGGAGTTCCAAAAAATTTCATTCAGGATACCGTAGTGTGTGCTGAACTTTTAGGTAAAAATGTTGATATGCACAAATATGCGGTACAAATAACTGTTGCAGACTCTAGGGATGGAGCTTGTAGCAGCTCAACACTAAAAGAAGCTAGCTCGTGGGGAAAAGTAGATACTTCTAAAGAGCAAATGGTTTTTGCTGAAGCAACAAGTGTACTTCCTTTGATTGTAAGTGACGTTTACCATCGAAAAAACTGGAAAAACAGAGGAAGAAAAAATTTTTCAAAATTATTTGGATAAAAATTGACCTACCTTACTAATAAAAAAGGATTTTTAGGAATCGATAATAAATTTCAGGTGAAAGAAAGGGCTGTAATTGTTCCATTTGGTTTAGAAAAAACAGTTAGCTACGGAGCAGGTACCAAAAATGGGCCAAATGAAATTATTAAAGCATCGTATCAAGTAGAGCTGTTTGATGAAGAATTAAATTGCGATCCTTATAAAAAAATTGGAATTAAAACTTTAAAACCTTTTCCAATTAATAAAAATATGGGTAAAGCTTTAGATCAAATTTCAAAAATCAATAAATCTTTATTACAGAAAAAAATTTTTCCATTAGTTCTAGGTGGCGAACATTCAATTACACCTGGATGTATAGAGCCATTTACAAGAAAATTTGACAAAGTCTATATTTTACATTTTGATGCACATGCTGACCTAAGACAAAGTTATAACGGAAACAAATTTTCCCATGCTTCAGCAATTAGAAGATGCTTAGATTTTAAAAATATAAGTATTTTATCAATAGGAATAAGAAATATTTCTAATTCTGAAAAGAAATTTTTAGATAGAAATTCTAGAAGAGTAAAAGTTTTTTGGGCTAAAGATAAAAATAAATGGAATCTAAATAATTTAATAAAAATTATTAAGAATAAAAAAGTTTATATCACCTTTGATGTTGACTGTTTTGATCTAAGTTTAATGCCTGCAACAGGAACTCCAGAACCAGGAGGTTTATTTTGGAATGAAACACTAAACATATTAAAATTAGTTTCAAAAGAAGCTAATGTAGTTGGTGCAGATATAAATGAACTTTCCCCAATTAAAGGATTTCCTGGCTATAATTTTCTTGTGGCAAAATTAGCATACAAAATACTCTCTTATAAATTTTTTAATTTGAAATTTTAAGATCTGCAATTTCCCAAATAATTTCAATTTTTGCTCCTCGATTTCTATTATTAAAAAAATTCATTTTTGCCTTCTTTCTTTCAAGAAGCGTTTTTCCTATAAATGTTCCAAGACCGAGACCAGATTTAGATTGTAAAGACTTAGATTTTGAAGAAATATATGGTTCTCCAATAAGATTAAAAACATCAGCAGGAAAACCTGGTCCATCATCTGATATTTCGATAGATACTTTATCGTCAATAATATTGAGAGTAATTTCAACTTTTTTATTTGAAAATTTAACTGCATTTCCAATGAAGTTTCTTATACCATATGTTATTTCTGGTGATCTTTTGATTGGTATTTGTATTCTTTTATCTAAATTAAGTAATATTTTTTTATCACTTATTTCTTCAAAAGATTTAGCTATTTCAAAAATTAAATCTTGAAGTGAAATATTTACCAAGATATCATCATCCTTAATGCCTCTTCTTGAAAGTTTTTTTAAAATATCACCACATTTTTTTGCTTGTTCAAGAATTAGATCAATATCGTCTGAAAGTTTAGGATATCTCTTAACATCCTTTTTAAGTTCTTTTGCTATAACTGTTATTGTTGATAGTGGTGTTCCTAAAGAGTGGGCTGCAGCCGCTGCTTGATGTCCAATGGAGTCTAATTGTTGCTCTTTTGCTAAAATACTCTCAAGTTTATTTAATGCATTATCCCTTTTTCTTGCTTCAAAACCAAACCTAAAACCAAAATAGTTTAAAAAAAGTAATACAATTACAAGAGATACAGGTATTGAATAAAGATAATATTGTGGTACGTGAAAATGTAATTCTCCTGTACTGGGTAAAGGTAAAAAATTGAAAGTGATCAGTAATAATGCAATTATTGTTATAAAAGATAAGAAAAAGGTGCTTGCTAAGTTCAATAATGTTGAAGAAATAATTGCAGGAACTATTAAGAACACAACAAAAGGATTTGTAGCACCACCTGTCAAATAAAGTAAAACAGAGAGCTGAATCACATCATAAAATAAAAGTATAGTGGTTTCTACATTATTGAGCTGCTTTTTATTTAAATTGAAATGAATGAAAATATTAGTCAACCCACCACAAAAAATTGTAATTGAACAAAAAATTATTGGAAGTTTGAGACCTAAGTAAAAATGAACAAAATAGATTGTCAAAAGTTGACCAATTAAGGCTATCCACCTTAAAATAATAACTGTTTGTTTTTCAAGACGTAAATCTTCTTCAAATTTTAGAAGATCATTAAGTTTCATAAAATTTAAATATCTAGGTTTTCAACCTCAAGGGCTTTTTCTGTTATAAAATCTTTTCTCGGCGCTACTTCATCTCCCATCAAAATTTTGATAATATTTTGATCTTCTTTGGATTTTTCTTTTGTACCTCTAGAATAATCTACTCTTAACAAAGTCCTATTTTCAGGATCAAGAGTGGTGTTCCATAATTCCTCTGGATTCATTTCACCTAGACCCTTAAATCTCTGTATGCTTAATTTCTTTTTTTGTTCTGATATATAATTCTCTAAATCTGCTTTTTTTAACTTTTTAGATCCATTTTCAGAAATTTTTAAAATGTGCTTTTCTAAATCTTTTTCGTTTTTAATATAGGTACTTTTGCCATTTTTAGTTAATTTAAAAAGTGGTGGTTGAGCTAAAAATAAGTGTCCTTTTTCTATAAGTTCATTAAAAGGTTTGTTGTTAAAAAATGTTAATAATAATGTTCTTATATGTGACCCATCTACGTCAGCATCTGTCATAATTATAATTTTTTCATACCTTAGATTTTCCAAACTAAAATCTTTATACCCGGTTCCTAAGGCATTAATTAACGTAACAATCTCGTTTGATGACATCATTTTAGAAAAGGTTTTATTTTCATTCCCATTCAAATTATTCTTTTTTTTACTTTCATTTATGTATGTATTTAAAATTTTTCCTCTAAGTGGCAAAACTGCTTGAAACTCTCTTTTTCTTCCTTGTTTAGCTGATCCGCCAGCAGAGTCTCCCTCTACTATAAACAGTTCTGTGCCTTCCATTTTTGAAATTTGACAATCTGCTAGTTTACCAGGTAATCCGGAAAGCTCCAATGTTCCTTTTCTTCTAACACTATCTCTTGCTTTCCTTGCTAAATCTCTAGCGATTGCAGCTTGTAAAACTTTTTCAAGAATAACTTTTACAACTGATGGGTTTTGATCAAACCAGGTGGTAACTTTCTCGCTTACTATTGACTCGACTATATTTCTTATTTCAGATGAAACTAATTTATCTTTAGTTTGTGATGAAAATTTTGGATCGGGCATTTTTATGGATAGAACTGCTGTTAATCCCTCTCTAATATCTTCTCCACCAATTGTAATTTTATTCTTTTTATTTAGATTTTTTTCTGATGCATATTTGTTTATTATCCTTGTCAGTGCACTTCTAAATCCTAAAAGATGTGTTCCGCCATCTTTTTGATGTATATTGTTTGTGAATGCTAAAACATCTTCTGAAAATCCAGAATTCCATTGTAATGAACACTCAACAACTACATCTTTTTTTTGTCCTTGAATATAAAGTGGTTTTTTGAAGACCGCTTTTTCATTTTTATTTATTAATATGGATTTTTTTAGATCTATAAAGGTAACAAATTCTTGTATTCCCCCTTCATATTTATTTTCGTAAATCTTATTTTTTGAACCTGAGTAATCGTTTAATTTAATTTTCAGACCTTTATTTAAAAAAGCTAATTCTCGCATTTTTTTTTGTAAAATAGCAGAACTGAACTTAACTGATGAAAAAATATCTTTCGAAGGAATAAAATTTATCTTTGTTCCAGTTTTTTTTGTTTTTTTTACAAACTTTAGCGAATTTTTAGCCTTACCATCTGCGAAAGAAATAAAATATTCCTTTTCGTTTCTGTAAATAGTTAAATCTAATTTTGTAGACAAAGCATTAACAACTGATACACCAACACCATGTAAACCTCCAGAAACTTTATAAGAGTTCTGATCAAATTTTCCACCTGCATGTAATTGTGTCATTATAACTTCAGCTGCTGATTTTTTTTCACCTTTATGTAAATCAACAGGTATACCTCTACCATCATCTTCGACTGTTATTGAGTTATTCTTTTCGATAGTCACATCAATATTTTTACAAAAACCTACGATTGCCTCATCAATTGAATTATCAACTACTTCAAAAACCATGTGATGTAATCCTGAGCCATCATCAGTATCACCAATGTACATACCTGGTCTTTTCCTCACAGCATCTAAACCTTTTAGAACTTTTATAGAGTCTGCTTTGTAATTTTCACCAGATTTTTGATTTTTTAAGTTTTTCATAATTTATTAGGAAAATATAACTATATCATTTTTTATTGATTAGATAAAACGACCTAGAAACATGTATTTAAATTATCATTGATAGATAAGGAAAATTTTAAGCAAATTATATTTATTTTCTTAAATGCTTAAATCCTTAAATTTTCATTGGCATTATTACAAAATAGCTATGTTTATCCGAATTATCTAAAATTAAAACTGGAGAAACCGCATCGTTAAGACTCATAGTTATATTTTCACCCTCAATCTCAGATGCAATATCTAATAAATACCTTGAATTAAAACTAATTGTTATTACATCAGAATTATAGTTTGCTTTTATTGTCTCTTTCCCTTCTCCGGATGTAGTACTATTTACAAATAATTGGATATTATCTTTATTTAGTGTAATTTTTACTCCCTCTTTTCTATCAATAGACACAGTTATAACTCTTTCGACTGAACTAATTAAATCTTTTGTGTTTACAGATAATTTTTTTGAGTTACTTTTTGGTACAACTTTTTGATAATCAGGAAATTTTCCATCAATTATTTTTGATGTAATTTTAGATTTTCCTATTTTAAATTGTATTTTATTTTCACTAGAATTTAGAATAATTGTTTCATCACTATTCTCTAATAAATTACAGAGTTGAAAAACAGTTTTTTTTGGCAAAATGAAAGACTTAAAAGCTTTTGCATTTTCTATAAGCATACTACTAGAGGAAAGCCTATGACTGTCAGTAGCAACACCGGTCAAATAATGTTTCCCATTTGACTCTGCAATATGTAAAAATATTCCATTCAAATAATGTCTGGTTTCGTCATTCGACATAGATATTTTAGTTTTATTTAATAATGACAAAAAATTCTTTTTTTTTAATAAAATATCATCCTTACTGAAACTATCAGAAAAGTTTGGAAAATTGTTTACTGGCAGACATAAAAGATTAAACTTAGAATTTTCTGCGGTGATGCTTAGTTTATTCTCATCTTGCAAAACAAAAACCACTTCTAAATCGGAGGGCAATTTTCTTAGTAAATCATGTAATACAGTTGCTGAGGTAGTTGTGCTTCCATCTTTACTAATTTTAATGTCTGTAATTTCATCTTGGTAAACAATATCTAAATCTGTTGCTACTATATTTAATTTATTATTTTTTGCTTCAATTAATACGTTCGATAAAATTGGTAAAGTATTTTTTCGCTCAATAATATTATGTGCAATATTTAAGGATTTAAGTAGCTTATCACGTTTGATTTGAAAGTGCATTTTAATCGCTTAAGATAATCGACCGTATCTCCTCAACATTTTTTTTTAATTCATCATTTTTTTCCATTAATTTTGCAATTGTTTTAACTGCATGAATAACAGTTGTGTGATCACGGTTTGCAAACTTTCTTCCTATTTCAGGTAAAGATCTTGTGGTTAATTTTTTTGACAAATACATAGCTACTTGTCTTGGTCTTGCTAACGGTCTTGATCTTCTCTGTGAAAGCATCTCTTCCAAATTTATCGTAAAAAAATTTGAGGTAACGTTTTGTATTTTCTCAATTGTTATCACTTTTGTGCTTTTATAAATATCTTTTAAGATTATCTTACAATCGTTTACGTTTAATTGTTTTTTGCTCATTTTACTGAAAGCAACTATTCTATTAAAAACTCCTATTAACTCCCTGATATTTGAATTTGAATCTTTAGCTATGTAATCAATAACATCTTCACTTAAATTCGGATATTCTTTAAAAGTATTTTCAAATTCTGTTATTTTCTTTTTCAGTATCTCTAATTTTAAATTGTAATCTGGAATACCTATATCAACAACTAAACCACCTGATAATCTAGATTTTATTCTGTCTTGAACTCTGTCAAGCTTATTTGGGGCCCTATCTGATGAAATTACAATCTGTGAACTGCTATCAAATAAACTATTGAAAGTATGAAAAAATTCTTCTTGTAATCCCTCTTTACCCCTTATGAATTGAATATCATCAATGATAAATACATTTGCCTTTCTAAAAAAATCTTTAAAATTTACCATCTCATTTTTTTTTATTGATTTTATGAATTGATACATAAATCTTTCAGCAGAAATGAACATTACTTGATTATTTTCACTTAACTTTAAACCTATAGAATTTATTAAATGTGTTTTTCCTAATCCAACTCCGCCATAAATAAATAATGGATTATATCTGGATAATTGACCACATATTTTTTTGGCTGACATAAATGCTAATTTATTACTTTCTCCAACAACAAAATTGTTAAAATTTAAATCGGGATTTAGTCTATTATAATTTAAAACTGAGTCTTTAATATCTGAAACATTATTTTCTAAATCATTTGAGTATACTGTTTTAATATCTGTTTTTTCTTCCTGAATTTTAAACTCAATTCTATTAATGCTTAATTTATGTTTTTTAATTTCATCAAGTATTTTATCTGCATATCTAGATGTTATCCAATCTCTGAAAAATCTTGTTTGAACCCCTAAGATAACATAGTGATTATATTCTTTAATAAGCTTGATATTTTTAAGCCAACTAGAATAAATTTGAGCACCTAAATTCTCTTTTAGCCTATCTTGTACACTTTCCCATCTAAGAATATTTTCCTCTAATGCGTCTTGCTTTTCAATTTTTAAATATTTTTTTTCCATGATTTTTTAAAAGATAGATTTTTTTATATGGTATTTTTTTTAAATTCAATCTCCCTAGGTTGTATTTAAAAATAAATTTAAAAAAATAAAATTAATAATAAAATTATCGTTAAGGTGGAAATTATAATAATTCAACTTCAAATGTAATTTTACTACATTTAGAATCAATTAATTTTTAAAAATTTTAACAACTTTTAATTGATTACAACTTTTATTTGAGATTTTTTATTCTTTTAGAAATTCTAGAAATTTTTCTTGAAACACTTTTTTTATTTACAATACCTTTTTTTGCAACCTTCATTAGATCTGATTGAAATTTAGAAAAATATTTAGAAACTTCTTTTTTATTTTTTTTATTTAAAAGCTTCTCCATATTTTTAACGGCCAGCTTGTATTTTCTTTTCCAAGCTTTATTTAATATAGTTTGTCTTTTAACTTTTTTTACTTTCCTAATTGCAGATTTAGTATTTGGCATGAACAAAACGTATATAACTTTGAAATAATTGGGTCAATCTTTAATATTTTTGGCATTTAGGGCAAAAAAATGAGGATCGATTTGAAATATAAATCTTTCTGACAATGCCTTTGCAACCTGTTTTTTTACATTTTCGACCCTCTCTATCATAAACTCTAAATTTCTGTTGATATTGGCCACTTTTACCTGAAATTCCTGAGAAATCTTTTATACTAGATCCACCATGCCTAATTGAAGATTTAAGTATAGATTTTATGTTTCTGTTTAAAACTTTAGCGCTTCTGTAGTTTACTGTTGAGGTTATTTTTCGCGGATTAATTGAACTTAAATGTAGAATTTCATTTGCATATATATTTCCAACTCCTGCAATATGTTTCTGATCCATTAAAAAATTTTTAATATTTTTTTTAGTTTGTTTTAATCTATCAAATAAATATTTAAGTTGAAAATTTTTGCTTAATGGATCGGGCCCTAATGATACCAAATGTGGGCATAATTTGATTTTATCATTTTTATACAATTTTATGAAACCAAATTTTCTAACATCATTATAGATTAATTTTCTCGAGTCACTAAATTCTATGCTTAAATGGTTGTGTTTTTTGAAATATTTATTTCCATAATAAAAACTTGTTTTATGTATTTTATCATTGTTGATTATAAAGATTTTACCTGTCATACCTAAATGAAATAGGATTGTAAAATTATTGCTTAGTTCAAAAAGAAGATATTTAGATTTTCTTTTAATTGATACTACAATTTGACTTTGGGCTATTTCTCCAATTTTATGATTTATTTTATACCTTAAATTATCATCAAAAATGGTGACTTTTTTAATTTTTTTACCAATTATAAATTTCTCTAGCGATATTCTAACAACTTCAACTTCAGGCAATTCTGGCATATAATTTTATTTAATGAAAAATTTAAATAACACTAAAAGTAACAAAGTTAACGAAGTATTCAATGCTGTATTTAATAAATATGATTTTATGAATGATTTGATGTCGTTTGGAGCGCACCGTGTATGGAAAAAAAAAATGATTGACTGGTTGAATCCAACAAATGAAACGACTTTTATAGACATGAGCTCGGGAACAGGGGATATAGCAAAAGAATATTTGAAAAGAACAAAATTTAAATCAAAAATTACTTGTATTGATCCAAATATCAATATGATCAATATCGGTAAAAAAAGATTAAAAGAATTTCAAAATATTGAGTGGATATGTTCGACTGCTGAGAAATTGCCACTTAAAAGTGAGACCTTTGATATTTACGCTGTTAGTTTTGGTATTCGAAATTTTGAAAATATCAATCAATCATTAAAAGAAGCTTGGAGAGTATTAAAACCAGGAGGTAGATTTATATGCTTAGAATTTTCAAAAGTTGAAAATGAAATATTGGATAAAATTTATAAGACTTATTCTAAGACAATTCCACTTATAGGAAACTACGTTATTGGGAGTAGAGAGCCATATGAGTATCTAATAAAAAGTATAGATATGTTTTATACTCAAAAAGAACTCTGTCAAATTCTAAAAAAAAATAATTTTTCCGAAATTGAATATAGAAACCTCTCTGGAGGTATAGTAGCAATTCATTCTGCTTGGAAAATATAATTATGTTTAAAAAAGTTTTAAATTTAATTAAAATATTAAGAAAACTTTCTGTTTCTGGTGCGACAGAAATTCTAGATGACATTAAACCTATCCCGAAAATCTTAAAATTTATCTTTTACACTTTTTCTTTAGGTGGCTCCTCTAGTAAAATGACCAAAAACATATCATCAGGCGAAAAACTTTGTTTGGCATTACAAAATATGGGAACCACTTTCATAAAGCTAGGCCAATTTTTAGCGACTAGACCTGATATAATTGGTGAAGAAATTGCAAAAAAATTAGAAAATCTACAAGATAAACTTCCAGCTTTTAGGACATCAGAGGCAAAAGAAATTCTTAGAAGAGAAATTGGCAAAAAAGTATTTGATAGTATCATACATTTAAGTGAGCCAATCGCTGCAGCCTCTATAGCTCAGGTTCATTTTGCAAAAATAAAAATTAATAATACTGAAAAACAACTAGCAATTAAAATACTTAGACCAAATATCCATAAATTAGTTAATGAAGAGCTTGATGCTTTAATGTTTTTAGCGTTTTTCATAGAAAGTTTTTTTAAAAAAACAAAAAGACTTAAATTGATTGAGGTAATACATTTATTGAAAGAAATAACAAATGTTGAGATGGATTTAAGATTTGAGGCTGCAGCTGCCAGTGAGTTATATGAAAATACTAAAAATGATAGTTTTATAAAAGTACCAAAAATTTATTGGAATTTCACATCCAAACAAATACTTACTCTCGATAGGGTAAATGCAATACCAATTAAAAATTTAGAAACTTTAAAAAAATCTAAAATAGATCAAAAAAAACTATCAAGAAATTTAATTCAAATTTTTCTAAAACAAGCTGTTAGAGATGGTTTTTTTCATGCTGACATGCATCAAGGTAACTTATTTGTTGATGAAGAAGGAAATATTATTCCAATTGATTTTGGAATAATGGGCCGCTTAGATAAAAATAACAAGAGGTATTTAGCTGAAATACTTTATGGTTTTATACAAAGAGACTATGATAAGGTAGCACAGGTTCATTTTTTAGCTGGACTAGTTCCTCAAAATACATCTAAGAGTGACTTGGCTCAAGCTTTAAGATCTATTGGCGAACCAATTTTTGGACAAGCTGTTAAAGATATATCTGGAGGAAATTTACTAGCTCAACTTTTTGATATAACTGAAAAATTTGATATGCAAACTCAAACACAATTACTTTTGCTACAAAAAACCATGGTATCTGTAGAGGGTGTTGCAAGAAACCTTAACCCAGATGCAAATATTTGGGAAATATCAAGACCAATATTAGAAGATTGGATAAAAAAAGAAAAAGGTCCTGAGGCAAAAATAAAAAAAACATTAGAGGTTTCAAAGGATGTTTTAGAAAAAATACCTGACTTACCTGATGTAATGGATAAAGCTAATATAGCCCTTCAAATGCTTGCTGAGGGTAAGCTTAATATTTATACAAATAGTGGTAAAAATATTGAGCTCGAGGAACTTAAAATGAAAAATGAGAGAAACAATATCATTATAATAATATTAGGGGTTGTAATAGGTGCTTTTGTAGTATTTTAATTAAGAATGAGCATTGAAAATAAAAAAATTTTACTAATTATTGGTGGTGGAATCTCTGCTTACAAATCACTTGATTTGATAAGATTGCTTATTAAAAATAAAGTTAATGTAAAAGTTGTTTTAACAAAAAGTGGTAAAAAATTTGTGACGCCTTTGTCAATTTCATCACTTCTAAAAAAAAAGGTCTTCGAAGATATTTTTGATAATAAAATTAGTGGTAAAATTGACCATATATCTTTATCACGCTGGGCAGATCTGATTTTAGTTTTACCTACAACAGCAAATTTCATATCCAAACTAAGCAGAGGAAGTGCTGAGGATCTAGCTTTGAGTATTATATTAGCCTCAAATAAAGAAACTTTTTTAGCTCCAGCAATGAATGTGAGAATGTGGGAACATAATGCTACTCAAAAGAATTTAAAATTATTAATTGAGTATGGATATAAATTCATAGGACCAATTGAAGGTTCAATGGCATGTGGGGAGTTTGGAAAAGGAAAAATGTCTAGTCCAAGACAAATACTTTCTTTTTTAAAAAAATATTTTGAAGATAAAAATTACTTAAAAAAACGAAATATAAAAGCTGTTGTTACAGCAGGACCAACCAGGGAGTATATTGATCCAGTAAGATATATTTCTAATGAGTCAAGTGGCAAACAAGGTTATGAGATTGCCATGGAACTATCGAGACTTGGTATTAAAACTACTCTGATTATTGGCCCAACAAATCTTAACTTTGATAAAAATTTAAATATAAAAAGAGTTACTTCGGGAGAAGAGATGCTTAGAAAAGTTCAAAAAACTTTACCAGTCGATATTGCAGTTTGTACAGCTGCGGTATCTGATTTTAAACCTTTAAAGATAAGCAAAACAAAGATAAAAAAAAATAAGATTAGTGAAATAAAACTAGAAAAAAATACTGATATATTAAGTTTTTTAGGCACTAATAATCAATTTAAGCCAAAATTATTGGTAGGTTTTAGTGCTGAAACAGAAAATCTTTTAAATAATTCTCAAAAAAAAATGGAAAATAAATTTTGTGACTTAATGATTGCCAATGATGTATCTAACAGTGATTATGGTTTTAACAAAGATTATAATGAAGTTATAATAATTGATAAATATAAAAATAAACAAAAAATTAAAAAAAGCTCAAAAAAATTTATAGCCTCAATAATTGCTAAAAGGATTGTTAATACTTTTTTAATTAATGAAAAAAAGTTCAATTAAAAGCTCAGATTTTAAAAAATATTATAAACAGCTTTTATTAAAAAAAATTGGTGTAAATGGTCAAAAAAAAATATTTAGTGCAAAGGTATTAGTTGTAGGTGCAGGTGGTTTAGGCTGCCCTCTAATGTTATATCTAGCTTACTCTGGCGTAGGAAACATTGGTATAGTTGATGATGATAAAATTGAATTGTCCAATCTTAGTAGGCAAATTCTTTTTACAAAAAATCATATTGGAAAATACAAAACTGATATTGCAAAAAAAATTATTAAAAAAATTAATAAAAATATTAAAATAAATACTTTTTCTGAAAGACTGAGTAATTTAAATATTGATAAAATTTTAAAAAAATATCCAATTATTTGTGATGGAACTGACAATTTTAAATCGAGATATTTGATAAATGATTATTGTTTAAAAAATAAAAAAATTTTAATCTCAGCAGCAATAAGTAGATTTGATGGACAATTGTTTAATTTTGACTTTAGGAAAAAAGGAGCATGCTTCAGATGTTTTATGCCAGAAATTCCAGAAGAAGAATTTAATTGTGATACAGATGGTGTGCTAACAACATTGGCTGGCATTGCAGGTTCGCTTCAAGCAAACGAAGTGATTAAATCTATTTTAGGAAGTATAAGTAAACCAAATGAAAATATAATAATATTTAATGCTATGGAAAATAATTTTAGAAAAGTAAAACTACTGAAAAATCCTAATTGTAAAAATAATAATTTTCATGGCTAAAATATTTATTTATTTTTTTATTATAAATATTTTAATTAATAACTCTTTTGCTGTAGGAGAGAACTATCTTACTTTAAGAGGGGATAAGGTGAATCTTAGACAAGGACCTTCGTTGGACCATTCGATTAAATTAATTTATAAAAAAAAATTTTTACCTGTTAAGGTAATAGACAAATCTTATAATTTTAGAAAAATAATTGACCATGAGAATAATTCTGGCTGGATACATATTTCTCAATTATCAAAAAAAAAAGCTGCATTAAATAATGCAAATAAAACTATAATTTTTAGTAAACCTTCAGAATATTCTAAACCATTAGCTGTAATGGATAAGGGGCGGTTATGTATAATAAAAAAATGTCAAAAAAATTGGTGCAGAATTAAAACAGGAGATTTTACAGGATGGGTAAGAAAAAAAAATTTAAGTGGGAGATTGTAATTTAAATTTTTTTCTTTGTAACTACTTTCGTGACCCAAAATTTATCTAAGATAAAATACCAAACAGCATTCGCTAAAGGTTCGACTATAGCATCAGTCAATGCAATCATAAAAGAAACATCAGCTACAAGCATTAATACAGTGATCGCAATTGCAAAATGGCCAATTGTATAAACTATTGTTCTTAATATGGAGCCTTTATTATTATTGTAAACACTTTTGGTAGCCTGGAAAATTCCAGTTGTGAATTCAGTCATTTAATTTAATTTCCCATTATCTAATCTGTCTGCATTCATAATTTTTGTCCAAATTTTTACAAAATCCTCTATGAATTTTTCCTTATTATCATCTTGTGCATAAACCTCTGCGTAAGATCTTAAAATTGAATTTGAGCCAAAAACTAAATCAGCTCTAG
>MDTD01165515.1_pt1 | contig 18779 bp, 25 predicted proteins | sample 811221 | NCBI WGS metagenome assembly MDTD01 (sample SAMN05326646, study PRJNA326480) | marine metagenome | isolation source: seawater | place: Pacific Ocean: South West | collected 2011 | reverse complement strand
ACTCTTGAAAAGATTTAATATATTTGGGGCGTTAGCTCAGTTGGTAGAGCAGTGGCCTTTTAAGCCATTTGTCACAGGTTCGAATCCTGTACGCCCTAAGGTATTTTCATATTTTTTATTTTTGATACTTTTTTTGTCCTCAAATTTAGTATCAGCTAGTAATACTATTGAAATCACAAGGGATGATGGCATAACACTTAATGCAAACCTCTCTGAGAGTTTACAAAATGATTCCATATATATGATTGTTCATGGCACTCGTGGATTCAAGACCATGGAGATAATAAAATCATTGGAAGAAAAAATTATACTTAATGGACATGATGTACTAAGTATAAATTTAAGTTATGGCGTCACCAATAGGGATGACAGCTTTCTATCTTGCGACATCAAACACACTCATAATGAACATGAGTCTGTTAGAGAGATCATTAGCTGGTATCAATATCTTTTGAGTAAAAACTATAAAAAAATAATATTTGTCGGACACTCCAGAGGTGGATTCAATATCGTTCAAGCATCTGAATTAATTGGCAATAAGGATATTGAACTCCATTTACTTGCACCGATAGTCGATACATATAAAGGAACTAGAGATTACTATATGTCAGAAAATAATTTACCATATGACCAGATAATTCAAGATAATGATGAATATATAATTTCAGACCAATACTCTCAAATTAATTTTTTATTTTGTGAAAATGCTCAAGTTTCTTCAAGTACTTTTAGATCATATTTAGATTTTACTGAAAGTAGAACTAAATACCCATTTACTTTTAATATTATGAAATTACTAAACGAAAGTAGTAACAAGGTTTCAATTTATTCTGGTTCAGCAGATGAAATATTACTTGATAGTTATAAAAGATTTGAATCTCTTAATAAAGAGAATATAAAACATTTCATCATTGAAGATGGAGATCATTTTTTCAGAGACATATATCTGGATGATGTAATTGATCTTATGTTTCAATAAATTACTGAACTATAAAAGGATCATCAGACGTTTCAGGAATATCGGCATCTAAGCTTTTTTCTAGTTGAGATGATGATTTAGGACCAATTGTTATTTCTGATTCAGAATTATCGAACATTCCTCTCATAACTTTGATTGTGGCAAATCTATTTTCCTTTTGGTAATTGATTAGTATGAATCTAGATCTAACGATACCTATTTCAGACCAGCCATCAGAAATCATATTTTTGCGGTAAAAGCTTACAGTATCATCCGCAGTTTCTTCATGCTGCAAATATAATATTCCTGAAAATTTACTTCCCTCACCAAAAATAACAGTCTTATTGACTAAATATTTTGAATTCTCTGGAAGGGGTATGGATACTTGTAATTTTTGTTCAACTGATATTTCTTTTTGTTCCTCTGCCTGACTTTCTAGCATAGCTTGCATATTTGCGCATGATGACAATAAGAATGAGGCTAATGTGAAAGTTAAGAATCTAGTTAAGTTCTTTGCCTGCATATCCTAGAGTATATATTAAATATATTTATTTTCTAGAGCCGGGACCATTAACTTCGAGGCCGTTACTCATGAATGTAGTAAAAAATTCAAGATTATTAAGCTCATCGCTGCCACCTTTAAAGCTTTTTGCTCTGATGCGATTGAGACATCCCGCAAATCTCTCATGAAGAGTTACTAATCTTCCCATGCCAGAGCGATAAACAGGAAAATGTGTTGGGTGTCCTATTGCTGGACTCGGGATATCAGCTCTTAGTTTTGTTCCTGTTTGATAAACATGACAATCTGCACAAGAAAAATTAAGCTGTCCTTTTTTCGTAAAATATAATCTTTTGCCATCTTCATAAGCGTCTAATGCTTCTTTTGTATTCGGAATTTGAACATCAAATTTATTGCCCCTGGATGTATAGGCCATATAAGCAGAGACATGCGCAAGTTCTTTTCCTTTGAAATAACTTAGTGGCTTTTCTCCATTCTTTATTCTGCAATCATTAATTGCACCTTCTAAAGTAACTACTTTATTCATATCCGTATCAAAATAAGGATAGTTTTGTCTTATACCAATACCATCATTCTCAAAACATGAACCGTAAGTATTACCATTTTTGAAAGGCTTATTAAATAATTCTTCGCCTCTATCAACATTAAGTTCATATGGAGGAAATTCTTCCATAGCTTCCCATTGTTCTCTTGCAGACTTGTCAATAGAATAGACGCCATTCTTATAGTCCTCGAATGGAGTGTCTGGGAATCTATTTTCAAAATAACTTACAAAATCATCATAGTCTTTCTCTGGACTCGCAATCACAGCCATGGATGGTAATAAAAGGGAAAAAATTAATAATTTTTTTAACATTTATTTAACAGTGCCAGTTTTAGAGTCTCTGTTTCCTTGATTGTCGACCCATGAGATTTCTAAGTTATCTCCTTTGTTACCTTTATACTTAAATGTTAAGTATGGATTTTTCGATACCGCAGGTCCCCAATAAATAGTTATTACATCTTTTCCATTTGCCTTACTATGAACTTCTTGGATGTAATGTGCAGGTATTAGTTCACCTGTTTTTTTATCTTTCCTTTGCCCAGTTTCCATTGGGTGCTTAATTAATGCTTTAACTGTTACAACACCATTAGATTCTTTTGATCTCATTTTAATAGTACTCATAATTAACCTCCACAGCCTCCTATAGTTACTTTAACCTCTTGTGTTGAGGTATAGACTTTGTCACCACTTTTAACCGCTGCCATTACATTTGATGTTTTACCCATTTTTAATCTTGTTCCTATAGATGGTTCTGACAACGCGGTTAACTTGTACCCACTGGATAATGGTTGAGGATTATTCTCAACAAATATCATTATTGAATCTACATTATCGAGAGTAGTTGATACATTGATTGGAACAATGGCGCCATTTTCAGCAATTTCTGGAGCCTTGAGTTTCACTTTTGATGATTCTTCTAAATTACTATGTCCATAAACACTACTTACTGATTCAGTTAAATCTTTTATATCAAATGACTTTTTAGGCCAAGCTGCGTATGCTTTATTTGAGACAATAAGTGACGGCGCTGCCACTAGTGAACCTGCGAACAACATACTATTTTTTATAAAGTTTCTTCTATTCATGTTTCTCCTCAAAGTGTATATAAATAATCAATAATCTTGTTAATTTCTTTTTTAGTTAGGGCTCCATGTTTTCCAAACGGAGGCATAAATGTATAAGGGTCATCCTTGGTTGGATCCCAAATTTGTTGATAAAGGACCTCTCTATCAGGAAACCTTGCTTTCATTGCAAGCAGAGGCGGACCATTATTTCCTGCTAATTCACCATCGTCAATCATATGACACGCAAGGCAATTACCCTTTTTTCTATCGAAGGTAAGCTTTTTACCCTCTGCAATGTTATCTGAATATGATGAAATTGGTGTAAATATTATTACAAAAAGTAATGATTTTATAAGGTTTTTCATGTCAGTATTATATATATGAATGGCCTTTATTAAAACATTTTTTAATCACAGGTTTTATCACCAAATATCGGCTCGAGCGGAGGGTTTCTGTCACAAAGTATACTTTTTCGCATGTTTTTAAGATTAGTCTTCTGGATGTTATTTAGTTCGTCAGAGGTCAAACCATCATCAATTACTCTGAATGCCATGGGCATATTTCCCTTGATGTTATAAAAGTTAACAAGGGCTAATTTTGCATTATATTTATCTTGAATTTTTTCATACCCCTCTGCCAATAGTTTATAAGCTCGAGGATTATTGTAATTATTCGACATTGCTATACTTAATTTTTTTACACTTTGATCGAGCCTAATCGAATCTTTTATATTATATTTTAGAAGTTGAAAAGTGATAGCATTATTATTTGGATATATTTCTAAAATGTCTTTTAGTATTTCTCTGGCTTTATTTTTCTCCCCATCAGCCCATAGAATATCTGACATTAAAGATGCTATGTAAATATTATATTTATCTTTATAGTAATCTTTTTGTAAAATATTTTTGGCTTTTGTAAATTCACCTTTGACAAATTCGCCTAGCGCAAGCTTATGATTATTTATAGAACTATCAGAATGAACACGATTACTTAGCTGTACAATTTCCATAGATGACTCTAATATATTTTTTATATATAAATAATCATTCGAACTATTTATAATTGGATTGATTTGTGTATTTCCTTTATCCTTTATGTTGCTGATTCGATTCGTATAGAGAGGATGAGTCATGAAATATTCATTCAGGTTTGATTGATCATTAGAATCTCCTTGCATTAATCTAAAAAAGTTCGCCATTTCATTCAAATCAAAATTACTTTTTAATATTAGTCTTGCTGCAAATGCATCAGCTTCTATTTCATTCTCTCTTACAAGGTTAATATTCTTTTGAACTGATAAACCTATTCCAGATCTTATTGATGCAATACTAGCTTCAGTTTGTCCTGCCAATATTCCAGCAAAAATACCAATCCACATTGGTATTGAGTTTACATTACTGTTAGCCATCATCTCCGCTGAATGCCTAAGAACAACATGTGCTAGCTCATGGGCAACTACTCCAGCTAATTGAGCCTCATTTTCTGTCAGAGTAACTAATCCAGCATTTAACCCTATATAGCCACCTGGAACAGCAAAAGCATTTACAGACTTAGCTTTTGTTACAAAGAAAACATACTCTCTATCAATTGATATATTCCTGCTTAATCTATTTCCTAGATATGAGATATAGTCACTCACCAATACATCATTTACAATATAATTGCTTTTTTGAAGATTTTTATAGATATTGCCTCCTATTTTCTTTTCATCAGATAATGTAAGTGTTTTGTTAAGTGAATCACCTAGGACCGGTGATGGATTTTCAGAATTAGATTCTGCTGACAATGTAAAAAATACACTTGTTGCCAGAAATATAATCTTATGCATTTATTCTCCACATGAGCTATCTTTCTCTATATTAAATAATCTAAATGTACTAATATAGTTCAGTATATTATAACTCAAGAGGTATTATAAAAATGAGTGATTTTGACAAAGAACTAGATACGAGTGGGTTAAATTGCCCATTACCAATCATTAAAGCAAAAAAGGAGATAAATACCATGGAGTCTGGTCAAATACTTCATGTTATATCAACCGATCCAGGGGCAGTAATGGATTTTGAATCCTTTGCAGGACAAACAGGTAACGAACTATTATCCTCTGACACTAAAGATAATAAATTTTATTTCCTCACCAAAAAAAGCTAGAAATGAAACTGAGTGGTTCAGAGATTATAATTGAATCCCTAAAAAAAGAAGGGGTGGATTATATATTTGGATATCCCGGCGGAGCCGTTCTACATATATACGACGCTTTATTTGCCGCAAAAGATATTAAACATGTACTTGTAAGACATGAGCAGGGTGCTACGCACGCAGCGGATGGCTATGCTAGGGCTTGTAACAAACCAGGTGTTGTTTTAGTAACATCTGGTCCTGGAATAACTAATTGCGTTACTGGAATTGCTACCGCTCATATGGACTCGATTCCGATGATTGTAATCTCTGGGCAAGTATCGCGACAATACGTCGGAAGTGATGCCTTTCAAGAGGCTGATGCTACTGGTATTACCAGACCAATCTGTAAACATAATTTTTTAATCAATGATAGAGAGTCAATCGCAGATACATTTAGAAAAGCATTTATTATAGCGACAACAGGCCGTCCTGGTCCGGTAATAATAGATATTCCTAAAGATCTCACTGATCCGAATGTTAAGATTGCTTTTGAGTACAAAAAGAATATTAAAATCAGATCCTATAAAGTAAAAACAAATGAAGATGAAAATAAGATTGAGGATGCAGCCAAATTACTATGCTTAGCTAAGAAGCCAATGATATATACTGGTGGAGGTGTCATTCTCAGCAAGGCAAGCAAAGAATTAATCAAATTAACAAGGTTGTTGAAGTACCCCATTACAAACACTCTAATGGGCTTGGGCGCATATCCATCATCTGATGATCAATTTCTTGGCATGTTAGGCATGCATGGGACATATGAAGCGAATATGGCGATGCATGATTGCGATGTTCTGCTTGCTGTAGGTGCAAGATTCGATGATAGAGTTACAGGTGATACAAAACAGTTTTGCCCAAAAGCAAAAATTATTCATATTGACATTGATCCATCATCTATCTCAAAAATTATTGAAGTTGATCACTCATTGATCGGAGATACAAAGAGTATTCTCAAGAAACTGACATCATTCGTTGCAAAGCATAAGAGAAATATTAACAACCATGAGCTTGAAAAATGGTGGAAGAAGATTAAGTCTTGGCAAAGAAAAAACTGTTTATCTTATAAAAAATCAAAAGATGTAATAAAGCCACAATCTGTCATAGAAACGCTTCATAAGTTATCAAAAGGAAAAGCATTCGTAACCTCCGACGTTGGACAACACCAAATGTGGGTTGCTCAATATTATAAATTTGACAAACCCAATAGATGGATCAACTCGGGAGGATTGGGTACCATGGGCTTTGGATTGCCTGCTGCTATCGGAGCGCAACTTGCTTACCCAAAAGAGGAGGTTATCTGTGTTACTGGGGAAGCGAGCATACTCATGTGCATTCAGGAATTATCAACATGTTTACAGTATGGTTTACCTATAAAAGTAATTAATCTGAACAATAGATACATGGGAATGGTAAGACAATGGCAAGAATTCTTTTACGAGGGAAGATATGCAATGTCATACATGGACGCCATTCCTAACTTTGCCAAACTTGCTGAGAGCTTTGGGCACATAGGAATGGTAATCGATAAACCAGAGAATCTTGAAAAAGATCTTAAATCTGCTCTCAGTCAAAAAAATAGATTAGTTTTTGTGGATGTCATAACGGATCAAACAGAAAATGTATATCCAATGATTGTAAGCGGTAAAGGTCACCATGAGATGCATCTTGCACCATCAGCAAATGAGGATATTGAATTAGCATGAATGATGATAAAAGACATATAGTCTCATTACTTGTTGAGAATGAATTTGGTTCATTATCAAGAATTGCTGGATTATTTTCCGCGAGAGGGTACAACATTCATTCTCTTAGTGTTGCACCAACATCAGATGACTCTATATCAAGAATGACACTCGTCACATTTTGCACCGATGCTAAAGCCTCACAATTAATGAAACAACTTGATAAGCTAGTCGATGTTATAAATGTTAAAGACCTCACTGGCGAAACACATATAGAAAGAGAAATGCTACTGTTGAAAGTTAAATCTACTCCAAAACAGAGGGATGAATTGAAACGTTTGACAGATATTTTTAGAGCAAGAATAATAGATGTGACTGACACCACATATACTATCGAACTCACTGGACCGACTGAGAAAATACTTGCATTTATAGATTCACTGGGAAAAATAAAAATTATTGAACAAGTAAGATCAGGGGCACTAGGAATAAGTAGGGGCTCTGAGTCACTAGAAATTAAAAAATAGGAGAACAACAAATGAAAGTATATTACGACAAAGATGCTGATTTAGAAATTCTAAAAAATCAGAAAATTTCAATAATTGGTTTCGGTTCTCAAGGCCATGCGCATGCTATGAATTTAAATGATTCTGGGATGGATGTAACTATTGGACTTAGAGAGGGATCGTCCAGCGAGGCAAAGGCAAAAGATGCTGGCTTGCAAGTCAAAAATATTCAAGATGCTACTTCAGATGCTGATGTTGTCATGATACTTGCTCCGGATGAATATCAGGCTGATTTATACAAGGAGAGCATTGAGCCAAATCTTAAATCATCAGCAGCTATCGCATTTGCACATGGATTTAATATCCATTACAAACAAATTCAACCTGCTGGTTCACATGATGTATTCATGATTGCCCCTAAAAGTCCTGGTCACCTAGTGAGATCAACCTTTGTAGCTGGTAAAGGCGTACCTACCTTAATAGCAGTGCATAATAATACGTCCGGGAAAGCCAAGGATATAGCTCTCGCTTATGCTTCTGCAATCGGAGGTGGAAGAGCAGGGATTATAGAAACAGATTTTAAAGAGGAGACAGAAACCGACTTATTTGGAGAGCAAGCGGTATTATGTGGCGGTGTGACAGCTCTTATTCTTGCAGGCTTTGAAACATTGGTTGATGCAGGCTACGCTCCTGAAATGGCTTATTTTGAGTGTCTAAATGAATTAAAGCTGATTGTTGATTTAATGTATGAAGGCGGAATGACAGATATGAGGTACTCCATATCTAATACAGCAGAGTATGGAGATTTGACAAAAGGCCCATTTCTGATTGATGAACATGTCAAATCCAAAATGAAATTAGTATTAGCTGATGTTCAAAATGGTAAGTTTGCAAATGATTTTGTCTCTGAGATAAAATCAGGTTCACCTGAGTTCAATAGGTTAAGAAAAGAAGGCTCAGAACATTTGATTGAAAGTACTGGAAAAAAACTTAGAAGCATGATGTCATGGATGGATAAAGAGAAACTTGTTGGTGATAAATAGATTGAGCAAAAGAAAGAATAAATTATCCGCAGTATATTTACTTCCTAATCTAGTAACATTAGGAGCAATGTTCTGTGGATTTTATTCTATTGTAAGTGGAATCAATGGCCTGTATATTCAATCCGCAATATTTATTCTCATTGCTATGATTTTAGATGGGTTAGACGGCAGAGTTGCTCGGTTAACAAATACTCAAACTTCTTTTGGTGAGCATTTTGATAGTTTATCTGATTTGTTATGTTTTGGGATTGCCCCGGCATTACTAATATACTTATTCAGTTTTTCTCCATTGACATTTGGTTATTTAGCAAAGCTTTCTTCTATAGCATGTTTTGTTTTTATTGCTTCGGCTGCAATAAGACTTGCTAGATTTAATTCTAGAAATCAATCGACAGACAAAAAATATTTTATTGGTTTAGCCAGTCCTGCATCTGCAGCCACCATGGTATGTTATGTTTGGTTACTCAAAGACATGAATGTAGATGTATCGTCGTACTTAACTGTAACGTTTGTAATGATAATATCTTTGTCAATTTTAATGGTAAGTAACATTGCTTACTTTAGTTTTAAAGATTTCAATATTAAACAGAAAGTTCCTCATCTTATGCTGTTTGTTACCTCACTAATAGTATCTTTCATATCTTTTGATCCACCTAAAGTCTTGTTTATCTTCTTCTTATTGTATGCTCTGTCTGGCCCTGTGATGTTTTTGACACGTAGATTGAGAAGAAATGGTCTATATGACTCCAACATTACTCATAAAACGGACGATAAAGAAAAAACTCTATAAAGAAGCATAATAATTATCCTTCAACCTTTTTTCTCTTAGGTTATAATGCACCATATAATTGAATACTTAGATATTACCTATGAATAAAGATCATTTGATAATCTTTGATACAACGTTACGGGACGGAGAACAGAGTCCTGGAGCTTCTATGGATATAGAAGAGAAAATGCAGATCGCCAACGCTTTAAGTGATTTAAATGTAGATGTTATAGAGGCAGGTTTCCCGATTGCAAGTAATGGTGATTTTACTGCCGTCAAAGAAATTGCTAATTCAATTTCTAATTCTAGAATCTGTGCTCTCGCTAGAGCACTTGACAAAGATATCCTACGAGCAGCAGATGCTTTAAAAAATGCCAAGCTCTCAAGAATTCATACTTTTATTGCAACTTCACCTATACATATGGAAATGAAATTAAAGATGTCTCCGGATCAAGTTATTGAAAATGCTGTGAGTGCGGTAAAAATGGCAAGAGAGCATGTTCAGGATGTTGAATTCTCACCAGAAGATGCTGGGAGATCTGACTTTGATTTCTTATGTAAAATTATTGAGAGAGTCATTGATGCCGGCGCATCCACAATAAATATACCAGATACCGTGGGTTATAATTTGCCTCATCAATTTGGCGAATTGATCTCTAAAATCATTCAAAACGTTCCAAATTCAAATGATGCCGTTTTTTCGGTTCATTGCCATAACGATCTTGGATTAGCAGTGTCTAATTCATTGTCATCAGTTTTAAATGGTGCAAGACAAGTAGAATGTACAATAAACGGATTGGGTGAGAGAGCTGGTAATGCTGCACTGGAAGAAATTGTTATGACTGTAAAGACTCGGAGAGATATCTTTACTTGTGATACAAAGATAAACACAAAAAAAATAATGAACTGCTCAAGACTTGTGTCAAGTATAACTGGTTTCCCAGTCCAACCGAATAAAGCAATTGTAGGCAAGAATGCTTTTGCTCATGAATCAGGAATTCATCAAGATGGAATCATTAAATCTAGAGAGACTTATGAAATTATGAGAGCCGAGGATATAGGTTTAGTAAGTAACTCATTGGTACTTGGGAAACATTCTGGTCGTAATGCTTTTAAACAAAAGCTTGATGAGCTCAATATTCAATCTGACTCAGATAATTCATTTAATGATTTATTTTCAAGGTTCAAAGAACTTGCAGATAAAAAACATGATATCTATGATGAAGATATAATACGCTTATCAAATAATATATCTCTCACTGGTGATGATATCCAGTTGAGTTACATGTCAGTAATTTGTGACACAAATAAAAAACCAAATGCTAAAATTAAGTTAAATATAAAGGGAGAAGAACTAGAAGCGTCAGCTGAAGGTGATGGTGCTGTAGACGCCGCCTTCAATGCAATCAAAGAAATTATTGACCTTAAAGTAGACCTCAAACTTTATTCAGTTAACAACATAACTTCAGGAACTGATGCACAAGGTGAAGTAACAGTAAGAGTTGTTAAAGGCGACCTTATTGTAAATGGTCATGGAGCCGATACTGATATCGTAAAAGCATCTGTATTAGCCTACTTGAATGCAATTAACAAGATTTATCAGAACCCAGATCTAGATTCGAAAAAATTATCAGGTATCTAATGTCCCGAAAACAAGATTTATTAAGCCTCATGAATATCGATATATCATGGATGAAAAATATATCGCATGATGAAGTAAGCCATACAAGTTTTGAAGACTTAGAGCTGAATTCAAGGTACTGTGATAAATGCTCGCTGTCTGAGACAAGGAACAATGTAGTTTTTGGTAAAGGTAGTAAAGATGCTAAGATTTTAATCATTGGTGAGGCACCAGGTAAAGATGAGGATCAGAGTGGCGAGCCATTTGTTGGGAGAGCTGGGAAGCTATTAAATGAAATATTATTTTCTATGAAGCTTACAAGAGACGAGGTGTATATTACCAATACTGTAAAGTGTAGGCCACCTGAAAATAGAAATCCAAATAGTGATGAAATACAATCATGCTCTGGATTTTTAGATAGTCAAATTGACTCTATTTCACCCAAAATTATTATATTATTAGGGAAAGTAGCTGCTGAAAGCATAATGAACACCACTGAGACAATGGCATCCTTGAGAGGTAAGGTTCATTATTATAAAGATACTAAGATTCCTATGCTTGTTTTTTATCATCCAGCTTATTTATTAAGAAGTCCATCAGAAAAAAGAAAAGTTTGGGATGATATATTACTAATGAGAACTATCACTGATGGCTGTTAAGAGTTCAGAGTTATACCGATTTCTCCCTATGAGAATTGATGATTTAAACATGGTGCATAACCTTGAAGCTGATTCATATCAATTTCCATGGACTAAGGAAATTATTAGAGACTGCATTCTTTATAACTATGATTCATACTCTGTCTTCTTTGGTGATAAAATCATAGGTTATATAATCTCCAAAATTTCTTATCCTGAGACACATATTCTTAACCTGACTGTAAATTCTAAATTTAGAAATAATGGAATTGGTACTAGTCTTATACAGCTTATTATAGATGATGCGCGCATAAGAAACTCTAAAGATATAATTCTCGAAGTAAGGACATCAAATGCTTCAGCTCAATCGCTTTATAAAAAATTAAAATTTGAAATTATAGGTCTCCGAAAAGATTACTATGAGTGCAAAGAAGGAAGAGAAGATGCGCTTGTTCTTAAGCTTGAGTTATAGCTCATCTGGTGATTTTGCAGTAATAGATAATGCATGGATTTCTGTTTTCATTAAATCCTGTAACGTCTTGTAAATAAGCTTATGCCTATCAATTTGACTCATATTTTTAAATAACTTTGAGACAATGAAAAGCTTGAAGTGACCACCTGATTTAGCCCCTGCGTGTCCCACATGTAGATGACCTTCATCTTCAATATTCATCTTCTCTGGTTCTAGATCAGACAAACCATTTTTTATCAATTGCATTCTTTCTTCGGTCATGCTGGTATTATATGTTAAAATAAAAAAAATGTTAGATACAAAATATGTCTAAGGAAATTGTTTTTTCTGGGGTTCAGCCTACTGGAGAAATTCACCTAGGTAATTACCTTGGTGCGATTAAACAGTTTCTCGGCTTTCAAGATAAATCAGATTCCATCTTTTGTATTGTAGATCAACATGCCATAACTATTTTTCAAGACCCGAATGAATTGAGGCGAAATGTACTTAGTGTACTAGCAATATTTATAGCATCTGGCTTAGATCCGCAAAAATGCACAATATTTAATCAAGCATCAGTTAAGGAGCACAGCGTTTTGTCATGGTATCTTAGTTGCACGGCAAGGGTAGGTTGGCTTAATCGCATGACTCAATTCAAGGATAAAGCCGGTAAGAATCGCGATAATGCATCGTTAGGCTTATATGCTTACCCAGTACTAATGGCAGCAGACATTTTGTTATATCATGCTGATAAGGTTCCTGTTGGAGATGATCAGAAACAGCACCTAGAGCTTACAAGAGATATAGCTCATAAATTCAATAGTGATTACAATAGTGAATACTTCACACTTCCCGAACCCATTATTAATGAAAATGCACCAAGAATAATGAGCCTGAGGGATGCAAATAATAAAATGAGCAAGTCTGATGTTTCAAAATACTCTCGAATACTCCTTACAGATTCTAATGATGAAATATCTAACAAAATTAATAAGGCCAAGTCAGATTCACTTAGGATGCCAACATCAATCGATCAGTTGAATGACAGACCAGAAATTAATAATTTAATAACTATTTATAGTTCTATTTCTAATCTTGATAAACAAAATGTTGTAGAATCATTTTCAGATAAGGAAATCTCAATCTTTAAGTCTGAGTTAAAAGATGTTGTTATCAACCTTGTAGAACCAATCGCATCAAGTATCAAAGAGATTTTAGCTGATCAAGCTTATTTAAAGTCAGTCCTAGATAAAGGCTCATCCAAAGCTAAAGATAGGGCATCAAAAACTATCTCTGAAATAAACGAATTAATGGGATTAAATTTTGACTGATATAACTGCAATATACAACGGTAAAAAAATTTCGCAAATACCTGAAGATTTATTTATACCACCAGAATATCTGAGAATAATTTTAGAAGAGTTTGAGGGACCAATGGATCTCTTATTATATCTTATAAAAAAACAAAATATTGATATTACCGATTTACCTATATTTCCAATCACTGAGCAATACATGAGATATATATCAATAATGGAAGAAATGCATTTTGAGCTTGCATCTGATTATCTCGTAATGGCATCTACGCTCACAGAGATAAAGTCGAAATTATTACTGCCGACTGAGGCAGAGGACGAAGAAGAGGATGATCCAAGAGCAAATCTTATAAAAAGATTATTAGAGTATCAAAAGTATAAAAATGCATCAGAAAAACTAGAAACTCTTCCCAGAAACTTCAGAGATTTTTATGTTGTTTCAAATGCAGTTGATTCGAAAGAATCAAAAATTATAGAAACTCCTGATATCAAAATAGATCAGCTAAAGGTAGCATTTCTTGAAGTTCTAAAAAGAGCTGAGATATTTTCTACTCATAATATTCAATCAGAAACATTGTCAGTAAGAGAGAGAATGTCATTGATATTATCTGTTCTGAAGAAAGGTGATAATGTACAATTTGAAAAACTTTTTAACTTAGAAGAGGGAAGATTGGGCGTGATTGTTACCTTTCTAGCCATACTAGAATTAGTTAAAGAATCTTTGATCGATATTATTCAAAATGAATCAATGTCTAGAGTATATATTGGTTTAAAATCATGAATCACACTTTGGAAAATATAATTGAATGCCTACTTTTAATAAGCGACGAACCTTTATCTGTTAATCAGATACTTAAAATATTGGATGATAAAACAGTTACCAAAAAGAACATTGAATCATCTATCTCTAACCTTAATAAAATATTTGAAAATAGAGCCATTCACATAAGTCATGTTGCGAGTGGCTACCGATTTCAAGCTAAACCAGGTTTAGAAAACTATATTTCCAAGCTAAAAGATAAAGGAACTAATAAGTTCTCAAAAGCTTTTTTGGAGACAATTTCGATAATTGCCTACAAACAGCCTGTAACAAGAGGTGATATTGAGGACATCAGGGGTATATCTGTCAATGCTAATATAATTAGGACTTTACTTGAGTTAGAGTGGATCAAAGTGGTTGGGCAAAGGGACACTCCAGGTAAACCTGAACTCTTTGCGACTACTTCAAAATTTTTAGATTACTTTGATAAAAATACTTTATCTGATTTACCAGAGATTTCGGACGTGGAGACTTTGTAGCTATTCATTGAGCCGTGGCATCAGCATCACAAGATTGCAAGGCTTTGTATCACTATTCAGTTGGTGAGAAATAATTTCTTTCCATGCTGTAACACATGCATCTACTGATCCAGGCAATACAAAGATGAATGTTTTATTAGCAACACCTGCTAAAGCTCTAGTTTGAAGTGATGATGTTTTTATTTTTTCAAAAGAAAGCTGCCTAAATATCTCTCCAAAACCATCAATAGTTTTATCCATCAGAGGAATCACAGCTTCTGGCGTCCCATCGGAGCCTGTAATTCCTGTGCCACCACTAAGTACAACAACGTCAATTTCTCTATCGACTATAAAATCCGACACAGCCTTACGAATTTGATAGATGTTGTCTTTAACGATGATTTTATCTTTTACAACATGACCATCGGTTTCTATAAGTTGTTTTAGTTTTTTCCCAGACTTATCCGTATCATCTGTTCTTGTATCAGATACAATAAGTATAGTTATATTAAGTTTTTTCATTATTTATTAATATAATCAATTATATATAAGATGTATAGAGTACAAAAATTACTTTCAAAAATTGGATATTGCTCAAGAAGAAGAGCTGAGCAACTTATCAAGGCAGGCCATATAAAGGTCAATGATAAAGTAGCTAGCCTCGGAGACAAATGGTCAGATGGCGATGTAGTAAAAGTTAAAGATGTTATTATTGATCTTGCTTTAGCATTTGAGCAAGAAATTGAGATCATAAAATATAATAAACCTATTGGTGAGGTCGTCAGCATGAATGATCCGCATAATACAGATAAAGTCTTTGATCATTTACCCGAAGTCAAAGGAAAATGGATTAACATTGGCAGATTGGATATAAATACTTCAGGATTGATGCTGTTTACAAACAATGGTGATCTTGCAAATAAAATAATGCATCCCTCAAACAACTTAGAGCGAGAGTATATTCTAGAAACTAATAAACCTTTATCTATGACTTCCATAAATAGGCTACTAGCTGGTGTCCGAATTAATGACGGGCAAATTGGGAAGTTTGATTATATTTCATCTAACGATAATAACTTTTATAATGTAATCCTATCAACGGGAAAGAACAGAGAAATAAGGAACTCAGTTAGACAAGTAGGAATGAAAACAATTTCTTTGAAGAGAGTAAGATATGCAAAAATACTAATCGATGACTTAAGAGAAGGAGAGTATCGATATCTTAATACTGGCGAGAGGGCTATTTTTTCAGTTTAACTTTCAAAACGCCTATACCACCATCCTTTACACTTGCTGTGCAAGCCGCATGCACTATCTTTGAACATTTTACAAAAGATTGAGCAGTAATTTTAATTCTTGGTATTTTATCGATGCTATTATTCCCTTTACCACAAATTATTTTTATAAATTCTACGTTACTGTTGTAAGCATAAGAAAAAAAATCATTTAGCTTGTATATCGAATCTTTTATGGTCTCTCCATGTAAATCAATTCCTAAATCTATTTCTGAAATACTCTTCTTTTTCAATTTATTGAGAATATAATCTTGAACACCATTCATTTTATACTCAAAATCTCCCAAAGTATTATCGATTTCTGAAATATAATTAAAGTCAGCTTCTAGCTGGACTTCCTCATAATTTTTAAGCAGCTTAGTAGTATTATCATCAAAATCATGATCATTCGCATTACTTAACCACTCATCTAATTCTCTAATTTTTTTATCCTTTTTCATAATTAATAAAGATATACTATATATTTTTATCATATATATTTATGGAGAGATTGTGAATATATTGTTGTCAAATGACGATGGCTTTAAATCCATTGGACTAAAAGTATTAAAAGACACCCTAAATAATTATGGCAATGTTCTGACTGTTGCTCCTCATAAAGACATCAGTGCATCGAGCAGTTGTTTGAGCGTTCATCATCCAGTAAAAACAGTAAAAATATCGAATAAGTTCTATAAAGTCTTTGGCACACCAGCAGATTGTGTACACATTGGAGCTAGAGGGATGTTAAAAAAGTATCCAGATATGGTTTTCAGTGGTATAAATTTCGGTTCTAACATGGGAGACGATGTAATTTACTCTGGAACTGTTGGCGCAGCTATAGAAGGAAGACACGCTAAATTTGGTAGTTATGCCATCTCTATTGCATCAAGGACCCCCAAATATCTAGATGATATTGAATTAAAAACGCATCATGTCTTAGATTTTATATTTAACAAATTAAAGTCTTTAAAAACTATTTTTAATATAAATATTCCAGATTTACCATTTTCTGAGATAAAAGGAATTAAATTTTCATTACTTGGTACAAGAGCAATATCGAAAAGAGCAAAAAAAACAAACATTAATCAATGCATGTTCTATGACATTGGTGATGTGGGTCCAGGATCCAACAAACGAGGAACTGATTTTAATGTTATTAGAGATGGGTATATTTCAGTGACACCCATAATGATTGATATGACTGATACTGCTATTTTTAAAAAATTAAAAAAGTTATGAATATAAAGGAAGTCAAGGGTGCTGGACTAACTTCTGAAGCTGTAAGAATAAAATTAGCGCATGAGCTAAAAAAATTAGGTATTAAAAATAATCAAGTTATCGATTTAGTATCTGCAATGCCTAGACATTTATTTATAGATTCTGCATTAATGAATAGAGCTTATGAAAATGTATCATTACCAATTGGTCACAAACAAACAATATCGCAGCCTTATATAGTTGCAAAAATGACAGAATTAATTCATGAAATGACTTCAATGAATAATGTATTAGAAATAGGAACGGGATCAGGTTATCAGACATCAATTTTATCAATGTTATTCAAGAGAGTTACAACAATAGAAAGAATTAAATCACTTCATGATAAATCTAAAGAAAGATTAACAAAATTAGGTTTTAAAAACATATCTTTTAAATTAGGTGACGGTCATCTGGGACATAAAAATGATGCGCCTTATGATGCTATTATTGTTACAGCTGCTGCATCAAGTATTCCATCATCATTGATCGATCAGCTTTCACCATCAGGAAGAGTAGTTCTGCCCTTGAAGATGGATGATGGCCAGAGATTAATCAAACTTAAAAATACGAAGAGTGGACTAATAAAAAAAATTATCGAGGAAGTAGTTTTTGTCCCTATGCTCGATGGAATCCAGAGTGATGAATAAATATTTAGAATTGATCGTGAATACATGTGGATCAGTTAAATCTATTTTGTATCTCAGGGTTTTGAGTTTTACTGAGTCTATCTTTTTTCCAATACCAACCGATGCACTCTTAGCACCTATGGTTATTTCAGGTAAACATAATTGGGTTAGCATCACTCTATCAGCAACAATTTGGTCTGTTTTAGGAGGTATCGTTGGTTATTATCTAGGTTTTTATCTATTTGATAATATTGAACCTTTAATTAATGACCTCGGTAAATATGATCAATATTTAGCTGCAAAAAACTATTTTCAGAAATATGGAATTGTTTTTCTGATTATAGCTGCATTTACTCCTGTACCTTATAAAGTATTCACTATTTCTGCAGGTGTATTGAATTATAATATTATACTTTTTATTGTGATTTCTCTTTTTGGAAGAGGCGCTAGATTCTTTCTTGTCTCATTTATTTGTCTAAAATACGGTCAATATTTGTTGGGCGTGGTTAATAAGTATCTTTTATTGATTAGCATTCTAATATTCGTCTTACTTGCCATTGCTCTATGGGTATAGAATAGAAACAAATGATCTTTTTTCGGAAAGTAATAAATTATGAGTCTTGCACGCAGATTCTGTATTCATAAACTCTAGTCCTTTATTAATCTTTTGCATATCATTTATAAGCTCTTGATTTAATATTATGTTTTTTTCACCTGTACCAATCAGTATAAGGCTAACTGACTTAATATAATTGCTTAAATCTTTAATCATTATTGATTTCGGATGAGGTATTGAAAAGGCAGAAATTTTATCTTTGTAGAAAACTATCGGCTCATTGTAGTTCTTGTGCGATAAAAAAATAGTTTTATCTGCATATTTTTTTATATCAAAATTGTGTTTATTCTTATCCTCAACCAGTTCCATAATACCAAGAAATTAATATTGATTAGTGATATTATATCCTCATTGTAGAGGAGTATGAATGATTAAAATAGGTGTATGCGGATTTGGAACTGTAGGTCAAAGTTTTGTCGATCATGTTTT
>MDTD01144818.1_pt1 | contig 18779 bp, 24 predicted proteins | sample 811221 | NCBI WGS metagenome assembly MDTD01 (sample SAMN05326646, study PRJNA326480) | marine metagenome | isolation source: seawater | place: Pacific Ocean: South West | collected 2011 | reverse complement strand
TAAAATTATATTAAAACCAAAAAATGTTTAATACTCTATACAAAAAGTGTTTAAATTTAGCTGCACATAAAAGTTCTAAATATTATCTAGCTTTGGTTTCTTTTATTGAAAGTTCTTTTTTTCCTATTCCACCAGATGTAATGATTATACCTATGATAATCTCAAAAAAAACTGATTTCATTAAGATCTTTTTTATTGCAACAATATTTTCTGTTTTGGGCGGCATATTAGGTTATTTTCTTGGAGCATTCTTTTTTGAGGTAGGAATACAAATAATGAATTTTTATGGTTACGAAGATAAACTGGCTACCCTTAAAAATAGTCTAATTAAAAATGAAGGGTTTTATGCTTGGCTTGGAATCCTTTTTCTGGCCGGTTTTACCCCTTTGCCCTATAAAGTTTTCACTATCGCAAGTGGTTTAATAAGCTTTAATTTTTTAATTTTCATTTTGATAAGCTTAATTTCTAGAGGATTACGTTTTTTTATAGTGTCTTATCTATCATACAAGTTTGGGGATCTATTTACAGTGTTTATGAATAAACATGGGTCTAAATGGTTTACAATACTGGGGGTATTAATTGTTTTAATTGTAATAATAATTTATTTGATATTTAAATTTAATGTATAATTTTAAAATAGAATTTTACTTAAAAATAATTTTTATTATTTGTTTAGTTTCTTTATTTTTAGCTTTTTTTATTGAATATGTTTTAGGCCACCAGCCCTGCAATCTATGTTTAATTGAAAGAATACCATATGGATTGGGCGTTTTTCTAATACTTTTAAATTATTTTGTAAAAAAAAATGAAAAATTCATAGTTTTGTTGCTTATCTTAACATTTTGTTTTTCTCTGATAATGTCACTTTATCACTTTGGAATTGAACAAGAACTTATTAAAGAATCAGTAGTTTGTGGGCTTAAAGGGTCAACTGATATTCTTTCTAAAGAAGAATTATTAAAGCAATTACAGGTGAAAAATATAAGTTGTAAAGATGTGACATTTAGAATTTTTGGATTTTCACTTACAACGGTTAATATAATTATAAGTTTGATTTTGGTTCTTTTGTTAATCAAAATTTTTAAAAAATATGAAAAATTTAAATAATAAAGTTGAACAATTTATAAGAGTAGACCACGCAGGGGAAAGAGGTGCGGTTAAAATCTATGAAGGTCAATTATTAGCGCTTAACACATTAGTTAAAGATGAAAGTTTAAAAAAAACAATTGAAGAAATGAAAATTCATGAAAAAGAACACTGTGAATTTTTTGAAAAAGAAATAAAAAAAAGAAATATAAAACCCACGAAATTTTTGCCTTTATGGGATTTATTAGGTGTTGGATTAGGTTTTGGATCAACTCTTTTAGGAAAAAAAGCAGCTATGTTATGCACCGCCTCAGTTGAAGAAGTAATCGATAAACATTATCAAAGTCAAATAGATCAACTTGGATCAGAGGAAAAAAGACTTAAAGAAAAGATTATTAAATTTAGAGAAGATGAGTTGCACCATAAAGATATTGCTTATGAAAAAGGGGCTACAAAAAAGGGGCTCTATTCAATAATGGACAAGATTATTAAAACTGGATCAAAATTAGCAATTAATATATCTGAGAAAATTTAATTTTCTAGTTCAACATCCCAATATAAATAGTCCATCCAGCTTTTGTGAAGGAAATTTGGTGGAAAATTTTTGCCGTTTTTGTGGAGGTCTTCTGTCGAAGGCCTAAAAGGATATTGATAAAGTTTCATTCCTGAATATTTTAATAATTTTCCACCTTTTTTTACATTACAAGTGGAACAAGCTGTAACTACATTATCCCAATTAGTTTCTCCTCCTTTTGATCTAGGTAATAAATGGTCAAACGTAAGTTCGTGATTACTTCCACAATATTGACAAGAAAACTTGTCTCTTAAAAATACATTAAATCTTGTAAAGCTTGGTTTTGTTTGTGGAACAATGTAATCTTTTAGAGCAATTACACTGGGTAATTTCATTGTAAATGAAGGGCTTCTAATTATTCGCTCATAATTACTTACTATTACTACTCTTTCTAGAAAAACCGATTTAACAGTATCCTGCCAAGACCATAAAGATAAAGGATAATAGCTTAAAGGTCTATAATCAGCATTTAAAACAAGTGCTGGACATTTTTCTAGTGAAACATTTTGTTCAAAAAAATTATTCATCAACTATTTCTAACTTAGTTAAACAATTTTATCAATAATAAGAAATGTCATATCTTTTTTAACATATAGTTGAGTGCTTTGCTAGAAGCCTCAATCGGAATGTGATGGTCGCAGTTTTCAATCAAAATTGTTTCAATATTGATATTATTTCTTACAAAAAAATCTTTTGCTTCTAATAAATGTGTAGATGAAACAACCTGGTCAAGATCTCCATGTATCATTAATATATCTGCTGAATTTTTAATTCTTCTATTTAAATTTTTTTGATCAATAATTTTTCCTGAAAAACCAACAATACATAAAAACTTTTCTTCTGATGTCAAACCAACATTTAATGATATCATACAACCTTGGCTAAACCCTGATAAACAAATTCTATTGTTTTCAAGATTAAATTCTTGTTTAACTTCATTGATAAACTTTTTTATTATATTCTCGGCTTTTATTGACTCTTTTAAAATATAATCTGTATCTTCTTTAGTTAAATCAAACCATTGGAAACCTGATGGATTTATCGCACACTTTTCATGTCCATTTGGACAAATAAAAACAGTGTTAGGCATATGTCTTTTCCAATTAAGGCAAATAGTGCTTATATCATTTCCATCTCCACCATAACCATGAAATAAAATCACTGCATTTTCAATTTGTTGTGCATTCTCAGGTTTAATTATAATTGTGTCTAGGCAAAATGTCATATATTGTTAATTTTGTTTTTTATTTCAAAAAACAATCTACAATAATTAAATGATTTCTGGAACAATAGTAAAAATTTTATCTATAGTACTTTTAATGGCTGTGGGAATTGTTTTAATTTTAGGCATTGGGACTTTGTTTAAAGGTGGTGAAACAAGTAAAAAATATTCTAACAAATTAATGCAATTAAGAGTTCTTTTGCAATTCATAGCTGTAATCGCACTTATAGGCTTTGCATATTTTTTTAAAAATTAATCATAAGATTTTAGCCAATTTATAAATTCTAGGTCAGCAAAATCGATTGACCCAACTATCCGTGCAAATTCTTTACCTTCTTTATTAAAGAGAATTGTTGTTGGTATTCCTCGCAAAGAAAAAACTTTAGCTAGAGTTATTTGACTATCAAAATAGGGCTCAAGATTTTTTATTTCTAATTCATTTAAAAAATTGCTTACCTTGTCTTTACTGTCTCTACCAACATTAATCACAAAAATTTTTAAGTTTTTAAACTTAGAGTCAATTTGAAGTTTATCGAGAGATGGCATCTCTTCTTTACAAGGTTCACACCATGCTGCCCAAAAATTTAATAGAATTAATTTTCCTTTAAATTTTTTTAAATCAATTTTTTGTTCATTATTATCAAGGAAAATAACGTTATCATATGTTTTTGGGTCATTATGTATGATTAAATTTTTTATTTTTGATATCTCTCCCGCGAATGCATTATTAACTAAAAATATAAATAATATTAAAAATCTCATATTAAATAGGTATAATTAAATATCATGACAAAAAATAAAAACAACCAGGCAATATGGAGCTCACGTATCAAAAAGAGTAGTTCTTCATTATTTCAAAGAGTTGGAAGTTCAATAGATGTAGATAAACGACTTTACAAAGAAGATATTAAAGGATCTGTAGCTCATGTTGAGATGCTTTTTAAAAAAAAAATAATTTCCTTTAAAATAAAAAATAAAATTATTTATGGTCTTAATAAAATTGAAAAAGAAATAGCTAAAAAAAACTTCGAATTTAATAAAAAATTTGAGGATATTCATATGAATGTAGAAAAAAGACTTTTTCAGATAATTGGTGAAGATGCGGGATTTATTCATACTGCAAGGTCAAGAAACGATCAAGTAATTACAGATTTAAAATTATGGATGAGAAAATCAACAAAAGAAATAAATGTAGAAATTGATGCAGTCATTAAAGATATATTAAAATTAGCGGAAAAAAATATCTATACAATTATGCCTGGTTTTACGCACCTTAAAAATGCTCAGGCAATCTCTTTTGCTCATTATCTTATGGCTTTTGTTGAAATGTTAATTAGAGATAAAAAAAGATTTATATATAATTTAGAAAACCTTAATGAAAATCCTTTAGGTGTAGCTGCTCTAGCTGGAACTTCTTTTGATATTGATAGAGATTATACGAGTAAAAAATTAGGTTTTAAAAGACCAACTAATAACTCCATTGATACTGTTTCTGATAGAGATTTTGTTTTAGATTTTTTATACAGTGTATCAATCTGTTCTATGCATATTTCAAGAATCGCTGAAGAGTTAATAATTTGGAACTCTGATGGGTTTAGCTTAATTAATTTATCAGACAAAATAGTAACTGGCTCATCAATAATGCCACAAAAGAAAAATCCAGATATGCTTGAATACTTAAGAGGCAAAACAGGTAATGTTTATGGAAATCTATTTTCCATGCTTACAATTTTAAAAGGTCTACCAATATCTTATTTCAAAGACCTACAAGATGATAAAGAGATTGTTTTTAAATCTTATGATATTTTGTTAAATTGTTTAAAAATCTTAGATGAAATTTTTAAAAATTTAAGTGCAAATAAGAAAAGAATGCTCGAACTTGCAAATTTAGGACACATAACTGCAACGGACTTAGCAGATTATTTGGTAAAAGACCAATCTATGTCATTCCGTAAAGCTTATCAAATAACTGCTTCTATTGTTAATTTAGCAGAAAAAAAAAGAAAAAATCTTAGTGAATTAAGCTTAGAAGAATTAAAGAAAATTGAGCCAAAACTAGATCTTAATGTTTTAAAAGTGTTTAATTTAAAAAATTCTGTTAATTCTAAAAAATCTTATGGAGGAACATCTTTTGGTAACATTAAAAAGATGATAACAAAATATAGAAAAAAGAAATGATCAAAAAAACCATACTAATTTTTGTCACTTTGGGTATGCTATTTTCTTGCGGGAAAAAAGGTGATCCCATTTATGTAGATCCAGATGGAAAAGTCGAAAAATCTATTATATTTAGTGTTAAAATTTCATGAAATATATTAATAAAAAACTTAAAATTGAAAGAGTTGATGTCCAGAAAATTGCTCGAAAGTACGGTACACCTTCTTATTGCTATTCTTATGATAAATTAAGATATAACGTAAACAATTTTAAAAAAAATTTTAAATCTTTTTCTCCTTTAATTTGCTTCGCAGTAAAGTCTAATACAAATCTAAATTTGATAAGAGAAATTGGAAAATTGGGTTTAGGAGCAGATGTGGTGTCAATTGGTGAGTTAATGTTGGCCTTAAAAGCAGGGATTAATCCAAAAAAAATTGTTTTTTCAGGAGTAGGAAAAACAACAGAAGAATTAGAATTTGCTATTGATAAAAAAATACTTTTAATCAATGCTGAGTCTGAGAGTGAAATTAAAGAAATTGATAGAATCGCAAAAATAAAAAATAGAAAAGTAAAAATAGGAATAAGATTAAACCCTAATACTGATGCAAAAACTTTAAGGCAAATTTCAACAGGGAAAAAAGAAAATAAATTTGGGGTAAACGACAAAACATTTTTTCGACTAATTAGACTTTTCAATAATTCAAAAAATATTGACCTTAATTGTCTCAGCGTTCATATTGGTAGCCAGATACTAAATCACAAGCCCTATGAAAAAATGCTTAAAGTTGTTAGTAGAGTAATAAAAAAAATTAATCATAAATTTGAACATATTGATCTTGGTGGTGGTATGGGCATTTCATATCATGATAAAGATAAAAAATTTGAATATAATGAGTATAATACTGCAATTAAAAAATTTTTAAGAACCCACAAATCAAAAATAATATTTGAACCTGGCAGATCTATTATTGGAAATACTGGCATATTAATTTCAAAAGTGATTTATATTAAAAAAAGTGAAAAAAAAAATTTTGTAATTTTAGACACAGCAATGAATGATTTTATGAGACCTGCTTTATATGGTGCTACTCATAAAATATTACCGTCAGTAAAAAAAAATAAACTTTCAAAAAAAGATTATGAATTTGTAGGACCAATATGTGAAAGTACTGATAAATTTATTACTTTGAAAAAATTTCAAGAGTTAAAAGAAAAAGACTATATCGTAATATGCGATGTAGGAGCTTATGGGATGTCACTTAGTTCAAACTATAACGTTAGACCCAAACCCATAGAATTAATTATTAAAGGATCAAAAATAAAAATTATTAGAAAAAGACAAAAGCATAAAGACTTACTTTAGCTTTTGATAAAATGATTAGAAATTTAATATTTTCAATTTTCTTTTTTACAGGAATCATATCTATTTCTATAATTTTTTTACCATCATTTATCTTACCAACCTTTATAACATTATTCGGAGGAAAACTTATGGGTCATTGGGCTGGTTTCTGTCTCAAATTTTTCTTGTCCGTGAATATAAAAATTAAAGGAAAGGAAAATTTAATTAATGACCAAAAATTTTTTATAGCTGCCTCTCATCAATCCATGTTTGAAACTTTTTATCTTCAAACAATTTTTAATTCTCCTGTTTTTATTCTTAAAAAAGAATTACTTCAAATCCCAATATTTGGATGGTATTTAAAAAAAATTGGCTCAATTTCAATTAAAAGAAACAAGATCTCAAAAGATAATTTAGGTTTTTTTAAAGATATTTCTAAAATAATCTCTGATACTAAGCGGCCTCTTATTATCTTCCCTCAGGGTACAAGGGTTCTTCCATCAGAAAGGCCACCTTTTAAAAAAGGTGCATCAAGGATTTATGAAGAACTGAAAATAGTTTGCCAACCCGTAGCAATTAATTCTGGTAATGTTTGGCCAAAAAGAGGTTTAAAAAACACTAACAAAACAATCACCATATCAATTTTAAAACCAATTCCAGCTGGTCTTAAAAAAGATGAGTTTATTAAAATTTTAGAAAATAATATTTACTCAGAACTGAATTTACTTGGCTAACCTTTCATAGGCATTACCACAAAAATACTATCAAAATCTCCTGGATCTTTTATTAAAGCTGGCGAACCAGTGTCGTTGAGAAAGATTTCAATTTTTTCTCCATCTATTTGTGAAGCAACATCAATTAAATATCTAGAATTAAAACTTATTTCTAGAATGTGATCAAATTTTACAGATAACGTTTCCTTTCCCTCTCCACTGTTAGTATTATTGACTGATAAATTCAAAGTATTATTCGACAAATCAAATTTTACACCATCCTTTTTGTCAAGCGAAACTGAAGCTACTCTGTCTACAGAGTTTAGAAATAATTTTAAATCTATTTCTAATTTTTTTTGATTATTTTTTGGAATAACCTGTATATAATTTGGGAATTTTCCATCAATTAATTTTGAAATCAAAACACTATTTTTTAATTCAAACTTTATTTTTGATTTAATATTAGAAATTTTTACAGTTCCATCGTAATTATCTAACAAAGAACAAAGTTGGAAAATTGTTTTTTTAGGTAGGATTATTGGTTCAAATTTTATTTTCTGATCAAGTCTAACTTTTGATATTGACATACGGTGACTATCTGTTGCTACTGCAGTAAGATAGTTTTTTTCGTCAACTTCATTTTGATGAATATAAATCCCACTTAAATAATGTCTTGTCTCATCATTTGAAATAGAAAATTTACACTTATTTAATAATTTCAAAAGTTGTTTAGATCCAATTGAAAATTCATTCTGATTAAAATTTTCATCTGTAAATGGAAATTCACTAGCGCTTATACAATTTAAATTAAAATTAGATTTATCAGACTCAAGCTGAAGCTTATTTTTATCATTTAAAGCCAGGTTAATTTTTTTTCCAGATGAAAATTTTCTTACTATGTCGTACATAATTGAGGAGGTTGTGGTTGTTTTACCTTCCTCCAAAACCTCTATATTGTTAATTTGATGGATAAATATTAAATCCAAATCTGTGGCTGTAATTGTTAAATTAGAATTTTGTGCATCCAATAATATATTTGATAAAATTTGTAGAGTACTTCTTTTCTCTATTACTCCCTGACAATAATTCAAAGCTTGCTGAAGATCATTTTGATTTACATTAAATTTCATTTTCTTTATTGCTATATAATATCTGATTTTTTAATTTATTTATATTGTTAATCATTTCAGGATCTTTTTCTTTCAACTTTTCAATAGTCTTTACTGAATGAATTATTGTTGTGTGATCTCTATTGGAAAATTCTCTTCCTATTTCTGGTAGTGATTTTGAGGTTAGTATTTTTGTGAGATATATAGCGGTTTGTCTAGGTCTAACCAGATATCTCGATCTTCTCGATGAAAGCATTTCATTTTTACTAATTTTGAAAAATTTACAAACTAACGTCTGGATTAAATCTATTGTTACTTTGTTTTCTCCTAAATTAAGTAAGTCTTTTAATACAACTTTTGTCTCAGATAAACTTGGCATTTTGTTATAAATTCTAGAAAAGGATATAGTTCTATTAATAGCACCTACTAATTCTCTTATGCTTGCAGTAATTTCATTACTTATAAATTCTTGTACATCTTTAGAAATTTTTACTTGATCAGGGTATAAATTGTTCAGTTCTTCAATTTTTTTTTTTAACAATTCTTTTTCTCAATTCAAGATCTGGTTTTTGTATATCAACAACTAACCCACCCGAAAATCTAGATTTAATTCTCTCTTGTATTCTTGAAAGTTTGTTTGGAGCCCTATCAGCTGAAAGAATTATTTTAGAGCCCTTATCAAATAAAGCATTAAATGTATGAAAAAACTCTTCTTGCATAGCTTCTTTTCCATTCATAAATTGAATATCATCGATTAATAAAACATCTGTATTTCTAAAGTATTCCTTAAATTTAACCATGTCTTTTGATTTTATCGATTTTACAAATTGGTACATAAAACGTTCAGCTGATATAAACATTACTTTATTATTTTTTTTCAACTCAAATCCGATTGAATTAAGAAGATGTGTTTTTCCCATTCCTACACCTCCATAAATATATAAAGGATTATAAGTTGATATATTTTCAGAAACTTTAAGAGAGGCTTCATAAGCAAGCTTATTACTTGATCCTGTAATAAAATTCTCAAATTTTTTATTAGGATCAATACGATTGTATTGAAGGTGAGAGTCTTTTATGAAAGAAATATTTTCTTGATTTTCTTTTTTATATATTTTTTCTTTGTCTTGATTATTTGAAATAGATTGTTCAGATATTTTAAATTCAATTCTAATTATTCCTTTTTTATGATTTTTTACTGATTGTAAAATTTGGTCTAAATATCTGGAAGTTATCCAGTCTCTAATAAATCGCGTAGGCACTGAAAGTAAAAGATAATTGTTAAATTCTTCAACAAAATTTATCTTTTTTAACCAGCTTTCATAAACATCTAAACCTAATTTATTTTTCATTTCATTTTGAATTAAAGTCCAATCAAGTTTATTAGAATTTAAGGTGTTTAAATTTTTATTTGTATAAGAATTATTCATTTTGTTGGGGAAAGTTCAGTTAGAACCATTATAAAATTAATGCAACAAATAATTTTAAAATGATAAAAAAAAATTAAATCTGGGATTGTGTCCAATAAATTTTTTTTTAAAAAATTAATTGACAATAAAATTTAATATTTTTTTTATAAATAAAATTTATAATTGAATTCTAAATACTTATTTATTTACTAAATCTAAATCTTGTACAAAAAAAATTTTTTATTGCAGATTTTGTAGATCAATAAGTTGTATTTATTTAACAACCTGGGGTATTAGTAAATTATAGAGAAGCTATTTTTTTTGTAAACCTGGAGACGTTTCTCGATGCATTTTGTTTTTTAATAATACCTGTCTTTGCAACTTTCATTAACTCTGAATTCAACTTAGGTAAGAATTTTAACGCTTCAGATTTATTTTTTTTTTCAATTAAAGAGTTCATTTTCTTTAATGCATTCTTATATCTGCTTCTTCTAACCTTATTCACAGCTGTTTGATTAGATATTCGTCTTATACGCTTAATTGCAGATTTTGTATTCGCCATATGCGCAGGGGTATAACTTGAGAATTTATATTGGTCAATCAAATAATTCGTTATTTTTGACACTTGTCGCAAAAAAAAGTAGATCTGTTAGAAATATTTTTTTTTCTAATTATCCCTTTACATTTAGACCTTTTACAATTTCTATTCTCCTGCTGATAAACTTTAAAATTATTTTGAAAACTTCCTTTTTTTCCAGTGATATTTTTAAAATCTCTTATACTAGATCCTCCTTTTCGTATTGCATCTAAAAGAACTTTTCTTGAAAAAATGACAATGTCTTTGCAATTTTTTTTGTTAAGCAAACTTGCTTTTTTTAGTGGATTTATTTTACTAAAAAAAAGAATCTCACTCGCATAAATATTTCCAATTCCAGATACAAAATTTTGGTCTAAAAGAAAGTTTTTAACATTTTTTTTTTTATCTTTAAAATATGAATATACATATTCTTGATTATAAACTGAATTGAATGGCTCTGGTCCCAAATGATTAAATCTTTTTTTTAATAAACTTTTAGTTTTAATAATTTGAAAAAAACCAAATCTTCTAGGATCATTATAAATAATCCTTATGTTTTTAAAAAAAATTTCTAAATGATTATGTTTTTTTGGTAAAGAAGGAGAATTGTAAAAGCTTGTATTTGTGAAATTATCATTTTTTCCATTTTCTACTAAATGTATTGTTCCTGACATTCCTAAATGAAATAAACAAAAAATATTATTTGATAAGCTCAAAATTAAATATTTGGAGAATCGGTCGATTTTTATTATTTTTTGACCATTCAAACTTTTTTCAAAATCTAAAGGGATTTTAAATCTTAAGTTTCTATTTCTAACTATTACTTTTATGATTTTTCTGTATTTAATCTTTTTATCTAGTGACTGTCTAACAACTTCTACTTCTGGTAATTCTGGCATTTAATACTATATTCAATATATTAATTATTATGCAACAGTATCTACAAAATAAAAAAGGCCTTGTCGAAAGTGTTTTTGATCAAGTTTACAATCAATATGATCTAATGAACGATTTTATGTCCTTAGGTATTCATCGACTATGGAAAAAAGATCTTATACATATGATGAATCCTTGTCCAAAACATAGACTAATAGATGTAGCCTGTGGCACAGGAGATATTGCAAATCTTTATCTTAAAAAAGTAAATAAAAACGCACATATAACTTGTGTAGATCCAAATAAAGGAATGATTAAAAAAGGAAGAGACAAATTAATAAATTTTAAAAATCTGCAGTGGGTTATTGCACCTGCGGAAAAACTTCCAATAAATGATAATTTATTTGATCTTTATTCAATAAGTTTTGGTCTTAGAAATACAAAAAATTTAGATGATGCATTATCTGAGGCCTATCGTGTTTTAAAACCTGGTGGTCGTTTTTTATGCCTTGAATTTTCGAAAATACAAAACTCCAATTTAAATTTCTTTTACAAAAACTACTCAAAATTAATACCTATAATTGGTAAATTAGTTATCGGTGATAGAAAACCTTATGATTATTTAGTTAAAAGTATAGAAAATTTTGTTAATCAAGAACAGTTGATTGATTTGATGCAAAAGAATGGTTTTGAAAGATGTAGATATAGGAATTTGTCTGGTGGAATAGTTTCAATACATAGTGGATGGAAAATCTAATGGTAAAAAAAATTATCACATTATTTAAACTAGGTAGAAAAGTAGCAAAGTCAGATATTTTGAATATAGTTTCAAAATTTCAAGAACCACCTCTACCAATTAAAATTTTATTTAAATTATTATCTTTTTCATTCTCCTCAAAAAAAGAGGTGGATTTAAAAAAAGATGAAGGTGAAAGATTATCTAATTCATTAGAGTTAATGGGAACAACTTTTATCAAACTGGGTCAGTTCTTAGCTACTCGACCAGATATTATTGGTGAAGAGTTATCCAAAAAACTTGAAAACCTTCAAGATAAATTACCACCCTTTTCATTAATACAAGCTAAGGAAATAATTAAGAGTGATTTAGGTATTGAAACGTATAATTCAATTATTAACTTAAGTGAACCTGTGGCAGCTGCATCAATAGCTCAAGTACATAAGGCTCAAATAAATGATGAAGGAACAATAAAAGATGTTGCAATTAAAATTTTAAGACCAAAAATAAAAAAAATTTTTAATGAAGAAATAGATGCCATGATGCTCTTTGCGTTTCTGGTTGAGTCATTTATTAAAAAAACAAAACGTCTGAAATTAGTAGAAGTTGTTTTTTTACTTAAAGAAATTACGAATCTAGAAATGGATCTTAGATTTGAAGCTGCTGCAGCAAATGAATATGCGGAGAACACTAAAAACGATATAGGTTTTAGAGTCCCCCAGATTTATTGGAATTTCACAAGTGAAAATGTAATGACCCTTGATTGGGTTGATGGAATTTCAATACGAGAAACTGAAGAACTAAAAAAAAGAAACTTAAATACTGAAAAAATCGCTGAAGATATTATTCAAAATTTTTTACGACATGCTGTCCGCGATGGTTTTTTTCATGCTGATATGCATCAAGGAAATATTTTTATTGATAATAATGGACATATTGTTCCCATTGATTTTGGTATCATGGGAAGACTTGATAAAATGAGTAAAAGATTTTTAGCTGAGATACTTTTTGGTTTCATTCAAAGAGACTATCGTAAAGTTGCTGAAGTACACTTACTAGCGGGGTTGGTCCCTAAAGAAGTGCCAATTGATGATTTAGCACAAGCTCTAAGATCAATTGGTGAGCCAATTTTTGGTCAAGCAGTAAAAGACATTTCGGGTGGAAAATTGTTAAAACAACTTTTTGATGTGACAGAAAAATTCAATATGCAAACTCAACCTCAACTTCTTATGTTGCAAAAAACAATGGTTGTTGTTGAGGGTGTAGCTAGAAAATTAAATCCCAACACAAATATTTGGATTACCTCAAAACCAGTTTTAGAAAATTGGTTAAAAGAAACTAAAGATCCTATGACAACTATAAATGAGACAATACAAAGTACATCAGAAGTTATTAAACGATTGCCTGAATTTCCCGAAATTATGGATAAGGCAAATCAAGCTCTTACTTTTTTAGCAAGTGGACAAATTCCGCAAAACTCAAATTCTTATTCTGCCTTAAATACAAAGCGAAACGAAATGACAACTTTTAGAAATCAATCTATTATTACTTTATTAGTTCTTGTAATTTTTGGTCTATTAGTATTTTAATTCAGTCCATGAGAAATTTAAGTAATAAAAAAATTTTATTTGTGATTTGTGGAGGCGTTTCTGCTTATAAAAGTCTTGAAACAATAAGATTATTTAAAAAAAATAATGCAGAAATTAAAACAATTCTAACTAAAAGTGCTAAAGAGTTTGTTACTCCTCTATCAATTACATCATTATCACAAGGTAAAGTGTATGAAGATTTATTTAGTCTAGAAAATGAGACAGAGATGGATCATATCGCTTTATCAAGATGGGCAGACGTAATCTTAATTGCACCCGCTACTGCAAATACGATTTCAAAACTAAGCCAAGGTTCTTCTGAAGATTTAGCATCAACAGTAGTTCTTGCTTCAGATAAACAGATTTTTTTAGCTCCTGCTATGAATGTTAGAATGTGGGAGCATCAATCAACTAAAAATAATTTAAAAGTGTTAAAAAGTTATGGATATAAATTAATTGGACCAGCTTTAGGAGATATGGCTTGTGGTGAGTTCGGTAAAGGTAAAATGTCAGAACCTTTAGAAATCTATAATGAAATAACCAACTTTTTTTACAATCAAGCACAAAATAAGAAATTGAGAGCATTAGTAACAGCTGGTCCAACTAATGAATATATAGATCCTGTAAGATTTATAACAAATAAATCTAGTGGTAAACAAGGTTATGAGATAGCAAAATCTTTAAACAATAGAGGTTTTGAGACAACGTTAATATCTGGTCCAACTAATTTGAAAATCAGTGAAAACATTAAATTGATTAAAGTTGAAACTGCAGATGAGATGTTCAAAGAAACGCAAAAAAATTTGCCTTTTGATATAGCTATATTTTCAGCTGCAGTGTCTGATTTTAAGATTAATAAAACAAATAAAAACAAAATTAAAAAAGAAGAATCTTTATCTATCAATTTAGAAAAAAATATTGATATACTAAATTATGTTTCAAATCACAATTCTATGAGGCCAAAGTTAGTCATTGGTTTTGCAGCCGAAACAAATGATTTAGACAAAAACGCAATTTTAAAATTATCAAAAAAAAATTGTGACTGGATAATAGCTAATGATATTTCTAAACCTAATATTGGTTTTGACTCAGATTTTAATGAAGTAACAATCCATTACAAAAACAAAAAAAAGAAAAAAGAAAAACTTACATTTAAAAAAAAATCAGAAATATCTGAAGAAATTGTAGATAGAATAGTTGATCAAATTAATGGTTAAAGTTCTAATAAAAAAACTTGATCCAGCTATAAAATTACCTGAATATAAAACAAAGGGTGCTTCAGGAATGGACCTTATTGCTTTTTTAAAGAAACCTGTGAAAATAAAACCAAAAAAATCCTACTTGGTACCAACTGGACTTTCTGTTGCTTTCCCAGAAAATTATGAAATTCAAATTAGACCCAGATCAGGACTAGCAGCAAAAAATAATATCAGTGTTTTGAATACACCAGGAACAGTAGACAGTGATTATCGAGGAGAAATCAAAGTAATCATATACAATCACGGAGAATCTAATTTTGTTATTAATAATGGTGATCGTATTGCTCAAATGGTTTTATCTCCAACTATTAAGATTGAATTAGAAGAAACTACTGATTTACCTAAAACAATTAGAGGAGAAGAGGGATTTGGCTCCACAGGTAAATGAATTTAATATTAAACAAAAAACAAATTGAGAGATTTTCTAGACAGATTGTTCTAAAAAATATTGGAGTCCTTGGGCAAAAAAAGATCATTCAATCTAAAGTATTAATTATTGGCATGGGAGGTTTAGGATGTCCTGCAGCAGAATTTTTAGCAAGAGCCGGTGTTGGTTATCTGGGGATCATAGATTTTGATACGGTAGACTTATCTAATATTCATCGTCAAAGTCTTTATGATATAGGTGATTTAAGAAAACCTAAAGTTAAAGCTGCACAAAGAAAATTAAAAAAAATTAATTCAAATGTAAAAATTGCCTACTATAAAACAAAAATTAATAAGAATAATTGTAAAAAAATTATGAAAAAATACGACTACATTATAGATGGTTCAGATAATTTTGAGACTAAGTTTTTGATAAATGATTGTTCTAAATTGCTAAAAAAATTTTTAGTGACTGCAGCTATAAGTAAGTTTGATGGACACATTTTTACATTCAATTTTAAAGACAAAAAAACTCCTTGCATAAGAAGTTTTTTTCAAGAACAAAATATTTCAGATGATGTATTAAATTGTGAATTTGAGGGAGTCCTAGGTACTGTTGCTGGCATTGTAGGCACTATGCAAGCTAATGAAATTTTAAAAAAAATTTTAAACATTGGAAAAAATCTTAATGGTTATATTCTTATATTAGACTTACTTAATTTAAATTTTAGAAAAGTTAAATTAAAGAATTTGAAACATGGTTAAAAAAATTTTAATTATTTATTTTTTTTTAGGTCTTTTTTCAATTGCTACCGCTGACAGTATTTTTTTTTCTCTTAAAAAGAGTAAGGTAAATGTAAGATATGGTCCAAGTATCCAATCTCCTGTAAAATTTATTTACAAAAAAATTAATTTGCCTGTCAAACAAATAGATAAAAAAGAAAATTGGAGGAGAGTGATTGATTTGAAAAATAACAGTGGTTGGATACATTGGTCTCAATTAAAACCTACCAATTCTATTATACCTTTGAATGATAAAATCTTATTTAATAAACCATCAAATTTTTCAAAACCCTTGGCCAAAATTCTGAAAGGAAGAGTATTAGTTGTTCAAAAATGTTTAGTAAATTGGTGTAAAGTGAAAACTGGTAAATTTATTGGATGGATAAAAACGGACAATATTTGGGGATCAATCAAATAAGATGTATAATAATAATTTAATCTTTAAATCACTTAATTTTTTGATTTACTTGCCCACCACTTGTCTAAAATAAAATACCAAATAGAATTTGCTATTGGTTCAACTATCGCATCGGTTAATGCAATCATAAAGGATACATCTGCAACTAACATTAAAACTGTAATTGCAATTATAAAATGGCCTATTGTATAAATAATTGTTCTTAATATTGAACCTTTGTTATTATTATAAATATTTTCTGCTGCTTTGAATATGCCGTTAGTAATTTCCATTATCTATTAAAAGGGCTTTCCAGAACACAAGCTACAAGATGTATTCTTTCTTGCTCCCCTCCATTAAAAAAATTATGATATTTTGTGTTATTTGTTATCCAAACATTACCATCTGCGGGTAAATGTTTAGCCACATTCTCTATAACCATAGAACAACCCTTGTTAGTTATAATCGGTACATGCAATCTGCATTCAGGATCTTTATGCCAACTTAAAGTTGATCTAGGTTCTTTTAACAAAAGTCTTACTCTTCCTAGCTTAAATTTTGATTTTAATGTCTCAAAAACCTCTTTAAAATAAGTTTTTTCAAATTCAGGAACTAACTGGGTATATTTACTTTCATCAATATCAATATCTCTTGCAACTTCTTTTCCAGTATCATCGGCAATAGTCCAGTATTTTCCTCTTATATTGTTACCTTTAATAGAATTTTTATCATTAGGAATTTGATTTATAGGAATTGCACCAAAATGCGTTACCCCAGGTGATTTAAACTTTTTTTGCGCAAGTATCTTTTCTAAATCTAATTTTAATCTTGAAATGTCAAATTTTAGATCTGGAACTTTGTAAAAATCGTCAAAATTTATAGTTGTCATGATTAGTATTTTTTTTATTAAAAAAATTAATTTAGTTTTAAATCAAATCTATCTGAATTCATAACTTTGACCCATGCAGAAATAAAATCTTTAACAAATTTATCTTGTGAGTCTTCACACGCATAAACTTCTGCTAAAGCTCTTAATTGTGAATTTGAACCAAATATTAAATCGACACGTGTACCTTTCCATTTAGCCTTTTTTGTTTTTCTATCGCTACCAATAAATTGCTGTTCGGATTTATCAGTTTCCTTCCAAGTGGTGTTCATATCTAACAAATTGATAAAATAATCATTTGTGAGTGTTCCTGGTTTTTTAGTAAAAACCCCAAATTCTGAATTATCAAAATTAGTATCCAAAACACGCATTCCACCAATTAAAACTGTCATCTCAGGAGCTGTGAGACCCATTAGTTGTGCTTTATCTACTAATTTTTCCTCTGCAGACACTATAGAAGCACCTCCATTTAAATAATTTCTGAAACCGTCAGCTTGTGGCTCTAACAAATTAAATGAATGAATATCTGTTTGATCCTGTCTTGCATCTCCCCTTCCTGGAGAAAATGGAACACTGACTTTGTGGCCTGCTTTTTTGGCAGCTACTTCAATACCAACACCTCCAGCTAAAACAATAAGATCTGCTATAGAAACATTTTTTGTTCTACTATCGAATTTATTCTTTATTTTCTTAAGAGCAGAAATAACCTTGGAGAGTTTTGTTGGATTATTCACTTTCCAATTTTTTTGCGGCTCTAACAAAATTCGAGCACCATTGGCTCCACCTCTCTTGTCAGAACCTCTGAAAGTTGAAGCGGAAGCCCATGCAGTAGAAACCATTTCAGAAACTGACAATTTTGATTTTAAAATTTTTAACTTTAAATCTTTAATATCTTTATTTTTCAATTTGTATTTTGGTTTATCTATAGGATCTTGCCAAATTAATTCTTCTTTAGGAACATCACTGCCTAGATAGCAAGCTTTAGGTCCCATATCTCTATGGGTTAATTTAAACCAGGCTCTTGCAAATGCATCATGAAACTCTTTTGGATTTTCATGAAAATGTTTTGTGATTGGACCATAGCTTGGGTCAACTTTTAACGAAATATCTGTTGTTTGCATCATTGGAGGATGAAATACACTTTTATCATGTGCATCTGGTACCATCTTGATTTCTTGTCCATTCTTTTTTGGTGTCCATTGATGAGCACCCGCTGGACTTTTTGTAAGTTCCCATTCATGGCCATATAAACAATCTAAATAACCCATGTCCCATTTAATTGGATTTTGCGTCCATGCACCTTCGATACCGCTACTAATTGTATCTACACCTTTACCTGACTTATAGCCACTATTCCATCCAGTAGCTTGATCCTGAATTTTTGAAGCTTCAGGGTCTGGTCCTTTATGAGACTCAGAAGCTGCTCCGTGTGATTTACCAAATGTATGACCTCCGGCAACTAAAGCTGCTGTTTCGTAATCATTCATCGCCATTCTTCCAAAAGTTTCTCTGATATCATGGGCTGCTAGCAGTGGATCTGGATTTGCATCAGGTCCTTGTGGATTTACATATATTAAACCCATGTGCGAGGCACCTAACGGCTGTTCTAAATCTCTCTTACCACTATATCTTTTAACATCTAACATTTCTTTCTCTGAGCCCCAATAAATATCATCCTCTGGTTCCCAAATATCTACT
>MDTD01195189.1_pt1 | contig 18780 bp, 22 predicted proteins | sample 811221 | NCBI WGS metagenome assembly MDTD01 (sample SAMN05326646, study PRJNA326480) | marine metagenome | isolation source: seawater | place: Pacific Ocean: South West | collected 2011 | reverse complement strand
TTAAAAAAAGGAGAGATTTTAATTCAAGTAGAGTACCTATCGATAGACCCCTACATGCGAGGCAAAATGAATAACAGTATTTCCTACACACCTCCACTAAAAATTGGAGAAGTAATGGTTGGTGAAAGTGTTGGTAGAGTAGTTGAATCAAAATCTAAAAAATACGCAGCCGGAGATTTAGTAACAGTACACCAGGGTTGGCAAACTTATATAAAAACTAAAGATTCAGATCCATCTATTCTTAAAGTGCCTGAAAGTAACTTAAATAGCAGTGTATTCCTGGGAACACTTGGAATGCCAGGCAGGACAGCATATTTTGGATTGAATTATGTTGGCAAACCTCAACCCGGAGAGACACTGGTAGTATCTGCAGCATCAGGAGCAGTTGGCGGTGTAGTTGGACAACTAGGAAAATATATGGGATGCAAAGTAATCGGAATTGCTGGTGGACCAGAAAAATCAAAATACGTTTCCGAGGAATTGAGGTTTGATCAATGCATTGATTATAAAAACGAAAATGTTGTAAATAGGCTGGAAGAATATTGTCCAAATGGAATTGATATCTATTTTGAAAATGTTGGTGGTGAAATCACAAAAATGATATCTAAATTTTTAAATAAGAATGCTCGGGTTCCAATCTGTGGTTTTATCTCAAAATATAATTCAACAAATATCGCTGGTGAAGAAACGCCTTTCCATGTTCTTGGTGCTCTGAAACCAAAACCAAAACATAGATTTTTTGTTGTGACTGAGTGGTTAAATCAGTTTGAAAAAGCAACATCTATTCTTCATGAGCATGTAAAAAATGACGATATTAAATTCAGGGAAACCATTACATCTGGATTTGAGAATGCCCCACAAGGTTTAAGGGATGTCTTGAGTGGCAAGAACTTTGGTAAGCAGTTAATTAAGATTTAAGCTTAAAATTTGACCTATTTTACAGCTGACTTTATAAATTTGAATCCCAGAAATGCTCCGATAATTTCAACTACAAGATAATTTATAAATATCATATCTGGCATGCCATCTATGATAATGCTAAGTACTCTGCCAAGACCAACACCTGCCATAAATACTGTTAAGCTCCAGAGGGCGGCTAAGCGTAATGAATCATTAAATGCTCCTACAATCCAAAAAATAGACAAAGCAATATACAGGCCCATAATTCCTCTATAGATGTTTGCAGCATTAATGTTGCTCACCTCGATTTCATAGAGGCTTTGCATAGATGTGAAAGGAAAGAGACCATATCCAAGTGATACAAAAAAAACACCAATAGCCACAACTAATAGAAATATGGAATCACTTTTCATAATTTTATTATGAAAAAAAATTTGCAAATGAGCAAAAAATCGATTATTGAAATCTTTATTTAACTTATATTACCTAAAGTATGGACATCCGCTATAACTAATGTATTGTTTGAATTGGCGTTATTTTAAGACGCTAGATACAAGGAGAAAAAATGCAAAAAGGAGTCGTAAAATTTTTTAACACCCAGAAGGGTTATGGGTTCATAGCACCTGAGGGCGGCGATAAAGATGTATTTGTTCATATCAGTGTTTTACAAAAATGTGGAATCGAAACCTTAAATGAAAATGACCAGGTTGAATTCGAAACTGAAATGCACAATGGCAGAGAAGGCGTTGGCAACATAAATTTAGTTTAAATACTTTTTAGAGATCCTAGGTCCTAAACACTATTCCACCAAGAAGAATCAGAAAAAGACCTCAAATCCATTTCATGGGTCCAAGTGGATCGGTGCTGATTATGTAAAAATACATAGGCTTCGGCAATCTTCTCAGGAAGTATTAAGCCATCATTTGACTTTCCCTTTTTTGTTCTCAGTTCTTCAAATAATTCAGGTCCTAGTATTTTTCCAAGGGTATCCGGTGCGTCAACCATACCGTCAACAATGACATGTGCAACATGAATACCTTGGCTAGCAAATTCATCATTAAGTGTCTGACAGAAAAGTCTTCTTGCACCCATCGCTGCAGCATGAGAATGCTGATTTTTATTTCCTCTCATTGCGGCAGTTGCTGATGTTGCGATAATAGTTCCAGAACCTCTATTTACCATTAGAGGACAAAGTATTTTAGTCGCCCTAAATAAACCTTGGCTTGCCATTTTCCATCCCCATTCAAATTCTTTGAGTGATGTTTCTGCAAGATTCTTAAAGCCACTTTGCGCACCCAAGTTGTATATTAAAACCTCTATAGCACCAATATCCTTTTCGATTTTTTCAATTAGTTCCTCAATCACATTTTCTTTCGTAGCATCAATTAACTCACCACTTGCTAAACCACCTTGGTTTTTAATTTCTCCAATTGATTCTTCTAGAGCACTCTGATCTGATCTTCGGCATAAATATGAATGAAAGCCTTCAAGGGAAAATTTTTCTGCGACTGTTGCGCCAATGCCTCTACCTGCTCCAAGAACTAAACAAACTTTAGACATAAATAAAAATTTTCAAAAAATTTAACATTCGTTGATAATAAACTAATTATAATTATTTATGTTGATCAATAATTTTATTCGTATTTAGTTATGGAAGTAGGTGTTCCAAAAGAAATCAAAAATAATGAATCAAGGGTAGGATTGACTCCCGAATCTGTGAAGGCTCTAACTGTTGAAGGTGAGACTGTGTTTGTTGAAAAAGATGCAGGAAGATCTATAGGTTTTACAAATGAGATGTATGAGGAAAATGGCGCAACAATCTTAAACGACTCTAAATCAGTTTACGAAAAATCTGAATTAATAATTAAAGTAAAGGAGCCTATGCCAGAGGAATACAATTTTTTAGATAATACAAAAACACTTTTTACATACTTGCACCTTGCTGGGAATAAAGAGAATTCAAAAGAATTTATTAAGACTGGTGCTACTGGTATAGCATATGAAACTGTAACCTCTGAGGATGGTTCACTTCCTCTTCTTTCTCCAATGAGCCAGATAGCTGGACAAATTAGTATTGTTGTAGGTTCTTATTTCTTATTAAAGCCCTATAAGGGAATTGGCACTTTATTGGGAAAGGTAGGTGAAATTGATCCCCGCAATGTAACTGTCATAGGTGCGGGTGTAGCAGGAAAAGAAGCTATCAAAAAAGCACTTTCTGTGGGGTCTAATGTAAAAGTTATAGACTTATCAAATGAAAAACTCGATCGACTTAAAGATGAGATAAGTAATGAAAATATCGAATACTTAATATCTTCTCCAGAATCAATTAAAGAGGCTATTTCTGATTCAGACTTGGTGATAGGTTCTGTTTACGTGGTTGGAAGGGAGGCACCTACTGTAATCACAAAAGAAATGGTTGCGTTAATGAAGCCTGGAAGTGTTATTGTGGATATCTCAATTGATCAGGGTGGATGTATAGAAACGAGCAGGCCGACCACACATGATAATCCGACTTTTCTGTATGGAGATGTTATACATTACTGTGTTACTAATATGCCAGGAGCAGTACCATTAACTGCGACACTTGCACTAAATGAAGCAACATTGCCTTATATAAAAGAATTATGCAGGAAAGGAGTAAGGTCAGCTCTGGAGGATGATCGTCATTTGCAGAATGGATTGAATGTAAAGGATGGAAAGATTATACATCCTTCTTTAATTGGTGCTTTATGATCTTTTGGATCTAAAGAAAAGTATTATGCCTGTAATTGAACTTATCAGAGCGAGAATAGAAAAAACTTTTAAAAAAAGGTTATCAATATTATCTCTTTCGGTCCAATCCATAATGTGAAACCCCCACATTAGATCCCAAGATCTCCACTGATTGGATCGTATTGCAACTATCTCACCAGAATAAGGATTTATATAAACATTTATTTTTTCTTTATTGGAATTTTCTGCAGTCACCTTATGAAGTGGTAGCGGTCTACCCCTATATTCAGCGCCAATTTGGTTGTCATTTATTTCTACAGATTCTATTGGTTGTAATGTGGTATTTTGTTCAACGATTTTTAGGGAATCTACAAGTTTTATTTTATTAACAATGTTACCGCTTAAATCGAAGTATAAATTCTTACCATTGTTTGCTGAAATAATCGTTTCACCCAGTCTATTAAGTACTCTAATATTTGAAGCATCTTCAATTACTAAGCTCAAATTGTTTAAATCAGCATTAAAATTTTGGGGTAACCGATACTGCTCCCCTCTTACTTCTTCAATTTTGTTAAACGCAAAATAAATCCCTGAAATTGTCCAAAGTAAAAGCTGAACTGCTATAAAAAAGCTTAGATAGCGATGTGTAAGTCTAATTATTTTTCTCATTTTTTTGTATTATAAAATGTAAATTAATTTTGGAGTAATTGAATGATAAGAATTTATTTAGCTCTTATTTTGATGCTTTTCCCTATAGAGGTCTTTACAGATGATCAAAAAGAGAAAGAAGCAATTAAGGACATGAAAAAAATTAAGGAAAGAATGGGCTATTGGAAGGCTGAAGACTGTAAAAAAGTTAGTGATGCTGCTGGCATATTTGTTTACTATTCATATGAATTGCTTGAACAGTCAGGAGATCTAAGAGAAGATGGTAATGAGCTACAAGCAGATAGACTTGGAGACGGAGGTGTTGCATTGTCACAAGTAGCGGCCAATTACGCAAAAACCTTTGAGGCTTTCTGCAAACGGTAATCTATTTAGTAATGATCTTTTGTGAAGATCTTATTCTTTCTTGATCATGTGCTAGCTTTTTAAGTTGTTCAACGGGTATGGGCACATCTAATCCTTCCCTTACTCCTGGTATTTCTTTTATTTCTTTTATCCACCTTTCAAGATTATCTAACCCTTTCACACTAACCCCAGACCATTTATAAGTTCTGACCCAGCACCAAATTGATAGGTCAGCTATTGAAAACTCACTTGCAAGCCATTGATTTTTTGCAAGCTCTGTTTCAAGAACTTCAAATAATCGCCTACACTCATTTTGATATCTACTTATTGCTTCAGGAATCTTTTTGGGAAAATATCGGTAAAAAACATTGGCCTGCCCCATCATTGGCCCTATGTGCGCCATTTGAAACATAAGCCACTGAAGAACTTTATATCGTTCTTTACTGTCATTTGGTAGGAACTTGCCTCCCTTTTCAGCAAGATAGATCATGATGGCGCCTGACTCTGAAAGAGCAATACTATTGTCAAGATCCTCTATTGCTGGTATTTTTGAATTGGGACTAATCTTCTTAAATTTTTCTGAAAATTGCTCATTTTGTGAAAGATCTACTAACTCAAACTCGTATGGCATTTTAAGCATTTCCAACAAGCAAGATATTTTATAACCATTGGGTGTTGGAGAAGTGTACAGCTTAATCATTTTTGTTGCTAAGCGGGATCTAAATAAATTCTATCGAGAAAAAATTGATTCCGAATTTTTAATATTTTTAAAATGCAAAAGCCCACCTGCTGTTATGAAAAAAATAATAAGATAAATATTTGCCTCATATTCTGTAAATTGTTGAAGTGTTACTATTGACAGGAGCTCAAAAAAGACCAGTGAATAGCAAATTACAACAACTGGAGCGATTGCAGATAAGGGCCTTCTATGTCGCCAAAAATTAATTATAAATAATGCTATTGTTGTAAGAGTCGCAGACTTCACAATTAGAAGCCTCACATAATTAAAGCTTTTATTTTCAAGCTCTAAGATAGTAAAAGGCATAAATAATTCATATCCAAAGTTAGGGGCAAGGGCTGTAATAATGCACCAGAAAAATAAATAGATTGTTATTAGATTTGTAAAAATTTCTCTTATTTTTGTCATAATATGCCTTGATGAGAATTTTTGCCTTATTTACATTACTAAGTTTTACGTTTTATGGCAATGACAGGCCCAATATTGTATTGATACTCATTGATGATCTTGGCTTTACCGACTTAGGTGCCTATGGTGGTGAAATTGATACACCTTACATTGATCAGCTAGCAGATAATGGATTGATATTCTCAAATTATCATACTTCTCCGGAATGTGCACCATCAAGAGCCATGCTTCTTACGGGTATGGATAATCATAATACAGGCATACCCATGCTTCCTGAGGTTTTACCAAGAAGATTAACAAGTATTCCAGGCTATGAAGGTTATCTGGTTCCTGAAGCTTTAACTATTGCAGAAATGCTAAAAAATGAGGGTTATCAAACCTACATGACGGGAAAATGGCATCTAGGCTTTGGAGGCGAAAAGACCTCTGCTTTGCCGTTCAATAGAGGTTTCGATAAAACTTTTATTTTGGATGCCACCGGTGGAGATAATTTTTCAAATCATTCATACCTTCCCTATTATAAAGAGGCGCCTTGGTTCAAAGATGGGAAGCCTGCACAACTACCTGAAAATTTTTACTCTTCTGAATTTCTAATTGATGAGATGATTGAATACATAGATGGCGGAGATAAGAATGAGCCTTTTTTTTCTTATGTTTCCTTTCAAGCACAACATATCCCTCTTCAAGTTCCGAAAGAATACACTAAAAAATACCTTTCACTCTATGAGGAAGGCTGGGATGTCCTTAGGAATAACAGGCTTAATGCAGCAATAGATAAGGGCTTATTCCCTTCAGATGCTCCAATTGTCGATTCGTTGAGCTCTCTTAAGAGATGGGAAGAGATAGGCGACCAGGAAAAAAAATTTTTAATTAAAAGTGCTGCTGTATTTGCAGGCATGTTAAACGCGATGGATTTTCACATTGGTAGGTTGGTAAGCTATCTTAAGGAGAATGATCTTTATGAAAATACTATATTCATTATCACTGCTGATAACGGTCCTGAGGGCAACAATCCAGAAGAGCATCAAGCGTGGAGATCATGGATTGGGACTACTTCTTACACCAGAAATATAGAAACCCTTGGAGAAAAAAATAGCTATGTATTCATAGGAACCGAATTTGCTCAAGCTATGGCATCACCTCATCATATGTTTAAATTCCATATGAATGAGGGTGGTCTAAAAGTACCATTAATTGTGTCTGGAAATGGAATCACTAAGGGGGTTTATCATGAGTTCACTTATCTCACAGATATTGCTGCCACAATATCTAAAATTATTACAGGAGAAATACCTGAAAGAATTATAGGTAAATCACTAGAACATGTTTTAAGAGGATCGTTAGAAAGAGTTTATGAAGAAAATGATTATATTGGACTAGAGGTCGCAGGAAACTCGGCATTATTTAAGGGTGATTATAAAATTCTGAAAAATGGACCGCCTACTGGAGACAATATTTGGCATCTTTATAATTTAGTAGATGATCCTGGGGAAACTAATGACCTCGCAAAACAGAAGCCAGATATTCTCCAGCAACTATTAAAACACTATGATGAATACGTTGAAGAGAATGGTGTCATAGATCTTGGACCAGACTACTACTGGGCCACTGAAATGACTGTTAATACAGCAAAACGAAGATTTGCTGAATTTATTCCAAGTCTGACATTTATAATCTTGATTATTAGCCTGATAGTAATCGTTTACATAAGAAGAAGATGAAAAAAGTAATATTCATAATAGCTACCATAGCCGGATTGGGTTTTATTTTTTGGAAGGAAATTCTTTTCCTAACCTTGGTTCAATTTGCATCTCCAAAAGATAATGTTGGGCCTCATAAAGAAATTGTTTGGCAGCAAGGACCAGATCAAAGAACTGATGATAGGCCGAACATAATAGTTATTGTGGCAGACGACCTTGGAATAAATGACATGACTGACTACGATGACCTTGATCCGTCTGGCACTATAGATACTCCAAATATAGATTTTATTGGCAACATGGGTATTAAATTTAAAAATGCTTATTCTGGTAGCGCAACATGTGCTCCATCAAGGGGAATGATTGTTACAGGAAAATATGCAACATCAACAGGATATGAATTTACACCGACGCCAGACGGTATGGCAAGATCTATAAACCTGTTTAATCCAGAAGAAACCCGTTATCTTTCTGAAAATGTTGAAAATAACCCACTGTTTGATAGCCAAGGTTTACCGCCTGAAGAGCTAACTTTTGCAGAGACACTAAAAAGTGCTAACTACTATACAGCTCATATAGGCAAATGGCATTTAGGTCGCGGCCCAAAATTTGCTCCACTGTCACAAGGATTTGATGAGAGTCTAATGATGGCTAGTGGACTCTTTTTACCAGAGGATGATCCAAATGTAGTAAATGCTTACTTACCATGGGATCCAATTGATAAATTTTTATGGGCCATACTTGATTATGCTGCATCGTTTAATGAAAGTTCTGAAAGAGATAATTGGTTTGAACCAAAAGGATATCTTACTGATTACTACACCGATGAAGCAATAAAGGTAATTGAATCCAATAAAAATAGGCCTTTCTTTCTATATTTAGCACATTGGGGGGTGCATACACCCTTGCAAGCACTTAAATCAGATTATGAAGAATTAACACATATTGATGATCATGTTGAGAGAGTGTATGCAGCAATGATTAAATCTTTAGACCGAAGTGTTGGCCGAATAGTGCAATCGTTAAAAGAGAATGGTTTAAGTAATAATACCTGGATTATTTTCACTAGCGATAATGGAGGTGCTGGATATATTGGTTTAAGGTACATTAACTCACCATACCGTGGTTGGAAACTTACCTTATTTGAAGGGGGAATTAAGGTTCCATTAATTTTTTGGAAAGAGGGAATTAAACCCAAACAAATCTCTCAAAGAGCGGCACATATTGACATAATGCCTACCATACATGGTTTAATAAAAAGAAACTTGGATCATCAAGTCGACGGTATAGATCTTTTCACAGATGAGTATGATCTTAATTCAAGACCATTATTTTGGAAAACAGGGCACAACAAAGTTGTAATTAAGGACAATTGGAAGTTGCAAGTTACAGATTATCCTCCAAAAAAATGGCTCTACAACTTAGCAAATGATCCAACGGAACAAAAGGAGCTTTCTGAGAGATATCCTGATAAAACAGCTGAGCTCTTAGCTCTAATAAATAGCCATACTGAAGGAGCAAAACAATCCTTGTATAAACCTCTGCTGCTAGCCAATATTGAGGTAGATCGAAATTTAAAAGAAATCACAGAAGAAGGCCCTGTTGAGGAGGAAGAGGCTGTTTGGGTTACCAACTAGTCTAACTAAAGATACTAAATGATAATATATTTAGATGAAAGTTGATTTTTATTTCTCCTACAGAAGTCCATATTCTTACTTCATTCTTCCACGCATTAAAAAGCTTATGGAAGAATACGATGTAGAAGTTAACTTTAAGTTAGTTTATCCATTAGCAATAAGAGAACCTAGCTTCTTTCGAACAAGGAATATATTTACCTATTTTTTTTGGCGTCTATTAGACTATCGCAGAGTTGCAAATAAATTGGGCATGTCATTTTATAGGCCTAGACCTGATCCTATAAGACAGAATCTTATCACTGGAAAAATATCATCAGAACAACCATACATTTTCTATGTATGTCACTTAGGTCAAGCAGCTCATTATCATGGTCAAGGGATTAATTTTGCATATGCTCTATCAAATAACATATTTGGTAGTAAAGAGGGGTGGTATAACAAAAGTAGTCTTCATGAGGTCTGCGATATGGTTGGTTTGAATTTAGAGGATTTAGAAAAAGAAGCTTCTGATCAAGAAAAAAAAATAGTTTCTGACATTGAGTTAAATCAGAAGCAACAACTTACTGCAGGACACCATGGAGTACCTTTGTTAGTTCATGATGGCAAATACTTTTTTGGCCAAGATAGATTCGATGAATTTCTTGATTTTATGATTAAAAATGGAATGCAAAGAAGGTGAATAAAATTTTATACAAAGAAGGTATTAAACACCTTCTTAAAGTTGAGCCTTGTTTTGAAAAGATAATCCCAAATCATGAAATTAAATTTTTCCAGCAGCAGAAAGGTTTTGCAGGAGTCATGTCACTAGTCATAGAGCAACAGGTATCTGTACAAGCTGCAAAAGCAATAAAAAATAAAGTAAAAACACTCATGATTGATCTCACACCAGATAGAATGATTGAATTATCAACAGATGAACTTAGGGAAGCAGGTTTGAGTAGGCCCAAAATATCTTATCTAAAAGGTATAGCAATGGCAGAAAAAAATGGAAAACTTAACTTTTCTGATATTGAAAATATGACAGATGAGGATGCAAGGGTATATCTATGCCAATTCAAGGGTATTGGAAAATGGACTGCCGATTGTTACTTAATGGCATCTTTAAACAGACCAGACATATGGCCTGAAAATGATATTGGTTTACAAGAGGGGGTTAGAAGATTAAAAGACCTGAAAAAGCGCCCAACAGTTGAGGATATGACTTCGATAGCAAGGAAGTGGCGCCCTTTCAGGTCAATTGCCGCAAATATAATCTGGGCAGACTATGACTAAACTTCACATTAAGTTATATCTGTACATTTGACTAATCTGTTAGATATTAGTTCAATTTTTCTACAACTTTTTCAAAAATATTAAGGCATTTATCAAGGTTGGCTAGATTAGGGTAAGTTGGCGCAATCCTAATATTAGAATTATTAGGATCATTACCATATGGAAAGCAAGATCCAACAGGTAGAAGTCTTAGGCCAAGCTTTAAACAATGATCTATTATTTCCTGAGCTCTTGAATTTGTCGACTCGAATGAAACAAAGTATCCTCCTGTTGGAGAAGTAAACTCACAAAGATTTTTTTCTCTTAATTTGTCTAGACATTCATCAACCATTTCAAATTTTGGAAGTAGAATTTTTTTCAATGCTTCCATCTGACTTTCAAGACTTTTGTTTTGAAAAAAAATAGTGTGAAGCCCTTGATTAATCTTGTTAGGCCCAGGGGTTAAAGAGTTTCTATAATCAATAAATTTATCGTTATTTTCTTTGCTGCTAGAGAAAAATGCTATTCCAGAACCTGCCAATGTTATTTTTGAAGTTGATCCAAGGATGAAAAGATTATGCTGGAGATCATATTCCTCGGCAATGCTACTTGCCGGAGATTGAGGTTCAGTATCTTTTAGATCATGACAAGCATAAGCATTATCCCAAAGCACCATAAAGTTTTCATTGTATGACTGTAAAAGCTCAAACATATTTCTTACATTAGTATCAGAATAAGTATGGCCTGTTGGATTAGAGTGTCTCGGAACACAAACAATACCCTGCACATCTTTATGTTTTTTTAGAAGATATTCTAGTGAGTCTAAGTCTGGACCGTCTAACTGAAATGGCATTGGTATCATTTCAACACCAAAATTTTCTATAAGCTTAAAATGTCTATCGTATCCTGGAACTGGACACAAAAACTTACTGGTTTTTGATAATTTACTTTTCTTAAATCCTACATGATAGCTGCAGGATAAAATCTGTTGCATTAGTGTTAAAGAGGAGTTATCAAGAGCAAGGGTATTTGATAGGGGTGTTGATAAAATCTTTGATCCTAATTCCCTTGCTGAGGGTATGCCCTCTGGTGTTCCATAGTTTCTTAAATCAATTCCATCCATTTCATATGCAACATTTATTCTGCGAAAGTTTTCTTCAGTCATGCTGAGTTGGTCTGGTGAAGGTTTTCCTCTTGTTAAATCAAATTCGACTTTATCTGAAAGCCATGGAAGTTCAGACTTAATTTGTTCTAAAATACTCATGTGAATACAACGTATATAATTTTATCAGTTTTCCTAATCATATCTGTAATTGGTTTAATAATTGTTGCAAGTCTTTATTATTTTACAGCCAGAATATCAAAATCTTTTAAGGAACAAGAGGATGATTACAAAACTTTATCAAAAGAAAGCTTAGAAAGCATTATTGAGCCATTTAAAAATAGAATTAAAGAGTTTGAAGATGAAATTAAAAAGAACTCTGAACAACAACTTAAACTTCATGTTGAGACAAAGACCACAATTGATGGTCTTATTGAAAAAACAAATCAAATTACAAGTGATACTTCAAATTTAACAAAAGCTTTAAAAGGGGATAGCAAAACACAAGGGGATTATGGTGAAATGAAACTACGCATGTTGTTAGAGAATTCAGGGCTTGAAGAAAATGTTCACTATAGACTCCAAGAAAACTTTACCGTAACTGATGAAGATGGTGTCAAGAATAAAAGACCTGATGCAGTTATTTACTTGCCTCAAAAGAGACATATTATTATTGATTCTAAATTCTCATTTAGGGAATATGACAACTACTGTTCAGCAGATATCAATGAAAGAGATGAGTTTGGAAAAAAGCATTCTAAAAATCTTAAAGAAAGAATAAAAGAACTAAGTGAGACTAAATATCATGAAATTGATAAGCTCACCACACCAGATATTACTTTCCTTTTTCTTGGAATTGACGATGCTCTAAATGTTGGCCTTAAGTATGACAAGGATCTCTTAACATTTGCCACAAAAAAACAGATTGCACTCATTAGCCCATCTCAATTACATATCTCAATAAAAATGGTTGAAAATTTATGGCGTATTGATGGTCAGAAAGAGAGTGTTTTTATGGTTTATGAAGAGGCCCAAAAATTAGTTGAAAAGCTTAATGGATTTATGACGGTTATGGAAAGCTTGGAAAACTCAATTAATCAAACTCAAAAAAAATTTAACGATGCTAAAAATAAACTTGTTGATGGAACTGGCTCCATTACTTCGAGAGTCAAAAAATTAATTGCTCTAGGAGATAAGGAAATAAACAAAAAAGATGATTGATCTACTAATTTTTGCAGCTGTTGGAATTATTACTGGAACTATGGCTGGATTATTTGGTGTTGGTGGTGGCTTAATTATAGTGCCCGTCATGCATTTTATTTTTACAGAAAGGGGGATAAGTGAAGATATAGCTATCCCGCTTTCAATTGGAACTGCACTCACTTGTATTATTGTAACTTCGGCATCAGCTGCTTACTCTCATTATCAAAAAAAATCCCTTTCTGTAGAGAGGTTCTTGCAATTAAGCTTTGGAATACTCTTTGGAGCAGGATTTGGGGCCTCTTTTGTAATTGGTGTTGAAAGTGAATTCTTTAAAAAAATGTTAGCTGTTTTTGTGACCATAATTTCATTGCGGCTGTTTATAAATTTAGAGGTGCCTCAAGCAAAAAAAGAGCCTGGATTTTTTTATTTCAATATATCCGGAGGAGTAATTGGATATCTTTCATCAATATTTGGAATTGGTGGAGGAATATTTAGTGTCCCATTACTAAAAATTTCAGGAATGGAAATGAAGAAAGCTGTGGGTACTGGTGCAGCATGCGCATTTCCAATAGCAGTTATATCAGCAAGCTCTTATCTTATACTCGGATATAATACAAACAATTTACCGGAATATTCAATTGGCTACATCTACCTGCCTGGGGTCTTAGGAATAACTGTTTTTAGTTATTTTTTTGCAAAGCTTGGCACTCAACTAGCTCACAAACTTAATGATAAGTTTTTACAATTCATATTTGCAGTACACCTTATTCCAGTCGCAATCTATTGGTTTTTGAAATAATGAATTATCCAGATTTTATTAACCCTATTGCTATTAGTATCCCAATTTCTGGATTTTGGGGAGATTCTTTAAATATCTACTGGTATGGTATCGCATATGTTCTTGGAGCTTATCTTATATATTTACATGTGTTATCTACACGTCATAAGTTTAATATTAATTTAAGCAATGATCTGACCAGTGATTTAATTTTTACCTATGGCTTGTTCTTGGGCGCAGTTGTTGGTGGGAGGATTGGAAATGTTATTTTCTATGATCTTCATTTACAACTAAATGATCCTTTTTTCGTGTTCAAAATTTGGCAAGGGGGTATGTCCTTTCATGGTGGCTTGATTGGAGTTATGTTTATGATGTACCTCTTTAGCAAAAAGTATGGTTTTAAATTTTTTCAAATTACAGATTGGATAGCACCTTCAATTCCTATTGCCTTATTTTTTGGGAGAATTGCAAATTTTATAAATGCAGAACTCTATGGTAGAGCTACTGATGTAAGTTGGGGGATGATCTTTCCTTCTGATCCAGAGGGGATTGTAAGGCACCCTTCCCAACTTTATGAAGCTGCACTTGAAGGAATAGTATTATTTATATTCTTAAATTTAATATCAAAAGATGAAAGATCATATGGAAGACACTCAGCATACTTTTTAATTGGATATGGTTTAACAAGATCGCTAGCCGAGTTTTTTAGGGTGCCGGATTATGTTTATGGAAATGACTTTTTACTATTTAGTTTTTTAACTCAAGGGCAGTTGTTGTGTATTCCTATGATAATATTAGGTGTACTAATTCTAATTAAAAACAATGCAAGAATATCTAGACCTACTTAAAAAAGTAAAAGAAACTGGTGGTCACAAAGACGACCGAACTGGCACCGGCACTCTTTCAGTATTTGGACATCAGATGAGGTTCAACCTCGGAGATTCATTTCCACTTTTAACTACTAAAAAAATACATTTTCACTCAGTGGCGCATGAGTTGCTTTGGTTTCTAAAAGGCGAGACAAATATAAAATATTTGAAAGATAATAGTGTAAGAATTTGGGATGAATGGGCAGATGATAATGGAGATCTTGGGCCGGTCTATGGCAAACAATGGCGTAAGTGGGAGAGCGATTGTCAAAGTTTTGACCAAATTTTAAATGTAATTAATCAAATAAGAAACAATCCAGCAAGTAGGCGTCACATTGTAAGTGCCTGGAATGTTGCAGATATTCCAAGTATGGCATTGGCTCCATGTCATATCCTTTTTCAGTTTTATGTGCATGATGGCAAATTATCTTGTCAGCTCTACCAAAGAAGTGCCGATATATTTTTAGGTGTTCCATTTAATATTGCATCCTACGCTTTGCTTACACATATGGTTGCTCAAGTATGTGATTTAGAAGTAGGGGATTTTATTCACACTTTTGGAGATGTGCATCTTTACCTAAACCACGTTGAGCAGGCAGAAGAACAATTATCTAGAAGCCCTCTTCAACCACCTCAAATTAAACTCAATAAAAAAAATGACATCGATGCCTATACGTTCGAGGATTTTGAATTGATTGATTATCAACATCATCCACATATTCCTGCTCCAGTAGCCGTATGATTATCTCTGCAGTAGTTGCGATGAATTCCAGCTTTCTTATTGGAAAGGACAATGATCTTCCATGGAAATTAAAAGAGGATCTTGAACATTTTAAGTCTTACACGCTTGGTAAGCCGATAATTATGGGTAGAAAGACTTATGAATCAATTGGAAGACCACTTCCCAATAGGCTTAATGTTGTGGTTTCTAGAACTATCAGTGAAATAGATAATCTCCTCACAGTTTCAACTCTCAAAAAGGCAATAAATGAAGCAAGAATTTATTGTGAAAGTAATGGTCAGGATGAAATTGTGTTGATAGGTGGTGCTGGGATATTTAAAGAGGGTCTTGAAATATTAAACAAGCTTGTCATCACATGGGTTAATGCGGATGATCTAGAAGGAGATGTCTATTTTCCTAGTTTTAGTTTGGATGAGTGGAAAGAAACAGACTCAAAAGATTTTTCTCGCTCTGCAGATAACCAGTTTGACTTTACTATAAAAGAATACGTGAAATTATGAATTTATAAATTCTCGTCTAAGCTCAAGGTTTTTAACTCTCTCTTGCTCATTTTCATTATATTTTAACCAAGCTTTTGCCTGCTTTTTAATAGTATCTTTTTCACTTTCAGATGCTTCAGTAAACACTTCCTTAGCCTCATCAAAACGTTGTAATTCAAATAATGCCTGACCAAGTGTCAACTGAGCAAAACCTGGATTTTTAAGTTTACCCCTTTCTAAGCCTTTATTGATTGCAATAATTGCACTATCAATATCATTTTCAAGGTAGTATAAATTACCTATCGCAATAAACGCTTCTCCATCTTCAGTAAGTTTTGCAAGTTTCTCGAATATTCTTATAGCCTCTTTTCTTTCTTGTGCTGCTCTTAATGATTCGGCAAGTATGGTTAGATTTCTTTCATCTTCCTCTAAGAATGGTTTAGCTTCCGGGTCTAAAGCTGTCTCACTTCCGGGTCTTACAAAAGCAGGACCCATAATATCATCACAAACCATTTCCTCTATAGGTATTCCATCTCTACCTACTACAAGATCTCCATCTTCATCTAAAACTTTTCCAAGTGCACATTCTTGATCAATAACTTGAATACCAGCTACTGAAGACAGGCCTGTCAGTATGACTTCCGCAGCCCAGTAGGGATTACCAGCTGCCAATAGCATTTGTGAAAGAGACTGGAATTCAGCAGATTTGTCAAGCAACTCCTTCTGGTAAGCTGTTTTTAAAAGAGCGGTATAATCCCTGGCCCTATCAAGTTCATTATATAAGCCTGCTAGATTTACAAAATATCTTTTTTTTGGATAATACTCTAACACCTCTTCGTAATACGGTATTTGTTCTTTTCTTTGCCCTAACTCTCCCATGGTCGCAAGTAATATTGAATACCAGTTCTCTCTGAATCTTGAACCTGTACGATCGGAAAGCTCTTTTGCTGCCATCATAACGTTATAGGATTTTTGATATTGCTCTTGCAAATAATAAGCTTGTGCAAGGAGCACATAGGCTTGTGAAGTAGGTTCGTCTGTCATCTTGAACCATCTTTTAAGATAATCTATGCCCATCTTGTAGTTTTCTTCTGATAAATATAGCTGTGCAACTGTATAGTACGCTGCGAGCTTTATCCTTGGTTGAGCATCTGGCTCCTTAACAAGGTTCAAGTAATCACTCCTTGCGCCAAGTAGATTGTCTTTATAAGCGAGGTTTACATAAGCTCGATAGTAATAGAACATAGACTTGTCATAACTCTTGAGATTGTCAAATCTTTCTCTAAGTTCAGACAATTCATCCTCTGCTTTCTTAACTACTCTAGCAATATCTTTATCTTTCTCCTTGGCTGCTGCTTCTTTTTCTGCTTTTAGATTTTTGTCTTTCGCTGCCTCTTTAAGGAGAATTGCTTTTGCTTCTTCATATTGTCCAGCTTGATCTAGATTTTCTACGATTCTTTGTACTCTTTTTGCTACAGATGGTGTAAGTACCTTTGATCTTCTGTTTTGTAATTTTCTTTTTTCAGATTCAGTCGCTAGTTCTGGTAAGCCATCTGTCTCATCTGCATAAAATTCAAATGAGAACAAAAATATTACTAATAAGAAAAATCTTTTCATTATTCCTCCAATTCAAATGTAAACTTATGCGGAACATCGTTTACAGCAACTGGTCTTCCGTCTCTAACCGTTGGTTTATATTTTAACTTAAGTGCAGCTCTTAAAGTAGCGCTGTTAAACATTGTACAATCATTGAAATCTCCAGCCCTATTAGTTACCGACCTACACTTTCCCTCTATTACGTATGGATCAGTAATTGTTCCTGATTCGGTAATGGTAAATGCAACAATAACAAAACCCTCCGTGCCTCTCTCTTGTGCTCTACGTGGATAAACTGGTTGAACTTTGAATAACGGAATGTATTCACCGTCTCGAAACATTGATCCACTTCCTGAATTAAAGTTAATTTGTGGCTTATTTAATGATGCTGAAACTGCAATTGGTGTCACATCCAGTTGTGGTGGTGCGATTTCAGGTGGAGCAGTTTCCGGTTCTTGTGGTGGTTCTATTTCATCGGTAAGCAAAGTTTCAATTTCTCTTTCAGGCATTATTACATTACCAATTTTTCTGCCTTTATTTACATCTCCAGCGTCACCAGTACTTATTAAGGCAACCATAAACAAAAATAAAAGGAATCCAGCAAGAGGCGCACCTGATATGAAAAGATGCTTTCTTGTTATTACAAAATTTCCTACTGTAATCATTTAAAATTAATCTGGTTCTGCTGCTAATGAAATGTCAAATACACCAGCATCTCTGGCACCATCCATTACCTGAATTATTGCATCAGCACTGGCTGCTTCATCAGCTTGAATAACGACAGATCCCTGTGGATTATCTGCTAAAAGTTTTAAGACATTTGCTTTTACCTGTCTAACGTCAATCCTTCTGCCATCCATGTAAATTTCATCATTATTTCCAATAGCAATAAGAATTGCTGCATTTTCCTGTATTTCTGAAGTATCTGAATCGGGCCTATTCACTTCAAGACCAGGTTCTTTAATAAAGTTGGCAGTAACAATAAAGAAAATTAGCATAATAAACACCACGTCTAGCATAGGTGTTAAATTAATTTCGCTTTCTTCTTCTCTTGATGCCGCTGATATAGCAGTTCTTCTCATTATTTATCTCCTTTTGCATAACTGTGAGTTACATACTCACCCATTAATAATTCGTTTTCTTCAACTTTGTTTTTAATCCAAATCATAACTAATACTCCAGACAGAGAAGAAACCATTCCTGCCATTGTTGGGAGTGTTGCCTTTGAAACACCTCCTGCCATTGAACGTGCATCTCCTCCTCCTGTGAAAGCCATAACCTGAAAAACCTCAATCATACCTGTAACTGTTCCCATCAATCCAAATAATGGACATAGGGCAATGCAAACTTGAATTAATTGAACGTTCTTATTAATTGAGATCTTGCCCTCTGAAATCAGCCTGCTTTTTGCTTGATATTTATGCCAAGGGGTTTTAAATGACATTTTTAAATATCTTCCTCTGATAGAGTCAGCCAATTCTTCATGCACAAACAGGAAGTAATATATTCTCTCTAAAATAAGGGCCCACATAAAGGTCACCAAAATAGCTATGTACCAAAGTACAGGCCCACCGGACTCCATGAAGTCCCTAAGAGCAATATATACTTCCGTTAGAAAATACATAATTATTTTGCTTTTTCAGCAACAATACC
>MDTD01029765.1_pt1 | contig 18781 bp, 17 predicted proteins | sample 811221 | NCBI WGS metagenome assembly MDTD01 (sample SAMN05326646, study PRJNA326480) | marine metagenome | isolation source: seawater | place: Pacific Ocean: South West | collected 2011 | reverse complement strand
TGTGATAATGCCTATGAAAATTTAAAAAAAATCGAATTTTAAATTTTTTTTCAAATATTACTCTAAAAGCATTGAAAATAAATACTAATTTGAGTGTATTTGACTTGTTGATTTTCTATTAACGAGAAAAAATGATATACATATAAATCTTTTAAATAAAAAATGCCAAAAAACTCAAATAATAATCAAATATCTTCCTATGGGGCAGAGTCCATAAAAGTTTTAAAGGGATTAGATGCTGTTAGAAAACGACCTGGAATGTACATCGGGGACACAGACGATGGTTCGGGACTTCATCATATGGTTTTCGAAGTAGTTGATAATGCGATAGATGAAGCTTTGGCTGGTTATTGCAAAAATATTTTAGTCACTATGAACAAAGATAATACGATTACTGTTGAGGACGATGGTCGTGGTATTCCTGTAGAAATGCATAAGGGTGAAAAAATGTCAGCCGCCGAGGTGATTATGACCCAACTTCATGCAGGTGGAAAGTTTGATCACGATTCTTATAAAGTTTCAGGTGGTCTTCATGGAGTAGGAGTTTCAGTTGTAAACGCCCTGTCCGAAAAACTTGATTTAAGAATTTTCCGAGATAAAAAAGAGTATTTTATCAGCTTTAAAGATGGGAATGCTGTTAAAGCCTTAAAGAAAATAGGGAGTACGAAAAAACAAGGAACAGAGATTACTTTTTTGCCATCTAAAAATATATTTTCATCAACGAAATTTAGTTCTTCAATACTTCAAAAAAGAATGAGAGAATTAGCATTTTTAAATAGGGGAATTAATATATCGCTATACGATAATACTGGCACCAAAAAAAAAGAATTTTTAAATAAATTTGATGGAGGAATATTAGAATTTGTAAAATATATAAATCAAAAAAAACCAATTTTAGTTAATAAAAATGAAAAGGTAGTTTTTAAAAAACCAATTTTTATATCGGCAAATAAAAATAATGTGGATATAGAGTGTTCATTCGAATGGAATGCTGGGTATTCGGAGGAAGTATTGGCCTTTACAAACAACATTCATCAAAAAGATGGAGGAACACACTTGCTTGGTTTTAGAAGCGCCTTGACAAGAGTAATTAATAAATATTCACAAGATAACAATAAAAAAAATAAACTTTCTCTTACAGGAGAAGATATCAAAGAAGGGCTTACTACTGTTCTATCCATAAAAATGCCAGATCCAAAATTTTCTTCCCAAACAAAAGATAAATTAGTGTCATCAGAGATTAGATTAATAGTTGAGAGTGTAATTAATGATAAAGTTTCAACTTGGTTTGATCAAAACCCTTCTATCGCCAGAAGTGTTTTAGAAAAAATTACCCAAGCTGCAATAGCCAGGGATGTCGCTAGAAAAGCAAGAGACAGTGTGAGAAGAAAAGGCGGATTTGAGCTCTCAGGTCTTCCAGGAAAGCTCGCAGATTGCCAAATTTCAAAAAGAGAGGGCACAGAGCTTTATATTGTAGAGGGTGACTCTGCAGGCGGATCTGCAAAACAGGGTAGAAATCGAGAATTTCAAGCAGTTCTTCCTTTGAGAGGAAAGATTTTAAATACTTATGTAAATGCAAATAAAAGAGTTAACGGTTCAAACGGAGATTATGCAACTAAGGCTTTATCAAAGATGATGTCATCGAATGAAATAGTAACGTTAATAAATGCAATGGGAACTGGATCGAAAGACTTTAATTTAGAAAACTTGAGATATGACAAAATAGTTATAATGACTGATGCGGATGTAGATGGATCTCATATCAGAACATTGTTGCTAACTTTTTTTAATAATCATCCATTTAATCAACTTATTGAAAATGGCCATCTTTATTTAGCACAACCTCCGTTATTCAAAATAACAAAAGGTACAAAAAGCTCATATATAAAAGATGAAAAGGATTTAGAAAAGTATATTTTAAACAGCAGGTCTACAAAACAAAATTTTAAAAAAGGATCTAAAGAATTCATTAGTTTTATGGAAGAATCAAAACGAAAACTTTCTATACAAAGATTTAAAGGACTTGGCGAAATGAACCCAGAGGAACTTTGGGAAACTACTTTAAACCCAGATAATCGAACTTTGTTAAAAGTTCAATACTCTAAAGGCACAAAAGAAAAGTCGGCGAAAGATCAAGAAATTATCAAAATTCTAATGGGGGACGAGGTTGCCCCGAGAAAAGACTTTATTACAAACAACGCTTTAGATGTTTCAAATTTAGACATATAATTAAGTCATGAATTTTTCTACTCTATTTAGATTGGAGGAAAATTTAAACTTAGATAAAAAAACACTTGTTTTTTTAAGGTGGATTGCGATATTTGGTCAACTTTTTTCCGTAAACTTAGTTTATTTTTTTTTAAATTTAGAGTTTCCTGTTCTTTTATGTCATTTAATTATACTTTTTGGTTTTCTAACAAACCTATTTTTACAGTTTGGTTTTAAAGCAACTTTGCTTAAAGATTTATACTCCAGCTCAATTTTGATGTATGATCTTATACAATTAAGCATACTTTTATTTTTAACAGGAGGAATATTTAACCCTTTTGCGATTCTTTTGATAGTGCCAACTATTTTTTCTTCGACATTTTTAAGCATGGGTAGTACAATAATACTTGGCACTTCAACTATAATTTTATTATTTTTACTAACATTTTTTAATATGCCTTTGCCTGGAATGGAGGAGTATATTCTTTCGTTCCCGAATTATTATGTAACTGGTATTTTAATGTCGTTAATAATTGGGCTGATATTTTTAAGTTATTTCGGTATAAGATTTGCTGGTGAAACAAAAAAAAGATCTGATGCTTTAAACAAACTTCAGCAAATTTTAGCTAAAGAATATGAACTAGAGTCATTAGGCGGACAAGCTGCTGCTGCGGCTCATTCTCTTGGAACACCGCTGGCTACAATATCAGTTGTTTCTAAAGAAATGAGAAAAGAAGTAGGTGATCATTCAAAACTTACAAAAGATCTAGATTTATTAATAAGTCAGACTAAAAGATGTAGTGAAATTCTTAAAAATATTTCACAAAAAAAAATCATTAATGATGAATTTTTGAGCTCTATGAATTTTGAAGATTTACTTGAGGAAATAATTAAATCTTTTAAAGAATCTTCAGAAAAAAATATTAAACTAAAAACAGATAAAGATATCAATAAAATTGATATTAAAAAAAATCCCGAACTTGTTTATGGACTAAGAAACTTTATTGGTAATGCAGTGAAATTTTCTAATCAGAATGTCTTGATATCAATAATTAGTGATAATATTAATTTATATATTTTAGTTGAAGATGATGGCCCAGGATTTCCTGAAGACATAATTACAGCTTTAGGAGAGCCTTATATTAAATCTAAGTCAAAATCTTCCAAAAAAAATGCTGGTTTAGGACTAGGAACCTTTTTAGGTAAAACTTTACTTGAGCGTCAATTAGCAATTATTACATTTGATAATGATAGCGCAATTGGAGGAGCAAAAGTTAAAATAAAATGGAGTATTAACGATTTGAGTATTTCCTCTTAAATTCAAATGCATAAGATATTATTTTATAAGCAAGTTTAGCAGCTAAAAAATTACAAGAATTAAATTTCTTTATTGGTGATAGCTCATTTATGTCAGCTCCGACTACATTTGAAACGGAACACACGTTTTTAATTATAGGAATTACATCATCCCAAAACATTCCACCTGGTTCTGGAGTACCTGTGGCAGGCATCAAGCTCGAGTCAAAACCATCAACATCAAATGTTATATAAACATTCTTATTCTTAAATATTTTACGAATTTCTTTGATTTTCCATTTATTTTTTTTACTACCCCAAAATATTTTTATTTTGTTTTTATTTTTGTTGTAAAAATTCATCTCTTCTTGCGATAAATTTCTAATACCGAATGAAATAACTTTTACATTTTTGAAATCAAGACATCTTCTTATGGCTGTTGCGTGAGAAAATCTTTCACCATCATATTGCTCTCTCAAATCTGCATGGGCATCAAAATGAAGAATGTAGAGTGTTTTATATTTTTTTACAAACGGTCTAATAGCACCACTTGTTATAGAATGTTCACCACCTAATACTAGCGGAAATAACTTTTTTGAGAGAATTTTTTTGTTAATATCTGCTATTTGTATCATCGCAGATCTTAAATTATTCTTAATTTTAAAAGGTTTAAGTGTTTTAATGCCTATATTTCTAAAAGTTTCTTTGTTTAGTTCTTCATCAAACAGCTCAACCTGATGAGAAGCTTTTATAATTTCCCTCGGTGCATTTCTTGTTCCTCCACCGTATGAAACTGTCTTTTCTAACCCAAATGGAACAACTACAACTTTATTTTTAATTTTTGTATTGGCATCGTAACCTAAGAATCCCTCTTTTTGATTTAGAAATTTCATTTTATTTGAAAATTTTAGAATATTCTCTTTTATCTCTTTTCTTCCAATTTTGCCTATGAAAGGCATCACTAGCGATTAATGGCAATACACTAGTAGCTTCTGCAAAAACCATTTGCTCTTTAGATATATCTACTTTTCCCCAAGAGCTTGCTTCCTTAAGAGTTGAGCTGCTACAAGCTCCATCTCTAGTATCGGCCACAGTTATTTGCACAGCATATTTATGCATATCAACTTTTTTTCCAAGGAGTTCTGCACAAACAACGGTATCCTGTATAAAATTTTTAGGCACTCCTCCCCCAATCATTAGCAGACCAGACTGTTTAGATTTAAGCTTGATCTCGGTTAATTCTCTGAACTCTCTGATAGAGTCTATTGTAATATGTTTTTTTGGATTTTGTTCTTGATGCATAACCAATCCAAAACCAGCAGAACTATCAGTAAACGCAGGACAAAATATTGGTACGTTATTATCATATGCAGTTTCAATTAATGATCCTTTCTTTTTTGAATTTTTTTTCAAATATTTTCCCATTTCATGAATAAACTCCCTCGAGGTATAAGTTTTAGGCGATAAAGAATTAGCTATGTCACATATTTTTTGATCACATGCCTGGAGTTCTTCTTCATCAATATAGGTATCGTATATTCTATCAATATAATTTTCTCTTAATCTAGTATCATTTTCAAACTGTGAGCCTTGATAATGCTTGAATCCTAAAGCTTCAAAAAAATCCATGTCAACGATTGAAGCTCCAGTAGCTACAATTGCATCCACCATATTGTACTTTACTAAATCAGCATATAATTTCATACATCCTCCAGCCGAAGTGGAGCCAGCTAATGTTAAAAAAATAGAGCAGGATTTATCTTCAATCATCTCGTTAAATATTTTAGAAGCATTAGCAGTATCCCTAGATGTAAAAGACATTTTACTCATTGAACTAATTATCTCTCGAGCGTCAAATTTTGTAATGTCTATATGCTCAATTGGTTTATTTAAAAATGATTTTTTGTTATGTCCAACGGCAGGACTATTTTTTTTATTCATTAAGCTACTAAATAATTAATTTTATTCACATCATTGTACAATGACATTAAAGGTTTGTCATTGAGCTCAACAATAGTATCTGAATAAAAACCGTTGAATCTAGTCCTGAATGTTAATCCATAAGATCCTAATTGACCTAATTCAATATAGTCACCTTCTTTAATATTGTTTGGCAATAAAAATGGTCCTTTCATATAATCTAAACTATCACATGTTGGACCATAAAATTGAAAAGCAGTAATCTTTTTTGATTGAATTCTTCCATTCGTTATTAATCTGGAAGGCAATATAAAATTAGGGACACCTGCATCAAAAAGAGATCCATAAGTCCCATCATTAATATAAAGTTTATTTTTTTTTCTTAAGTTTACTCTAACAATAGTTGACCCACTTTCAGCTACCAAAGCTCTGCCAGGTTCGCAGATTACCTCAGGCATCTTTTCAAGTTTTAGATTATTTAATCCTAATTGAATTTCTCTGAAGTAATTTTCTAAAGGTTCAGGTTTTAAATCAGGGTATATTGATGGAAAACCACCTCCAACATTAATTACATCTGGAACAATTTTGGTTTTTTTAATTATATTTGAAATTTCTTTCAGTCCTTTTGAAAAAGATATTTTATGCATGCATTGAGATCCAACATGAAAACTTATACCTAATTTTTTTGCATGTTGTTTACAAAGTCTTACTAAACCTAAAGCTTCACTTGTTAAAGCACCAAATTTTCTAGAAAGATCTAATTCAGCATGTTCATTTGACACAGCTATTCTTACAAATAAATTTAGATCTTTAGCATTTTTAGTAGACTCTAAAATTTTCATCAATTCTTCTTTTGTATCCAATGAAAAATCTTTAACATGGTAGTCAAAATATGCTGAAGCTATATCTTCTCTACTTTTAATTGGATGCATAAAGTATAATTTTGATTTTGGACTGAGTTTTCTAATAAGTTTAACCTCATTAATTGACGCTACGTCAAATCTATCTAATCCATTTTTAATAATATGTTTAAGTACATATTCATTTGGATTAGTCTTAACTGCATACAAAATTTTACCAGGAAATTTATTTTGAAAAGTTTTAATTGAATTTTTAATGGTTTCTGGGCGTATACAGTATACAGGATTTACTGGTTTAAGTGTGTTAACTAGTTCGTTAACGTTACTAAATTTTTGCATCTAATGTGTCCCACGTTAGTTTACACAAAAAAAGGTTTCAAAAAATTTTTATAAAAAACCTTTATGAATCGGATTTAAGGTTATTTTTTCTCTATGTAAAGAAAAAAAACACTATATCCAGTTATATCCAGTTGAAATTTCAATTAAGATACTTATATAAGTTCCATGACTAGAGGAGCAAATCAACCGTCAAATCAGTTCAAAATATCGGATTTTGAGGATAAATCCCTATTGATCGTTGATGACGACGATCCATTAAGAGGTAGGCTATCAAGAGCTATGGAAAAAAAGGGTTTTTCAGTTAAAGAGGCCAAATCTGTTTCAGAAAGTCTGGAAATAGTTAACAAATCACCAACTAATTTTGCCGTAATAGACCTTAGATTGGAAGATGGGAACGGCCTAGATGTGGTTAAAGCGCTATTAAAAGCCAAAAAAGACAGCAGGATAGTTATGTTGACCGGATATGGCAACCTTCCAACGGCTGTAGCTGCAGTTAAAGCTGGTGCAATTGACTACATAGCCAAACCAGTTGATGCTGATGATGTAGAGGCTGCTTTACTGGCTTCTCCAGAGTCTAAAGCAAAACCACCAGAAAATCCGATGTCAGCAGACAGAGTAAAATGGGAACATATCCATAGGGTATTTGAATTATGCAATAGGAACGTGTCTGAGACCGCTAGACGCTTAAAAATGCACAGAAGGACTCTTCAAAGAATTTTATCCAAAAGATCTCCTAGATAAACTTTCTAAATTTTAATATTTTTGTACCCAAAACAGATAATATCAAAAGCTTGTACAATTCTATAAGAATAAATGGTTTGGCACCCAATGAGAATATTTCTAAAAAACTAGTAGAGAAGCCTTTAAAACTCCATAACCAAATCATCCCTAAGATATAAATAAAACTTACAGAAAATAATAAATAAATAAACATTAAAATTGTATCAGTTTTCTCTTTTACGAATCCTGCTGAATAAGCACCAATTAAAAAACCAAAAAGATACCCACTTGTAGGTCCAATAAAATATGCATAACCCCCACCTTTTGCAAAAACAGGCAAACCTATAAAGCCTTCAAATAGATACAGAGCAACAGTTATCGTTGCTAATTTAGATCCAAGTAACAAACCTAAAAAAAGAACAGCAAAAGTTTGCATTGTAGCAGGAATAGGTGCTAGAGGTGTCTGCAATTTTGCTGAAATAGTTAATATTCCGGTACCAATTAAAACCAAAATGAGTTTTTTAATACTTTTAATATCAACAATTTTATTTATATATTCCATCCTATTATTTTATGCGTTTTTTTTAAATAAATCTAGTTTTTTGTTAATTGAACAAAAACGTCCTCTAAATCACCTTCATCTGTTGAAATATCCTTTATTTCAATATTATTTTTATAGAGGAAATTCAAAAATTCTTGAAATTTATCGGAGTTTTTTTCATAACTAATCATGTATTCCTCATCATTTAATTTTGAGATTTTAATACTTTGAATTTTGAGATTATCTAGTTTAGATGTTTTACTTATTCTTAAAGTAATCCTTTTTGTTTTGATTTGATCTAATAAATTTTTAGTAGTTTCAAGAGCGACAAGATTTCCCTTATTAATTATTGCTATTCTATCACAAAGTTTTTCTGCCTCAAATAAATTATGAGTAGTAAGAATTATTGTGACGCCACTTTTATTAAGCTCTTTAATATTGTTCAATAATTGATTTCTCAATACTACATCTACTCCTGCAGTAGGTTCATCAAGAACAAGTATTGGAGGCTGATGTACCATTGCTTTTGCAATAAGAAGTCTTCTTTTCATACCACCTGATAAATTTCTTGAGTATGAATTCGCTTGATTTTCTAAAGAAACTGTTTTTAAAATTAAATCAGTTATCATTTCATTTTTAGTAACACCATATAACCCAGCTTGAAGCTCCAAAAGTTTTTTTGGAGAAAAAAAAGCATCCAAATTTACCTCTTGGGGAACGATACCTATGGCTGCTCTTACTTGTCTTGGGTTCTGATCAAGATCAAATCCCCACACAGTGACTTTACCTTTGCTTTTTACAACTGTTCCAGCTAAAATATTTAAAAATGTTGTTTTCCCGGCTCCATTTGGGCCTAAAAGGCCAAATACTTCACCTTGATTAACCTTTAAGTTGATCTCATTTAAAGCTTTTAATTCTAAATTTCCTTTTTTTTTTTAAGTAAATTTTAGTTAGGTTTTCAACAGTTAATGCTACTTTGCTCATAGAGTTTTTATTATATCAGAAAAATTAAGGTATTATACTGTATGAATTCTTTAAAAAAATCTGATCACTACTATTTGATTGATGGATCAGGGTATATATTCAGAGCCTACTATGCTTTGCCACCTTTATCTAGGAAGAGCGATGGATTACCAACAGGTGCAGTAAGTGGTTTTTGTTCTATGTTATTTAAGTTATTAGAGGATGCAAGATCAGACGATACTAAAAATAAGCCAACGCATTTTGCTGTTATTTTTGACTCAGCAAAAAAAACTTTTAGAAATGAAATATATAGCGATTATAAAGTTAATAGATCAGAGGCACCTGAAGATTTAGTCCCTCAATTTGAATATATTAGAAAATCTGTTGAAGCATTTAACTTACCCTCTATAGAACTTTTAAATTATGAAGCTGATGACTTAATAGCGACTTTTTCAAAGAAAATAATAGAAGCTGGGTCAAAAGTTACAATAATCTCATCTGATAAGGATTTGATGCAGTTAGTGTCTGATAATATCAGACTTTACGATCCTATGAAAAGCAAAGTAATAGGAGAAAAAGAAGTTAAAGAGAAATTCGGGGTTAAACCCTCCCAAGTAATCGATGTTCAATCACTCGCTGGAGACTCATCAGACAATATACCAGGGGTACCAGGTATAGGTATTAAAACAGCAGCTGAGCTGATCAATAAATATAAAAATCTTGATAATTTACTCAAAAATGTAGGTGAAATTACACAGAAAAAAAGAAAAGAAACACTTATTTCAAATAAAGAAAAAGCTTTACTTAGTAAAAAATTAGTCACACTCAGGGATGATGTGCCAATAAAAAATGAACTTAATGAATTTCTACTTAAAAATGTCGACAAAGATAAATTATATAATTTTTTAAGAGAGATGGAATTTAACAGACTTTTAAGTCAGGCAATAAGTTTTTACGGCGAGGGAGATACAAAAATCGTTAAAAAAAATAAAAATGAAAAAGTAGATATCAAAAAATATGACTGCATAAAAACAGAAAAACAATTAAATGAATGGGTTCAAGAGCTAGAGAAAGAGGCAGTCATTTCATTTGATACTGAAACTACTTCATTAAATCCTCTCGAAGCAGAATTATTGGGTGTTTCATTTAGTTATGCGAGCAATAAGGCTTGTTATATTCCAATCAAAAACAAAAGTTCAGCAACTGTCAATAAAAAAGTAATTATCGAAAAGATAAAAAAGCTGTTAGAAGATCCGAGTATAATTAAGGTTGGTCAAAATTTAAAATATGATTATTTGGTTATGAAAAAAGAAGGAGTAAAAATAGAATCTTATGATGATACAATGTTAATTTCTTACGTTTTAGATGCTGGATTGAATAGACATAGCATGGACATCTTATCGGAAATACATTTAGGCCATAAAACTATAACCTACAAAGAATTAGTTGGTAGTGGTAAGAATAAAATTGATTTTGTAGACATAGATCTAAACAAAGCAACAGAATACGCAGCAGAAGATGCAGATATTACTTTAAGATTATACAACACATTAAAGCCAAGAATGTTAAGAGAAAACTTGGATAAAGTGTACAATTCATTTGAAAAACCACTAATAAAAATACTCTCTCAAATGGAAATTAATGGCATTAAAGTTGACAAAATACACTTAAAAAAGCTGTCAGAAAAATTTAATATTAGATTATTAAAAATAGAAAAAAAAATATACGACATTGCAAAAAAGAAATTTAACATTGGATCACCTAAACAATTAGGTGAAATTATTTATAATGAACTTAAAATCGCTAAATTAAAAAAAACAAAAAAAGGAAGCTTAGCCACAAGCGCCAATGTGCTTGAAGACTTAGCTTATAAAGGTCATGAATTTCCTAAAATGGTTTTAGAGTGGCGACAACTATCTAAATTAATTAATACTTATTCTGATGCTCTCCAAGATCATATAAGCAAAAAAACAAACAGAGTTCATACCTCTTTCTTACTTGCTGCTACTAACACAGGTAGATTAGCATCAAGTGATCCTAACTTACAAAATATTCCTATAAAAACAGATGATGGGAGAGAAATAAGAAAAGCTTTTATCGCTGAAAAAAATAATATTTTGACTTCAGCTGATTATAACCAAATTGAAATGCGTATATTAGCAGATATGGCTGATGTTAAAGAATTAAAAAAAGCCTTTAAAAATAAAGATGATATACATAGTTTGACTGCCAGCCAAGTATTTAATGTACCAATAAAGAAAATAACATCAGACTTAAGAAGAAAAGCAAAAGCTATAAATTTTGGAATTATTTATGGGATTACACAGTACGGTTTAGCTAAACAGATTTCAGTTTCTAATCAAGAAGCTTTGGAATTTATTACATCTTATTTCAAAAAATTCCCAGAAATAAAAGATTATATGAATAATACTATAAAGTCTTGCAGAAAGAATGGATACGTTACTAATATCTTTGGTCGAAGAATTCACTTAAGGGGTATTAACGATAAAAATTTTGCGGTAAGAAGTTTTCAAGAACGAGCTGCAATTAATGCTCCAATACAAGGCTCTGCAGCAGATTTAATCAGATTAGCTATGATTAAAATAGATGATGAAATTAAAGATAATAAAAAATTTGACACAAAGATTTTGTTACAAATTCATGACGAACTGATCTTTGAAAGTCCAATTAAAAGCAAAGATTATATAGAAAAAACTATTAAAAGTGCCATGAGGTCAGTTTCAAGCTCAGAGCATCATTTATTTTCAATTCCATTGGAAGTTAATGTCAAATCAGGCTATAATTGGGGGGAGGCACACTAAATTAAAAGTGACAGCGCGCCTAAATTTTGACAATTAAATTTAGAAAATTAAAATATGTCTCAAACAATAGCTTTAGTGGATGATGACCGAAATCTTCTTACAGGTATAAGTATTGCTCTCGAAAGGGAAGGATTTAAAGTACAAACCTACATCGACGGCGAGTCAGCACTAATCGGTTTGACGAGAAATCCTCCAGACCTAGCAGTGGTAGACATTAAAATGCCGAGAATGGATGGCGAAGAATTACTTAAAAAATTAAGAAAAAAAATCTCAATTCCAATAATTTTTTTAACTTCTAAAGATGAAGAGGTTGATGAATTACTCGGACTAAAATTGGGAGCAGATGATTTTGTAAAAAAATCAGGTGGTTTCTCAATGAAAATATTAATTGAGAGAATAAGAGTTCAATTAAGAAAAAAAACAGAAGTTACAGAAGATACAAAAAATATAATAACTCATGGAAAACTTAAACTAGATCCTTCTCAACTAGAGTGCGAATGGAATGGTAAATCTTTACCTGAAAAACTTACAACCACTGAATTTCTTATAGTATCTGAATTAGCGAAACGTCCTGGCGTGATAAAAGAAAGAGCTCATTTAATGGACATAGCATACAAAGAAAATACAGAAATCGAGGATAGAACAATAGACAGCCACGTAAAAAGAATAAGAAAAAAATTTAAAAAAGTTGACGAAAAGTTTTCTGCGATTGAAACAAGGTACGGAAGTGGATATAGATGGAATGTTAGTTAATGGAAATAAAAAAGTCAGCGTCTATACTACGAAAATTTTTACTATTTAATTTATTCGTTTTTTCAATATTAGGAATTTTTACAATTATATATTTGAGCGCTATTCAACCAAGCTTAGTAAAAAAAAGGACTTATAATCATACAGTAATAATTAAAAACACAATAGATCACATAGAGAGATTAAAAATTAGTTTTAATAAGGAAGAAATTAATAAATTTTTACTTTCTACTAGATTTTTATTTCAAAGTTTAGACAGAGTTCAATTCTATTCAACCTCAGGAACATTAATCGGAGATACTAATATTCTTGATCTAGATCAAACTGTTTTCTCAAGATCTGATTTAATTATTGAAGAAAAAATAGGAGAAGTCACCAAAGATCAAAAAAAAATTGATGACACAAAAAGTAGTTTTTCACAGAATATAATTGATCAGTCAGTATTCACTAACTATCAAGAACCAGTAATAATTGAAAAGATAAACAATAATTCTTTTTTCGTAAGCACATTAAGTGAAGTAAAAATATCTAAAAATCAAATAGGTTTCATTGTAGTTACAGAGGAAGCCAATGATATTTTGATAGCAGTTAAAGAGAGAAAGAACTTTATTATTAGAACAGTTTTGGCTGTTGCAATAGTGATATTAATATTTTCTCTTTTTTTAAATAAATATATTCTTAATCCGATAGGTTATTTGGTCAGATTCACCAATTCAATAAAGAATAAATCTCAACAAAAATTTAATATGGAAAAATTTTTTAGTCGCAAAGATGAAATAGGTCAATTAACAAAGTCAATTGATGACATGACAAAAGAACTTCAAAAAAGAACGAATAGAGCAGAAACATTTTCTACCGATCTAGCTCATGAAATAAGAAATCCTTTGGCCTCACTAAAAGGTGCATCTGAGCTATTAGATAAATCTTCTAAAGAAGAAGATCGAGAAAAATTAATAAAAATATTAAATCATGATGTTGAGAGGATTGAAAGACTTATAACGGATTATTCACAAATGTTAAAGGATGAAGCATCCTTATCACGTGAAAAAATGCAAAAAGTTGATTTAGTAAATACTATTATCAATGTTGTTGAAGATTTTAGGCAAGATTTGAAAAATCAAAACAAAAAAATAAAGTTAATTTTTAATAAAGAAACTAAAAATGAAAAAAAATTTCTAATTTATGGTATTGAAAATAGACTTGAACAGGTGATTGCTAATTTATTAGATAATGCTATATCGTTTAGTGAAAATAATAAAAACATTGAAATTGAATTGTCTGAAACAACGAATAATTATGTATTGTTAATTAAAGATGAAGGTCCTGGCTTTTTTGAAACTTCTCCTCAAAAAATCTTTAAAAGATTTTATAGTAACAGACCCAAAAGTTTTGGTGAACATTCTGGTCTTGGATTGAATATTGTGAAAAATATAATAGAGTTACATAAGGGAAAAATTGCTGCATCTAATAGAGTGGAGAAAAAAGGCGCACAAATTGAAGTGTTACTCCCTAAGATTATACAGTATTCTTCTTGATAAGATTTATTTATATTGTTAAAACGTTTTAAAAATGACAACTGATTATAAAGTAAAAGATATAAAACTAGCTGAATTCGGAAGAAAAGAAATATCGTTAGCTGAAACCGAAATGCCAGGCTTAATAGCTTTAAGGAAAGAATACTCCAATAAGAAACCACTTAAAGGAGCAAAAATACTTGGATGTTTGCACATGACGATCCAAACAGCCGTCCTTATCGAGACCTTAGTTAAACTAGGTGCAGAGGTGAGATGGTCATCTTGTAATATTTTTTCAACACAGGATCATGCAGCTGCTGCTATAGCTAAAGCTGGAATCCCTGTCTTTGCATGGAAGGGTGAGACAGAGGAGGAATATTGGTGGTGTGTAAAGCAAACTATTGAAGGAAGAAAAGACTGGAAACCAAATTTATTATTAGATGATGGGGGAGATTTAACGGCGCTTATGCATAAGAATTATGAAGATTTACTAAAAGAGGTCAAAGGAGTATCCGAGGAAACTACTACAGGAGTTCTAGCTTTAAAAAAGATGGAAGCAAATAAAACTCTTCAAATACCTGCTATTAACGTAAATGACTCTGTCACAAAGTCAAAATTTGATAATTTATACGGATGTAGGGAAAGTTTAGTTGACGGAATTAAAAGGGCAACGGATGTTATGATGTCTGGAAAAGTAGCAATAGTAGCTGGGTTCGGAGATGTTGGAAAAGGAAGCGCTGCCTCTTTGCGGCAAGCTGGAGCAAGAGTTTTAATAACCGAAACTGATCCTATATGTGCTCTTCAAGCGGCAATGGAAGGTTACGAAGTAGTATTAATGGAGGAAGCTATTAAACTTGCAGACATTGTTGTAACAGCCACAGGCAATAAAGATATTGTAACTGCAGATCACATGAGAGAAATGAAAGATAGGGCTATTTTATGCAACATAGGTCACTTCGATAATGAAATACAAGTAGAAGCCTTAAAGAATTATAAGTGGAATGAAATAAAACCACAAGTGCATGAAATTGAGCTACCTAGTAAAAAAAGAATAATTCTCTTAGCTGAGGGAAGATTAGTTAATCTGGGATGTGCAACTGGACACCCAAGTTTTGTAATGAGCGCTTCATTCACTAATCAAGTAATAGCACAAATCGAACTTTGGAATAATCATAAAAAATATGAAAAAAAAGTTTATGTGTTACCAAAGCATCTTGATGAAAAAGTTGCAACTTTACATTTAGAGAAAGTTGGAGCAAAATTAACCAAAATGTCCAAAGAACAAGCTGATTACATCAGCGTGAGTCAATCAGGACCATTTAAACCTGATACTTATCGCTACTAAAGAAGTAGCTAATGAAAATAAAATCATTAAATCAGCTGCAATTGATATCAAAAAAAATCGCAGACAATACTTCAAAATCAGATTTTATTTTACTCTTCGGTGAAATTGGAAGCGGAAAAACAACTTTTGCAAGAAATTTCATAAATTATTTACAAGAAAAAGAAAACTCTAAAAAAACTGAGGTATTAAGTCCGACCTTTAATTTATTATATGAATATAATTTCAAAGATTATAAAATAAATCATTATGATTTATATAGATTAAAAGATACCAAAGAAATTAATCAGCTCGGAATAATGTTTGAAAACAAAAATTGTATTAAAATTGTTGAATGGCCTGAATTAATTAATCAATTAATTAAAGATAAAATTGAACTTCATTTTTTTCATACTCAAAATGAAAGTGAGAGAGAATTGCAGTACAAATGCTTTGGGAAGTGGAATAATTTTAGATTAAATGAAATTTAAATTAAAACGTATTGCTGGGGATGCATCTTTTAGAGAATTTTACAGAGTCAATAAAAATAAAAAAAATTCTATTATTGTGGTATCGAATAAAGAAAAGTTCAAAAATTTAACTCTTTATGTTGTTGTAAATAAAATTCTTCTACAAAACAAAATTCACGCCCCAAAACTTCTGAGTGAAAATATTGATAAAAATTTTATAGAAATATCAGATCTTGGTAATAAATCTCTTACATATTTCGTAAAGAATAAAAAAAATATAATCTTTTTATATAAAAAGTTAATTGACTTACTAATTAAAATTCAAAAAATAAAATTGAAAAAAAAATACATTTATAAAAAAAGAATCATTAAATTTAAAAAATATTCCAAACTAGAGCTTCATAAAGAGTCAGACCTTTTTTTTAATTGGTATTTACCAAATTTTATAAATAAAAGAAATTTAACAATTTTAAAAAAGAAATTAAAAAAAAAATTAAATTTAATTTATAAAAAACTAAGTTTTGATAACCACGTATTTGTGCATAGAGATTTTCATCTTGCTAATTTTTTAATTAATAAAAAAAATAAAATTGGAATTATTGACAGTCAAGATGCAATTATTGGAAACCCTTTGTATGATTTAACATCATTAGTTGATGATGTTAGAGTTAAAATTAAAAAAGATATACGGGAAAAATTATTTAATTATTATTTAAAAAAAACAAAAATTAGAAAAATAGCCTTAATTAATATGAAAAATGATTATGATATTTTATCTGTGCAAAGAAATTTAAAGATATTAGGTATTTTTGTTAGATTATATAAACGAGATAATAAACCACATTATCTTAAATACCTTCCAAGGACATGGGAATTAATTATAGAGAGGATGAAAAACCCTATTTTTAAAGATTTTAAAATTGAATTAGAAAAACATTTATCAATCCAAAACATGAAGAGAAGAGGCATAAAATGACTATAAAAAATGCGATGATTTTAGCTGCAGGTATTGGGAGTCGAATGAGACCTTTAACTTTAAGCACGCCTAAACCACTATTAAAAATAGGTGATAAAAATTTATTAGAAAGAGCAATTAATTTATTAATATTACATGGAGTGAAAAAATTAGTAATTAACACTCATTATCTATCCGAAAAGATTGAAAAGTTCGTTCATAATCAAAATTTTAAAATAAAGATTAAAATTTCAAACGAAAGCAAAGAATTATTAGATACTGGTGGTGGAATACTAAATGGTACAAAAGATTTTGAAGATGAGCCTTTTTTTGTGCTTAATCCGGATACACTATGGAGTACGCCGTATCTTAAAGAAATACAAAATCTAGAAAAGTTATTTTATGATAAAAATAAAGCTAGTTTATTATTGGTAGATAAAAATTTAAGTGAAGATAAATCATTTCTAGGTGATTTTAATTTAGAAAAAAATAGTTTGATTAAAAGAGATAAAGAAAATAAATTTATATTTACTGGTCTTCAGGTCTTAACAAGAAATAATTTTTCTGAATTTAAAAATGATAGAATTTTTTCAATGAATAAAGTTTGGGATAAATTAATTTTATCTAAAAACTTAGTTGGTTTACAAAGTAAAATTAAATTTTTTCACTTAAATACAAAAAAATCTTATGATAGTATTCAAAATATTCAAATTATTGATTAACCAAAACTTTTTTTGATCTATCTCTATCGAGATAATAATACTTTTTAATTTCTACCTTTTCATCAAATTCAATTAACAGAGGATTCCCAGTTGGTATCTCCAAATCATTTATTTTAAGATCAGAAATGTTAAATAAATACTTGCATAATGCTCTTAGTGAATTCCCATGAGCTGAAATTAAAATATTTTTTTTAAGCTGCAATTTGCTTTTGATTTGCTTCAGAAAAAAAGGGACCACACGTTCATAAGTATCTTTCAAAGATTCCGATAACGGAATTTTTCCATCAGGAATACTTGCATTTAATGGACTAAATAATTTTAAGTTTTTATCTTCTTTGTTTATAATAGGAGGTGCTGTTTCCCAAGATCTTCTATATTTTTTAAATTGAACTTCACCAACCTTTTTTTTGGTCTCATCTTTATTTAATCCTGTAAGAGCACCGTAATGTCTTTCATTTAATTCCCAAGAAGTATAAAATTTAAGATCAAGGTTATTTTTTTTAAGAATTATTGTAAGGGTTTTTATAGCCCTTTTAAGATAAGAGGTATAAAAATAATCTATATCTAAATGTAAATTTTTAATTAAATCTCCCGATTTCTCTGCTTCTTCAATTCCTTTTTTTGATAAATCCACGTCAACCCAGCCTGTAAATCTATTTTCAGCGTTCCAAAGGCTTTGACCATGTCTAGTTAGAATAAGTTTGCTCATTTGAAATTTTGTATTATTAAACTACTATATTAAATTAGTTATGAATAATACTCTATTAAATATTTTAAGGAAAATTTATTTTATTTCTTTATTCCTTTTCCTAATCATATACTTGTATCCGGGTAGTATAATAGGATATATTTTTTATGGTAATTTAAAAATACAACCTGATTTAATTAAGAATCCGCTCGGCACCTCCATCAATCACATATTAGCTTTTATTTATATATCTTTAATAGCTTTTGTGAGTGCATCTAGAGAGAAATTAAGAACAAACATTTATTTTATTTTTTCATTAGCTTTCTTTTTAGAATTCACTCATTTATTCATTCCTCAAAGATCATTTGAACTATTAGATTTAGTAGGAAATATATTCGGTGTTACGATTTCTTTTTTAATGTTGCTGTTAGTCAGAAGTATTCAAAGATAAACTTCTACAAAATTAAAAAAATAAATTATAATAAAGATGTGATTCGAAACCCATATCTTTTACTTATATTGTTGCTATCACTTTTGTCTTGCTCGTCCATTCCTAAAAATACCCATAACAGCTGTGCGATATTTGAAGAAAGGTATCTATGGTACAAACATGCAAAATCGACACATAAAAAATGGGGTGCTCCTATACATTTACAACTTGCGTTTATAAAAAAGGAGAGTGATTTTAATTG
>MDTD01123282.1_pt1 | contig 18787 bp, 22 predicted proteins | sample 811221 | NCBI WGS metagenome assembly MDTD01 (sample SAMN05326646, study PRJNA326480) | marine metagenome | isolation source: seawater | place: Pacific Ocean: South West | collected 2011 | reverse complement strand
TTTCTCCTTTTATATTAATAATCACCATTATTTTATTATCAATTTATATATTTAATTCAAATAAAGTCTTTAGATATTTATTGGATAATATCTCATTTCTTCAAAATAATTTTATTTCAATTAAATTATTACAATCTTCTTTAGAGACAATTTTAATAGGTCTTTTAAGCAGTGGTATAGCTATTTGTTTACCACCATTTTTACTTTTTATATTTAATAATAATTTTCTTTTATTTATTTTAAGATCTTTAGCATTCTTACTTCGTCTTATCCCTACCCCAATAACTTTATTAATCTTATTAATGTTTAACGACCCATCAATTTCATTGGCTGCTTTTACTTTAGGTTTTCATAATGCAGGAATTACTTATAAACTTCTTGAATCAAACTTGATAAAAACAGATAAGAAAGAATATTTTGCATTAAATTCTTTAGGGGTATCTAAGAGAATGAGTTGGTTTCTAGGTTTGTTTAATAAACAGGCAAAAAGTTACCTTGCTTATTGCGCCTATAGATCAGATATTATCATGAGAGAAACAGCTATTGTTGGTGTTATTGGTAGTTTTGGACTAGGTTGGCAATTAAGAGAATCCCTAAGTTCATTCGCTTGGGGAGAGGTATCAATTATTATTTTTGCATATAGTTTAATAGCAACTTTAGGTGAAATAATTAATGCTAAAGTTAGATCAAGATTAAATTGATTTTCAGGATAATTTTAAATAATAATCGTGGAAAGATTGCCAAAACAACTAATAGTAATTGGGGATAGCTCAGTATATGGGTGGGGAGATAATGAAGGAGGTGGTTGGTGTGAAAGGCTTAGAAAAGATTGGGCAAAGGTTAAAAATAATCCAATAATTTATCAACTAGGTGTCAGGGGGGATGGGATAGAAAGAGTAGCTTCTAGATGGAAAAATGAATGGATCTCAAGAGGTGAAACCAAAAGGAATACCCCTAAGGGCATTCTTTTAAGCGTAGGTTTAAATGATACAGCTGCTATTGGTCAAAAGGATGGAAGGCACCAACTTGCAATAGATGGATTCGAGTATGGATTTGAAAGACTCATTAGTGAAATGAAATCAGAGGCAGAAGTATTTGTTATTGGATTATCTCCTGTAGATGAAAAGAAAATGCCTTTTGCAAAATGTCTATGGTACTCAAATCAATTTTGTTATTCATATGAGAAAAGAATGGAAGCAGTTTGCATAAATCAAAATATCCCTTTTTTAGCCACTTATAAAGAAATGTCTTCCGATAACAGAAGTAATAAATGGTTATCAGATGATGGGATTCACTTGAATTCGGAAGGACATTTATGGGTATATCAACGTCTTAAAAGTTGGGATATTTTAAAAAAATGGAAAGAAGCATAAAACCATTTATATTTATATATCTTTAAAGAATAAGAAGATTGACATAATTGCAAAAAATGAAGAGATACTTGTTTGAATCGAATTTACAAACTCATTACTTAAATTAAATTTTTTTTGAAATTTTGCGCCGATGAAGCTTTCACAAATAGTTGCTATAAAACCAGCAGCAGAAACTAATAATAATTTACTCTTTGAATTAATAATACCAAGTAAAAACATCACGCTACCCATTAATATTGATCCTATAAAACTTGCAATAGTTCCCTCTACACTAACAGCACCCTCTGTACCTTTTTTTACACTTTTCAATGAAGTAATCAAATAAGTATTCGTTCCAAATCTCTTACCTATTTCACTACCAAAAGTATCAGCTAACTTTGCAGCAAAACTTGCCGCAAATCCAATTTTTAACAAGTTAATATTGCTCATATTTAAAGAAATCATTATTGCAAAAAATAATCCAGTAGCTGCTGAGCCCCAAACATTTTCAGGACCTCTCTTCCCACCTCTTTTTTCTGCAATCCCAATTTTACTTTTATATCTATATCCAATTTTTGTAACAATAGAACCTAGTACTAAGTAAATAACCACACTTGCCCATCCCTGCCATGCGAGTGAACCCCAGAGAATAGTGCCTAAAATGCCTGCACTTATCCAACCGGAAGGAGTCATAATAGGAATTCTACAGAATATTAAAATCAAAAAAGCATTCACAAAAAAACCTATAAAAAATGAGTCCATAAATAAATCTTTTTCGGTATTATAAGTTTTTTTGATTATTTCTCCACTGATTAAGGATTGAAGAAGCATAAATTGCAGCAGTAGATGTTCTTAAAATATTTTCAGATAACTTAACCTTTTCAATATTATTTCTTTGAAAAAGTTGCAATTCACTTTGTGACCACCCACCTTCTGGGCCAATAACATTCCAAATAATGGTTTCTTTATCTTCAGAAATTTCTTGTTGCTCCAACCAATTATCAATATTTTGACAATGAGTATTCCTAGTAACAGAAATAGAAATAATATCCTTATTAGAAATACTTTCTAGCCATTCTGAAATTTCAAGATTTTTGAGAATATATGGCTTCCATAATCTTTCACTCAATTCTAATGACTCATTTATTATGGAATTCCATCTTTCCCTCTTTGTATTAGATGATTTAGATAAATTTTTTATTTGATAATCAGTTGAAATGGGTTGTATGAAATCTATTCCAATTTCAGTTGACATTTTTAAAATCTCTTCGAATCCCTGCTTTGGAATTGAAATGGCTAAACCAAGAAGTAGTTTCTTCTTTTCACGAAAAAAAAATGGCTCTTGGTCCTTATTAAGTTCTATAAAATTATCATTTACTTTATTACCCTTCCAAATTGATCCAAGACCATTCACTATAAAAACCTCTTTATCATTTTTCATGCGCATAACTTTATTGAGATAGTGAGATTCTTTTGAAGTTAATTTAAATTTATTATTGTCCATATTTTTAATTCTTTCGTCCGTGACAATAATTCTTATAAGATCATCCATAAAAACTTCAATTTTTAAAAATCAGATCAGGATGTTCTTCAATTATCCAATCACTATTTTCACCCCCAATAATCAAATCTTCTATCTTTACATAATTATGAGAAATTTGATTTAAAGCATTTATTAAAATATCAATTGAAAGTGCATCTGAGGTTCCAAAATCTACCCAACATCTAGACCATAAATTCTGATACTCTAATTGACCTAAATTATGCATTAAAGAAGGTAATGAATTATTTGAAAGTTCATTATCATATGACATCCAACTTAGTTCAGAACCTCCTTCATGAGATTGAAGATTTTCCGAATTAAATCCTCCTAATTTACCTAAAACATACCAACTATCAAAAACGCCATCTAGATAACTTTTTTCGGATTGACTAGGAACCTCACTAAATCTCAACCATATCCAACAATTAAATGGATCTACTTCTCTAAAAAGAACATTCATATCTATCTATTGATTGATATCTTAATTATCCATTATTATAAGTTTATAAACTGACGAATAAAAGTTCATAATTAAAAAATAATGCTTGAGTTAAAAAATATAACGTATCAACCTCAAACTGGTAATAAAATAATTCTTAATGATCTTAATCTTAAGATAAATGAAAATGAAGTTATCTTAATTTGTGGTAAGAGCGGATCTGGTAAAACTTCTCTTTTAGAAATCATAAGCGGATTAACAGATGCTCAGAAAGGATCAATCTTTTGGAGAAACAAGTCACTTACAGCTAGACAAAGAAGGTGGCTTTGTGGTTTAGTTTTTCAATTTCCGGAGCGATATTTTATTGGAAATTCAATAGGTAATGAATTAAAGATAGGTCATCAATATATAAAAGATGAAATCATAAGAAATGTACTTGAGAAAGTTGGTTTATCGAAAATAAACTTAAAAATGTCTCCTGAAAAATTAAGTGGGGGGCAACAGCGCAGACTTGCAGTAGCTGTTCAGCTTTTAAGAGATCCTAAGCTAATTTTATTCGATGAACCCACTGCAGGACTTGATTGGTCAATAAAAAATGATGTAACAAATTTGATTGATGAACTTAGAGTTAATAACACAATTTTAATAGTTACTCACGAACCAAAATTATTTAAAAATTTACCAACAAAGATATATACTCTCAATAGAGGTAAACTTGTATCAAGTCAAGGGTAATATTTTTGTCAGATAAAATCGTCCGAGCAACTGCTGGCAACGGTGCTATACGCCTAGTAGCAGTATCAGTAACTGAATCTTCTCTTGAAGCTAAATTACGCCATAAACTTTCTTTCCTTACAACATCAATTTTAGGGAGAGCTTTTAGTGCATCATTACTACTTGCAAGTTCCATGAAAATAATGCACGGTCGCGTTACATTAAGGATTAGATCAGATGGTCCTTTAAAAGGGTTATTAGTAGATGCGGGCAGGGACGGAAACGTAAGGGGATATGTTGGTAATGAATCTTTAGAATTAGATCTAATTAAAAACAGTCGCGGAAAATATAATTTTAATTATAAAAAAGCAGTTGGAACTGGTTATTTAAACGTAATTAGAGATAACGGAACTGGAGATCCTTTTACCAGTACTGTAGAGTTAGTTAATGGCAATATTGCCGAAGATCTAGCCTCATACCTACTACATTCTGAACAAACCCCGTCAGCTGTTTTTATTGGAGAAAAGTTTCAGAAACAGACACTTATATACAGTGGTGGATTATTAGCCCAAATACTACCTCAAAAAGCAATAGATCCTCTTTTGGTCTCTTTACTTGAGGAAAGATGCAAAAATATAAAATCTTTTAGTGAAGAACTAGACAAATGCAATGGAGATTTACTTGAATTGATAAAAAATATATTTCCTGATATTGACGATAACTCTATCTCTGAAAAAGCTCGCTCACAAAATGTACAGTTTAAATGTCGTTGTTCTAGAGAAAGGAGTCTAAATGCTTTGAGATTATTAGATAAAAATGAATTGGAGGATATTTTAAAAAACGATAGAAAAGCAGAATTAACTTGCGAATTTTGTAAGGAGCAATATTTTATATCCTATGAAGAAATAAAAGGAATGATTATCGAATAATTAGAATTAATCTTTAGAGAAAAATTATACCAATCCAAAGTATTAAAAACGCGGGTAAACTTTGCACCTTTTGAACTGAAAAAGAATCACTAGATATTTCCTGGATAAAAGAATTTGTCTCAATTAATCCCCCAAAAATCAAACCAATTGATAAGAAAAGAACGCTCCAACCCAACGAGGAAATAAAATTTTTACCTGATTTAACTTGAATATAGGTGAAAATTAATGTAGAGAATGAGAGTAGTAATCTATTGTATGCATCTGGGCTTATTAAAAGTAATATCAGAAAAAGGAGTGCAATTGATAATTTTGTGGGGAGACTTTCATAAGAATAGGCAGAAACATTTGGTAAAGAAAATTTTTGTGCATTATTTGATGTATTTTTATTAAGATTCTTAATCTTCGATAAAATCGAGAATTGACTACTAGATTTATTTATTTGATTTTCTTTTTGGGAAGCATTTTGAGCCTCGAAACTAATTCTTCCTGATTGCCTTGCCTTAAGACTACCCATAAGTAATTGGTCAAAAGATGATTCTATTTTTGCTTTTGCAATAAGATCATCTCCAGCCTGTTTTACTTTTTCATCTCTCGCTCTTTGAATGTCTTCGAAATCAGCACCTTTACTTACTCCTAAAATTTCATAAGGAGTTTTTTCTGGATTATTTTTGTTATTACTGCTGTCCAATTTTTTTTCTATGATCCTAACTAATTTTAGTACCCTTTAAGGATTTTATAAATTAATTGGTTCAACTCCACTAACTACTGGAGCAACTTTACTTAATTTAATATCAGGATAATCTTCGAGTGTTTGGTTTAAATTCCATTCATTTTTAAAAAGAATAACAGGTCTATTCCAAGAATCTTTAACAATTTTGCAATTAAAGATCCTTCCTACTGATTCCAAAGCTTTCCAACCATCACTTACCCACCTAGCTAATTGAAAAGGCAAAGACTCTAAATTTGAATCTACAGTATATTCATTCTTAAGCCTGTGTTGAACAACCTCTAATTGTAATTGACCAACAGCTGCAAGAATTGGATCTCTTTTACTTTCATCAATGTCATAAAGGATTTGGACAGCACCTTCCTCTCTTAATTCATTTACTCCTTTCCTGAAATTCTTAAACGCAGATGGATTTGGATTCCTAAGCCAACTAAAAATCTCAGGACTAAAACTTGGTATCCCCTCATATTCAAGGTATGAACCTGTGTATAAAGTATCTCCGATAGAAAACATCCCTGGATTATTTAAACCGATAACATCTCCAGCATAAGCATCATCAACGACTTCTCTATCTTGCCCAAATATTTTTTGAGGTCTTGATAATCTAATAACTTTTCCTGTTCTTGAATGCTTTACAGACATATCTTTTTCAAATTTGCCGCTACAAACACGAATAAAAGCAACTCTATCTCTATGCTTAGGATCCATATTTGCTTGAAGTTTGAAAACAAATCCACTAAATTCATTATTAGTAGGATCAACATTACCTTTGTTACTATTTCTAGAGGAAGGCTTTTGAGCTAATTTCAAAAAGCTATCTAAGAAGGGTCTAACTCCAAAATTAGTCATTGCAGAACCAAAAAATATAGGTGTAAGTTCACCGCAAAAAACTTTTTCCTTATTAAATTTGGCCCCTGCCTCATCAAGCAATTCAAGTTCTTCAAGAGAATCCTTTAATAATTCTTCTTCTACAATTTTATAAAGATTTTTATCGTTTAATTTAACTCTCTTCTCTACAGATTGCTTCCCTCTCTCCGCTTTATCAAACAAAATTACCTCTTTTTGAAATCTATCAATGACGCCTCTAAATTCGCTACCACTACCTATTGGCCAGTTTATCGGTAATGTACTTAATCCTAACTCTTTTTCAATTTCATCCAATAAAGATAATGGTTCTCTTCCAGGCCTATCCATCTTGTTTATAAAGGTAAAAATTGGAATCTTTCTCATTTTGCACACTTCAAATAATTTTCTTGTTTGAGGTTCCAGTCCTTTTGCAGCATCCTCCAACATCACAGCATTATCTGCAGCAGCAAGGGTTCTATATGTATCTTCCGAAAAATCTTGATGTCCAGGAGTGTCTAATAGATTTACCACTGACTTTTCATATTCAAATTGTAAAACTGTTGATGTTATTGAAATTCCTCTCTGCTTCTCAAGTTCCATCCAATCTGATGTTGCTTTCCTTTGATTTCCCCTTGCTTTTACTGCTCCAGCCTGCTGAATAGCCCCTCCATACAAAAGTAGCTTTTCAGTAAGCGTAGTTTTACCTGCATCAGGATGTGAAATAATAGCAAAATTTCTTCTTTTATCAACTTCATTGAATATCTGTTTTTTATTTAAATTTGTTGTCTTTGAAACCATTTATCTAAACTCGATGTTTATCGTGAACTTACGCTCTTTATTTAAACCTTACCATAAAGAATTAAATACTTATTATTCTCTTGGATTACATCCATATTAAAAAGTTTTTTTTCTATAACTTTGTTCTTTAGCTCCTCTCTAGTATAGGAGGCTAACAAAGAGGCATAAAAATCATCTGCTAGTATACTACTAAATTCGTTAAGGCATTTAGCTTTAAGCTGAATAGCAGTTTTTTTATCATTAGGTCTTATTAGATCCTTATGAAAATTGATTGTTTCCTTTGTAGACAAAGTCAAAAGAAATTCAAAAAATTGGTCAAGATGATTTATGTGATGAATCAAGCTATTACTCACAAGTAAACTGACTTTTTTTGCAGAGATATCTTTTAATGTAATTTTTTTTACATCAGCACATAAGTAATTAAGATTATTTGATGCTCTAAATAATTCTTTTTTATTTTTATTAGATTTTGCTTTCAATATCATTTCTTCTGATCCGTCTATGCCTAAAACATTCACATGAGGCCAATTAATAGATAACTTTTCAGTAATATTTCCAGGTCCACATCCCAAATCAACTATTAGATCTTTATTAGATAATTTAATTCTATTATTTTTTAAATAATTATTTATAAATTTTATGAAATTATTTTCGCCCTCATTAAAGTCGCCCTCAGAATATGCGATGACCTGTTCTCTTCTTTTCATTAACTCAGGTTCAGCTTTTCTTTTCATATAAAAAAATTCATACTTTGAGATAATTTTAAAAAGCGTTAAATAGTGATAAGAAAAGTTGCAGACACCACAGGTAGAGTTAATCTTCTTTTACATACCATTTTACAAATTTAAATTCATTGTGACAGTTACATCTAATAAAGCTTCATCTGAGAGCAAGAATAATGATCTCAATCAAGATGATTTTCCAGTTACAGCACCAGCTGCAAATCCTGTTTTTTATAGAACCTACAGTAGAAAGACAAGTAAAGGCAGAGAAAGTTGGCTAGAGGTTGGGAGTAGAAACCTAAATGGCTTAAGAGAGTTAGGCTCTCTTTCCGAAAAAGAAAAAGCTTTAATGGCAGAAATGCAAAAGAATCAGAAAGCCCTCCCATCTGGAAGATGGCTATGGATTGGAGGAACCCCCTGGATTAATAAGAAACAAAACTTTTCAGGTTCTTACAATTGTACTTCAACTAATTTAGTAGATTGGGAAGCCTTTGCTCTAATGATGGACTTGGCAATGATGGGCTGTGGTACTGGGGCAATAATCGAACCTTGCTTCATTGAAAAACTTCCCAAAATTATAAATAAATTAAATATCAAATCAATAAGTGAAGTTGGTGTTACAGATAAGAATTCAAGACAGGAAAAAACAACAATTGATTTTCAGGAAAATAATATATTTATAAAAGTAGGAGATAGCAGAAGAGGATGGGTTGATAGTTATAAATATTTGCTTGAGGCATCCAGTAATGAAAAGCTTGCAGAAAATTTAGATATACATATTGATTTGGAAGATGTTAGACCAGCAGGAGAAACCTTGAAAGGTTTTGGAGGAATGGCAAATCCAATAAAATTAAATGATTTATACTCAAGAGTCTCAAATCTATTAAATAAAGCAATTGGCAGGCAACTAACATCTGTAGAATGCTGTCTTCTGATTGATGAAGCAGCTGTAACAATTGTCGCTGGAAATATCAGGAGAAGTGCTGGCATGAGACAGTTCTCTTCAAATGACGATGAAGCTGCATCTGCTAAAGAAAATTTATGGAGTCAAGACAAAGATGGAAACTGGAGGATAGACCCAGAAAAAGATGCATTAAGAATGGCTAATCATACAAGGGTGTATCATACAAAACCCTCGTATCAAACAATTTTAGAGGCTGTGACTAAGCAATTTAATTCTGGAGAAGGGGCTATTCAATTTGCTCCAGAGGCCATAGCAAGATCTAATGCAGATATTCTTTGTAAAGACGAGCTTAAGAAAGAATTTATTGAAATTTATTGTGAACAGGGAAAAGAAGAGGCAAAACAATGGCTTAATCTAAATTTCGGTCCATTTTCTTTACAGGAATTGAATCATAGAATGACAAGATATGGCTTAAATCCTTGTGGTGAGATTCTTGGAAATGATTTTCATTGTAACCTAGCAGAGGTACACCTTAATCAAATAGATCCTAATGACTTTGAAGAGCAGGAGAAGGCCTTTAAATCTGCCGCTTTATCAGTTGCATGCTTACTTAACCATGAATTTGAAGTTGAGAGGTACCGCATAAGTAGAGAATTTGATCCAATTGTGGGCGTTAGCTTTACTGGTTTATTTGATTTCTTTGTTCATGCTTTTGGAACTCCTTGGCTTAAATGGTGGGAACAAGGAAGGCCCGATAATCAAGAAGGAAGATTATTTAAGGAAAAGGAGGCTAACTATCTTAGGTCTTGGAGAAAGATAGTAAAAGAGTCAGTTTGGAATTATTGCGATCAACATAAACTCAGAAGACCTAACAGATGCACAACGGTTCAACCTGCAGGCACGAAGAGTCTTTTAACTGGAGCTGCTCCTGGATGGCATCCACCAAAAGCTCAGCGATTTATTCGGAGAATTACATTTAGGAAAAATGACCCAGTTGCATTAGCGTGCATGGATTATGGTTATTCTGTAGTTCCTTCACAATCTGACAAAGATGAAAATGGTTGCCTCTTAGATAATCCATTTGATCCTAGATGCACAGAATGGCTTGTAGAGATCCCAACTGAAGTAAGTTGGGCTAACTTAGAAGGTGCTGATCAAATAAATATAAATAACTTTTCAGCACTAACTCAATTTGACTTCTATATGCAAGTTCAAAAATACTATACAGAACATAACACATCTGCGACAATTGAATTTAGAGAAAACGAAATAGAAGATTTATCAAAAGCAATATTTAGTGCCATAGAAAATAATGAGGGATATATATCTGCAGCGTTACTTGCAAGATTTGATGCCAATGCAACCTTCCCAAGGTTACCTTTTGAGCCTATTAACAAAGATGAATACACAACTTTGCAAAATAAAGTGAGTGAAAGAAGAGTTAATAACGACTTTTTTGATGCACTTAATAAATATGATATTGGGGAATTAACAGAGGCAGGTCCAGCAGGATGTGATTCTGATAAATGTCTTCTTCCTTTAGAAAAACCTGATAATTAATTATTAAATTTATACATTAATTAGTTATAAACTGTTCTTTAATATATAAATATTAGCTATTTCTATATTAGCTAATTAATTAACATGACCTTAACGTTTAATATTGGTGGCATTTTTAATGATTCATCAAATGAAGCTTTAGTTGATGAATTAAAAAAAAGAACTAATGAGAATTCAATTTTAGAATTTGAAAAAAAATTTAACTTGCAAAATGAAAAAAACCTACATATTCATATATGTAGGTTTTTAAAACATAGACAAATCTCTAGGTCTTTGGCAGCAAAATGGTTAATTATATTGATGAATAATAAAGAATCTCAAATAAATTCTTTAATTCCGGGAGAATGAGTCTTAGGTTAAAGCCGAAAGTCGCCAAAGAGCTATACCAAAAATTGAGAAGCCCATAATAAGAGTGAAAGCCAAAGCATTTTGTACCTGAGCTCTTTCATTCATCATATTTGAGAATGGAAGAAACTGAACATACAAAGGTTTTTCTTCAACTATTGCTGATTTTTTAACTGCAGTTTTTTTGCCTCTAGAAAACATAAAACAAAATTATGATCTAATGAATTTTACATTTAAAAAGGAAATTAAAAAATAATAGCAACATAAAATGAACAAAATGTAACCTGATATTTCTCCTCAGGAAAGTTTATAAATTTAATTTACTAAGAAGAACTTAACTAATTTAAACTTTAATTCAATAAGGTACACAAATTTTTTACCTTAATAGTAATACTATTATCATCTAGAATCTTAATAATTGTTTTAATAAAAGAACTAATGATTGATAAAAAACCTCTTTTTAAAGCACCGTATGATCTTAAAGATGTAACATTACTTTTCTTAATAGTGGCTTTATTTCTTATATTCGCAGCATTATTAGGGAATAATGCTTTTGGCATCTTTCAGAAGAATATTAATTTCGGCTAGAAAAATTCATAAAAGATTTGTATAAAAAATATTAACTTGGCACATACTTGAAAAGATCTTTAAACCAAGGCATAAAAGATTCTCCTAATCCTGCATAAGTTCTAAGTAAAACTAATGGCATTGGAAATGATATTTGAGGAGTAAGATCAAGGCCAAAAAAACTTACTGGTGTTAACAACATTAATGAAGTTATAAGATAATTCAATTTAAGTGAAAAATATTTTCTCAAAGTGTACAAAATAATAATTGATTCCAAAATAAAAATATAAGTAAAAGCCATTGACCGCCATACATCTCCATTTACCATTACTATTGCGCTATAAAATAAAAATATAAGCAGAATCAAGGAAAAATATCCTTTATAATCAAAGCCATAATCTCTTTTAATGCTGTTTGAACCACACTTTAAAAGACCTTTTAGAAGAAAAAAGGGATAAAAATAAACCCATCTAAAAGAACTCAAATAATTTAAAACCTGAGTAAACCAGTATTCTCTAAAAAAGCTTGAAAAATTTGGTATTTGTTCAGTAACCATGCTTATATCGGGAACTGTTGCGAGTAAACCAGAATCAATGATAAACCTTCCAAAGAGCCAAAGTGAAAGCCCAGAGAACATGGACAGAGTAGTTAAAATAAGTGTTTTTGTAATTTTTAAGTTAGAAAAAATTAAAGTTATTGTTGAATTATTATTTTGTTGAATATCTCTTCTGCTTAAATAAAACCATAAAAAAATTAGCGCAAATATAGATCTTTCATCTACAAATAATGAGCATGGCACCGCAAAAATAAAATATGTTGGATTTATTTTAAAAGCTGCTGGCAATAACAGTAATAGATGAGAAACAGAATCAGTTGTTCCCCAAAATGATGAGCCCTCTACAATAAACCATGATAAAGATAGGCCGATTACTGAAAAAAAAGTATATTCTAAATTTCTTGTCCTAGTTCTTATAATCCTTGAAATTAAAAATATATTAAAAAAAGATGAAATTATAGGTACTAAAATTACGTTAAAATCCCTCAGTCCTAAAAAATAATTAATAGTTGGAACAAAAAATCTATAGCTTAAAATTTGAGCAGCGAGCGGAAGATCTCTATTTAAGGGATTTTCTGCTTGAAGCATTTGGTAAAAAAGTCTTCCTGCTCTATCCGGCCTAAAATAAAGCCATAGAGATGGGAAGGCCATAAATACAGATATAAAGAAAACAAGGATTGCTATTTTAAGATCTATTCTCCAACCGATTTCCTCGTTTAAAAAATCTAACAAGTTGGATTTATATTTTTTTAATAAATTAAATTGAGGTCTGATTGTAAAAGTTTTCATAATATTATTATTTATTTCTATAAAAAAATTCTATCTTTTTTTGAAATTAAAGGCTAAGAATTTTACATCAATAAAAATTATATTGACAATTTTCGAATTAATTAACAATGAGATAAAATTACCTTATTCAAGATAATTAAATTGTTATCAAAATCAAAAGGTATTGATATTGTTATTCCAGTATTTAATGAAATTTATATTTCAGAATTACTAGGTTTGTTTGAAAATGATATTAGAACACCTTTCAGAGTTTTACTCTGCTATGACTTTGATTCTGACAAGACTTTAACCTCTTTCAGATCAAAAGACTACAACTTTGAAATTCATAAAGTAAAGAATAAATATAGAGGTCCTCACGGAGCAATAATGTCTGGTATCGAGGATTGTATAGCAGAAGCAGTAATAGTTTATCCTGCAGATGATTTTATAAATACAAAAATTATTGATTATATGTATGAATTATTCTTACAAGGTAATGATTTAGTTGTCCCAAGTAGATTTATAAAAGGTGGAAAAATGAAGAATTGCCCTTTGATTAAATCAATTTTAGTAAGAGTGGCATCTTTTACTCTATTTTATTTATCTTCTGTGCCTGTAAAGGACATTAGTAATGGCTTTAGATTATTCTCTCTTAAATATCTTCATCTAATAAAAATCGAATCAAAAAGAGGCTTTACTTTTTCAATAGAGTTGCTTGTTAAAGCAGATCGACTAGGTCTTTCAATAAAAGAAATTCCTTCGTGTTGGGAAGAGCGAGAATTTGGTAGAAGTAGATTCAAAATATCTGCTTGGATTTTAGATTATTTAAAATGGTATTTTTATGGTCTCGCAACCTTCTGGTTGAGAAAGTCTCCCAATACAGTTAAATTAAAGAATTAATAAATATACTAAATAGAATGAAATAATTTCTTATTCATAAGACATACATTAGTTTTATAGGTTTTAGAAATTGTAAAAAAATTGCTGGCTCATATCTCCAATATGTATAATAAACATCTAGAGCAACCCTCAAACTTTTCTAACAGACACAAACAATTGATTTGTAATTGCAATGAATGATAATTCTAATATTCATAATTTAAGTAATGGAAAAATAAATTTCTGTCAAATTTGCAATAATAAGAGTTTAAAAAATATTATTAATTTTGGTCATCAAGCCCCCTGTGACTCTCTTATATGGCCAGAACAATTAAATGAACCAGAGACAAGATATCCATTAAATCTTTTAAGGTGTGAAGAATGTGGTTTAGTACAAATTGATCACGTAGTAGATCCTAAGGAATTATTCTTTGCTGAATATCCATATAGAAGCGGTATTACATCAACACTAGCTAATAATTTGAGATCAACAGCATCAACTATTGTTAAAAGATTTAATTTAGCAAAAGACGGCTTAGCCGTTGATCTAGGCTCAAATGATGGAACTTTATTAGAAGGATTCCAATTAGAGAATATGAGGGTATTAGGTATTGAGCCTACAAATATTGCAGAATTAGCAAATGAAAAAGGAATTAAAACTATTCAAAAATTTTTTAATAAGTCTTTAGTTGATGAAATAATTTCAGATTATGGGAAAGCAGAAGTAATAACAGCCTGCAACATGTTTGCTCATGTATCACAATTAGGAAGCCTCATAGAAGGTGCTGAAAATCTCTTAGTAGATAGTGGTTTATTTGTAACAGAATCTCATTATCTTAAAGATTTGTTAGATACTGTTCAATATGATTCCATTTATCATGAACATCTTAAATACTATTCAGTTAAATCTATTTTAAAGTTATTTGAATTTTATAATTTTACAGTCATAGATATCGATAGAATACCAAACTATGGAGGATCAATACGCGTTTACGCTAGAAAAGGTAAATCACACAAAGTATCTGATAATGTAACGAAACTACTTAAAAATGAAGTAGAAAATGGTTTATATGAAGACAAAATTTATAAAGAATTTACAAATAAAATAAGAAAATCAAAACTTCAATTACAGAACTTGATCATAAATGCAAAAAATAACAATCAAAAAGTAGTTGGTGTTGGTTGTCCTGGAAGAGCCACAACACTTTTAAGTTATTGTAATTTGGATACTGATTCTTTAAGTTATATTGCTGAGCAATCAACTTCTCTAAAATTGGGATTATTTACACCTGGAACTTACATACCTATTATTGATGAGAAAATCATGATTGAAGAACAACCTGATTTTGTTATCATTTTATCTTGGCATTATTGGGAACCAATTGTAGAAAAACTTAGAGAAAAAGGACTTAAATCTAAAGTAATTATCCCTCTACCAGAAGTTAGGATGATTGATTAAATACACAGTCAGAAATGAAGTTTGGAATAGTAGGTGGTGGTTTTGGATATGATTGTCATTATAAGGCCTTATTAAACATTGAAGGGACAGAAATCATTGGAATAACAGACTCAGGTTCAGAAAATTTAATTTCTAAATTATCCAATCCTAATCTGTATATAAAAAATTTTGATGATCTTCTCTCCTTAAAACCAGATATTATTTCAATAGTAACTCCGCCAATAAGCCATTTTAATCTTATATCTAAGTCTCTTCAAAAGAATATACATGTATTATGCGAGAAACCTTTTTGCAGTAACTCTATTGATAGTTTTAAATCTTTATCTTTAGCAGAGAAAGCAAATCTCGGGAATTGTGTAAATTTTCAATATAGATTTGAACCTGGGATACAGTTTTTAAAATCAAAGTTAGATTATCAATTAATTGGAAAAGTAAATCATATTCACTTTACATGGCTCACCTCTGGGAAGGCTAATCCAGAAAGTCCCTGGACTTGGAGAAATGATTTAAATAAAGGTGGCGGAGTAATAAATGCATTTTTAGTACATTGCATCGATTTAATTCAGTGGTTACTGGGAAGTGAAATAAGCTCTATTGAGAATACAAAAAGTAAAGTAATAATTTCTAATCGTAAAAACAATCAATCAGTGAAAGTTGCAGTTACGGCTGAAGATCTAATTGAAGTAGACTTAGAAATAAACAAAGATATTACCGCTTACTGCAAAGTAAGCAATTGCGTAGAAAAATCATCTGGTATGAGAATTATTATTAATGGCACGAATGGGAAATTAATATATGAGCATAAACCCCCTTTTCGATCAGCTGATCAATCTGTTGTCTTGAAAAACTCAACAACAGAAAAGGTACTCTTCAATGCAAGTAACATTATCCCTCCCCATATTAGTGATACAAGGATATATTCTTTAAAAGAACTTTATAAGTTATTTATTGCAAGTATAAAAGATGACAATCAGACAGCATACCCAAATTTTAAGACTGGTCATAATATTCAAAAGATATTAGATCAATTAAGATAAAAGAACTAGACGTCATGAATGTTAAAATACTAATTAATTAAGCTATCCTTATGCGTAAATTAAAACATAACTAGATATTAGGAGATTAATGAAAGAGTTTTTAAGCAAGATAAACCTAAATAGAAGAATAAGTGAATTTATACTTTTTTCATTTTTTAAAGAAATAAAAGCAAAAAAAGAAAATATAAATTTTATTTATACAAAAGATAATTATCAATTAAGAAAAATACTGAGAAATGATTGGGAAAAAGTGATGTTGAATTTATTTGATTTATGTAATAATGACACTCTATTTATTGATGTTGGAGCAAATATTGGAATAGTTTCTTGTCTTCTATCTAAAAAAGTGAGATATGGTTTTGCATTTGAACCCGTACCCTCATCGTTTTCTAGATTAGTAAGAAATATAGATATCAATAATATTAAAAATATAATTCCACTTCAAATGGCGGCATCAAATACCAATGACCTTAAGGTCTGTACAAATTTAAAAAATGCTTTAACAAACTATATTTTAGATATTGAAACACAAGAAGGAAAAGAGACAGCTTTAAGAGATGGATCAGTTAAATCATTATCTATTAAACTTGACGAACTTGTATTGCCTTTTATTGATAAATTTAAGGGTATTAATATCTTAATAAAAATAGATGTTGAAGGGCATGAGAGTTTTGTTTTAGAAGGATCTTCAAAAATACTATCATTAAATTTACCAATAACTATTTGCACAGAATATCAATCATTAGAGAAGTTAAAATTATTATCCAATCTAATCCAAAAATTTAATTTCAAAAGAATAAACCCACCAATCGGTGATGACGGCAAGAATGCTTTTTTCAGCAAAATTAAAAATAACTAGAGAATATAATTTAAATTAAAGTAGCCACTCATAAATAAAAATTTACTTATGACTTTAATACTATTTACTTCTTATTGCTTTTAACATTTGATCTTCTGAAACTTCTTCACTTAACTCTTCTTTCGGCTCTTGAGGCCATGCAATATCAAATCTAGCTGTTTCTTCTGTCTCGAAAATTTCAGAAGGATTCATTTTATTGATTTTTTTTCTTCTGACAAATATATGGTCAACTCTTTTTTCTTCATCTGGTGTAACAGTCCTTTCAATTTCAATTACCTCTGTAAATGGAGTAGATTCTAGAACACGAATTGGAACAACTTTTTTTACCGGTTGAGGTTTTGGCATAGTCTTAAAGTTTCTAGAAATTTGATTAGTCTACGTATCATATCAACTTAAGTATAATTTTGAGTCAAAAATAATTACTATTTTTACAAATACCATTAATATCCTCGATAAGAAATTTTATGATTCACCTCATTTGATAGATAAGAATTTTAAAAACCAAGATTAATTCTTAATTAAGATATATTATTTTTTTATTAATAGGTTCTATATTATTTTGATTTAAAAATTTTACTAAGTTGTTATTAATTAATATGTTTTATTTGCATTTTTTTAGATTAAATTTGAGTCTAAGCTATTAATAAAAATAATTTTTTTAAAAATTAAATTAACTTAAGTATTTAAATTACTAGTACTGTTCACTTTTAAGAAATTTATTTTAAGTCATTAAATTTTTAATAGAAGTAATAAATATTTCTTTAACAGATATTATTTATATATATTTTTGTAAAATTCAGTTATATTTAGATGTAGCTTATTTTAAAAATGATTTACTTGCTATGAGATGATTATAAAAATATTATTAAATAATAATGACTATGGGTTTATTTTATTGCGGGGCAAACATACTTCTATTTACTTTTTTAATTATCTATTCCACAAACTATACTAAGAGAAAGAAAAGGAATATAAGATTACTAAATAAAAATATAAATAGTCTTGAAAAAATTTATCAATTAAAAAGTTATCAAGATTCTTTTCATAATTAATTGTCTTTTTTAGAAAGTAACTGCAAAAAAGCACTTGAGAATGTATATTTACTTTAAAAATAGTAATACTTTTGTATTTAATTTACTAATAATTTTTATTTTGAGCTATTAAACATAGCTTTCTGATTTGTTAACCAAAATAATAAAAATATAAAAAATGCTGAAACACCTACACCAACAAAGGAACTAAAGAAAAATTTAGTTGATATGTCTGTTTCTGTAAAAGCAAAAAGTAAATCCATCTTGAATAAATAAAATCTAATTTACTACTTATTAGATTAAATTTCTTACATTTTGATACCATTGTTATATTATATTTTACTTTTTCAAAAGGTAAAAATACAAATTACTCATTTAATACATGCGCTTACGTTGTAAATTATAAAATATTTATGTTTTAAAAATAATTTTTTTTCTAATATTCTTCTTTATAATATTGAAAAATACTTTCACTTATCATGGGATTAGATAATCCAGAACTTTCTTTTAGAAAAAGGTTACAAAATAATATTTTTAAATTTTTAATAGTCTCAATTATATTTTCTGTTTTTTTATTTTTAATAAGAGATCAAGGATTCTTTTTCGGAATTAAGTGAAGAATCAAAAAATATTTTCACTTTGTTCAACAAACTTCAAAATGAAAAAAACTTTGCCTTAGAAACAAAATAAATTGAATGCTAACTCTCTTCCTCTTTTAGTTGATTGACTAAAACTTTATAATCTTCAACAAT
>MDTD01099902.1_pt1 | contig 18787 bp, 25 predicted proteins | sample 811221 | NCBI WGS metagenome assembly MDTD01 (sample SAMN05326646, study PRJNA326480) | marine metagenome | isolation source: seawater | place: Pacific Ocean: South West | collected 2011 | reverse complement strand
CATTTTAAAAAAATACTACCTTAAATGGCAAATGTATAGGCATAATAAGCTAATTAATCTTTTTTTTTCTAACCAAATTAATAATAACTATAGCCCCTAAAGCTAGAATAAAATAGGGCAAAAACCAAATTGCAAAATTTGTTATGTTAAATTTTGGTTTATATACTATCCAGTCGCCATATTTATCTGCCATGAACTTATATATTTCTTTCTCGTTAAATCCTTGACTTATCTGATCTCTAACAACTAATTTTATAGTTTGTGAAAATTCAGAATTTGAGTCTGCTACTGATTGACCTTGACATACTAGACACCTCAAATTTTTAAAAATTTTACTTTCTAATTTAGAATCGTCTTTTGCTATTAAAGAGCCAATTAAACAAAAACTCAAAAACGTAGCAAAAAAAAATTTTTTCATTTGTTATCCATGATTAAATCTGAGATTTCTTTTATATCAACATCTGTTAAAGGGCCAATAACTTTTTTTTTAATAATCAAATTTCTATCAACCAATATACTTTCTGGAATTCCATAAATTCCAAATTTTACGGACTGTTTACCATAAGGATCTTTTAATAAATAAGTGTATGGATTTCCCATCTCATCTAAATATTTTATTGCATTATTTTTTTTATCTTTAAAATTTACACCAAAAATTGTTAAATCTCTACTTTTTGATAATTCTATCAATTTCTCATGTTCGAGTCTACATGGTGCACACCATGAGGCCCAAAAATTAATCAAAGCATATTTCTTTTTTGATATCTCCTTATAAGAAATAAGCTCATCATTATTTAATGACTCAATTTGGAATTTTGTAATCTTATTTCCTGTTAGAGACTCAGTGTTATAAACAGGTTCTCTTGTTAAACTTAAAAAAAAAATGATTAACACAAAAGCTGTAATAATTATTGTTACATTCCTAATAATAGAATTTCTCATAATTTTAAAAGTCTCAACGCACCTCCAATAGGTAACATCAAAGCCGAAAGCCATATCCAGATCATGAAAGGTTTGTGCTGAAATTTAATATTGTAAAACTCAGATCTATTTATATTGCTCATAGTTATGAAATAATCCTGTAATAAATCTGTCTTAATAGATGCCTCGTAAGTCAATAATTTAGGTTTATCGTAAATTCTTATCTCAGGTTTTAATCTTATTAAAGAATTTTTACCTTCATTAAAAATTTCAAAATTTCCAACAATAGAATTAAAGTTTTTAAATTTTTTTAACTCTATATTATTAAACTTTATTTCAAAATTTTCTGTGTTTTTGGACTCTCCAATTTTTAAATTAAAGTCTTCCTCAGTTGACATAATATTATTAAGTGTAATGAAAAAGATCAATGAGCCAAAACCTAAATGAGAAACTATTCTAGAAAATTCAAAAAACTTTTTATTTTTAAAGCTTTTAATAAAATCAATTATACTATAAATGCAAAGAAATAATGTGGAAATTATAAGGAGATTACTTAAAAAGTTATATCCTTTTAAAACAAAATAAATTAAAGAATTTATTATAATTGCAGAGATAAAAATTATAACAAACTTTACTAAATTAATAATGTTTCCTTTGATCCATTTTGAATTTGGTCCGATACCCATTAATATAAGAAACGGAATTAAGATTGGTATGATAACAATGTGATAAAAAGGAGGTCCAACTGAAATTTTAGTTTGGGCAACAACCTCTGTAAATATAGGGTATAAGGTTCCTATTAAAACTGTAGCTAAATAAAATAACATAAACCAATTATTAGTAAGGATAAAAGTTTCTTTACTTTTTAAGTTGAAATCGTAGTCGTCTTTATAGCTTTTTCTTAAATAGATATAGAAAGCTGACATAATCATTATTGTAAGAAAAATAAGTATATAAAGTCCTCGAGAGGGGTCGTTAGCAAAAGTGTGCACGGAATTAAGAATCCCTGATCTGACTAGAAAGGTGCCTGTTACACTTGAAATAAAGGTTAATAGGCATAGAATTATTACCCATGAGTATAGAGTTTCTCTTTTTTCTAGAACAACAATTGAGTGTAAAAGTGCTGTCATAACAAACCAGGGGATTAAAGAAGCATTTTCTACTGGATCCCAAAACCAGAAACCGCCCCAGCCTAGTTCATAATAAGCCCATATCGATCCTACTAAAATTCCCACTGTTTGAAAACTCCATGACAATAGTACCCATGGCTTTATAGATTTAGCAAATGGTGCTCCAGTAAATCCTGATAATAAGGATGATAAAGCAGCTGAAAAATAAATAGATGAACCAACAAAACCTATATAGAGTAATGGTGGATGAATAGCTAGAGCTGGGTCTTGTAATATTGGATTTAAACCTAGTCCCTCTTTAGGAGCTGGAATTACCGGGCTAAAAGGGTTTGAGTTAAAAAGTAAAAAAAATAAAAATCCGAGTATTAAAATATTTTGAATTATTAAAGTGTAATACTTATATTTTGTGTTTGATGTTTTGTTAAAACTGAAAAAGAAGAATGAAAAAATGACTAAAACGTTTATCCAAAGTAAAAGGCTTCCTTCATGATTGCCCCAAGATCCAGCTATTTTGTAAAATAACGGCTTAGTTACATGTGAGTTTTCAAATACATTTGAAACTGAAAAATCTGAAACTATGAATGCAAAAATTAATGTACACAATGTCATGATGGTAAAAGTAGCTTGGAGCGTTATGTAATTAAAAATTCTTCTAACTGATTTTTTTTCAGGCGTTAAACTCGTGGCAAAGGAATTTTTTACAATTAAAATCGTAAACAACATGCTCATTATAACAAATATATTACCTAAATTACTTAACACCTTTTTCCTCATCTTTTTTGTTTAAAGGAGGCATGTAGTTTTCGTCATGTTTAGCCAAAATACGCCTTGCCTTAAAATATTTTTTATCTTTAAATCTTCCTTCTGCGATAACTCCTTTTTCCTCTAAAAATAAATTTGGAACTGTACCTTGATAAGACACAATAATTTCATTTTTTAAATCTGTAATTATAAATCTTATGTTCTCCTTATTTATTACTATTGAGTCTTTTTTGACCATTCCCCCAATTCTTAAATTTTTTCCAATTATAAGATCTTCGCTTTGGGAAATTTCTGTCGGCGTTTTAAAATAAAGTAAATTTTTATTCAAAGTTTTAAATATAAAAAAAAATAAAACAAATAGAGTAAGTGAGGCTATAGAAAAAAAATAAATTCTATTTTTAGTTTTTTTTGTAAGCATTTAAAAATGCTTCAAATAAATTTATTAGAAGTTAAAACTTGGTTTACGACTTTTGATTTTTTAATTATTTGTTGTTTTTCTTGATCTGGCAATTTATCCAATATCTCGACTAAACTTTTTTCATATTTTTTTAATTTTTTCTGAGTCTTATAATAAAGAATTGAACAAAAAATAATTACTAATCCAAAAGAAGACCAGACATAAAGTCCATAATCACCCATTTTTAAAACTTCTATAATCATAATCTATTTATATTAGCTTTCTTTATTTTAATGATTTCTGTTTTATATTTCATTAGAAAAATTAACGCAGCATATAACAAAAAAACCAATAACATGAGCATTAAAGGGACCATCATGCTCTCGTGAATAGCATTTGTTGAGTTTATTTTTATACTAGCTGGTTGATGTAAAGTATTCCACCATTCTACTGAAAATTTGATTACTGCAGAATTTATCATACCTAATAAAACAATTATTAAAGAAAAATTATTTTGCAGGCTCTCTCTTTTTATGAATTTATAGTTAAAAATAAATAACGTGTAAAATAGCATTAACACAAACATTGAAGTAAGTCTTGCATCCCAGGCCCACCAAGCACCCCAAGTTGGTTTTCCCCAAATAGAACCAGTTATAATTGCTAAAGCTGTAAATAATAGCCCCATGGGAGCAATACAAATGCTTATAATCTTTAAATACTTCGCTTTAAAAATAAAATTAAATATCGTTAGAAAAGAAATGAGCGTAAAAATAGCTAAACTAATCCATGCTGATGGTACGTGAACATACATTATTCTCACACTATCACCTTGTAAAAAATCTGGAGGAGAAATTATAAGTGCAAATGTTAAAGCAGCTATTGTTAAAGGAATAAAAACCATTCTTACAAGATGAATGGAATTACTAATTAAATTAAAATATTTTGATGCAGAAAGTTGTTTAAACATTGACATTTAATACAATAGTATTTTTTGGATTTAAAGGTGTTTTATTGCCTAATTGAGAATTGAGAGGGAGTTAAGAAGTATGAGTAATTCTCAACTAGGCTTTAACAAATAAATCATATATCTAATATTTGTCAGTGATTTGATGCAAAAATGTTAAATTTGTGGCGAGCTGGTTTAATTTGAAAGCTTGAGGTAACTAGAGCCTTTTTTTCCAATAAACATTTCATCTATTAAAGGATGTTTGACTGGCTCTTTAGAATCGTCAACTAAAAGATTTTGTTCAGAGACGTATGCTTCATATGTAACTTCATTGCTCTCGGCCAAAAGGTGATAAAATGGCTGATCTTTTCTGGGCCTTACATCTTTTGGAATAGATTGGTACCATTCTTCTGAATTATTGAATTCGAAATCTACGTCATAAATAACCCCTCTAAAATCAAAATGCTTGTGTTTAACAACCTCGCCGATTGAGAATTTTGCTTTGTTAGTTGACATAATTTGAAGATAGTAATTTTTTTATTAAAATCAATATATAAATTTATTAAGATTAATATTTATGTTAAGATTAATGTGTGAATAAGTCACTATTAAAGTTTTTTACAGACTTTGGTCCACTTCTAATTTTTTTTATATTTTACTACAATAGTGGAAAAGATTTAAGCTCAGCGATACCTCCATTAATAATTGCCACCATAATTTCAATAATAGTTGTTTACGCAATTGAAAAAAAAATTCCTTACGTTCCTCTCTTAGGAGGTATTTTGATAACTTTATTTGGAGGACTAACTTTATATTTTAATAACCCAATTTTTATATATATAAAACCTACGATTATAAATCTAATATTTGGAATTACTCTTTTATCAGCAAGATTTTTCTTTAATAAAAACCTTTTAAGAATATTTCTTAATAATGCAATTAATTTAAGTCAAGAGGGTTGGGATAAGTTAAATACAAGATGGGCAATTTTTTTTATTTTTTTAGCTCTGATAAATGAAGTTATTTGGAGAACACAAACTGAACAATTTTGGGTAAATTTCAAAGTTTGGGGCATTTTGCCGTTAACTTTTATATTTACTGCTTTCCAGTTGCCATTAATTAATAAGCATAAGATATGAGAAACCATTTAAAATTAATTGTAAATAATGATAAGAAAAAAAACGATATTTTTTTCATCAAAGAAGAGTTGAGAACCATTTTAAATCTTTATGCCCGAATGGTATCAAATGGTGCCTGGAAAGATTATGGACTTACTTTGAATTCAAAAGAAGTTTCTTTTGATGTTTATCAAAGAGCTTCTGATAAACCCATATTTAAAATTTTGAAGACCTTAAAACCTCAAAAAAATTATGAAAAGTTTTTATTAAAAGACAAAGACGGAAGAATAATTAAGAAAGATTATAAACTGATTGATCTTATAAATAAAACTAACTGGAAAAAAATTAAGGAGGGTTGAGTTTATCTTCTTTGTCCGAAGAGTCTTAAAAGCATTATGAACAAATTAATGAAATCAAGATAAAGTGTAAGAGCTCCCATAACTGCTTTTTTTCCCATAAGCTCACCCGAGTCGCTTGATAGATACATATTTTTAATTTTCTGTGTATCATAAGCAGTCAATCCAACGAAAACTAAAACTCCAATTATGGAAATTACGAAATACATCATAGGTGATTTTAAAAAAATATTTACAAGTGAGGCGATAATTATGCCAATTAAACCCATTATCAAGAATGAACCGAGTTTAGTAAGATCTCTTTTTGTTGTATAACCATAAATACTCATTGCACCAAAAGTTCCAGCGGTTATAAAAAACACTCTTGTTATGCTAGCACCGGTATAAACAAGAAAGATGGATGATAATGATGCTCCCATTAACGCTGCGAAAATCCAGAAAACTGTTTGTGCTTTTGAAACACTCATTTTTGCTATGCCAAAACTCATGTAAAAAACTATTCCTAATGGCGCTAACATTAGTATCCACATTAAAGCGGAATTATAAACAGCATTACCAAGTTGTGTTAAACCAATAATTTCACCATTAGGACCACTTACAACTGAAAACTTGAAAAGAAAAAGTGCTACGAAACCAGTTAACAACACACCTGATGCCATGTAGTTGTAAACTTTTAACATGTAAGATCTCAAACCTTGATCTATTAAAGTTTGTGAAACTGATGATTTTACAGTTGTATTTTGTTTATTTAATTCCATGGTTTATAATATAGTAATTTTTTTTATTTTTTCAATATTCAATTATCGTTTAAATTATAAGGAATTTTTTGTCAATTATGAAATATAAGAAATTAGGAAATACTGATATCAAAGTTAGCCTCATATGCTTAGGAACAATGACCTGGGGTGAGCAAAATACACAAGATGACGCATTCGAACAAATGAATTACTCTGTTGAAAAAGGTGTAAATTTTTTTGACACTGCTGAGCTATATTCTGTCCCGCCCAATGCTAAAACATATGGATTGACAGAGGAAATGATTGGAAATTGGTTTAAACAAAAAAAAAATAGAGACAAAATCATTTTAGCTACTAAAGTTGCTGGCCCTAGATGTAATTGGATAAGAAATGGAAAAAATAGTTATGACGATGGGGGGTTAGAGCAAGCTATAGATGGAAGTTTAAAGCGATTGAAAACCGACTATATTGATTTATATCAATTACATTGGCCTGAAAGATCAGTAAATAATTTTGGACAAATAGGTTACGTACACAAAGATGATGAGGGTGAATGGAATGATTTTGAAAAAATTTTAATATCCTTAGAAAAATTTCTTAAAAAAGGTAAGATAAGATATATAGGGGTTTCAAATGAAACACCTTACGGGCTTTCAAAATATTTGGAAATTTCTAAAAACAAAAATTTGCCTAGAATGATGTCAATTCAAAATCCATACAGCTTGGTAAATAGAACTTATGAAATTGGATTATCTGAAATATCATTAAGAGAGAAGTGTGGATTATTAGCATATTATCCTTTAGCAACAGGCTACTTGTCAGGAAAGTATAGAAATAACAATAGACCTAAAAATTCCAGACAGGTATTATTTAAGGGCTGGGAGAGATTTGGCAATGAAAGAGCATTGAAGGCTTACGATGACTACTGCAATCTTGCAAAAGAAAATAATATTAGTCCTACCCAATTAGCTTTAGCTTTTGTTAATTCGAGAGACTTCGTTACAAGCAATATAATTGGTGCAACTACAATTGAACAATTAGAGGAGAACATATCTAGCGTCGAAATTAGTTTAAATGATGATATAATTAAAAAAATCAATTTTATCAATACAATTAATCCTAATCCAGTTCCATAAATTTTCTGATACCATTGAAATACATTATTTTTAGTATAAAGATGTTATCTATGTATTTTAAAAAAATTTTAGTGATAACTTTATTGTATTTTATCCATTTAAATTTATTTGCTGAAAACCCTAGATCAACTGGAAAATATAAAAATTGGGAGAGTTTTGTTATTAGTTCTGATGCAGGGAAAATTTGTTTTGCTCAAACTGTGCCTGTTAAAAGAGTGCCATCCTCCATTAAAAGAAGTGATTCGAGAATTTTTGTTACTTTTAGACCTGGTGAAAAGATTAAAGATGAAGTTAGTGTAACAAGTGGGCACAATTATAAAACATCTTCGGTAACTGGAAAATCAGGAAAAAATAATTTTTCCTTTTTCTCTCAAAATGATTTTGCTTGGCTCTTGGATGAAAGAGAAGAACAGGGATTTATAAAACTTATGAAAAGAGCAACAAATTTGATGATCATTGCGAGAACTACAAAAGGCGCGCAAACAACTGATCATTATTCTATGATGGGCTTCACAAAAGCTTATAACACTGCAAAAAAAACTTGTAGCTAATGAAAAAAATCGTCCTAGCTTACTCTGGAGGTTTGGATACATCTATTATATTAAGATGGCTTCAAGAAAACCACAACGCGGAGGTAATTTCTTATACCGCAGATATAGGTCAAATAGTTGATAGAAAAAAAATAGTTCAGAATGCAAAAAAACTTGGAGTTAAGAAAATAATTATTGAGGACTTAAAAGATGTTTTTGTAAAAGATTATATTTTTCCGATGGTAAGAGCTCATGCATTATATGAAGGCGTTTATCTTCTTGGAACTTCAATAGCTAGACCACTCATAGCAAAAAGACAAATTGCGGTTGCGAAGAAATATAAAGCATTTGCAGTTTCTCATGGATCAACAGGAAAAGGAAATGACCAGATTAGATTTGAGTTGGCTTATGCATATTTTGGAAAAAATATCAAAGTAATCTCTCCGTGGAGAGAATGGAATTTGAAATCAAGGACAGACCTAATAGAGTATGCCAAAAAAAATAAAATTCCAATTCCGAAAGACAAAAAAGGTGCACCCCCTTTTTCTGTTGATGATAATATTTTTCATACTTCGACTGAGGGTAAAATTTTAGAGGATCCAAAAAATGCACCTCCAGAATTCGTTTATCAGAGAACAAGACCAATTGAAAAAACTCCTAATAAAGGAAAAATAATAAGTTTAGATTTTAAAAACGGAGATGCTATTGCAATTAATGGTAAAAGATATAAACCAGATAAAATTTTAGAGAAACTAAATTTAGTTGGTGGAATTAATGGTGTTGGAAGAGTTGATCTCGTTGAAAATAGATTTATTGGAATTAAATCTAGAGGTGTTTATGAAACACCCGGCGGGACAATACTTTATGCAGCACATAGAGCTATCGAATCAGTCACTTTAGATAAAGAAACTATGCACGCAAAAGAAAGAGTCATGTCTGAGTATGCAGAATTAGTTTACAATGGTTATTGGTTTTCAAAAAAAAGAATAAAATTACAAAAAATTATAGATAGGAAAAGGTTCTTAGTCGCAGGCAGGGTTTTGCTGAAGATTTTGAAAGGAAATATCATTATTTTATCCAGAAAAACTAACAATAAGGCTTACTCGATTAAGAAAGTATCTTTTGAAGAGAACAAATTTTTTGATAAAAGGAAAGTTGAAAGTTTTATAAAATATCATGCAAATAGACTTAATAAAAATTAATATATGAACACTACAATTAGAAATATACAACTGACTGCAGTAATATTTGTGCTTTTTGCAACTGTTATAGCATTCGTTCTAGAAGTGAGAGAAATGTATAACGCCAAGTCGATTAATTTGGCAGATCTTTTGTTAATGTTCATTTATATTGAGGTTATAGGTTTGGTGCGGTCATACTGGGAAACTCAGTCAGTAAGAATTATTTATCCTTTGGTAATAGCTATTACGGCGCTAGCAAGATATATAATTCTCCAAGATAAAAATGATGATCCTATAACCTTAGTTTACATTTCATTAGCAATATTAATTGTATCAATAGCAACTGTGGTCATACGTTTTAGGAATAGTAAGTTTTTAAAGATTGATCCAAAAAAAGCTAGAGATATTTAATTCCTAAACAATTTAAATGTATTTTGAAACTTCCAGAGAAGCTGCTTTAAAAAAACTAAAAACTTTCGTATCTGAAGGCCTTCCAGACTATACAAAAATGAGAAATTACGATCTCGGTCCTAAAGATAAAACTAATGTTTCTTGTCTCTCACCTTTTATAACTCATGGTTTATTAAATGAAATGGAAATAATTAAAGAGGTTTTAAAAACTGGTTCAATGAATAAATATGAGAAATTTATTCAAGAAGTATTGTGGAGAGTTTACTGGAAAGGTTGGCTAGAATTAAGACCAGATGTTTGGCGATCTTATCTAGATGATCTTGAAAAAAGAAAAAAAGAATTCGAGACAAAAAATAAATATCTCAATGCAATTAAAGGCGAAACAGAAATAAAATGTTTTAATGATTGGGTAAAAGAATTAAAAGAAAACAATTACTTGCATAATCATACAAGAATGTGGTTTGCAAGCATTTGGATATTTACACTAGATTTGCCTTGGGAACTTGGAGCTGAGTTTTTTATGAAGTATCTTTTTGATGGGGATTCCGCTTCAAATACTTTGGGTTGGAGATGGGTTGCTGGAATACAAACAAAGGGAAAGCATTATTTGGCTCAAGAGTGGAATATAAATAAATTTACAAATAATAGGTATGAAAATATTAAACTTAATGAAAATGCAGCTCCAAAAATTACTGATAAAGTTTATGCAGTAAAAAATTTAAACTTAAATAACAATATTTTAAAAAAAAAACCTCTTTTAATTTTTGAAAATAGTTTATGTTTTGAAGAGAGTAAATTTAAAGATGAAGAGTTCGATAAGATTTTAATTATAAAGAATGGAAATTCTAATAGAAAGTTAAAAATGGACGAAAAACTTTTGACGTTTAAAGAAAATCTAATAAAAGACCAGTTTGATAGATTAAAAAGAAAATCCTGTAATTGTGAAATAATTGAAATCGAAGATTTAAAAAAAATTTCGGGAGAAGTAAATATCTTATACCCTTGTGTTGGAGAAAACTTAGATTTTTTATACACTCATAAGCACAAAAATATAAGCTTTCTTTACAGAGAAATTGATCAAATAGCTTGGAAATACTGTAATAAAGGTTTTTTCAATTTTAAAAATTATATACCCAAAATCGTAGAGGGTATAAGATTATAACATGAAAATAACAAAATTTATTTTTTTATTTTTTTTCTTAGTTTTTATAAATAAACCATTGATTGGTAATGAACTAATCAAACCAAACATAAAATTTAAACCAAAGGATATAATTAAGATACAGCTTGATGCATTAAAAAAAAACGATAGTCCTTTCACAGATTTTGGAATTGAGCAAACTTGGGAGTTTGCACACCCTAGTAACAAAATTTTTACCGGCCCTCTTTCAAATTTTAAAAAGATGTTGCACGGAAAAAATTATAAAAATTTACTAAATCATTTTTCTCATGAAATAAATTTAATCCAAAAAAAAACTGACTCGTTTCTATTTGAAGTTAAGGTAATAGATAAAAACAAAAAAATTTTTGTTTACTCCTGGGAGATAAGAAAAGGTGACGAAAAAGGTTGTAAAAATTGCTGGTTTACATCCTCAGTTGCTATGCCAATTGAAAAAGGTGAGTCAATTTGAAGAAACCACCATTTATTTTTAGATACTTAATTGTTGGAGCTGTATTAGTGTTACCGCCTATCTTAAGTGCACACTATGGCACAATTTACCTTGGTAAAGAAAATGGGGTTTTATTAGGATTTTGTGTAGGAATAATATCTGTAAGTTTTGCTTGTTGGAAACTATACATTGATGGATGGAGAGATGATGATGACGAAGATTGATCTATTCAATTAAAAAGCTTCCAATAAATTTTAAATTTTTATCAACAATTACTATTTCACCTGACGAGGGTGCGTAATTAACCATCTCACTTATTACAACATAGTGAGTGACTAAAATTAAATTTTTTTTGCCACTCCAATTTTTTATAAAATTTTTTAGGTTCTGAATTTGTTTATCTTTATTTTTAACAAATTTTCCTGAGAAGAAAGAATTTAAAGCACTTAAAGTATTAAATTTTTGGAAAGCATATTTCGCAGTATCTTTACATCTGCACCACTCACTTGAATAAACCTTGTCAATAGGAATAGAATTTTTTCGAAAAAACAGCCCTATATTTTTTGATTGCGTGATCCCTTGATTGCTAAGATTTCTTTGTGTTTCACATTTATTTAAATTGAAATTTTTAGGATCTCCATTACCTGGCGCGAGTGCATGCCTAATAAAAATAACATTATTACCCTGCTTCGACTGTTCAATTATATCAATTTGAGCGTAGGAATTGTTTATTAAAATAATGCTTAAAAATAAAATAGATATTATTTTTTTCATTTATTTTTTGAACACCTATGAGAACAATATCTCACTTTTTCCCAATTCAGTCTCCACTTTTTTCTCCAAGTAAAAGACTTACTACAAACTGGACAAACTTTTTTTGGAAGATTTGTTTTTTTCATTTATTTAAAAGATGCTTATTTTTTTGAAAAAGAAAGAAAGCGGCTATCTCATAGAAAATGTTTAATATGAAAAATAAAGGTTTATTTTTAAATATTTTATAAAGAAAGTTATATTTTGGAATATTCTTCCAAATTATCAAAAATGTTTCTGCGCCCTCAATGATTTTTCCATCTTGAATAACATGCATTCTTCTTAAAAGTTCTGCATAAGATTTTGATGTAATTTTTTGGGCTTCAATATTATTAGTCACATCAATCCACTCGATATCAGTTTTACAATTTTTTTTATAGTGATTAATTTCTGCCTTACAGATGTTACAAGAATTATTGAAAAAAACCTTAACCATTTGTGTTAGCTTTTATAAAGTTGTTAGCAGCTTTGAAAATTCTTAACTTTCTCTCTTTGTTCATTTTTTCTGAAATTCTAACCATCATCGCTAGACGAGGATTTTTTAAGAAAAACTTTTTATGTCTATCAATAAATCTCCAGTACAATCCATCCATTATATCGCACCAAGGCCCTTTCTTAAAATGCATCATCTTGAGAAAATAACTTGAGCCACATATGTAAGGTTTTGTTGCAAAAATTCCTCCATCACTAAACAATCCCATACCATAAACATTTGGGGCCATCACCCAGTCAGAAGAGTCAACAAACATTTCCATAAACCATTTGTAGACTTGTTTTGGATTTATCTCACATAGATTCATTATGTTAGCTAAAATCATTAGCCTTTCTATATGATGAGACCACCCGTAATTTTTAGCATTATTAATTGCATGATCTAAAGGATCTAAACCTGTATTTCCATCGTACCAAGATTTTTTCATTTTTCTTTTGTGATTGAAAAAATTTGTTTCGTTTAGTCTTTGATCATAATTTTGATAAATTCCTCTCATGAACTCTCTCCAGCCAATAATTTGCCTAATGTATCCTTCTAAAGAATTCAAAGGAGTTTTATTTTCAATCTTTCTTAACTTTTCTATTATCTCCTCGGGTGTAATTAATCCTAAATTTATAAGTGGGCTTAATGCACTATGGAAAACAGTATTAGACTTGTCGGTAACCGCATCTTCATAATCTCCAAAAAGCTTTATTCTATCTTTTAGAAATTCATCTAACCACCTGTTTGCGTCTTTACGTGTTGTAGGAAACCAAAATTTATCTACATCTCCTGGATGATCCTTAAAATTAATTTTTATAAATTTTTTTAGGGAGATAGTATCTTTTGTATCTTTTAATTTTGAGATTTTAGGAATATTAATTTTGTTAGGTAATTTTTTTCTGTTTTCTTCATCAAAACTCCATTTATTTCCTTTAGGAGTCCCGTTTTTGTTCATTAATAATTTCATTTTTACCCTAACAATTTTATAAAAATTGGCCATAAAAGGTCTTTTATTTTTTGACAAGTAATCTCTAAACTCGCTCCTTTCAATTAAAAACATCGGAGATTTAACTTCATTAATTTTAAGTGAATTTTTTTTTGCTAAGTTAAGTATTTTTTTTTCAAAAAATTTGTCTTCAATCTCAAAAAATGAGATTTCTTTTATCTTCTTTTCTTTAATAAATTTTTCTAATTTTTTTTCGTAAGAAAGTTTGAAATCTTTATTTACATCTTTATAGAGCACATTAAAATTTTTTGATTTAAGTTCATCTTTAAAAGATCTCATCGATGACAAAAATAAAAGAATTTTTAATTTGTGATGTTTTTCGAAAGTACACAAACCGTAATCTTCGGCTAAATAAAAAAGATGATCCTTATAATTACTAAGATACTTTGTATTAAAAAGTTGATTACCAAGGATTAAAAATAATTTCATATGTTTAGTTTATAGTTTTTAAAATTTTTAAATATTTGATTTTTTGAAGCACTTAATCGTATTTTTTAAAAGACATGCTATTGTCATTGGGCCAACTCCTCCTGGTACGGGTGTAATTGCATTAACTTTTTTTCTAATAGACTCAAAGTCTACATCACCAACTATTTTACCCTCGTCTTTGTTTATTCCTACATCTATTACTACAGCATCTTTTTTGACCCAGTCATCCTTTACTATTTTCGCTGCGCCTGCAGCTACGACTAGGATATCTGCTTTTCTACACTCAGTTTTTATATCTTTTGTTTTAGAATGAAGTATGGTTACTGTGCAGTTTTCTTTTAAAAGTAATTGAGCCATTGGCTTGCCGTTTAAATTTGATCTTCCTAAAATTACAGCGTGTTTACCAGTTAAGTTTATTTTTAAACTTTTTAGTAATAACAAACATGCTAACGGAGTGCATGGAACTACAGCATCGTAACCTGATGCCAAGTTGCCAACATTTATCGGATGAAATCCGTCGACGTCTTTGTTAGGAGCGATAGAATTAATAATTTTTTCTTTATCGATATGATTTGGAAGAGGTAATTGTACTAAAATACCTGAAACATTTTCGTCATCATTTAGCTCTTTAACCTTAGAAATTACTTCTTTTTGATTTATATTTTCTGGAAACCTAATAACTTCAGAGTTAATGCCAACCTCTTTGGCCTTTTTTTCTTTATTTCTCACGTAAATCTTGCTCGGGGCATATTCTCCAATCAAAATAACTGATAAACCAATGGACTTTCCCGATTTTTTTATTTCATTAATTTCACTTTTTATTTCAGCTATTAAATTTTCTGATATTTTTTTTCCATCTATAATCATTTAAAAAAGGGAGGGCGCAAAGTATTCGAAAACAATATTTCTAAAAAAAATAAGCAACAAAATTAAAACTACCGGAGAAATATCTATTGATCCTAAATTTGGTAGGTATCTTCGTATGAAATTTAAAGGTGGTGCTGTTAATTTGTAAGTTATTTCCATAAGTGAGTACACCAATCTATTTCCAGTATTTAAAACGTTAAATGCAACTAACCAACTTATAATCACATTTATTATAAGCACCCAAATATAAATTGAAACTATATTGTCAAACAAAATAAGTGCTGACTTCATAAATTTTTCTCCACATAAACAGATGTGCTCGGAAATGCAAATGAGGCATTATTTTTTTCAACTATGTTTTTAATTTCAATAGCTAACTTGTCTTTAACATTAAGCCATTCCTTATAAAAAGCTGTTTTTGTAAAACAAATCAATTTTAAATCTATTGAACTGGCAGCAAACTGATCAATCTTTACCGAAAGAAGAACATCTTTAGATTTTATAAAATCATCACTTTTTTCTATATAATTTAAAATTTGCTCTTTAATTTTTTGAAGTTGCTCTGCAGTGGTTCTGTATTCAAGACCAATAATCCAAGAAATACGTCTATTAGTAATTTGGGTATTATTTATTACTGCTTTTTCTGCAAATTGAAAATTTGGAATTGTTGCAAGAGATTTGTCAAATCTTCTAACCACCGTAGACCTAAAACCTATCCCTTCAACTATTCCCTCGATAACACCCTCGACATAGATCCAGTCACCTACTTTAAATCTTCTTTCAACTAAAACTAAAATCCCAGAAATTAAATTTTTGAATAGGTCTTGAGCCCCCAGAGCAACTGCAACACCGAACAATCCAAGTCCAGCGATAACAGGCCCAATTTTAATCCCCCAAATCTCCAAAACAGCAGCCAAACCTAAAATCAAAATCAAAATTTTAATAGCTTTAATAATCCAGTCAATTAGGTCTCTTGATAATAAATCTCCGACAGATCTTATCAGTACTGATAAAGGTCCAATGGCTTGATGAAATGTCCAAAAAATTAAAACTGTAATTAAAGACCTATTAATTTTCTCCAAAAATAACATTCCCTTGCCATCAACGGTCATATATGTAGTCGCAATAAAAAAACCAATAACTATTGGAAAAAACTTTGCTGGACCCTCCATGGAGCTTACTAAAGAATTATCAAACTTATTAGACGATTTTGAAACGTATTTCTCTAATCTTCTTATTACAAATTTAGCAAATATACCTCTCAAGAAAAGAAAAAATAAGAAAATCAATAAAGCAATGAGAATTTCAGATATATTTACTCCTGAAATTCCTTCGCGCCATACATCTAAAAATAATATCTTAAAGTTCTCAAGTGTATTCATTTGTGTTTTTCTAATTTTATTAGTTCTTCTCCAGGACTAAAAATATCAACTTTTTTCCATCCTGAAATAGAAAAAATATCTGCAATTTTTTTACTTATACACATAACAATCGATTCTGTCATCATTGGTGATAGGGAATATTTTTTAATTAATTCAACAAAACTCTCTGCGCTTCTTTTGGAGTATATGAAAATAAAATGGGGTGGATTATCTTTTATAAGCTTTAGTGTCTTATCGTTAAGATCCACTATCTTTAAAGATATATAATTTACTATTTTCTTTAAATTGTACCCTTCTGTTATTAAAAGTTTATCTAAATCGTGAGAAATATTATCTCCACACACGTAAACAATTTTTGAATCTTTTTTAACCTCTTCAGAATTCATAATAAGATTTTGAAGCGCTAAAACTGTTCCACCTGCTGAAAAAGTTTTTTGGAAACCATTAAGCCTTGCAATTTTTTCTGTTATTGATCCTACACAAAAACAAATCAAGCTTTCTTTTTTATTTTTAAATTTTAAATTTCTTATTGCATTTGCACTTGAAAATATTATTACGTCAAACTTTCCAAGATCAATAATCTCTTTATTAGATGGTAAAATTTTAAGCGTCGGAACATGAATTATTTGATGTCCCAAAGATAATATTCTTGCCATTAAATCTTCTGTATCTATCAAAGGACGTGTTAAAATTATATTCATCTTAGTTTCCTATAATTACCTTTTGACAACTTTAGGAGTTTTTTTCCTGCCATTAAACCCAAATAATTTGGTTGACTTTTATTTCCCGTTTTCTCTATCTGAAAAAATATTTTCCCATTATCCGAAAACAGTTGAGCATTTAATCTAATCCTATTTTTTTCTATTTTGGCAAAAGCCCCAACAGCTGTATGACAATTGCCTCCAATAGATTTTAGTAAACTTTTTTCAGTTAATGCACAAATTTTAGTTTGACTATGATTAATCTTTTTTAAAATATTCTTTATTTTATTGTCTTTCATTCTACACTGCGCGGCTATTATTCCTTGGCCTGCTGCTGGAGGAAATTTTTTTACAGAAAAAGTTTGAGTTATTTTTTTGCTTAACTTTAACACTTTTAATCCTGCTAAAGCAAGTATCGTACCATCATAATCACCTTTTTTAACTTTTAATAATCTTGTTTCAACATTTCCTCTTATATCTTTAATTCTAATTCTTTTATTCATCAATTTCATTTGTAGCGATCTTCTTCTTGAACTAGAACCTATGATCTTTTTATCCAGATTTTTAAGATCACCTTTTTTTCTTAAAATTAAAACATCTCTTGGATCATTCCTTTTAATGTATGCGCCGACTGTTAACCCTTTTCTCTCCACGGTTTCCATATCTTTTAGAGAATGGACTGCAATATCAATTTTTTTTTTTTCAAGTTGATCCTCGATTTCTTTACAGAATAGATTTTTTCCACCAATTTTAGATATTTTGATATTTTTGAATTTATCTCCAGATGTTTTTATTTTCTTAATTGAAACTTCGAGTCTTTCTCTAGGATTAGATGCTATAATTAATCTTTTAACTCTTTTAGCGTAAGCTATTGATAGTTTACTACCTCTAGTGCCTATGAATATTTTTTTGTACATTTTATAAATCTTTGTTTTATACTATCTAAAATAATGAGAAAAAAACTTACTTTTTTAGGTATTGAAACCAGCTGTGACGAAACAGCCGCTTCAATAGTACAACAAAACTGGGATGGTAATGCTAAAATACTGTCTAATATAGTTTCAAGCCAGTTTAAAATTCACAAAAAATTTGGGGGTATAGTTCCCGAACTTGCAGCAAGGTCACATGCTGAAAATATTGATCGGATAATAAAAGAAGCCTTTAACAAAAGTAATTTAAATTTAAGCAGTATCGATGGTATTGCGGCAACTGCAGGTCCTGGACTAATTGTTTGTTTAAATGTTGGGCTTAACATCGCAAAATCTATTGCATGTTTTTCAAATAAACCTTTTGTCGCTGTAAACCATTTAGAGGGTCATGCTTTGAGCGCCGAGCTTGAAAATAAAGTTAAATATCCATTTTTACTTTTACTTATTTCGGGCGGGCACTCCCAATATTTAATTGTTAATGATGTTGGTAATTACCAGCAACTAGGTACAACTATAGATGATGCTTTGGGGGAGGCGTTTGATAAAACAGCCAAGATGTTAAATCTCGATTATCCTGGAGGACCTAATTTAGAAAAACTTGCTTTAAAAGGTGATGAAAATTTTTTTAAACTTCCACAACCAATAATCAATAGAGCTGGGTGTAATCTATCCTTTGCAGGTTTAAAAACAGCTGTTATGTATGAAGCAAAGAAAATAAGAAATAATAATCAATTAAAGTTTAATCTTGCAGCATCATTTCAAAACACTGTTAACTCAATTTTAAAAAAAAAAACACAAGAGGCAATGATACAATTTAAAAAAAAAACAAAAAAGAAAATGGCTAATTTTGTTGTTGCAGGAGGCGTTGCGGCAAATAAAACAATTAGAAAAGGTTTAATTAAATTATCAAAGAAAAATAATTTTATTCCCTTGTTTCCAAACCCAAAGTTTTG
>MDTD01040880.1_pt1 | contig 18792 bp, 26 predicted proteins | sample 811221 | NCBI WGS metagenome assembly MDTD01 (sample SAMN05326646, study PRJNA326480) | marine metagenome | isolation source: seawater | place: Pacific Ocean: South West | collected 2011 | reverse complement strand
TATTTTGTCAAATTTTGCTTTTCTTTCCGCTTTTACTTGATCGCTATTTTTTCCTTCAATAGTTTTTTCAAGGTTATCTAACAAAGCGTTTCTGTCTAAATTTTGAAAAATTAATGGAGCTGAGTTTGCATTTACATTATTAAGTAATGCACTACCGCTAGGTCTAGCAGGACGATTAAACATTGGATTTATAGGATTGTTTGTCATAGCAAGATTTGCTTGAGTTCTTATCATGTCCCTTCGTGTATCATTAATATCATCAGGAGTAACCATGTTGTTATACATACTTCCTGCTTTTGGCGGTATTAAAGTAGCATTAGTTTGAGAACCAGGATTTGCAAAAGTGTTGCCAAATAAAACACTATTTCTCATTTTTAGAGCATCTTCTCCTTGTTGGATTTTATCTCTGTGATTTTGAAAAGCTGTCAAAGCATCTGGAGTAACTCCCATATTGGCAAGAGTAAGCATATCTTTAAATTTAGGATCTATCATTTTAACCTATCCTGGCGGTCCGCCTAAAGCTCCTATTCCGGTTAAGAGTTTTCCAATATCTCCTATATCAATTTTTGATTGTTTGGTTCTAGTAGTTCTACCAATAACATTTCCTGTATCTATATTGCCTACACCTGCATTTAAAATTCCTAGTGCTTCTAATGGCAATCTTCTATTTTCATCAAATCTATCCATTTCAGCATTTAATAGAGCTTGGTCTAAACCTCTCCTTCTTTCTCCCATATCTCCAAATAAACTGAACATATTGTATTGATCTGCTAATAAATTATTTAATAAACCAGATTGCCTATCTAAATTTTGAGCATAAAGATCAGCTCCAATTCTCCTAGAAGTGTCTATTCTATTTGTATCTGCTTCTAATCTGTCCATAGCTCTATCAAAAGCAGACTCTCTTACTCCTGCTACTGTTTTAAGCATTTCTTCATCTAAGGCCCTATTGCCTTCTTGTTCAAATATAGCTGATCTATCTCCGCTAAAAGCTCCCATTTTTATTGCATCATCTTGAAGTTTTTGAGTACGCATATCTCTTATTCTGTCAAAATCATCAACAATAGTATTAATAAGCGGATTAGTAAATCTGTTTTCATAAGCAGTCATGTTTCCGTCTAATAGAGAAGCCGGATTGTAAGCAGGAGCATCTAAACCAATCATTTCCATTAAATTAGTTCTTGGATCATAAGCCATAGAAGTACCAAAAAGTCTTCTAGCTTCTGCTTCTGCTTCTATTTCGTCTGGTGTTAATCCTGCAACTCTGTCTCCAGAAAAAACAGGACCTAGATTGGCGGCTCCGCCTTTAGCTATATCTGCTGATTGCTTAAATAATTCATCAAGATATTCTGGAACATCTCTTGTTTCTGTTTGCTTTCCTTTGCTAAAACTCATAATTTTTTTACTAAAAAAGTTTCTGGTTCAAAACCTAAATGCTTTATTTTTCTTTTCCAACCTGGTCTGCCACCACCCATAAGTTTTGTGCAACCTATAGTTTTAGCAAAAACCTCTATTTGTTCTATTATACCTTCTATTTCATCAAATTTACCACTTGCAAAAAGCAAGTTATATACTCTTTCTTGTGGAAAATTAATTAATTCTGCAACCATAGCAGAGTTTTTTCCAGGCCATAAATGAAAATATCCATGTCTTATTTTATCTTCTACATCATCTATAGTGTATGCTTGTTGATATGCAACGGCAGGTTCTAAAATTGGCTTACAATGATCCCAATATACTTCCCATTCTTCTTTTTTAATCTCCTTTTCCATACTCCACTAAACTAACAAAAACATTAATATTTGCGTGGCTTACTTGTATTTTTAGTGATTGTGCTGATTTTAAAACAAGATCTCTAGTTAATAATTCTACAGTACCATTTGCCGATATATTTTTTTGTTTAAATAAAAAATGATTAGAAGATCCGGTAGTTACTACAAGGTCTATAGTCGTTGCTTGACCATTATCATCTCCTACTAAAATAGACTCTATAACAGCAAAATCAAATTCAGTAGTACCTGGAGCTGTGTATATTGTTTCTAACGATCCTGTGCCAGAAACATCTAATTTTGCATTTGTTACATTTTGTATGTATTGATTTTTACTAGCAGGTAATATCATCTTCGACCTCTAGCTTTTACATCTAGTCTAATTTTTCCAACTTGAAAATCTTGAGTTACATCTCCTTCTATTTTCATTTGTACCTGTCTAGCTGAAAATCTAGCGTCTGTATAACCGCTAGGATTAAAACTAAAACTGCCAAAATCAGTTTCAGCTCCTAACGGATTAAAACGACCTGTAAAACTTAGAGTTATTGCCGGTAAATTTGTTGTTTCTTCATCTGATAAAATCTGATTTATTTGAGCTACTTTATCTCCAGATCCTATTTCTAAAGGACCTGTTTTGCAAAAAGGTTTTCTTGAACCTAATCCTGGAGAATTAAATAAAGGCCTATTATCATGTTCATAAATAAATCCACCGCTATCAGTAGCCAAAGGATTTTTAAATACACCTTGATCTATCCAAGATCCTCTGTCTAGCTCTCCTATACTCCAAACATTGTCTAAATAATTCCAAATAATATATCTATTTGGAGATAACTGAGTTACTTCTCCAACAGGAAAAAACCACCAGATCTCATTAAAATCTATATTGTGAGCGCCGAAAGTAGCTTGTTGCGTATTGCTTTGCATATTGTCAAATATAAAATCATGCACATCTGATTTTAATTCTCTAAGCTGACCATTGTATGTAAAAAATGAATTTTCACTAATCCAAGATAAAAAACCACCAGAAGAAACAATACATCTAGGACTTATTGCTTTGCAATTTATACCTGCATCTTCAATACCATAAACAAATGGACTTCCTACATAATAAAGTTTGTTTATACCTATATCAGTAAAAATAATTATGTCCCTGCCAAATCTATAAGCAAAATTTGCCTGACCACCTGTAGCTATTTGTAAGCTACCTGCTGTATTTCTGGCAGAAGCGGTCCAAGTAGTGTTATCTTCTCTGTCTGACCATGCTATCCTTCTAGGATCTCCGCTAGATCCTAGTGCTATTAAATGTCTTTCGTTACTTACTACAAGGCCCTGACAACCGGTAGGAGAATTTTGTATTTGCGTTGCTATAGTGTCTGGAACGCCTGTATTAGAATTAGGCCGCCATTGATATAGCTTTCCGTCTGACGGAAAACAAAAAACTAGATGTTCTCCCCAGTTATCAAAAGAAAAACTTTTTGTATCAAAATTTATTCCTGATGTACTTCTAGCATCTCCCCAATCTTCTACTCCATAATGATAAGCTCCGTAACCAACAGAAGTAATTACATCATCAGCTACAAAACCTATAGGAGTTATGTCGTACCAAGTATCTTCATAAAAAACATTAACACCTGCCCTAGTTCCTACAGCTAAAATTTCTTCTCCATTATTTGCATTGTAAGAATACATAGCTATTGGCACACTAGGAATTATTATTCTAAAAGCCGAAGAAGTTGCAGAAGAAGTCGCAGATGTAGAAGTTGTAAAAGTAAGAGTTGTAGTGCTTGGAACAGAAGCTATAACAAATGTTTGACCATTAAGTTCTGTTCCAGGTATTCCACCGGTAGCTGTATAATTTTCTATAACAAAAGAAGTTCCTACTGCCAATCCATGTGCGACAGAAGTTGTCGCTGTTATAGTATTGCTTCCGTTAGTAGTAGTTATAGTTGCAGAAAAAAAAGTTCCTAAAGGATTATTTCTAAACTTGGTCCAACCGCCAAGCGGTTTTAAATATCCATTTTCAAAACGGACAAGATCTCCGTCCACAAATCTATTTTTATTTGCATAATCAGTTCCGTTTTTAACTATTCCGGCAGGTGGTGTTATTTCTACTAAAGCCATGATTTATCTTTAAGACAAATCACTAATAATTTGTCTTGCTTCTTCTCTTTTAGTTTTGATTTCTTCTGGACAAGGTTTCCCTGTATCTGCTTCTCTTATAATGTACCAATCAGTTTCGTTTAAAAAAACTTCTGCTCCTATAATTTTTTCTTGAGATGTTTCTTCTTTAGCTACATATTTAGAAGATCCGTCGTTTGCTATGTAATTGCAATTATTATCTACTGCATTTGACCATTGTTCTTCTGTAAGGGTTATATTAGGTTCTGGTATTTTGGTATGTATTGTGTCGTCGTAAAAACCTAATAAAAAATTATTTTCGTCTATGTGTGCTATTTTTGCCATTTTAATAACCTATTGCCATAACTCGTCTAAAGCCAGGATTAACACTTGTTGTAAATGTAGCAGAAGTTGTGCTAACAGAAGACACACAGTTAGTTCCTTGTCCTGGATTATTGGTTCTTTCATCATGAACACTAACAGCTAAACAAACGCTAGGAAAACTTAAAGGAAATGTCCAAGTAGGAGTCCATGACGCTTGATAATGTCTTTGAAAACATATTTGCAAACCATTAGCAAATCTAATGTAACTTCCATTTCCGCCTGTAGTAAAAGATCTTGTTGAAGCTAATGTTGAAGAAGTTAAATAACCGCTATTATTAGTCCATTGAGATATATTACCGCTTTTATTAGTAAAAAATGTTGAGCTACTTCCGGTAGTTTTGGAGTCTAATTGAGATTGAATTGCAGAAGTAAGGCCATTTAAATATTGAAATTCTGTATTATTAACAGTTCCGTTTGCAATTTTTTCAGCATTTATTGCGGCGGCGGCGGCAATACTAGCATCTATTACCGCATTAATACCTAATTGATCTGCTCCTACTGCATCATCAGCTATCATAGATTGCTCTACTACATTTGATCCCAAAGTTATTACTCCAGAATTAGATATAGTTGCATCTCCGCTTAAAGGAACAGGAACAAAATTTGTGCCGTTAGCTACTAATAAATAAGCGTCATTATTTCCGCCTACTTTTAAAGTTCCTGCAACATTTAAAGTTTTTCCGCTTCCTACATTAAGGCCAACAGAAGTTCCAGATCCAAGAGCGTTAAAAATAGCATCTACTGCGTCTAAATTTGCATTGATCTTACCACCCCAAGTATTCGTACTTGCTCCTACTTCCGGTTTGGTTAGGTTTAATATGCTAGTAAATGTGTCTGCCATAGGTTAAATTATATCTTAGTTATGGAATTTTTTTACAAATTCTTTTCTCAATGCTTTTTCTTGTTCTAGTTTTTTATAGAATTTTTTGTCAATTTTTTTTGTGTCTAATTTTATAGCCATTCGCCTTCTTCTGTAGGATAACGAACATATCCTTTAACTTGTTCTATTTCTAAAGTATTTTTATTATAAACAAGTCCATAAATCCAAACAAAGTCGTCTTCTCTGCTTTCTGGCATAGGAAAAGCCAAACCTTTTTTTTCACAAAACTCTTTCATAATTTCTTTTGTAGTTACAAAAAAAACATCATATTGATCTGCTTCTGTTCCGTCTTCATTAAATATTTTTGCAAAAAAGAAAGAGCGATATTTTGGAGAATACACAGGCACTTCCGGTCTAGGAATAAAAGTATCAGGGTGTTTTTGATAATTACTTGTAAATTCGTTATCTTCAATAACAAGTTTTAATTGTTTTTTTGCAGTAACAGTATTGTATTTTATAGAGTGCCAGACATGATATTTATAACCAACATCAGGAATTTTAAATTCATCTAATAATTCTTGCGAAGGCAAATTATAAACATTGTACCAACTATAAGTTTTTTCATGTGTGTATGGCGGTCTTAACGGAGCGTCTTCGTGAGCTGTATAAGTTCCAATAATATTAAATCTATTACCTTTCCATTCTTGGTCCTGGCCAAAAACTTTTTCAACTTCATCTATAAGCGGTTGAGCTTGATGTAATCCAATATTGTAATCAGTTCTAACTAATTTTTTATTTACATAAACTTCATCATAAGTTTTTGTACTTTTAGGAACAGTAAAATTTTCTTCAATACCTTCTCCTAAATCTCCTTCACTTGCTTGTACTAATGTTGATGTTTCTAAGAAAAAACTATATTCGTCTGCTTCCCAAAGATTTTTTAAATACTTAATATTATCTTCTTCAACATAAACTTCATTTTCTTTTTCTACTAAAAGATCTTCACTATCTTGTTTGTTGTACTCCATATACCAATTATCTTTAGTAACTGGGTGTGTAACATTAAGAGTTAATCTATTAAAAGGTTTGTTGTTTTCATCAACATCAGAAGTTTTTCCTACATCTGCTGTAGGAGATTTTTCTAATTTTATTTCGCTCATACTCTCCTTCTAAAAACAATAGTGTTAGAAGCGTTTTCTACTCCGAAAGGTGGATAAGGCGCTCCTGCTACGCTTTGCGGAGTTTGTGTGTATGACAAACTCCATGATGTATCATTAACTGATTGTAAGTATGTAAGACTTGATCTGTTATAAGTAGTGCCATTAACTACTACACTTTTAAAAGCGTTGTCATCATTAGACACAACTGCATTGACTGCTATTGTAAAGTTACTTGTTGTGTTCCCTACTGTACCTGTTACTTGGATTTTTTGAATTGTATTATTACCTAAATAATCAGAATTAATTGTTGGCGATAAAGCTCCAAATGCTCCGCCACTAGGAGATGATACACCTGATACAAATGTTCCACCCCAATATCCTCTCCAAGTATTAGTCGTTGAAGCATATTGACCAGATGTAGTTACATTTCTAAACCCTACAGTCATAGTAAAAGAAGCGTCTGCGGCCCGGTTATAGTAAGTATTAAAACTTGCGGTAGCGTTATTACCTACACCTGCAAGTAACCTTATATCTGCATCATTAATCGTACAAGCCGTTCCAGAAGCTCCCCCTGCTTCAACATGAATTTGATTAAGACTTATTGCTCCAGATGCAGGTGTTGCCATTATTTGCCTTCTAATTCTTTTACTCTAGCTTCTAATTCTTTTATAGCTTCTACTAATAAACCTACTGTGTTGCCATAACGAATAGCTAAGTGTTCTTCTGGTTTTTCTCCTTTTGTTTCATCTACTATAGTTTTGGTTGTATAAACTGCTTCTGGTAATACTTTTTCTAAATCTTGAGCTATTAGGCCTGTGAGTCTGCTTCCGTCTGATTTTAAATTATAAGTAATACCTCTAAGCTGTTTTATTTTGTCTAAAGGATTAGCTATAACTTCTATGTTTTCTTTTAGTCTTATATCAGAAGGCGATCCAAAAGCAGTTACATTTCCTGCAAAAACTGCATTACCGCTTACATCAACATTTACTACATTATTTGCAGATGCGTTTCTTAAAAAGAAATTAGATGTATATTGACAATACAAATGATTAGAATGAAATTGAATTTTTCCTGATTTTTCTCCTGTCCAATTTCCATAATTTCCTGTTATATCTCTACCTGCCGGAATATTAACTCCGCCATAAGTATATCCGTCAAGAGTAATATCTCCGGAGCTATTAAATTCAACCTCATTATTCCAAGCAGATCCGTCGAAATGATGAAAAGCTAAAGTAGTAGAAGCTGTGCCTGGCGGATTGTTACCGCCTGATGATCCTATGGCCCAAAAAGTGCTACCGCTTCCTGCTACCTGAACATACTGTCCAGGAGTATCTAAAGCAACAAGCTCATTAAATATAGCTCTACCACCATTTGACATATCTAATCTGAGAGCAGTTATTCCTGTACCGCCGTCATTACCTCTAAAGAGCATATCTTGATCTTGTATTCCTGCTTCAAAAGCAAAATCATTAGAGCTGTTAAAAATTTTACCTATTTCTGTTCCGTCGTCTTGAATAGATATTTCTCCTGCATCAGAGTCTAAAATAATGCTTCCTACAATATCTAATGTAAAATCTCCAGATCCTTGAGCTAAAGTTCCGGCATTGTAAGTCAAACCTGTTTCAGCTTCTAAAGTATCTGCCGTTGAGCTTCCGGTAATTATTCTGTTATCAGCATTATTATTAACAGTAGTTCCACCACCACCGATAGCTCCCCAAGCATTGTTTTGATAACCTTCAAATTCATTTGTTGTGGAGTTGTATCTAAACATTCCATTAACAGCAGATCCATTTCTTTGAGCTGTAGTTCCGGCAGGTACTTTAATTGAGTCGGTCCCAGATAATGTTAAATTTTGAAATGTTGGAGATATAGAAGTCGCTAGAGTAGTAGCTATAGAAGCACTTGCTAAATTAGTTAATGTTGCAGATCCGGTAATATCTCCTGTCAAAGTAACAACAGGAGATTTATTAATAACTACAGCAGAAGCAATATCTCCGCCGTCTATATTTAAAGAAACTGCTGTTCCGGTAGCACTAAAAATAGCATCTATATCATCTAAATTAGAATTTAAAGAGATCCCCCAAGTGTTTTCCGCCGCTCCTGGTTCTGGTTTTATTAAATTTAAATTGGTAGTCTGTGTATCTGCCATATCAATCCTGCTCGGTCCATGTTTCAGAAGAAATATTTACCGGAGTCCAAGACTCAGTAGGTATTACTTGTTCAGTCCATGTTTCAGTTGTTAAAGTTTCTGGTTCCCATTTTAACCTACCGGTAGCTGTAAGACTACTGACAGCGTTAATAATAGAAGCTCCTTGTTTTACAATAGTCCCAACAATAACTGCTGACGAAACAGCATTTATAATGCTATTTCCTAAATAAATACAAGTTGGGTGTGCATGAATAGAAGAAACTGCGTCTATGTGTATAGATCCTGTGGTCCTAAATCTTTGTCCGGCAGAAATAAATTGAGAGTTTGCTTGAACAAGGGAAGATCCTAAAAATATTTTTATACCTGCAACACTAGCATCAGAAACAGCACTAATAACACTAGCGGCAGAAATTATTACAGATCCTTGAGTTTGTGCAGAGCTAACAGCAGTAATAATAGCTCTGCCTTGAAAAGCTAAGTCATTCCATTTTGATCTGCTGTAATAACCTTCGTTATAGCCGATTGTGGCCATGATGTTATGCTAGTCTGATGTCAAGATCTCCGGCGTTTATACGGAATACATCTCCTGTATCAATAGCTTTATTAGTTGTTAAGGTTGAGTAAGCTAATAAATTGCCACCGCTTAACGCATCAAAAATTCCTACAGCTAATACTGTTCCATAACTAGCTGTGGCAGTTGGATATTCTATAGAAGCAACATTACTAGCTTCGGTAGGATTTGTGCCAGATACATTAAAAGTAGCAGTTTGCCTAGCGTAAGCTCCACCAGAAACTTCTGTGCCACCGCCGGTATCAGAAGGAGCAACAGTAAATAAAGCTACATACAAAGTAGAAGGAGCTGTAAAAGCGTTGCCGCCGAATACATGATCTAAAACCTTGTCTTCTAAATAATCACTAAATGCCATAATAATACCTTCTAGTTTTTAAAATAATATGTTTGTTTTTTTGCTTTACCATATTTTTTTCTTCTTGGGATCAGCGAACCTACTCCAAAAGAAGCTCTTTCTTGTTGCAATCTTACTTCTTCTAATGCTTTGTCAAAAAGAGTTTGGAACATTCCTACTCTTTCATCTTCCATTAAAAAAACGGAAGCGTGTTTGCAACACCCATATATATAAACATCTGGAAACTTATCACTAACAACATTTGTTGTATTAGTTGAGCTTAGCTCCGGTATGTTTGCATAATATGTTAATTGTAACTCATAATTTGTGTCTGGTGTGGGACAAAGTTCTATAGCGTTATCAGTAATTGCAAAATATTCTGGCCTTCCAGATACATTATCTATAGAAGTTCTTTTTAAATCTAAAGACTCTGTAGATTGTTGTAATAAAGTAGTGTGATCGGAAGTGTTTAATTCAACATTTATAACCCTAGACCAATCACTAGGTAATTGTGTGTATTGTGTTTCTGCGACAGCGTTAGCTCTTTTTATAAGGTCCTGGTGTTTAATAACTTTGTTTATATCAGACTCAGTAAGATCTATGAACATATCCATTTGAGAAGTCAAATCAGTTCTATTTAAGTATTCTGCTACTTTTGTTTTTATTTCGTCATAAGTCATATCTTACCTTTCCATGTCCTAAAACATTCGTTGTCTTTGTTGTTAAGCCATTCTTTCCATTTAGCTTGGTCATTGGCCCACCCCTCTAGTATAGCTTTTTCCCAGATAACTTTGGGGATTTCTGCAACATGACGAAAATCTTTTTGTGCTTTTTGTTCTGATAAATATTTTGCATGGTCAATAACATTCTTAACATTTTGAACAGAATGAATTATTGATTTGTTATCTTCTGTTACAAAAGAAGATGAATAACCTGTTTCGTGATTTATGAGAGTTGTCTTAGCCATTTTTAAATAAGGGGGAGCTTATGCTCCCCCAATATTTGTTGCCTACAAATTATTAAGCAGTTAAGTCGGCTACTATTCCGTGTGCCGCTTCGTTGCTCATTTCTAAGCCGTACTCAGCTAAGATCATTTTTGTATCAGCATCTCCAATTTTAGCAATATCCATTGTTTGGAAATTTCTCAAGTAAGCTACTTTAGCGTACTCAGGATCTACTAATAGCAAAGATCTATCTCTGCTTCTGTTTGAAGGTACGATTTGTAACTCTCCAAAATCGGAAGCATAGACTGAAATACTAGCACTTACTGTATCAGCAGATACATTTTGTCTAGTGTTTGCTCTACCTGTAAAACCAGAAATAACTCCTTTATTTACAGGACCGGCTATAGCCATTTTAGGTTCAGCTCCATTAGTGAACATTGATTGTAAAACACCTTTTAAAAGAGCTTCGGTTAATGCCCTTCTGTTTCCTGTAGCCGCATCAGTAGCCGCCGCAGAAGCAGATCCGTCAGCTCCGCCTGTACCTCTACTTTTGTTAGTAGTGATCCACGCTTCGAAAGAACGAGTCTGTCTAGCAGTAGTAGCATTACCTGCATTTTTAGCAGTATTTTGACATAGAGCTACTTCCATATCTCTTTTTAATGCTTTAGACATTAAGGCCATTTGATGTGCCAATTCCTGCTTTTTACCGGCAGGATCAGAAGCATCTTGTGAACCAGATACAGTTGCATCTCTTGATGAAATTTGAGCCACATTGGACTCCCTAGTAGTCGCTGTACTTGTAGCACGAGAAAGTTCAAAACCTTCTAATTGACCTGTTCCGCTAGGAGTAGGTAAATTTTCAGTTTGCCAATCGAACACAACATTTGTAATGTTTTTAGATCCGATAGCACTCATAAATGGAGTAGCAGTTGGATCTATATTGTAAATTACATTCGAAAGGTCTTCTCTGTTAGAAGTAGCGTCGTATGATGTAAAAGAATTTGTAACTTTTGCCATTTTATTTAACCTCTAAATTAGATTATTTTTTCAAAATAATTGGCCGCATCAGACACTCTGCCTGTTTTGGCCACCCTTTGTTGAGCTTTCTTGACAGCAGATGTTGGTTTAACCCTATTAGAAGTTCCTGGTTTAGCTAATTTTGTTCTGGCTTTCGCTTGTGTTGGTTTTTTCTTTAAAGCTGTTTTTTGCTTGTTATATAAACTCGCATCTCTCAACAAAAGAATAAAGCGATAATCAGTTACAGCATTAACTTCTTCTTTAGTAAAACCTAGACTTTCAGCAGTTTTGGTTATCTGTGAAATTTCTTCCATTTTAACCTTTTCATCTTTCCATTCCGGGAGAAGATCTGATAATTTCTGTTGGCTATCTAATAATTGTTTCTTGAGCTGTTCTTGCCTTTCAGCATTTTCTTGCTCAGTAATACGATCATATTCAGCATCTACAGACCTTATCTTATTAAGATGTTCGTCCCATTCTTGTTTTTTGGTCAGATACGCTACCTGGTCCTGTTCTTTTAAAGACTCCCAATTTGGTTCTTCTACAAAACCATTTTGTAACATGGCTTTGATTTTGGGTAACAAATCTCTGTACTCTGCTCTTTCACGATTTATGTCAGACAAGTTATTTTCAAGTTCAGACTGTTTATTATCTAACTCTTTTCTTAATTCAGATAACTCCTGAGTTTTTCGTGTGTAATCACTATTCCGACTGTAACCATTGATTAATTCTTCTTGGGTTACTTCTATTTCTTCACCGCCAACTTTGACGACATAGGTTTGAAGTTCCTCAGTTTCATCAACTTCTACTTGATCTTCTTGTAATTCTTGTTCTTCTTCTTCTTCGGCTTCTTCTTCTATTTCAGCTTCGGTTTCATCTTCTTGGATTTCTTCCTGTGCTTCTATTTCAGTTTCAGCTTCCGTTTCATCAGAAACTTCTTCAACATCAGTATTTTCTTCGATTGCTTCTTGCTCCTCTGGGGGAGTGAGCATTTCTTCAAATGCCTGTGTTGCTTTGCTTATATCAGTTTCAAAACCATTCGGCTTGGCGTTGTTGGTCATATTTTCTACCTTTATAATTTATTTGCGTTTATTTTATCTTAAAAATATACATTTTTGTCAAAATGTTTATTTAAAAGATCTAATTCTATTGAATTGTGTTTTAGCAATTTTTCCTTTTTCTACAATAATTCTTAGATGTCTTTCGACTTCTGGAATAATTTTTATTGCCTGGTAAATTGCTTCTCTTAAATCCTGATCTTTTTCAACATCTGAATTTATCCATTTTGCAATATATTCAGCAGTTAAATTTTTAACTGCGTCTTTGAATACATCACTATTTAATAATGCTTCTGCTTGTGTAGAAGCATCTATCTCCTTTTGTGTTGCCATATATTATCCTATTGCTTGGTAAATAATTTCTTGAAATAAAAATCCTGTAATTCCTAAAAAAATTGTAACTATGAATAATAATGTATTTCTGATTGTTTTATTTACTGACGCAATACCATTTTCAATAGCTTCTAAACGCCTGTAATTTTCTTTCCACCTTTGCTCACAAGCCGCTTCGTGAGAGCTTAAACGCTTATCTATTTCTGTAACTGTAGCTCTTGCCATTAATAACTCCAAATATGCGGTCTTGGTCTATTGTTGTTTCCTTTATAAGTATCTAAATGTATAAATCTACTATTTCCTTTTTGATTAACACCTATACCGGTAAAACCGAAACTAGATGCTAATGTAACTATGTTAAATGCTTTTTCGTGAGAACACAAAACATCTACAGCAAGTCCTAAAGTATGTATGCCTGGAGTTTTTTTATTTACTTCTACAGGGTGTTTTGGACAACGATAAGCAGATGTAATAACAAAAGAAAAACCACAACAAGTTCTGAGATCCTGTAGCTTTTGCAAAAAATCATAATCCATTTTTTGTTCGCCACAATGAGAACAGGCAAACTCCTCTGGTTTAAAATTCAAGAAATCCCAATCCTTCATCATCTAAAGATTTTATGCTTTGCATATATTCGCCTACTATTCTTAAATCGCTGTTCATTGTCTTTGCTTTTAATTTTGCTTCTCTAAGTGTTTTGGCAGTAATAATAGGTCCTTCATGTGTTTCTATTTTTCCTTCGATAGTCTGTATGTCTATCTCAGTTATAAACATCATTTCGTATCTGTCCTCTTTAATTTGTCGTAAGATCTAAGTCCGGACATTCCTAACAATGCCATTAAGATTGCGGATAATTGTGAGAAATCAAACTCTGGCATATCTATTTGTACTCCAGAAGTTTTAATAACAACTTCTATGATAGGAGCTAAAATGAAATGATAACCAAGAGCAAAAGAACAAATCCAACCGACAGAAGGCCGCCAATTTCGTTGAAACGGAGATCCTTTTGCTTCTATTTTATTTACTTCTATTTGTGCGAGATTTGCTTGATGAAATAAAGTAGCTAGTTCGTGATCTAATTGTGCTTGTAGATCTTTGTCTTTTACAAACTTGCCTACTATGTCGCTAACAGGTTTTATTAATTTATCAAACATCTTTATCTCCTCTTAGGATTTTTTCTAGTTTTAATTTTTTTTCTTCTATTGTGTCTGCGTGTAAATCTTTATCAACTATTTTTTCTAGTTTAAGACTTTCTATTTTGTTGTTACTAATATATCTCCAAGTATATCCGTCTTTGCCATACACACCAAATATAGTAGTACCTAGACCAATTTTTATAATCATGGCCTGTTCGCCGTCTAATATTACTTTTTCGCCTTCTTTAAATTGTGAATTTAATTTAAATTTTAGGCCTTTAATAAATGAAATCGAATAGTCTTTGAGAGCTAATCCTGCTAAAACAGAAGCTATAAAAATGGATAATTCAAGATAATATTGTTCAAAATTCACTTTTCATTTGCCAACTTTTTTCATAGCGATTTTATGCGACTCTGTAAATGTTTTACCTCGTCGCATTAATCTTTTCATTTCGGCCATGTGTTTAGCCGTATGATGTTTGCTATGCCTTTTCAAAGTATCTTTTTGTCTTTGAGTAAGCTGTTTGGTTTTTTTCACTTATTTTTTTTCTTCTTTTTTTTCTTTTTAGGTTTTGCGTAATATCCTGGCATTATTTTTTCCTCTTTTTCTTTCTAAGTTTTTTAAAATCTGCTCCGGTAATTTTATTTCTAGGCGGAGCGACTCTAGCAATCTTTTTTTGCTTTTTAGATAATTTTTTTCCTGGCATTTTATTTCCTTTTCTTTTTAGGTTTTTTTGCCGTCTTGGCCGCTTGTTTAAATTGTTTAGCCGTTGGCGCTCCTTTGCTTCCTGGCTTTCTCATTTTTTCTCCAGATCCGGCTTTTATTCTTTTGCGTTTAGCATGAATATTAGCGTACAGTCCTTTCTTTTTTTTCATAGATACCTCTACCATTTAGTGCGGTTGGCCCAATAGGCCGCCGACATTTTACCTTTAGATATGTTTTTGGCATGACGAGCTTTGAAGGATTTTCTTCGAGCTTTATCTTTTTTGCTCTTAGGATTTTTTCCTGCTCCGCTTACGCCTTGCTGTCCAAACCTTATAGTCTTTATTTTACTACCTTCTTTAGCAACTACAACATGAGATTTTGTTGGGTGGTTAGGAGTTCTTTTAGGTTTATTGTAACCAGATACTCCTGCCCTTGTTAATCTTGAGTCTTTTGACATTAGTGTATGGTGTTTTCGCTAACAATTAAAAAAATAGTATTCTTGTTTATCTTTTCGCCAAAAACTAACTTCATGGTTTTTACTGCTTCTTCTTCATTTCTAGCTTTAACATCTGTGCCAACTAAAATGTGTTCATCAGACATAGCTTCTATATGATAAAGTTTTTTAGCTTCCTTCATTTTTAAACAATCCCTGTGCTTGTGCTTTTTGTAAAGCTCTTAACTCGTCGTTATTTTGTTCCAGGATTTGTCTAACTTCGTCTAAATCAACTGCATTTTGACCATACTTGCCGTATAGCTCTGCCATTCGTAATTTAGTGCTTACTAAGAATTTATCTCTTTCCAGATCATCATTCATAACAACTTTCATACGATCAGTTTCAGCATCTACTTCAATTTTTCTAGCTTGTGCCTGTGCTTTCATAGTTTCTGCCATAGCTAATTGATCTTCTGGTTTTGGTTTTTTAGCATTAGGATCTTCTGGCGGTAAAGGTGGTATTTGAGAGTTAATAAACTGCGAAGTATCTTTAAATCCTGCCATTTCTATAACTTTTGTAATGGTATTTGCGTATTGTTGTAGAGAAACCATAGGATTTCTTGGTCCTAAAGTCTGTATTATTTGCTCTTGTTTTTGCAATAATCTAGTCAAAGTAGCTAATTGTTCTTCGTCGCTAGACTTACTAATAGCTACATTACACACCATATCTTTATCGGTGTCCCAATATCTAGGATCTATCTCAACAAATTCATTATTTAGTCTAATTATTTCGGCTTTGTCTTGGTTTTTTATAGACAGATTGTTAATTAAACCAAATAAATCCTTCATACCCTCTGCAAAATGACGGCATATAAGCTCAATACGGCCCTGTGCGGCGGACATTGTGGCCGCAACGGCAGTTTTTGTCGAACTTTGTAAAGCGTCTGCGTTAAGACCTGCACTTGCCTTAGAAACACCTGTACGATTTTCTTTTTGTTCGTCTAAATATTGTAAAAACGGGAACGCTTCTTTACCGCTAAACGGAACAGAAAAAGGTTGTACTGCTCCTGGTTGTCGCATACGGATAGGTTGTCCTATATCATTGTTTAGAACATCATCTATATTAACTTGGCCTTCAACTATTCCCATTCTGGGAAAAATAGAATGACCTAGCGAGTCTAAACTATCTCTAATTATTTGCGATTTAATATCTTGTATAGGTTTTAAGTAATCTGCCGGGCAAGATCCTATTGCTGTGTGCGGTTCTGGATCTGGACAAAACATTACGATTGGCAAGTCGTCCCATGCTTCACAATTTACTATTTCTAGGCCGTCCCCGATTGTGCAAACTTTAAGTAATTCGTTAATGCCGTCTTGATCTTTGTCGTATCTGACATAATGTTCAATATATAAAATTTGCTGTCCGGTTACATCTGTTCTATCCGGATCATTTATTTCATGTAATGGATTTCTAGCTTTTCTTTCGTCTTCGTTAGAAGCGTCGTTGCCGTAATTTGCGTATTGCTCTACTTCTTCTTTGTCATATCCCATAGCAACTAGATCCGAAACACTAACAATCATTCTGTGTGCAACATAAGGCGAGTCATGTAAAGATCTGGAGTTTCTGGATATTAAAATTTCTTCTGGCGGTACTGCTTCAATACAAACTTTTTCAGAAGATTTTACTTTTCTAACTTTTAGGTTGTAAGCAACTACTACTTCTTCTAAGTCTTTGTTGCCGTCTTGATTAACTATTGTCCTGCTTTCCATAATTGGATTTTCTTCTAGGACCTCTATATCTTCATCTGTCATTATTGCGATATATTGCTCAACAGATAAATTTTTGTATTCGTGTGTAGTCGTATCTATGCTTGAGTCGTAAAATGCTTTTACAAAACCTGCTTTTCTAATCAATGCGTCTTTAAATACAGAATATAGAATATTAAATCCTGGATTTTTTTGATTAAAAATATAATTTACATAGTCTGTTTGTTGTTGTGCCGCAGGTATATCTTCTTGGTTTTTAGGTACAAATTCGACAACTTTGCTTGTGCCGAAAAAAGTACGCATTAGCGAAGGCATTATGTGTAAGACAGCATCTCTAACATCTGTAGAAACATACTCAGACTGAATATCACTTCCACCTTCCGGAGAATTGCCTAGATAGTATTCTGTGGACTCAGCTCTCTCGTCGCCGAGCTGATCTATAAAATCTTTAGCGTCGTCTAATTCTGATTTTAAAACGCTTTGTAATTCTTCTTCATCAAATTCGTCTTCTACAACTTCTGTAGAAACGCTTACAGATGTTTCTTTTTTATATTCCATACAATTATCCTACTCTATAGATTTTGGATTTTATTGGTCGTTTAAAATTATACCCCATAAATGAGCTTCCGCCACCAAGAACGGCAGAAGTAGAAGCAAAAGTTAAAGCTAATGCGTCTGCTTTGTCTGGAGATTTAATACCTCTCTTTTTCATTTCTTCTTTGCTTTCTAATTTTACTTTTCCGGTAGATGTATATTTATATATTGGAGAAACTAATTGTTGTACTAATTCATCATCACTAGGCAAGAAAACATCTCGGCCAGATAACCATTCTTTAATTTTAAACCATAGTTCAGCTCGGAGATTTAAGTAATTTTTTTTACTAGAAGGGGACTCTCCTACATTAACACCGATAACCGGCAAGTTCAGTTCAGATAATCTATCTACTACGCCGGATCCTACACCAATTACATCTACTAATATTTCTTGTGGCTTTTCTAAAACAGTAGCATCATCATATTCATTTTTTATTGCTCCGCACAATGACATTAGATCCATAGAATTATATGTTTTCATTTCTAAAACAGTATTTCCTTGTCTTTTGCATAGTGCAGAATTGTCGCCACCAAACCTGGCCACATCAACTCCCCAAACTATCGGCTCAGAAGCAGTCAAATCTACTTCTCGCATAACAGCAGAACGGCATAATTCCATAGGTATAACTGTGTCATTGTCATAACTAGGAAACTCGCCTAATACTTCTACTCTAGCAACAGTAGAGTCTTCGCCATATTGCTCTAACATACTTTGAAATAGCTTTTGATCTGTGCCTTCTACAGTTCTTGAGTCTATTTGTTCGTTTTTCCAAAAAGATCTTTTGCCATGAAAACTATCGAAAAACGGCCCACTATTCCTTCTGGGGTTCGAAAATGTGAACCAATACCTGTCTTTTGTCGGTTCAGAGAAAAATCCCTCAGAAACGCTGTAAATCGGTCCTGGAATACCTGATGCTTCGTCCATAATTAGACAAACTCCATAACTAGAGTGAATACCGGCAAATGCGTCTGGATTTTCTTCTGACCATAATTGAGCTTGTGCATAATAATAGCCGGTGTCTATCTTTAAATCCTTTTGTAATGCTTCTTCAAACCACTTTGCAGGTTTTATTGTTGTTGCTGTTTTTTCCCACCAATGATTATTTACAGAAAGAGTTAGCCACTTTCCTAGTTCGGCCCATGTTCTTGATCTTAATTGTTGCTCGGTGTTTGCAGTTACAATTATGGTAGATCCTAGTCTAGTAGATAAAAACCATAGTATTAACCAAGATACTAAAGCAGACTTGCCAATACCACGACCACTAGCAACTGCTAGTCTATACATTTCCGGAAAATCTACTGTTTCATTTCTAGCTATATGATTTGCAATATCTTTTAAAATTTTTTCTTGCCACTTTCTAGGGCCTTTAAAATGCTCAAGGGGGGTATCTTGTTGTTCCCAAGAAAAACAATACTTAACAAAATTGTATGGATTGTCTTTGATGTTCAAAGACCAAAGATCTGACATTAATTGTTTTTCTTCTTCTGGCTTGTATTTC
>MDTD01029992.1_pt1 | contig 18792 bp, 14 predicted proteins | sample 811221 | NCBI WGS metagenome assembly MDTD01 (sample SAMN05326646, study PRJNA326480) | marine metagenome | isolation source: seawater | place: Pacific Ocean: South West | collected 2011 | reverse complement strand
TGAACCGCCTTTTTGGCAAACTTGTTGTTTATGACATCATGAAGAACGATCCCTCCGTAGGAGTGAATTGCCTCGTTAACGTCTTCCCTGGCTCCCAAAGAGGTAATAACAATCGGCACCTTCCATTTAACGCACATTTCGACGTCATGCTCCAGCCGGTTATTTGATTTATGCACAATCTGATTTACGGCATAAGGCGCTGACGGCTTATGTGGATTATTTGCATCATGCTCTCCAAGTTCAGTTGTGATTCGATCTAACCACCGATCGAGTTCCATTTCTGGTCTTGCGTTTAGAGCAGGAAAGGAACCAACAATGCCAGACTTGCATTGAGAAATCACGAGATCGGGATTTGACACAATAAAGAGCGGGGCGCCTACAACAGGCAATCTTAGTTTTTCCTTTAGAACAACTGGTAATGACATAATCAATCCCCTATCAAAAGACAATCTATAAAGTAAACACCATTTTGTGAAAATTGAGACGCGGGCCCCTATAACTTAAGCGAGAAAAAGAAATCAATCTCAATGTGAACATACCGCAAGCAATCGCTTAATGACACACTAGCCGCATTGGTTTAGCGCCCATAAAACATATTCTTTGACCCAAGACAGCTCAAACAGTTCCATCAATCAAATATTCTGAATACTGCTATCTATGAAATAATGGGTTTAAACCTCCCCATGAATCCCTTATCATCCTAATCTTTTAGCCAGTATTACTCACTATTGGAGGGGTACTATGAAAACACGCGCTGCCGTTGCATTTGAGGCCGGAAAACCGCTTGAATTAGTTGATGTTGATCTCGACGGTCCCCGGGAGAGAGAAGTCTTAGTGGAAATTAAAGCCACCGGTGTTTGCCATACCGATGCTTTTACCCTGTCAGGTGATGACCCCGAGGGAGCTTTTCCTGCTATTTTGGGCCATGAAGGAGCTGGGGTGGTAGTGGAGACTGGCTTAGGTGTGGAGAGTCTTCAACCAGGGGACCACGTTATACCACTGTATACTCCAGAATGCCGCGAGTGTAATTTCTGTCTCAACCCCAAAACCAACCTTTGTCAGGCGGTCCGCGCTACTCAAGGGCAAGGATTAATGCCAGACGGCACCAGCCGCTTTTCTTATGAAGGAAAGCCTATACTTCATTACATGGGCTGTTCTACTTTCTCAAACTATGCGGTTCTGCCTGACATCGCTCTGGCAAAGGTTCGAGAAGACGCTCCATTTGATAAGATCTGTTATATCGGTTGTGGTGTTACCACTGGTATTGGAGCAGTAGCCTTTACAATGAAAGTAGAAGCAGGTTCCACGATCGCCGTATTCGGACTCGGAGGAATAGGCCTGAACGTTATTCAAGGCGCGAAAATGGTTGGAGCGACCCGCATTATAGGAATTGATATAAACCCGATCAGAGCAACGATGGGCAAGCAGTTTGGAATGACTGACTTTGTTAATCCTCAAGAGGTCGATAACATTGTCGATCACATTATTGAGATGACCGGGGGAGGTGTTGACTATAGCTTCGAATGCATCGGAAATGTTGATGTTATGCGGCAGGCACTCGAGTGCTGTCACAAAGGATGGGGTGAGAGCTGCATTGTTGGCGTAGCAGGTGCGGGTCAGGAGATTGCCACGCGACCCTTCCAATTAGTGACAGGTCGGTCTTGGCGAGGTACAGCATTTGGCGGAGCACGAGGACGCACCGATGTGCCTCGAATTGTTGACTGGTATATGGAAGGAAAAATCAACATTGATGAATTAATCACCCATACCATGCCGCTAAGTGAAATCAACACAGCGTTCGATTTGATGCATTCTGGAGAAAGCATTCGGTCAGTGGTGGAGTTTTAAAATGGCACTAGAAGAGATTAGTCGTAATCAAAGTTTTGGTGGACAGCAACTGCGCTTCAAACACGACTCAAGCGCTCTCAGTTGCGAAATGACCTTCAGTATTTTTCTTCCCCCTAGAGCCCATCTAAGAGACTCTGACATACCAGCGCCGGTGATGTATTGGCTCTCAGGTTTAACCTGTACAGATGAAAACTTCGTTCAGAAGGCTGGAGCTCAACGTTATGCAGCTGCGCTAGGTATTGCTATCGTCTGCCCAGACACTAGCCCAAGAGGAGAAAATATCCCTGATGATAAAGAAGGCGCCTATGATATGGGCTTAGGAGCCGGATTCTATGTCGATGCTACCCAAGAACCTTGGGCAAAAAACTATCAGATGTATAGCTACATTGTCGATGAACTTCCATCTGTAATAAACTCGGAGTTTGCAGTTGATGGCTCTCGAGTCAGCATCGCTGGTCATAGCATGGGTGGTCATGGTGCGCTGACCATAGGCCTAAAGAACCCTGACAGGTTCAAGGCAATCTCATCATTCTCACCAATATGTTCACCAAAGAATTGCCCATGGGGCCAAAAGGCATTGGGTTTATATCTGGGAGAAGACGAATCCGTATGGTCCGAGCATGACACAGTCGATCTAGTGCTAAAAAATCCAACACAGCTACCTGTTTTAATTGATCAAGGTGAAAATGACAACTTCCTTCAAGAGCAACTCAAAACGGAGTTGCTTATCGAAGCATCGGAGTCCATCGGCTACCCTATGCAGATTAGAATGCAGCCAGAGTATGATCACACCTATTTTTTCATTTCAAGCTTTATTGGTGATCATTTAAAATTTCACGCAAAACATCTTGCTAAATAGACATCAAGATTAGCGCCGACACACAGCGCTAATCTTGATTTTTGTGGGGATATACGAGCGAAACGGCTTCTCTAAACTGTTTTTCAGGACTGAGTGGAAATTTTATCTTGGATGACCTGAGGCCCAAGAATACAAATGCCAAATTCCCGCCCCGCATCAAGCAGCCAAAGTGCGAAATAATCCGAAAAGCTCCGCCGAATAATCAGGTCATAGGAACCATTTTTCTTATTACTAACCAATGCGGATGTCTTTCCAAAAGTGGTATTTGCACAGCGACCACCTAAGTCGCCTGCCGACTCCCACGCGTCAAAGTTATACACTGAAGATTTCTTTAACACGGTTTGAATTGCATCATCATCACCAGAAAGACTCAAAAGTGTCTGTCCTCCAGTAACATCTGTAATCGAGACATGTCCTTTTAATGTCTCTCTCAATTTATTCTCCAATTGCTTGGCACTTTGCTGAGAAATCAACAACCACTCATCAGGCCCTAACCAATAAAGGCTATGTTCTATCATACCGTCTTTGCCTACCGCACTATTGTAGCGCCCAGGTTCCAACGGCAAAGATATTCCCAGAATTCGTGACACAGCCTGAAAAAAATCCTCAGCGTTGGCATCACCGCGCAAATTGAGATGATTCCAGTAATGTTGCTCTCGAACAACCAATTTAGGTGCTACATCGATACTTGAATATGTTCCGGCTTTAGGCAAATGATTGCCACTGGCGCAGTCGTGAAAATAGATTAATGGCGACTCTCTCATTGGTTCATTCAACATTTTGACGCGCTCCATCACTGTCATAAAAAACGGCGCTCACAATTTCAGCAGAAATACTCTCTCCATCGGCTAACGGGCAATGAACGATCTGACCCATTCTGCCGAATCCACCTTTAACGACTCCCAAAGCAATAGGGTAACCGAGGATAGGACTGTAATAACTGGATGTGACATGGCCTTGCATGGACATTGGTATTTTGTCCTTGGAATCAAAGACAAGCTGTCCGCCCTCTGGCAGCATTTTTGAGCTTTCTATGGTTTTTAGACCTACAAACTGTTTCCGGTTTTTTCGCAACATGTCACTGCGATCAAGCGAACGCTTCCCAATAAAACTAAATTTTTTGCTCTTATTGACTACCCACCCCATGCCCATATCATGGGGTGTCATAGACCCATCCGTGTCCTGTCCCACGATCATAAAGCCTTTCTCCGCACGCAACACATGCATAGCTTCAGTACCATAAGGTGTAATATCAAAGGACTCTCCAGCATCCATAAGCACCTCCCAAACATGACGTGAATAATGAGCCGGTACATTTATCTCGAAAGATAATTCACCCGTAAAGCTTATTCGAAAGATTCGCGCATCCACTCCCGCGACGGCGGCATCACGCCACTCCATAAACGGGAAACTATTGTTATCGAGGTTTATTCCTACGCACACCTGTTGTAGCACCTTTCTTGCGTCCGGTCCGTTAACAGTTATCGTGCCCCAATGATCAGTTACGGAAGTGAAATATACCTTTAGTTCAGGCCATTCGGTTTGTCTCCATAACTCTAGCCAAGACAACACCTTAGCTGCTCCGCCGGTGGTGGTAAACATGAGGTAGTGATTTAAACCAAGACATGCGCAAACACCATCATCGAAAATCATTCCATCCTCTTTTAACATAACACCATAACGGCATTTCCCGGGCGCTAAATTTAGGAACGAATTGGTATAAACCCTGGTGAGGAATTCAGCAGCATCTGGACCCTGAATGTCAATTTTTCCTAAGGTGCTTGCATCTAGTATGCCAACTCCATTCCTCACTGACATGCACTCTCGATTTACTGCCTCTTCCATATTTTCCGAACCTCGTGGATAAAACCAAGGTCGCTTCCATTGCCCAACATCCTCAAATTTAGCGCCGTTCTCCTCGTGCCAGCGGTGGATAGCAGTCAACCGCTCCGGATCGAAAAGATTACCAATATCTCTCCCCGCAATGGCTCCAAAAGTTGTGGGTGTATAGGCTGGTCGAAACACTGTTGTACCGATTTCTGAAATGCTACGTCCCAACATTTTTGCCAAGATACCAATGCCATTGACGTTACTCAATTTCCCTTGGTCGGTACCAAAGCCAAGCGCAGTATATCGCTTGATATGTTCAACCGACTCAAAACCCTCACGAACCGCAATCTCAATTGAATCTGCCGTTACATCCAACTGCATATCTACAAACTGACTTGGCGCTCGGCTAATACCTTTGTCATGAGGGATCAGGTAGATAGCCTCCTGCGGGTGTACCTCAGGCTCCTCAACCTGAAAATAGGGAACTTCAAACGAGCTTATTCGATAGCCAGCATAATCAGCAGCGCTCAGACCAGCCTCTGCAGCGTTCGAAAGGCAACCAGACAGACTGTATTCACCGCTACAAGCACCCACGGAGAGTATATTTTCTTTAGTTGGCCCAGGGACGAAGCCGCAGATAGATTCATCCCAAACAGGCTTCGAACCCGTGTGAGAGCTAAGGTGGATCGCAGGGCTCCAACCACCAGAACATGCGATAAGGTCACAATAGACTCTCTTTGCCCGACCCTCAATTTCGGTGCCTTGCGCACTCAGTAAAGCGATTCTCGCGCTTTTCACTCTCTTACCACCCTCTGCCTCGATTACCGCATGGCCAGACTTAACATTAATCCCCAACGCACGTACCGTCTCATACATCGTTCCTCGCAGGTTTCTCCGCGAATCCACAATAGCAACAACCTCACGACCAGCTGCATGCCAATCTATCGCAGACTGATATGCATTATCGTTGTTCGTAAATAGCAAGAGACGATTACCCGGTGCCACTCCATAGCGAATTATGTAGGTAGAAACCGAGGACGCCTGCATCACTCCCGGGATATCATTATGCGCAAAGACCAGCGGTCGCTCTAATGCCCCAGTCGCAAGAATGACTTGTTTCGCTCGCACCCGATGTATGCGCTCACGGCAAAGCCCTGGGGCGCTTGCCCCAAGATGATCTGTTCGGCGCTCTACGACTGCAACAAAATTGTGGTCATAAAATCCAAATGCTGTGCTGCGAGACAGCATAAGAACATTCTCATTTTTCGTTAGCTCCCCTACCACTTTTTCAATCCAAGACGATGCTTTAAGCCCATCAATCGTCTTTGATGATGCCAACATAGACCCACCAAACTCATTCTGCTCATCGACAATTATTACACGCGCACCCGCACGCGCGGCCTCCCTAGCTGCCAGCATGCCAGATGGTCCTGCACCAATCACCAAGATATCAGTGTGCTGATTTAACTTATCATAAATGTCTGGATCAAATTGCGAAGGACTGCGCCCGAGCCCAGCTGCTTTGCGGATAAACTTTTCATACAGCATCCAAAACTTTGCTGGGTACATAAATGTTTTATAATAAAAACCGGGGGGCATCATTCGCCGAAACCACCCGAATATACTCGTTAAATCAAATTCCACACTTGGCCAACCATTGACAGATTTAGCCTCAAGACCTTCATACAATTCAATTTGAGTTGCTTTCAAGTTCGGAATCGTCAATCTCCCCGAATTGATTTGGACAATCGCGTTTGGTTCTTCGGCACCATGACCAACGATACCTCTTGGTCGTGAATATTTAAAACTCCGACCGACCACCTTCACTCCATTGGCCAAAAGTGCCGAAGCAAGGGTATCGCCTTGATAACCTTGATAGCGTTTCCCGTTGAAAAAAAAGTGTATCGCACGTGAGGTGTCAATTCGCGCGTCAGAACTTATACGATTAACTTGTCTTGTCCGAGTTGAAATCACTCTCTAGCCCCAACTTTAGCCGAAGTAGATTGCGGCTTTTCATCGATCTTATAAGTTTCTAGAATTTCATACGTTACAGTATCTCGGGTAGCGCAGAAGTATCGTCGACAACCGACATTATGGTACCAAATCTCATGATGCAAGCCGCGAGGATTTTTGCGTAGATAAAGATAATCGCCCCACTCCTCATCCGTTAATTTCTCAGGCTCAAGAGGTCGCTTTATATGCGCCTCTCCGCCGTAGATAAATTCCTCCTCTTCACGCATCTCCTCACAGTAAGGGCAGTAAACTAGTAACATAACTCTGCGTCCAAATACTTACAATAATTCTAATGTGCAACCCCTGCTGCCCCATGCTCGTCTATTAGCGCACCGGTGTTAAATCGATCGAGACCAAAGGCCTTAGCCAAAGGATGGGCGCGATCATTAGCTACCGTATCTGCGAAAACAAAACCAGATCCTGGTGTAGCCTTGAAGCCTCCGGTACCCCATCCACAATTAAAATACAATCCTTCCACTGAAGTCTTGCTGATAATAGGACATGCATCTGGACATGTGTCCACAATGCCACCCCACTGACGATTCATTCGCACTCTGCTGAAAGCTGGAAAGAGTTCACAAATTGCTTGCAAGGTATGCTCAATAACGTGAAATGACCCGCGCTGACCATAGCCATTGTAGCCATCGACACCTGCACCGATAACCAAATCTCCTTTGTCGGACTGACTCACATATCCGTGCACTGCATTTGACATTACTACCGTATCTAAGCAAGGTTTTAGCGGTTCCGACACGAGCGCTTGCAGTGGCCTCGATTCGACTGGCAGCCGCAATCCAGCCAATCCAGCAACCACTCCAGAATTTCCGGCTGGCACACATGCGATTTTTTGCGCTCGAATAAAACCTTTGTTAGTTTCAACACCCTCTGCAATGCCATTTTTTACGCTGATATCAGTAACCTCAGTCTGTTGAAGAATATCAACTCCCATTGCATCGGCAGCCCTTGCATACCCCCAGGCCACAGCATCATGGCGAGCGACTCCCCCACGAGGCTGCCAGGAGGCTCCAAGAATTGGATAGCGACAATTAGGTGAAATATTTATGAGTGGCGCTATCTCCTTTATCCGTCGAGGGGACACAACCTCCCCATCTATACCATTCAGTCGATTGGCATTTACGCGCCGTTCAATATCACGCATGTCCTGCAGGTTATGCCCAAGATTAAGCACGCCACGTTGACTGAACATGACGTTATAGTTTAGCTCCTGGCTTAAACCTTCCCAAAGTTGGAGCGCGAGCTCATAAAGGTGAGCTGCCTCATCCCACAAGTAGTTTGAACGAATAATCGTGGTATTTCGCCCGGTATTTCCACCACCAAGATAACCCTTCTCAACAACAGCTATATCTTTGATTCCGTGCTCTTTAGCCAAATAATAAGCAGTAGCTAAACCGTGCCCTCCGCCCCCGACAACAATGATGTCATAACGCTCTTTAGGGGCCGGGCTACGCCACACCTTTTGCCAATGCTCGTTGAAGTTGAGAGCATTCTTTACGAGGTTAAATCCTGAGTATCGTTTCATATCAAAACAGTCGATAAGTGCGCAGATCGGATAAAATTGTTTAGCCTTCGACGAGTTCCCAGCAGCGAGTTAGCATATGCGAACACGGGACAAATGAAGAAAAGTTAAAAGCCCATTCCATGACCCATTAGACCGGATCCATTTTAGTGCAGCAGTAGTCGCCGATCAAGCTCGCAAACTCCTTTCTTTGCTTGGAGGGTTACCATAAATATCGCTATAGCATTTACTAAAATGAGGCGCGGTAGAAAATCCGCAGCTAATCGCTATTTCTATCATGGGCATTGATGATTGGAGAAGTAACAAACGTGCCCTGGACAACCGTAATTCAAGATAATAACGCGACGGCGACCGGTGTAAATAGCGGTTAAAAAGTCTCTCGAGCTGCCTTCTCGAAATTCCCACAGACTCAGAAATCGCATCTAATCCCAGAGGTTCCTCTATGTTGGCCTCCATTATGGCTACGGCCTCTATGAGGCGAGGCTGGCTAGCGCCTATAAGATATTTTAGAGGTGCACGCTGGGGATCATTTTCTGTACGAACTCTTTCACACGTAAATTGATCCGAAATCTGCTGCACCAAATCATGCCCATGGATACTGGCTACAAGGTTCAGCATCAAATCGATCGAACTGATACCGCCAGAGCATGTGTAACGATCGCGATCAATTACAAATAAGCGAGACGAGATCTCGAGCTGAGGAAATTGCTCTCGCATAGCTGATAAGTTTTCCCAATGGATCGTGCACCGATAACCATCCAGCAGGCCTGCCGCGGCTAAAACATAACTACCAGTGCATATCCCAGCAATGGGAATCTTTTTCTTAGCATAAGCTCTTAATGCATTGATGGAATTCTTATCACAATGACTGCCGATGTTATAGCCCCCGCATACTACAAGCATATTTAAATCGTCAGGATTGGCTGGCGGGCTGTTAACAATCACCTCAATACCCGAGCTTGACTTGACGTGAAGTCCATCAGAGGTGAAAACTGAGTATTTATAAAGATCTTTACCGCTGATGCGGTTGGCCATTCGAAGAACAGAAATAGCATTTGCAAAAGTACTTAGTGTGTACTCTGGCATAAGCAGAAAGCCAATATGCAGTGTTAAGCCTGCGCCGGAAGCATCTAAGCCGTTTCTCACAACAGAACTCCTAAGACCTTTTGTTTCAATGCTCAAAATACTAGATGAACTGATTTGCTTTCGAATTTCTCGACCTTTGGTTTGAATTATAGACAGACTATTACGCTGTGAGGAAGTATTTTTTATGCAAGCATGGCTCTAGAGCTGGCGGTGCCCTCGGCTTTGGCGCCTAGAGGATAATTTCGCTTTCTGCTCGGGCTTGTCAATCACTGAAAAAAGATTTGTAAAAGGATCTGTTTTGTTCGGGAAAGCCATTGCGTCGACGAAATAGTCCTGAAAATTTGGTTCCGTGGCTGTTTCAATTTTTTCGATTTCTTGCACAAGGTTCTCGATGATCTTTCGCGAGTGGCTATTCAACAACGCTATCAGCGCACCCGTGCCAGCAGCATTACCGGCAGACGAAACCTCACTTAAAGTACAGTCTGGTATCAGACCCAATACCATTGAATAAAGCACATCAATCTGACTGCCAAAGGCTCCTGCCAAACGAATCCGTTCAATCTGTTTACAGCCAATATGGTCCATTAGCAACTTGATGCCAGCATACAAAGCTGCCTTGGCTAATTGAATCTGCCGCACGTCATTTTGAGTCACAATAATCTGTGCATTGCTGTCGGCATTCGAATGCAATAAATAAGACCATGTTCGACCATCTGAGATAATTCGACTTGAACGCTGGCTCAGATCGCCATAAATGACACCATCCTCCGAAACAATACCAGCCAAGAACATCTCCGATATAACTTCAATGATGCCTGAACCACAGATTCCGGTTACTACTTTCCCCTCTAGCGCATTTTCAAATGGCTGCTCATCTGACCAAAAATCGGATCCAATCACCTTGAATCGCGGCTCCAAAGTTTCCCTATCAATTCTTACCCTCTCTATAGCACCAGCAGCAGCTCGCTGCCCGCAACTAATCTGTGCTCCCTCAAATGCTGGCCCCGTTGGGCTTGAACATGCCACGAGACGCTCATGGTTACCCAATATTATTTCAGCATTAGTCCCGACATCAACCAAAAGAGTCATCTTCTCCTGATTTTGCGGCTCCTCTGAGAGTATCATGCCCGCTGCATCGGCACCAACATGACCAGCTATACATGGCAGAACATAAACTCGTGCGCCGCGGTTGACTCTCAAACCCAACTCTGTTGATAAGATTTCCAAGGACGAATCTGTTGCCAAAGCAAACGGAGCCCAACCCAACTCTACCGGACTTATACCCAAGAGTATGTGGTGCATGATAGGGTTCGCCACTATAGATAGTTCAAGAACATCCTCCACTTCGGAAGCTACTTGACTCACAGCCTCAACGATAAGGCCGTTCAATGCTTCACGAATCACCTTCGTCATTTCGCGAGTCCCTTCTTGATGCATCATTGCATAAGATACACGACTCATCAGATCTTCTCCGAAGCGAATCTGGGGGTTCATTGCGCTCGCACTCGCCAGTACTCTGCCGTTGGCGAGATCGCAAAGATGCAAAGCGATGGAAGTGGATCCAACATCCACTGCGGCACCGAGAGCTTTGTCCCTAAAACCTGGCCATAGAGCAACGACTTCAGTTTGTTTGTGAACCGCCACTGTGATTGAGCGCTTGCCTTCGGCCAAGATAGGCTGCAGGTTTCGTAAAATATGACTATCATAAGTTAATTCAGGGAGTCCCCACTCCTCACCCAGCGCCACCATCAGCCGCTGCATATCCCCTTTTGGTTCGTTAATGTCTGCATCCGCCACCTGGACATAATGAAGTCGAGTAGCTGGATCCATATGGATGTCCTGACTCGATGCTTCCTTCCGGATTACTTGACGATGAACCTGACTTTCAGATGGAACGTCGATTACAACATTATTAACTAACAGTGCCTGACAACCAAGACGTCGACCTTTTGCCAATGGCTTTCTGAGCTCTTCAAATTTCTTCTCCCCTTCACTCTTGTACGAGAGATGGTCCAACGAAGAATTGATTTGAAGTTTTGGGAAAGATCCCTCGGAACACTCGATCTGGCAGCGACCACATATTCCGCGCCCACCGCAAACGGAATCTATGTCAACGCCCAAAGACCGCGCTGCATTTAGAACCGACGTATCTGCCGGAAAACTCCCGCGCCTGCCGGAGGGAGTAAACACGACCTTTACTAGGTCGCGAAAACCCACGTTAGCCTCTTCGTCGCCGACCACTGCGTTTTCGTCCCTCGCCTTCAACCAATGGTTCTCGATATGCTTTGATCCAGTTAGAGCAATTTGGATCCTTGCCTAACATAACATCTCCGCCCCGCACAGCCGATATTACTTCAGAATGCAGCGGGCTGGTTATGGCAGAGGTCATGCCAGCGCCCATAGCCATCGTCAAAAAGGTCGCATTGATTCCCTCACGATTTGGTAACCCAAAGCTAACATTAGATGCCCCGCACGTCGAATTAACTTTTAATTCTTCTCGCAGGCGACGCACAATATGCATCACTTGCAATCCGGCTGTGTTGATTGCTCCAATTGGCATGACCAAAGGATCCACAATCACATCACTGAAGTGAATTCCGTAATCAGCCGCCCGTTCAACAATTTTCTTCGCCACTTCGAAACGCACATCCGGATCTTCAGAGATGCCTGTCTCGTCATTCGAAATTGCGACCACCGATGCGCCATATTTTGCCACGAGCGGCAACACTCTATCGAGGATCTCTTCTTCGCCAGTTACAGAGTTAACAAGCGCCTTACCTTGATAGACCCTTAACCCCTGTTCAAGTGCTTCGACAATAGAGGAGTCGATGCTCAAAGGCACGTCGGTCACCGATTGGACTAGTTGGATAACCTCAGACAGAATACGCGGTTCATCAGCTAATGGTATCCCCGCATTAACATCGAGCATATGCGCTCCAGCGGATACCTGAGCCAATGCATCCGCCTGAACGCGACTGTAATTACCCTCTTTCATTTCAGCTGCGAGTATCTTCCGGCCAGTTGGGTTTATGCGCTCGCCGATTATTACAAACGGCTCATCGAATCCTATTCTGACCTCTTTGGTTGGTGAACTTAATATCGTAGTAGTCATGATTTTCCTTAGCTATCAATGTTAACTGTTACAATCAAAAAAGGTCTTAATCATGGGGTTTTGAGATAACTTCGAAACCTCGACCTGAGAATTCAAAGTTTCCATCTTGGACCTCATACATCCACTTTGCGGATTTTTTAAGCCCTCCAAGCGGGTAAATGTGGCAGCGACGAATCAAACACCCTGGGTCCGCGTCTATTGCAATAGCCAAGTCACATAACAACTGACTGGGCTCTGCGGACGGAGCGCTAAAGTACCGTCCCAAAAAAGATTGTTGTAGACTTAAACGAACCATGTCAATCGGTCTCCTGGTCAAAAATCTAACAGAGGGACCCACACCACACTGTCTTGCATAGTTCAATAATGTTTTGATTGTCGCCAAACCCGGAATACCGACGCATATTTCCAACCGGTTGCCCTTCTCGCGGATCTTCTTCTCCCAAACCAATGCCGGACTAGCCTCGAATACAAATTGTGTCGCGAGGTAGAGAGTCATGTCGGTATTTTTTGCATAATCATTTTTTTGCTTAACTGCCAGATCACAGTCTACCTCTGATATATCCGGGCTGCCTTCGGGATGCCCTGCTAAACCGAGCTTTGTAAAACCATACTTCTCAAACAAACCTGTTCGAAGTACCTCGATAGAGGCAGCGAAATCTCCCAATGGACTGTCAATGCCACCGCCTATTAGAAGTCCTTCAGTCACACCTAGTTCACCCTGAAGCACCGCCAAATTCTTCTCTAAGTATTTCGCTGATGGAATCGATCTGGCTGCAAAATGGGGGACTGCGTTGTAACCTTCGGCTTTTAGTCGGCGAACTGTTCGAATTGTTTCCATGAAATCTGAACCCGGCAGAAAAGTGACATAGATAGTACAACCATCTCGCACTACCTCACCAAACTCAGTTACCTTAGCAGCGCCAGCAGGAGTCACTTCCAAGCTGGCATCTCGGACCAGATCCATAAGTGCTTGTTTTCGTGTCTTGGAGGAGTCTTGCATCGCTAAAAAATACCTGTCGGTTCTTCTGGAACGAGTATATCTGGGCTTAATTCAGAGGACCTATCTTTTTGTTTATCCGGCTAATTAAAGCCTTTTTGCTTAACCAACCTTGCAAGATCAGCAGAGGTGAAATCTTGCTCAATAGTAGAGGCAATCTTATCGGCCAGCTCCTGCGGAGACCCTGTCTCATCAATGATCTCAGATGTTCTGCGCCAGTCCTCTAGATATTCCTTGCTTCCGCCTTTCCCTGCTCTCATGGCAGCACGATCAATAGCAGATTGAAACCGATGACTCAGCAGCGCTTTGCCTCGCTCGCGGCCACGCTGCACCATCACCTGTGACGGGATATCACGCCAACAAACCAGAATCTTTTTCAAATCCCGAGCTACCCTCATAACTATGGCAAAATAAGACTATTCAAACCTCAGAACCTGAGCTTTCAGACCGGATTCCAATTGTCCATATCCACAATGATGATGTTCAAAATCCAGCCCAAGTGTTTGTGCTGCAATCTGTGCCTTTTTTAACAGTCGATCGTCCTCTGTCTGAGACAGGTACAAAACCCGTCGATAGTTCGCAAAATAATCGCCCAATAGCTCAGGGTAATCGTCCACCCGCAAACCCTTTATTACTATTCGATCGAAATTCTCTGCCAGAAAATCTGTCAGGTAAAATGTTCCAGGTTCCTCTTCCGAGAATTGTTTAAATACCAATTCTCCCGAATAAAAAGAGTAACAGTGCGCACCCGGTAAGCGCTCGATTCCTGTTTCCTCCAGGACTCTGTCTATCTCGCCCCCGGTTCCACAATCAGCATAAGCAACAAATATTTGTTCATATTGGTTGCGATACAAGGCAATCTTTTCTCTGACCTTGCCAGCAATCAATTTTGGCTTATTATGCAAATCAGCATTAATGCACTTAAGATCAACGTGCTGCCAACTGTTAGACCTGCAAAGCGCCAGAATTTCCTTTGCCAGCGCACCACACGCGATTATCAAGATTGCGAACGGTCTTTCTGTATCCGAAGCCACATGCATCATGCAGTGACTTGCCTCTCTCGGCTTTCTTTCACCAAACGAACTGCTGTAGTGGTTGCCTCTGCAGCATCGCGACAGTAGGCATCAGCACCAACAGCAAGGCCAAATTCTTCATTTAGCGGCGCACCTCCCACCATAACAATGTAACGATCTCGCAGATCCTGTTCCTTCAACGCATCCACAACTACTTTCATGTAAGGCATTGTGGTGGTTAGTAGAGCTGACATGCCGAGAATATCTGGATCATGACGGTTTAGCGCATCTATGTAATCCTCAACCGAATTATTAATCCCAATATCGAAGACTTCGAAACCCGCTCCTTCCATCATCATGGCGACCAAATTCTTTCCAATATCATGAATATCACCTTTAACTGTACCTATAACCATGGTGCCGAATGGTTTTGCACCGGTCTCCGCCAACAAAGGTCTCAAAATCGACATACCGCCCTTCATCGCATTTGCCGCCAATAAAACCTCAGGCACAAATAAAATACCGTCTCGAAAGTCAATACCGACTATAGTCATGCCATCCACTAATGCTTTGCCCAGAACCTGCTCCGCAGTCCAGCCTCGGTCGAGTAAGATCTGTGTCCCCTCTTCAATCTCTTCCTTCAAGCCATCATAAAGATCGTCATGCATCTGCAAAACCAGATCGTCATCAGACAATTCGTTAAGCACGATTTCTGCCTCTTCAGACATGGCATTTCCCCCCTATTAGACTAGTAGTCACGGTCCTCAAACGACCCTTTTCGGCGATCAATGAAATCTAACAGCGCTTCGTCAACAGCAGAATCAAGAGGCGGTGGTTCGTATTCATTGAGCATACTCTTAAATAGAACATTAGCTCGCTGGGATGCATCTAAAGATCCATCTGCTTCCCATTGTTCAAAACTATTGTTATCGGCTAGTGTTGATCGATAGAAAGCTGTCTCAAAATTCCTCAACGTATGGGCTGAACCAAGATAATGCTTGCCGGGGCCGACCTCTCGCACAGCATCCATTGCCTGTCCATTTTCGGACATATCCAACCCGCTCAATAAGACAGATAACATACCTGCTTGATCACAATCCATCACAAATTTTTCATAGCCCATAACCAAGCCACCCTCCATCCAGCCGGCCGTATGCAGCATAAAGTTGACTCCGGCTAGTGCGCTAGTTTGTAATGTGTTAGCTGCCTCATAAGCAGCCTGCGCATCTGGCAATTTGGAGCCACAAAGACCGCCGCCGCTCCTAAAGGGCACTCCTAGGCGACGTGCAAGTGCGGCTGCCACATAAGTCACTTGACTAGGCTCGGGTGTACCGAAGGTTGGAGCTCCTGACGCCATGGATACCGCGGCCGCGAATGTGCCAAACACCACTGGCGCACCGGGACGACAGAGCTGAGTGAACGCCATACCGGCAAGAGCTTCAGCCAGAATTTGCGTTACCGTGCCTGCTACAGTCACCGGGGACATTGCCCCTGCCAAGATAAATGGTGAGACTACCGTGCTCTGATTATTGCGAGCATACACCTTAAGACTGCCTAGCATTGTAGCATCATAAGTCATAGGTGAGTTCACATTGATCAGACTAGTCAGAACGCAATTCTGGTCGACGAACTCGTCTCCAAAAACAAGCTTTGCCATGTCCACAGTATCCTGAGCTCGGTCCTCGTGCGTCACCGAACCCATCAGCGGTTTATCGCTGTATTTGAAATGGCTGTATACCATATCAAAATGGCGCTTGTTTACTGGCAAATCGACAGGCTCGCATATTGTTCCACCTGAGTGGTGTATATGGGGAGCCATGTAGGCGAGCTTCACAAAATTTTGAAAATCTTCGATGGTTGCGTAGCGCCTTCCTCTATCAATGTCAAATACAAATGGGGAGCCGTAGGCAGGCACAAGCACAGTGCGGTCGCCACCAATAGTTACGCTTCGCTGTGGATTTCGCGCATGCTGAATATATTCTTTAGGGGCGGAAGAATTTATTATTTGACGACACAAACCCTTCGGGAAGCGAACTCTGGAACCAATTACATCAGCCCCCGCCTCAACCCACATTTCAAGAGCTTCCGGATCATCAAGAAAATCAATGCCAATCTCTTCAAGCAAAACGTCCGCATTATCTTCGATCAACTTAAGACCGTGCTCACTAAGATACTCGAAGTAGGGAATCTTTCGTTCTATGAAGGGCGCAACCTTAACAACTGCATTTTCGCGTAAAGACTTCCTTCCTTGGCGACCACCGCCTGCCCTTCGGGTTCTGCTATTCCTCGACCGTTCTGACATAAAATCCACCTACAACAGCCAAAAATCATCGCTAAACAAGGTCATCTAAGGCACGCAGTCTATTAGCGTTTTTCTCACATCGCATACGTGTTTGCGACTTCCGGTTGTCCATTAACGACCGAAAAACTGTTAAGCCCGCAACCTCTCATTATCTGGGTCGTACGGTGACTCTTCGATTACTGTCGCAAGATAGCGTTCGCCCAGAATTTCAATCTCCAAATCAGTTCCTATCACTGCCAATTCAGCTTCTACCAGACCAAGTGCAAGGGACTTGCTAGTCCGAAAACCATACCCACCTGAAGTAGCTCGACCAACCAATCTAGATTTTTTATAGAGCCCTTCCGACCCTCTTGCATCAGCATCCCTAGTCCCATGCACCTCTAATGTAACAAAACGGTATTTAAAGCCGCGTCTCTGCCACGAGAGTAAAGCCTGCTTTCCAATAAAGTCTTGCTCTTTATCCAACTTTACAAATCGATCTAATCCGGACTCTAGGGCCGAGTACTCAATGGACAATTCACGGGGAATTAAGCGGTACGACTTTTCCAATCGCATACTATCCATCGCACGGATGCCAAATGGCCTGATTTGATGCTCAGCACCGGCTGCCATCAATGCGTCAAAGATATAGTTTTGCATTTCGATTGGATGGTGAAGTTCCCACCCCAGTTCACCAATGAAATTTACTCTTAAAGCCTCTGCCTGCGCATATCCAATATCAATGCCCTTACCGGATAACCATTTGAAATTATCGTTGCCTAAATCAGTGTCAGTAAGCTTTTGCAGGACTTCTCTGGACTTAGGGCCTGCAAGCACAAGCACACCTATTTGCGTGGTAATTTTCTGCATGATTACAGACCCATCTGATGGAGCTAGTTTCTTCAGGTAGTCCCAATCATGGCGCTCCTGCGCTCCCGCAAATACCAAATAATAATTATTTTGAGATCGCTTATAGATGGTGAATTCCGAGCGCACGCCACCATTTTTTGAGAGCATATGGCAAAGCCCTATTCTTCCAACTGACTTGGGAACAATATTAGCAACAAGTCCGTTTAACCACGATTCAGCGTTTGGCCCTGTCACCGAGCACTTCGCGAAAGCAGACATATCCAGCAGTCCAACATGTTCTTGAACGTGACGACACTCTGCACCAACAAATTCAAAATAGTTAGAGCGACGAAAGGAGTTTTTTTCAACTATTCGCCCATCCTCTAAAGGGGGTGAATGATTTTTATTTAGCAGCGCATTTGGTTTATTTAGATCACTCTCAGACAAAGCATAGTCTTGCGATGCAAACCAGTTTGGTCTCTCCCATCCATAAACCGAACCGAAAACCGCCCCCAAGTTCTTCATCCTTTCAAAGCAAGGAGAAGTCTTCAAAGGCCTCGCCGCGCTTCGTTCTTCGTCCGGGTAATGGTTCTTGAAAACATGGTTATATGCTTCCTCATTTTTTGCGCGCAAGTACCCCCGAGCCGCGTAAGGACCGAACCGACGAGGATCCACACCCATCATGTCGACAGTTGGCTCTCCTTCAATGATCCACTCTGCTAACTGCCAACCAGCGCCGCCGGCAGCCGTAATTCCAAAACTATGGCCTTCACTCAACCAAAAGTTTTTTATATCCCAAGCTGGGCCAACAATTGGATTACCATCGGGAGTATAAGCGATAGCGCCGTTGTAGACAGTTTTAACTCCTGCCTCAGCAAATGCTGGAACTCGCTCCATGCATGCCTCAATATGCGGCATCAATCGATCGAGGTCACCATTAAAAAGCTCATATTCAGAAGAATCACTGGGACCATCTACGTAGCAGCAAGGTGCACCTTCTTCGTAAGGACCGAGAATAAATCCCCCCGCCTCCTCTCGAAGATAATAGCCCGCATCTGATTCCCGCAAGACTCCTTGCTCAGGCAAACCTTGATCTTTGCGAGCTATTACATCTGGATGGGATTCAGTGACGATATACTGGTGCTCTACAGGAAGAACCGGCAGATCTAACCCGACCATTTGGCCAGTTTGGCGAGCAAAATTTCCTGTACAGGAAACGACATGTTCGCAAGCGATCTCACCTTTATCAGTTTTAACCAACCACGTATCATCAGACTGCTGCTCGAGAGCTACAACCAAAGTGTTGCGGTAGATTTCGGCTCCCCGAGCTCGGGCACCCTTTGCTAAAGCTTGAGTTAAGTCAGCTG